>ENA-UOXV01000192-UOXV01000192.1-marine-metagenome-genome-assembly--contig:-NODE-192-length-81168-cov-7.694587_pt1 | contig 81168 bp, 76 predicted proteins | sample MGYA00238165_ERZ766961 | MGnify/ENA primary metagenome ERZ766961 (study PRJEB28924, sample SAMN03173240) | marine metagenome | biome: Marine; feature: Water; material: Subsurface seawater | place: North...
CCGGTCCCTATCGCGTCCCGTCTTTTTCCTGCGACGTGCAATTTCTGATCACCAACAAGACACCCGTCGGCACGTTTCGCGGGCCGGGCCGATTTGAAGCCAATTTCTGCCGCGAACGACTGCTCGACATGGTGGCTGCCGATCTGAACATCGACCCGGCTGAACTCCGGCTCCGCAACCTGATGGAACCTGCGGAACTACCCTACCGTATCGGCGAGCTGGTGCCGGGTGACGTGAACGCCACGTTCGATCGGGGCAATTATCCTTCTGCGCTCAACCAGCTTCTGGACGAGGTCGGATATGCCGACTGGAAAGACAGGCAGGGAGAGATAATCGACGGCCGCGCACACGGACTGGGCATTGCCTGTTTTATAGAAAGCAGCGCTGCGGGCCCGCCGGAGACCGCCCGCGTCACAGTCGCCCCCGACGGTAACATCGAAATCCGCACCGGTGCATCATCCGTGGGACAGGGTACCGAAACCGGGCTGGCGCAAATTTGCGCAGACTACCTTGCCATCGATATCGACCGTATCAATGTCCTGCATGGCAGCACCACGCTGGTGCCGACAGGAGGCGGCACGTTCCATAGCCGCAATACAGTCATGGCGGGCAATGCCGTGCGGATGGCCGCTGAAGCATTGCGCACCCGCAGTATCGAACTCGCCGCGCTCCGCTGGAATACAGATGCCGGCGGCCTCGAATACCGCGATGGCGCAGTGCATCGGGGCGACGATCCGGGGTCTATTCTGTCACTGGCCGAACTTGCCGCATTCGCTCGATCGCGCGGCCCCGACGAAGCCCTCGCCGCAGATGCCGCCTTCGATAACGAGGGAAAACTGTCCTATTCCTATGGCGCGCACGCGGCCCTTGTCGCCGTCGACGTTGCCACCGGCGTGATCGAGGTTAAAAAATATGTCCTGACGGAAGAAATCGGCCGCGCGCTGAACCCGGCAATGGTGCAGGGCCAGGCGGTCGGCGGACTCGTGCAGGGCCTTGGCGGCACGTTTCTCGATCACATGATCTATGACGAAGACGGGCAGTTACTGACCGGCAGTTTTGCCGATTACCTGCTGCCGACCAGTACGGAACTACCCGAAATCACCGCCATCGCGCTGGAAGAATCACCGTCTGAATTCAACCCGATGGGATTCAAGGGCGCTGGCGAGGGCGGTATCGTTGCCGTCGCCGCGGCAGTCGGGAATGCTGTTGTTCACGCGCTGAACGCTCATGGCATCCAGATCAACGACCTGCCGATCACACCGAACCGTCTGCGCGCAGCGCTGCGCGCCACCGGCACCTGACAAAAGGAAATTTCCGATGACCGTTATCGATGTTCACGCACATTTTGTCCCGCCGGATGTCCTCGAAACGCTGAATGACCGCGGGCGTGATTTCGGCATCGACCTGGTCGAGACGCAGCCCGGCTGCCATTGCTGCCGCTTTGAATCCGGCATGCAGATCAGACCGTTTTTCGACACCCTGATGAATACCGGCCACCGGCTGGGACAAATGGATGAGCAGGGCGTCGACCGCGAAGTGCTCAGCATCTGGACCGATATATTCGGCTACGACCTGCCCGCCGCCAAGGGCGCGCTTTGGCACACCGCCCTGAATGACAGCCTGACGCGTCTGTGCGATGCACATGCGGAACGGTTTTCCTGGCTTGCATCCGGCGCACTTCAGGACGCGTCACTGGCCGCGCGTGAACTTGAACGCGGTATGAAAGCCGGCGCAGTCGGTGCAATCATCGCTTCACATATCGACGGCAAAAACCTCGGCGAATGCGCGCTGGACGAATACTGGGCTGCCTGTGTCGAGCTTGGCGCGCCGGTATTCATTCACCCGGCACAGCCGATTGCGCCGCCCCGCGCCGAACGCTTCGCACTCAACCAGATCGTTGCCTATACCAACGACACAACCCTCACCGTGGGTTCCCTGATTTCTGCGGGCGTCATGGACCGGTTCCCGGGGCTTGAATTCATCCTGTCCCATGGCGGCGGATCGGTGCCGTTCCTGATCGGCCGGTTCGACCGTATGCATCGCGCGGCGGATCCGACAGCAACCGGCAACGTGGCACAACAGACACCGTCGAGCTATCTGACGCGATTCCACTATGACACGATCCTGCATCATGGTCCGGCGCTGAACTATTTGCGGGACCTGGTCGGGGTCGATCGTATGTTGCTCGGCACCGACCTGCCCTTCCCGCCGGGCGACCCCGACCCGCTGTATTCATTGCGTGACGCAGGATTCGATGCGGCGGATATCGAACGGATTGTCGACACAAACCCGAACGCGCTGTTCAGTTTCTAGGAGATTGAGTCGATCCGAAATTTTCGAAGCGCTGATTGACGTGCCGCAAACGCAAAAATACAGTCAGGCCCCAACTACCGAAGGAACTCAGATGTCGACGATAAAGTACGACGATTCCTCCTACCCGGTGCGGGACGACCTTGTCAGCGCCCATCAGCGTGCCTGGAAGCACCTGTCGAAAGCAGGCAGCTGGCTGACCGGCGACGAGCGCGTAAAGATCATGGCCGAAACCCGCCACGCGCGCAGTTGCGCCACTTGTGCCGCCGTAAAAGATGCATTGTCGCCCTTCGCAGTGACCGACGCCCACGATGCCGGTACCGACCTGCCGGAAAACTGGGTCAACATGATCCATCTGATCGTTGCGGATCCGGGCCGTCTCACGCATGGCTGGTATAGAAAAACAATTGATGGCGGCATCGCCGAAACGCATTTCGTCGAGATCGTCAGCGTCGTCGCCCACACGACCGCGATCGACACGTTTGCCAAAGGGCTGGGTGTCCCGGTACGCAACCTGCCGGAACCGCAGGATGGCGCCCCATCCCATTATCGCCCCAAAGAAGCCCGCCAGCATCAGGCCTGGGCGCCCAATATCGCCTGGGATGAATTCGGTCCCGACGAAGCCGATTATTTCGTCGGCCCGGAATCGAGTATCCGCCGCGCACTGACGCTGATACCGGATGAAGCCCGCAGCTTTTTCGACGTCACCTCCGCCCAGTATCTTGCCGGGCCGCAAATGCGGGACTTCAGCCAGGAATTCCGGGCGATCACCCATCTGCAGATTGAACTGCTGGCAGCGCGGGTGTCGGCACTGAACCAGTGTACGTATTGAACGACCAGCCATTCGGCACTGCTCCGTGCGAGCAGCGAACATACTGGAGACGACCTCGACTATAACGCGATCACCGGCGGCACAGACGCCGGTGATACCGGCATCGAAAATGGCGACTTGATGATCGAATTCGCCGAAGCGGTCCTGAGCGAAGACACTGCGCGACTAATGGCAGCCCGACAGGCCATTCATGACACGTTGGGGGCCGACGCGGTGGTCGATTCGGCCGGTGTTGCAGCTCTTTTCAATGCCATTGACCGGATCGCCGATTCCACCGGCGCCCCGCTCGAAGCCGACAAGGCAGAAATGACGGCAGGACTGCGCGCAGAAATCGGTATCGACGCCTTCGCGGCGCAGAAAGAAGCGCTTGATCTGGGTGCGGCCGAAACAGCCGCCGAATAGGCGCCACCGGCCAAATGTATGGCCCATGTTGAACAATAGTTTTCGGGGCGGCGCAAAGCCGCCCCGTTGCATTCGCCAAACCGCAACGGCATAGTTCCCGTGCCGTGGCGATATCTCGCTGCGGTACATTTACGCAAAGGAGGACTTATGTCCGAGAAACTTGGGATAGGCGATTCCTTCCCCGACCTGACGATCAATCTCGTCGGCGGTGGAACGCTGGACCTGCCAGGTGGCCTTGATACGAAATACAAGGTTATCCTGTTCTACAGAGGTCATTGGTGACCTTTCTGTCGCCGGCAGTTAGTCGGCTTTGAAGAACAGAAGGCAGCACTAGAAAAGCTTGGTGTGTCAGTCGTTGCAGCGAGCATCGACGCGGCAGACAAGGCGCAGGAAGTGGCCGATGAGGTCTCCTTCCCGGTTGGCATGGAAGTCAGCCGCGAAATCGCCGACGCGTTGGGATCCTGGTGGGAAGACCGCCGGAGCATCATCCAGCCGTCAGAATTCATCCTCGGACCCGATAACAAGGTTCTGGCGTCCAGCTATGCAGACGGCCCACTCGGCCGGATTCAGGCGGATGATGTTGTCAAGCTGATCACTTTTTACGAATCCCAATAAGTAGCGGTTTCGTAAAACAGATGCCGACGATGCCGGGCGCGGGATTCCGCGCCCGGCATTTTTATTTTTCCCCGGCAAACACACCTGACGCGGCCCGATCATAATCCGCCACGTTGCGGTCCCTCTGTCCCTGGAGTAGCGTTCGGACAAGAATGCCAAACAGCGGGGAACAATACGTGCCCAATCCGCAATACGAACATTTCAAAAATTTCTCGTCGAACGGTATGTCCTTCAGTGAAAAGAAGCAGGTCTGGCTCGGGATATCCGACGTGACCGAAGCCGAATTCGACGCGATGATGGCCGAAGAAAAAAGTCGCGAACCGAGCGTACCGCAGGTCGGCGAAATGGCGCCCGATTTCACGGCGGAGCGTCTTGGCGAAGGCCGCAGCCGCACCGGTGAATACGTTACGCTGTCACAACTGAAAGGCCGCCCGGTGGCACTCGCCTTCGGCTCATTTACCTGACCGCCTTTCCGTGATCAGACCGTGCGTCTGAATGAAATTTATGACACCTACAAAGCGGATATCGAATTTTTCCTGATCTATATCCGCGAAGCCCATCCGTCCGACGGCTGGCAAACACCGCAGAACCTGTATGACGATGTCATCTTTGACGCGCCGGGCAGTGAAGACGAACGCGCAGAAATTGCGGGCGTCTGCCAGGTTGCGCAGGATATCCGGCTACCCATGCTGCTGGACGGGATCGATAATGATATCGAGAGCAAATATATTTCAGCGCCGATCCGTCTGTTCGTGATCGACCCCGAAGGCAAAATTACCTTCAACGGTGCTCCGGGCCCGCAGGGCTTCGCTCCCGAAACCTGGAACGAAGCGCTGAAGGCCCAAATCGGACACTAAAAACCCGCCCCCGGGTTTACTGATCCAGCATCAAGGCATTGCTGACCTTCCAACTGCGCCCATAGGCGTCGAGGCCGAGATCGCGCGCGGCGAGGAAATTATTATTTCGGGGCATCCCGTTTCCTCCATTGCAGTGCATTGATCCGTTACGTCGCCAATTGATCTTGTGCAGCAGGTGCCCCAGAATATGAACAGAAATAATTGGGAGTGGAAACCATGAGCACCAAAACTGCGCAGGACGACAAGATCCGGGCACGTTTCAGCCACATGGGACTAGTCGTCAAAGACATCGAGATGATGGAAGATTTCTACACCAACACCATCGGGTTCGAACGCACCGATGGTGGTATGACCACCCAGGGAGTCATCATGATTTTCATGACTCTCGACCCGGAAGAACATCATCAGGTTTTTCTGGTGGAGGGCCGGCCCGACGAGTTGCCGTCAAACACGATCGTCAAAGGCGGCGGCCCATCGATTCATCACCTCGCCTTCCGCCTGGAATCGCTTAGCGACCTGCGCAAAATGTACAAGCGCATCTCCGACGAATACGACGCCAAGATCTTCACCGGCACCCACGGCAACTGCTGGACAATGTACACGACCGATCCGGAGGGCAACGGCATCGAGTTTTTTGCCGATACACCGTGGTACGTCACCCAACCGTTCCTGAAACCGATGGATTTCAACATGGACGAAGAAACGCTGATAGAAGCGACCGAAGCACTGGTCAGCGTTGCGCCCGGTTTCACGACGCTTCAGGATTTCTACAAGGACCTTCACGAACGCGTACCCGCCCGCGAAAGCGTCCTTACCTGACCACACCGAACATCATCTGAAAGGACACGCGCGTGACAGACACTGCCGCGACTTTGCGCGATATCGTTATTGCCAACCGGATTCTCGCCCATGAGGAAGTGGTTGATGCATTCGGTCATATCAGCATCCGCAACCCTGCCAATCCTGAACAATACCTGCTGTCCCGCGCCCGCGCGCCCGAACTGATCGAGGCCGATGATATCGTCACCTTCGCTCAAACCGGCGAAGGCATCGATATCGGCGACCGCCGCCCCTATAGCGAACGCATGATCCACGGCGCGATCTTTGAAGCACGGCCAGACGTGAACGTGGTGATCCACAATCATTCCTACGAAGTCATTCCGTTTGCCGTCACCGATGTCACAATGCGCCCGGTGACCCATACCTGCGCACCGATCGGTGCCGATATCCCGGTATGGGACATGCGCCACAAGTTCGGCGAAACCAATCACCTGGTGGTGACAATGGAACAGGGACGCGACCTCGCCGATACACTGGGCGACCAGTCCATAGCCCTGATGAAACGCCATGGCTGCGTCGTCACCGGCGCAACCGTTCAGGAAGCCGTGATGAAAGCGATATACCTGCAGGTAAACGCGCGCCTGCAGCTTCAGGCGATGCAGATCGGTACACCGGATTACCTGACGGATACCGAGATCGCCGCCTGCACCGAGATGCAGGAATCGCCGATCAGCCTTGATCGTGCGTGGGAGGCATGGTGTCGCCGCGCAGAAAAAGCTAGATAGAAGAAACTTTAACGAAGGAGCTTGGATTATGTCTGGAATGGGACCGGAAACGGTAAAGCGCGGATCACGCGCAGGCGGCGGTGGGCTTTCGCTGAGCGTCGGGCTGACGCCAAATCTGCGTACACGCCCGGTTCTGGACGGGATGTTCCATGCCGACGGCATTGATATGACGTGCCTCGAGCTACACCCGTCTGAACTGTTCTGGCGGCAGCTTAAATTTGCCGAGTTCGATATCGCCGAGATGTCGATGTCATCGATGCTGATGGCGATTGCCGGCGGCGATGACCGGTTTATCGGCATTCCGGTATTCTCGACCCATTACTTCTTCCAGAACTGGATTCTGGTCCGCAAGGATTCAGGCATCAAAAAACCCGAAGACTTTGCCGGGCGCCGCATCGGGGTACCGGAATACCAGCAGACGGCGGCACTTTGGTCGCGCGGCGTGCTGGAACATGAATTCGGTGTCGCCCCGAAGGACATGGAATTCTGGATGGAACGGACACCGGATATCAGTCATGGCGGGTCCACCGGATTCGAGCCGCCCGAAGGTGTCACCGTCAACCGCATACCCGCGGAAACCAATATGGGCGAAATGCTGCTGGCGGGCGAACTGGATGCCACGCTGTTGTATCTGCCTGGTGGAAACCTGGTCGACCGCAGCACGGCCGACCTTTTCAATCATCCGAATTTCGAGCCGCTATTCACGGACCCGCATGCCGAGGGCAAACGCTACTTCGAAAAAACGGGCATGTATCCGATCAACCACGGCATGGTGATCAAACGCGAGCTTGCCGAGAAGCACCCCTGGGTGGTTCTAAATGTTTACAAGGCATTCGAAGACGCGGCGAATTTTTGCGATCAGCAGCGCAAGGCGATGATGATCAACCATATCGAAACCGGCCTGTTGCCGCCGGAAGCGGAAGCAGCGATTGCGACACCGCTGATCAAGCATGGCGTCGTCGCCAACCGCAAAGAACTCGAAGCGATAGCGCTGTATTCGTTCGAACAGGGCCTGACACCGCGTCAGCTCACCCTTGAGGAAATGTTCGCCCCCAGCACGCTGGACAAATAAACAGATAACCGGGGAAGGGACCTAGTAAAGTCCCATTCCCCGGGCTTTCTGTTCCACCAGTGCCAGGATGGATTCGGATACCGGCATAGGTGTTCCGGTCGCCCGGCCGATTTCCACGACTGCACCGACGATAGCGTCGATCTCCGGCGGACGGGATTTATCGAAATCCTGAAGCATGGACGTTCTGAAATCGCCGAGCGATGCACCCATCGTTGTCCGCTCATCCGCCGTCATACCGGGCTCAAGCCCGATGCACCGGCCCGCCTCGGCGGCTTCTTCGAAAAGATCCGCACAGAGTTTTCGCAGTCCCGGGTCCGCGCCAATCTCGCCGTTGGTCGCACCTGTCAGCGACGATACCGGCGCAAAATTGAAATTCCCCAGCAGTTTGAGCCAGATTTCCTGGCGCAGGTTATCCGTAACCGTCGCGGAAAGCGTCGTACCGGCGAACGCCGCGGCAAAGGCCGTCAGACGATCTGTTACACCGCCCGTCGCTTCCCCCAGTATCAGCCTGTTGTCGGCGACATGACGAATAACGCCCGGTTCCGGCACCATCGACCCCATATGAACCACGCAGCCCATCACCCGTTCTGCGGGGATCGCTGCGGAAAGTGTGCCATTCGGATCTAGTTTCGGCACAGATACATCCGGGCCGCCACCCGGAAACCCCTCGAAGAACCACCACGGAATACCATTCATTGCCGGAACGACGGCGGTCTCCGGCCCCAACAGAGGCGCGATACCCGCCGCAACGGCCGGCATGGCAGGCGCCTTCACGGCAACGACCACTATATCCTGCGGACCGAAATCAGCCGGCGTGTCGCTTGCAGCGGGATGGACGGTGAACTCCTGCCCGCCGGTTTCTACACGGCAGCCGTTCTTCCTTAACGCTTCGAGATGCGCGCCGCGGGCAATCAGGCTGACGTCATGTCCGGCATTCGCGAGAACACCGCCGATGACTCCACCGATCGACCCGGCCCCAAATACACAAATTTTCATTTTCGCAGCATCACTTCTCGTCGGCGTAGGGACTGATCGTCCGTTCCCTGATCTCACCATCGCCGACCGGCGGCGTCGGGGTGTAGTGGGCAGGTGCCGCACCGCCGGCCGCCACGCGGGCGCGGGCTTCTGCAGGCGTTTCCAGCACGTCCTTGGCGGCCAGCGCTTCCTTGCGCTTGACCGGGAACGTGCCCGGCTGATCAGGGGCCGGCATCATATTCGCGTGGTAATAGGCGACCTTCTGGCCTTCTATATCGACCGGCTTGCCAGGTTCGATATCGCGCTCGTTTGTTGCTTTGGCATCGGTTGTCACCCCGTCGATAATCTCGTGATCGAACCACCATTTCTTGAGCGGGTTCCGCATGCCATTTCCGAGCTTGTCGTCCATCCAGGCGGCGATTGGCACCATCAGGGGTTTCAGGAACATCGCATTCACCCCGAGCCAGCTCGCCGCCCTGGTCACCAGCGCGCCGTCGAGGTCAATTACCTTGTTCAGCGGACAGGTTTTCATGCAGCGGCCGCAGGCCGAGCCCTTGGAATTCGTCAGGCGATACCGGGTGCAGCGTTCCACATCGGGCTTCCAGATCTCGTAACCGTTGAACATGACCTTGTCGCCATGCGGGATCGCGTCACACGGACATTCACGGTCACACTTGTGGCAGGAACTGCAGAATTTCTGCAGGCCGAAATTGATCGGCTTGTCGACTTCAAGCGGCATGTCGGTGGTCAGCACCACGGATTTGAATCGCGGCCCGACAAACGGATTGAGCACCAGTTCGCCGATACGGCTCATTTCACCGAGGCCGGCCCACAGGATAAGCGGGATATGCAACACATCGCTTGCCGCGTTGGTCTGGGACTGCGCGGGAAAGCCGTGACCGCGCAATGTCTCGCCCATGATCCCGGCTATTTCTGCGCCGCGCAGATACCCGCGCATGGATTGCACGCCCGACATCCAGTCATCGCCACTGGCACCTTCCATCGTCTCATATCCCTGATCGATCAGCATCACGATGGCATACTTGTGATACATCTCGATCGGCGTGCCGTCTTCCTTGTGCGAGTTCCATGCATAGCGCGGGATTTCGCAGATACCGGTCAGGTCCGACCCCAGAAAATAGGACAATGCTTTGATGGCTTTGGCATTGGCTGCGGGATCGCTGTAAGCGCTCTGATCGGCACCCTCGGCAACGTCGCCGCCCTGATGCGGGACCATGGAACGGATCACTTTGAGCAGGCTCATCCCCAGCGGATGCTTGAACGAAAATCGCGCGCGCTCACGTTGGGATTTCTCGCCGAGATCGCCCTGAAGTGAGCGTTCGAAGAACGCGGCACGTTTGGGCACGCGCGGGACTTCGTCATCGATTATCAGCGTGGTCGGCCGGTCGACCCGTTTGACCTGTTCCATCGGATAGCGGCTGTCATGGGATTTCCGGTGCGCGCGGCGGTTACGTTCGCGACCCGACGTCGCGCCGTTGATACCCTTCCAGTAAGCCTTGTCGCGGGCATTCGCAGCGGTCGCGGCAAGCGGCGCGTCACAGGCAAGATCATAGCTGGTAGACACGATCACAAGCGTAAAGCCGCCTTCAATAAACGGGTTGGCGAGGCCGTTCTCCGTGCGCACACAAAGGCCGGACATCACCGCAAGGCGGTCGCTGTCGAGCAGTTCCTCTCCGGCGATGTGGATACGCGTATCGAATCCCATCTGTCGGATATGCCCGGAAACACAGGCTGCAATTTCAAGAGCCCGCATTTCATAGGACGACTCCACGGCACCTTCGACCCAGTCACGCGCAAGGTTCCCTTTATCGGGCAAGCGCGGGTGCTCGAGCAGCATCACGACGGCATGCGTATGCCTTTTCAGGGGGTCTGTGCCAACCAGCCAGGCATTATCGACAATTCGGCAGATACCGACCTGGCTCGCATCCATGAAATAGGCGCAGCCCTTCACATCGACGGCACGCCGTTCAAGATCGGACGGCACCGGCGCTTCTTTTTCAACCGATTCGCCTTCAACGAAACGGGTGAACAAGTCACGGTATTTAACGGCAGCCCTGCCAAGCTCGCCCTTCGCAGGGGCGGCGGCCTTCGGAACGGTGCGAGGTCGTTCGCTCTCTACGGCATAGATGGAATCATCCCGGTCGAGGGATTCGAGCGGAAACGTGCCGAGATGAAAGGGACGATTCTTGGAATCGGGGTAAAACAACATACGGGCAGTCTCCGTTCGTGCGGTTACTCGGCAGCCTGGTCGGTTGCTGTGTCTGTCTTGGTGTTTATGTCTTTGTCTTCGTCCGCACGCCGTTCCAGCCATTCCGGCGTATTGTTCTTCTTCCACGTTAGCACGGGATGAATTTCCTGAATTTCCATCGAGATATTTAGCGCCCGTGTCGCCGCCAGCGGCGCAAGATGGTCGCAGATCACCTCGTAAATTCTATCACCGGCAGCTTTGAGCCTTTCCTCTTCACGGCCGTGACCGACACGAAGGATCGTATGGACAAAAGCGTTGTCAGGATGGCCGTCGGATATGTGATAGCGGGACCGCGCCTCGCCCCGGACGCGAATACCGCTGCGCGCAAAGACGCCGGTTTCAACCCCCATGTCGCAAAGCTTCGGGAACAGAATATCGGTCCGAAGTTCGTCTTCGATATTGGTCGAATATTCGACGATCATATGCGGCATCGTTTCCTCCTGCGGGCATTGCGCCCGGTGTCTCCGCCGTTATTGTGTGAGATGATGCCGTAACACGCGATACATCACCAGATTTAGATGGGAAAACAATAAGATGAAAATAGTATCATTCGAGACTGGTGGGAACAGTTCTTTCGGGATTGAGAAAGACGGCGCGATCATCGATCTCGGCGGGCGCATCGACGGTGCCGCCGTGGCCGAGGACCTGCTGATCCCCGAACTTCAGGCAAAAGCCGCAGCCATCGCGGCGACTGCCGACGGAGACCACGCCACCGCAGACGTCACGTTGCAGATTCCGGTGACAAACCCCGAAAAAATACTGTGCATCGGTGTCAATTATGCCAACCGTAACGAGGAATACGGCGACCTGACGCCACTCCAGGAATATCCGAGCATGTTCTTTCGCGTCCCGGGCTCGTTCGTCGGTCATAACGTGCCGATTATCCGCCCGCCGGAATCCGAACAGCTCGATTACGAGGGTGAGATCGCCATCGTGATTGGTGAAGGCGGGCGACGTATTCCGCGGGCGACTGCAGAAAACCATATCGCCGCGCTGACCTGCCTGAACGAAGGTACGATCCGCGACTGGCTGCGGCACGGGAAATACAATGTTACGCAGGGAAAGAACTTCGACTGCACCGGCTCTATCGGCCCCTGGATGGTGACCGCGGATGAATTCAGCGGTTACGGCGACATGACCGTCGAGGCACGCGTCAATGGCGAAGTGCGCCAGAAAGACACCACCGCGAACCTGATGTTCGATTTCGCTTATCTGGTGAGCTATGTTTCGACGATTATGACCCTGAAACGCGGCGACATCATTTCAACCGGTACCCCCATCGGTGCCGGCGCCCGGTTCGATCCGCCGATCTGGCTGAAGCCCGGCGACGTGGTGGAAGTCGAAGCGCCCGGTATCGGCGTGCTCCGCAACGAGGTCATCGACGAAGTCGTTTGAAAACCGTCAGATCACATTCATCGTCGCGACCGTGCAGCCAACGGCGAAAATCGGGATCGGTGCATAGAACAGAACCTCTCCGGTCGCGCCCTCGGTTGCACCGGCGACAGCGATAAAGGTGCGGATTTCGAACCCACCCTGCCCGGCATCACGATAAGTTTCTTCATCGGTATAGGACAGCAATTCGCGGCGCCGGTTATTGATGAAGCGGTCGAGAAACTGCCGGTCCCATTCCTCGTTGATTTTCCCGGAATCGGGCGTTGCCGGCCAGTGCGAGATACCGCCCGCGCCGACAATGGCGATCTTTTCCGGCGCCGCATCGCAGGCCACACGCAGGGCCTTGCCGAATTTCCAGGCGCGGTGTAACGGCGCCAGCGGCGGCCCCTGGCAATTGATATTCACCGGGATGACCGGCATGTCATACCGCGGCGTCAGGAAATGCAACGGCACCATGATGCCGTGATCGAACTGCCATTCCTCGGCATAGGCGACGTCGATCTCATTCATGATATTGGTAATCAGACGTCGCGACAGGTCCGGCGTCCCGGGAATCTGCGTGCGTTTTATACCAAGCCACGCCTCGTCCTCTATCGGCCCGGTATAGGTCTCTCCCATACCGATACAGAACGCCGGCATGTTGTTCATGAAGAAATTGGCAAAATGCTCGGCACCGATTACGACCAGCGCTTCGGCGCCGGATTCCTCAATCGCCCGGCGCATCCGGTCGAAACCTTCATACAACCCGTCGCGCAGGACGGGATCGGCGCGGTCGGCACGCCCCGTGATACCCGGCGCATGGCTGCAGGCACCTGCAAAAACGAGTGGCATCGCTATTCTCCTACCATTGCGTAGATACCGTCCCGCACGGGCCCATGTTCTGCGACACCATCGCGCATCGCCTGCAGGTAATCGTCCCACTCGAACTTCTTCAGAGCGGCATAATGCATCAACAATTGACCGTTCACGCCAAGCACATAGAGCAACCCGATATCCGGCGCACGGATAGCGGTCAGTTCTTCTTCCGTCAGATCATAACCCGCAAGCACGCTGTCCATGTCATTGGTGAACTGCGCGCGGATCACTTCGTCGCGGTTCAACTGATAGAGCAGTTTCTGCACATGGTAGAGGCTCATTTCATAGCTCCAGTAGCCGTTCGGCATTGCCGTGCAGGATTGCGTGACGGTCTGTATCATCGATCCGGGCATCGCGGATAGCCGCCAATGTCCAGTCGGTGCTGAATATCGGACAATCGGTGCCCATGACGATGCGGTCTGCGCCAAAGATCGATACCGCCAGTTCCAGCGACCGCCCACCAAGCGATGAACAATCCACGTGAAGCCGTTTGGTGCGGCTCATCGGCCGGTCGCCCTCGATGCCCCGGGTCTCCGCGACATGTTCCATGCGCTCGATCACCATCGGCAGCGTCCCACCCAGATTCGCCATATGGACGGTGACATTGGAATAATCATCGAGAAAATCGGAGAACAGCAGCGTTGCGGTAGCATGCGCCACACTTGCCTGCACGTCGAGTGCCTGACGTGCAAAAACAAGATCGGCAAACGGGCTGGCGGGCACGGCGTCCCCCGCAGCAGGTACCTGGTCGGGACGGCGCCCCGGATGAATGAAGAAATGAACGCCCAGTTCGTTGCCGGCTTCAAACAAAGGACGCAGCTTTTCAGCCTCCGCAATGGTCAGGAACGCATTGTTCGGCAGGATCGCTCCGGCCAGCCCCAGTTCGGTGCAGCCCCTGCGCAGTTCGGCGACAGCCCGGTCCATATCCGCGAAGGGCAGCGCCGCCAGCCCGGTAAACCGGTCGGGACAGGTGCGGCTCACCGCGGCGACCTCGTCATTGAACAGGCTGAGCAGCGGCGCCGCTTCGGTCGCCGGGCGGCTATCGAGGCCGAACAGACCCGGAAACGACAGGACCTGCCGGTCCACGCCGCGTTCATCCATAAAAGCGATACGCCCCGCCATGTCCGAATAGTCGTCACCGAATTCCAGGGCGCCGATCGGCAAGTGAATACGTTCCGTTCCGTCCGGCATCGCTTCTATCCACGGTGCATCCCGGCGTTTTCGCAGGACTTCCGCCATTGGCTCGGGCACAAAATGGGCATGCATATCGATGGTCATCGGAATCCCTTTCGCTGTGTTTTGCATCAGCGTAGCACCGTGCAGACCGGGTTGCATTCCCCGGCATCCGCGTCATAGTCGCGCGCAAACTATCAAACAGGGAGAAGAAAAATGGCCGTCACCAACACTCCGAATACCAAGGACATGCTGCAGAAAGATCTGTACGTGATTTTCACGCGGGCAATCGCGCCGCGCGAAGAAATCATGAAAATGCTGCCGCAGCACCTCGAACGCCAGGTCGAACTGGAAAAACAGGGTATCCTGTTTGCCGCCGGCCCGATGGAACCCGAAGACAGCGACAAGCCACGCACCGGCATGATCATTGTCCGCGCGGATTCGTTCGAGCACGCCAACGAGATCGCCATGGCGGACCCCTTCCACGCCGCCGGCCTGCGTGAATTCGACGTCTGGAACTGGTCGATGAACGAAGGCAGCTTCACCGTCACGATCAACTATTCGGACAAAAGTGCCAACGTCGTTTAAGCGACTTCAAACCCGACATGTCACCCCGGCCTTGTGCCGGGATGACATTGACCGATTCCAAGGCAGGAACAATGCCTGCAACGGAATTCAGTCTCCCTGAACCACCGGGTTGATCAGCTTGCCGATCCCGCCAAGCTCGATCGTCACGGTGTCACCGGGCTTGAGACACTTGCCCTTTGGCCGGCCCACACCGGACGGCGTGCCCGTCGCGATGACGTCACCGGGGCGGAGTGTCATTCGGGCACTGATATATTCGATCTGCTCGTTGATATTGAAGAACAGGTATTTCGAATTCGAATCCTGTTCGAGCGAGTCGTTCACCCAGAGCTTGATATCCACGTTGTGCGGATCGGGAATATCCGAGGCCGGCACCATCCACGGCCCCATGGGGCCTGAACCGTCGAAATTCTTGTGGACGAACCAGTGGGTGTTGAACGTGCGCCCTACGGGCTTGCCGATATCGCGGGCCGACAAATCGTTGAAAATCGTATATCCGGCAACGTAATCGAGGGCATCCGCCGCAGCGACATTGCGCGCGGGCTTGCCTATGACGACCGCAAGCTCGGCCTCCCAGTCAATAAAATTGGAGACCTTCGGCAAACGGATGTCGGCACCGGGACCGATGACACAATGCGGCCCCGCCTTGAGGAAGAAATACGGATGGGTGTCCTCTTTCACCAGCGCCTTGCCGTCGGCTGCCATTTCTTTCTGATGATCGACGTAGTTGGCCGCCGCATTGTAGACAACGGGCGGTACAACGGGCGCCATCAACTGTACATCCGCCAGCGGATGCGCTTCATGCGATGCCGCATCGTCTGCGATCTTCGCCATTTTCGCCTGATTAGCGTCCCAGTTCTGCAGGAGCTCGTATGTCGACCCGGGCATTCCCGCCGACGCAAGGTCGATCACATTGTCCCCGACAAGTATCCCCGACCGGGCTTCGCCGGCGACGCCGGCATAGTTCAGAAGTTTAAAACTCGCCATATCGACTTCTCCTGTTTTTGGTGTTTGTTAAACCTGTTTTCGCCCCTAACCGGGCGCATTGCAATATCCGAACGGTGCGATGCAATCGCGCCGCTTGACCCCCGGGCTTGAAGATTCAATTGTCTCATATTACGCACATGGAGACGTCACGTGGCAAACAAAGACCTTCGGAATTTTCTTGAAGAAATCGAAAAAATCGGCGAGCTGAAAAACATCAGTGGCGCCGAAACAGAAGAAGATATCGGCGGCATCGTCGACATGTATATGCGCGATCTCGATAACCCGGCCGTCCTGTTCGACGACGTTCCGGGTTTCCCCAAGGGCCACCGGGTCCTGGCGAACATCATCATGTCGCGCCCACGCTGTGCCATCGCGCTCGGCCTGCCCCCGGAATCCACCGAAGACGACCTGATCAAATGGTGGCGTCATTATCTGGGCGACGCACCGAACCATGAGCCTGTCGAGGTGAATGGCGGCCCGCTGGTCGAGAACGTGACCGAAGGCGAGGCCGTCAACATCCAGAGCCTGCCATCGCCGAAATGGCACGAACATGACGGCGGCAATTTCATCGGCACAGGCTGCATCGTCGCCATGCGCGATCCGGATACGGGCTGGGTCAATTACGGCACGTACCGCGTCCAGGCGCATGAGCCCCGCGTTGCGACCGTGATGATGTCGCCGGGCAAACATGCCCGCCTGATCATGAAAAAATATCACGACCGCGGCGAAAAATGTCCGGTCGCTGTGGTGGCAGGCGTGCACCCGGTGATGTTCATGATCGGCGGGTTCGAAGTGCCGTACGAGAAAAACGAACTGGACGTCGTCGGCGGAATCTTCGGCGAATCCGTCGAAGTCATCAACATGCCGAAGACCGGCCTACCCGTGCCTGCCAGCGCCGAGATCGCCTTCGAAGGCTTTATCGATGTCGATGACGAGCGCATGGAGGGCCCGCTCGGCGAATGGACCGGCTATTACGCGGGCGGTGCCCGGCCCGAACCGGTCATCCAGATCGAAACCCTGATGCACCGGAACGACCCGGTCATCACCGGTGCGATCCCCGCCGTGCCGCCGAACGACAACACCTATTACATGGGCGCCTATCGCGCCGCCGCGGTGTGGAACCAGCTTGAAGCCGCCGGCATCCCCGGCGTGCAGGGCGTTTACGCCCATGAAGCGGGCGGCAGCCGCATGTGGCTGACGGTATCGATCAAGGCGATGTATGGCGGCCATTCCAAACAGGCCGGGCTGATCGCCTCGCAGTGCCATGCGGGTGCCTATGCCAATCGCTGGGTGATTGTGGTCGATGACGATATTGATCCGTCGAACATGAACGATGTCGTCTGGGCCATGTGCACACGTCACGACCCACGCGAAGGCATCGACATCATCAATGGCTGCTGGAGCACCCATCTCGATCCAATGTGCTACGACGACGATAACGACCGGCGGAATTCCCGCGTCGTCGTCGACGCCTGCCGGCCGTTCAACCGGCGTGATTCCTTCCCCGCCGTCGCCCGCTCATCCAAGGAACTCGATGACCGCATCCGGGCGAAATACAGCGCCGACCTGCCGGAAAAATACCGGTGACCGCCTGGATTCGCTTCGATAGCGGCCAGGGGGCGGGCTTTGGCACGCTGATCGGCGATGCCATTGCGGTGTTCGAGGGCGATATGTTCGGCATCGCAACGCCGACCGGCGAGACGCTGACACTGGCCCATACCGGCCTGCTGACACCCTGTGTGCCGTCAAAGATCGTCGCGTTGTGGAATAATTCGACCGCCGCGGCGGAAAAACAGGGGCTTGAGCAACCGGAAGACCCCCTGTTTTTTCTGATGGGTCCGAACACCTATCTGGCGCCGGGCGGGGCCATCCGCAAGCCGGCCTCATATGACGGCCGCGTCATTTACGAAGCCGAGCTTGGCATCGTGATCGGCAAGACCTGCAAGGATGCGGACGAAGCCACCGCAGCCGAAAGCATCTTCGGCTATACCTGCGTAAACGATGTCACCGCGCTGCAGGTGCTGGACTCGGACCCCACTTTCCCGCAATGGGCACGGGCAAAAGGCTATGACACGTTTTGCCCGTTCGGCCCGGTGATCGCGACCGACATCGACCTCGGCACCGCCACGATCCGCGCCGAACTGAACGGCCGCGAGCGCCAGAATTACCCGGTCAGCGACCTGTTCGTGCAACCCGCCGAACTGGTCAGCCGCCTGTCCCGGTTCATGACACTGGAGCCCGGCGATATCGTGTCCTGCGGCACCGGCCCCGGCGCCCTGCCGATGAAACCGGGCGCAACCATCGACGTGATCATCGACGGCATCGGCACGCTCTCAAACACGTACGAAGACTAGCCCTTGCCCCGGAACCGGCTGATCGCGGCCCTCACCAGCCCCTACGTGCTGCTGAGCTTCGCCATCCTGTGCTGGGGCGGCAATTTCGTCGCGGCCCGCCTGGCCAATGCGGATATCCCGCCGGTCGCATTGTCATTCTGGCGGCACACCTTTGCGGCTCTTCTGGTACTGCCATTTATCCTGCCGCTGCTCCGCACTGACTGGCCGAACATCCGGGCGAATCTCGGCAATTTCGCGCTCATGGGGCTGGTCCTCGCCATCGGCAACACGCTGGTCTATTTCGCCGTTCTACACACGACCGTCATTAACGCCGCCCTGATCAATTCAGGTGTGCCCGTGGCTGCGGTTGCCTTTTCCTGGCTGATCCTGCGCGACGTCATCAACCGGTGGCAGGCCATCGGTATTCTGGTCGCCATTGCGGGCATCGTCATGGTGGTGACGAAAGCACAGCTCGGCATATTGCTGGATCTGCAATTCGGCTGGGGCGATCTATACATGCTGCTCGCGATTATCAGCTGGGCGCTCTACATGGTGCTGTTGAAACGCGCCTCAATCAAAATCTCCGGGTGGAGCCTGCTGACGGTGCTGTCCGCCGCGGGCGCACTCTGGCTCGTCCCGGCCTACGCCCTTGAGATCAGCTATGGCCACACGATGGAATGGACCGGGCTGAGCCTTCTCAGCCTCGGCTACGTCACCCTGTTCAGCACCATCATCGCCTGGGTCTGCTGGAACAGCGGCACACTGCGCATCGGCCCGAACCGGGCATCGGCCTTCATGTGCCTGCATCCCATATTCGGGCCCGTCCTCGGCATGATCTTTTTCGGCGAAATCCTGCGGCCTTATCACGGCGTCGGCACGATCCTCGTGCTGGCCGGCGTGATCATGGTGTCTCGCGCCTACGCCGCGCCGCCCCCAGTGAAAACAACCTGACCGTTACGGCTGAGCGGAGACGTGGGCCGACACGATGCGCCAGCCTTCGGGCATGCGCGCCCAGGTCTGGCTCTGACGGCTGATACCGTCTGCGGTCGGGCGGGTGGATTCGGTGTTGGCGACGGCGAAATCCCGCCCGAAGGTGACAATATGGGTGTCTTTCAGGGTCCGCACCCAGGGGTCGATATGATGGCTGCGGCGGAACGCAGACAGGGCTTCATGGCTGACAACGGTGCCGTTGGGGCCATAACGCAGGGTTTTATCGTCATTCCAGAACAGCTCGTCGATCATGTCGACATCATTGGCGAGCAGCGCTTTTTCATAGGCCATGAAGGCCTCTGTGACTTCGGCGACGATCTCGGGGATGTTGATTTCCATGGCGTATCTTTCTCTTGATGTGCTCTTGGCGTTTGACAGCACCCTAGCGGATGATGGACACAGGGCTCCCACAATTTATGACGGAATAAAAGCCCTTGGCGCCCCCGCTTCTGATCCTGCGCGATATTCACCTGACATTCGGCGGCACACCCCTGCTCGAAGGCGCGGAAATGTCGGTTTCCGAGGGTGAACGCCTGTGCCTGATCGGGCGCAACGGGTCCGGCAAGTCGACCCTGATGAAGATAGCGACCGGTGAAATAGCGTTCGATGACGGAGAACGCTTCGTGCAACCCGGTGCGACATTGCGCTACCTGCCGCAGGAACCGGACCTTTCGGGGTATCAGACAACGCTGGACTACGTACGCGGCGGGCTTGAAGCCGGCGACGATCCACAGCGCGGCAATTGGCTGATCGGCCAGCTCGGCCTGACGGGGGAGGAAAACCCGGCCCACCTGTCGGGCGGTGAAGCCAGGCGTTGCGCCCTTGCCCGCGCATTGGCGCCCCAACCCGATATCCTGCTGCTGGACGAGCCGACCAACCATCTCGACCTGCCAGTGATCGAATGGCTCGAAAGCGAGCTGAAATCCATCCGCTCGGCACTGGTGCTGATCAGCCATGACCGGCGGTTCCTCGAAAACCTGTCCCGGGCCACCCTGTGGCTCAACCAGGGCCGGACCCACAAGCTGGAGCGCGGATTTGCCGAGTTCGAGCCGTGGCGTGAAACGTTCCTCGAAAACGAGGCGCTGGAGCGTCACAAGCTGAACCGCAAGATCAGCGCCGAAACCGACTGGCTCCACAAGGGTGTCACGGCCCGGCGCAAGCGCAACCAGGGCCGTCTGCGCGCGCTGTATGACCTGCGCGCCAAGCGCCGTGGCGACCGCGGGCCGACCGGTACCGTCAACATGATGGCGAGCGAAGCACAATCATCCGGCAAGCGCGTTTGCGTCGCCAACAATATCTCCAAAGCCTATGGCGAAAACGTCATTGTCGATGATTTCTCGACCCTGATCGCCCGCGGTGACCGAATCGGCATCGTCGGCCCCAACGGGGCGGGCAAAACAACCCTGCTCAACATGCTGACCGGCATTCTGGAACCGGATGAGGGCAATATCCGCCTTGGCAAGAACCTGGAACTGGAAACCCTCGACCAGCGCCGCGACAGCCTCGACCCGAAAGAGACCCTGTCGGATGCGCTGACAGGCGGCGGCGACAAAGTGACGATCAACGGGGAAACCCGGCACGTCATCGGCTACATGAAGGACTTCCTGTTCACGCCGGACCAGGCCCGCACCCCCGTACACGTGCTGTCAGGCGGCGAACGCGGGCGCATCATGCTGGCCCGTGCGCTGGCCAAGCCGTCCAACCTGCTGGTGCTGGATGAGCCGACCAACGATCTCGATATCGAGACGCTCGATCTGTTGCAGGAACTGCTCGCCGATTATGCCGGCACCGTCATCCTGGTCAGCCATGATCGCGATTTCCTCGACCGCGTCGTCACATCCGTGATCGCGACCGAAGGCGGCGGTAAATGGGTTGAATATGCCGGCGGCTACAGCGACATGATCAGCCAGCGCGGCGGCGACCTGGGGGCGAAGAAGGTTGCGGGCAAGCTGTCGAAAAAAGAACTGGCGGCGGAAACCAAAGAACGCAAGGCGAAGCAGGCGTCCTCCGCCAAAATGACGTTCAAGGACAAGCACGCGCTGGAAACCCTGCCCACCCGGATGGCGGAACTCCAAAAAGAAATCGACACCCACCAGGCCACCCTGGCCGATCCCGACCTGTTCAGATCGGACCCCGCGAAATTCGATAAAGTCGCAAAGGCGATGCAGGATGCCGAATCCGCACTGGCCGCTTCGGAAGAACAATGGCTGGAACTGGAAATGAAGCGCGAAGAGGCTGAATCCGGCTGATTTCCGCCCGATTTCCGCATCCCCGCCATCGCCCGAATCACGACGACCGCGTAGACTGCCGTAATGACCTTACCGGCTGCCAATACCCTCACCGATACCGACGACAAGTATACCGTCCTCAAGGATGTCTTCGGCTTCGACAGCTTCCGGCCGGGACAGGAAGAAGTCGTCGACACGCTATTGGCGGGCCGCAATATCCTGACCGTCATGCCGACGGGATCGGGAAAATCGCTCTGTTTCCAGATACCGTCACTGGTGACGGGCGGATTGACCATCGTAGTCTCGCCGCTGGTCGCCCTGATGGAGGACCAAGTCGCCGCCCTCAAACTGGCAGGGGTCGCGGCCGACACCATAAATTCGTCACGCAGCCGCGAAGACAATGTCGCCTCGTGGCGCCGCGCTGCAGCCGGCGAGACACGCCTGTTATACATGGCGCCGGAACGGCTGATGACCGAGCGTATGCTGTCGGCCCTGGGTAAGCTCGATATCAGTCTGTTTGCGGTCGATGAAGCACATTGTATTTCACAATGGGGGCCCGCCTTCCGGCCGGAATACGAAAAACTGTCGCAGTTGCGGCCAGTTTTCCCCGGCACCCCCATCGCTGCACTCACCGCCACTGCCGACGCCGTCACCCGCGACGATATCGTCGCCCGCCTGTTCGACGGGGATGCAAAATCGGTCGTCCTCGGGTTTGATCGGCCCAACATCAAGCTGTCGGTCGAGATGAAACAGGATTGGAAGCGCCAGATGGTCGACTTCCTTGAGCGGCACCGGGGCGAAAGCGGCATCGTCTATTGCCTGTCGCGCAAAAAGACCGAGGAAGCATCGCAATACCTGCGCGACCACGGCGTCAATGCACTTGCCTACCACGCGGGCATGGATGCGGGTATCCGCCAGTCGCACCAGAATGCGTTTATGACAGATCCCGGCATCGTCATCGTGGCGACCATCGCCTTCGGAATGGGGATCGATAAATCCGACGTCCGCTTCGTCCTCCACGTCGACCTGCCCGGCAGTGTCGAGGCCTATTACCAGGAAATCGGCCGCGCGGGCCGCGATGGCGCCGATGCCGAGGCCCATATGATTTACGGGCTGCAGGATATCCGTATGCGCCGGATGTTCATCGAAGACGAGGAATCGGGTCCGGAACGCAAGCGCCGGGAACACAAACGCCTTGATACGCTTGTCGGCTATTGCGAAGCGCCGGAATGCCGCCGCCGGTCGCTGCTTGCCTATTTCGGCGAAGAGGTCGATGCCTGCGGTAATTGTGACGTCTGCATAAACCCGGTGGAAATGGCAGACGGTACAGAGCTTGGGAAAAAAGTGCTCGCTGCCGTCGATGGATCGGGCCAGCTATACGGCAGCGCCCATATCGTCGATATCCTGCGCGGCATGCAGAGCGAAAAACTTCTCAAGGCCGGACATGACAGGCTTGCAGCCTATGGCAGCGGCGCTGACCTGCACAAACCGGAATGGCAGTCGATCATTCGCCAGCTTGTCTCTGCGGGCTTCCTGCGGCTCGACGTACAGGGCTATGGCGGGCTCGCCATCACGCCGAAGGGCCAGGACCTGGCGCGCGGCGAGGAATCGTTCCGGTATCGCCAGGACACACTGAAAAAATCACGCGCCGCAAAGCGTCGTGCAAACGACCTTGCCGCAGATGCGGACCTGCCGGAAGCGGACACCAAGCTGCTGACCGAACTGCGTGCTTTACGGCTGTCCTTCGCCAAGGAACGCGGCGTGCCGGCCTATGTCGTCTTCACCGACCGCACCCTGGTCGACATGGCGCGGCGGAAACCCGTCACCATCGATGAATTCGCCGAAGTTCATGGTGTTGGGGCTGCGAAACTCCGGGATTTTGCCGAACCGTTTCTCAAAGCAATCAGCGGCGGGAGCTAGCCGGGCCGGCCTGTACGCGGCATCGGTTAGCGTGCTAATTTTTTCAACAACAGACAAACACGAAACGGGAAACAGTGATGAAAGTCAGCGTCGGGGATTTTGAGATCAACTGCGAGGTCGAGGGCGTCGAGGGCGCACCATGGATCACGTTCAGCCATGCGCTGGGCAACAATCTGACCCTGTGGGACGATCAGGTCGCGCTGCTCAAGGACCGTTTCCGCATCCTGCGCTACGATCACCGCGGTCACGGTGGTTCTGATTCACCGCCCGGACCCTATTCCTTTGATGATCTGATGGGTGATGCCCTCGCTCTGTTCGATCATTTCGGCATTGAGAAATCCCACTGGGTCGGCCTGTCAATCGGCGGCATGCTGGGCTACGGCATGGCGCAAAACCACGGTGACCGCCTGTTGTCGCTGACCGCCTGCGATTCCCGCCCCGACGCGCCGCCGGAATACGCCGCCTATTTCCAGTACCGCATCGACACCGCACGCGAAAAAGGCATGGAAGGTGTTGTCGAGCCAACGGTCACCCGCTGGTTCACCCCGGCAACCGTCACGGCCAATCCGCCGTCGCTGGACAGGGTCCGCGACATGCTGCGCTCAACCAACCCGGTCGGCCATGAAGGCTGCTGCGAAGCGCTCAAACGCCTCGCCTTCGGCCCCGGTCTGAACAAAATCACGGTACCGACGCTGATCATCGGCGGCGATGAGGACAAGGGCGCCCCGCCTGCGGTCCTCGCCGAAGCCGCGGCCGCGATTCCCGATTGCCGCCATGTGGTGATCGAAAAAGCTGGCCACATCGCCAATATCGAGAACCCCGCAGCCGTGAATGCCGCCATTCTGGCATTCATGGATGAACTGACAGTCGCGGCGTAAGGCGATGGCGGCGCTGGAGGGACCCCGCGGCGCAGATATCATCGACGCCCTGAAAACGGCGGGGGTTTTCCACGTCGCCGCCCTGCCCGACATCACCACCAGTGCCGGGCTGCTCTGGCCGCTGTCAAAAGACACCGACTTCACCTTCATCCGCCTGAGCAAAGAAGACGAGGGCGTATCGATCTGTGCGGCGCTGGACTACTGCGAAAAGCGCGCAGTATTGCTGATGCAGCAGACCGGCCTGATGGATTCCCTGAACAATATCCGCGCTGTCGGCTGCGAATACGAACAGCCCGTCTGCATGGTGGTCGGGCTTCTGGGCAAGGAACCCGACAAGGTGCCCACTGAATCCGCCAGTATCGGCGTCCGCGTGATCGAGCCGATCCTGGATACCATGGGAATAGACCGCATCCTGATTGAAGGGCCGCAAGACGTGGCTTTGCTACCACCGGCGATCGACAGGGCTTATGAAACCTCACGCCCGATGGTGGCGCTGATCGGACGGAGCGTGCAGCCATGATGCAACGTATGGCCTGTTTCGAGAAAATCGCGGCGGCGCGCGACGGTGCAATCGTCGTATCCACCTATACATCCGCCTTCGAATGGCACCGGGTGGACCCGAACCCGCTCAACTTCGTCAGTGTCGGTGCCATGGGCCAGGCCTCGTCCCATGCGCTCGGTCTCGCCATCGGTCTGCCGGACCAGAAGATCATCGTGCTCGACGGAGATGGCAGTCTGCTGATGAACCTGTCGACGCTGACGACCATCGCGAATGCAGCGCCGCAGAACCTGATCCATTTTGTCGTCGAGAACGGCACGTATGAAGCCAATGGCGGCCACCCGACTCCGGCTCAGGGCAAAACCGATTTCGCGGGCATGGCGCGGGCGGCAGGCTACGCCGAGGCACATTCTTATGAAGGGTTGAACCAGTTTGCCGCCGACCTGCCGGACCTGTTGGCGACACCGGGGCCGGTTTTCGCCGCCCTGAAGGTCGAAGCGGGCGATGCTCCGCCGCTGAATTACGATTACGACTGGCTGCACAGCGCCGACCGGCGGCGCGAATTCCGCGCGGCGGTAAAGCCCTTGCTCAAAGGCTAGCCGGAAACATCCCGGGCAATCGCCACGACGGCGTCAAATAATGATGTGCCAACCCGCCACACGAAAATTCAACTGGCCGGGCGCACGCTAGGGCTTTGTGGATTATCTGATACACTTGGAGACATGGAACGCCGCCTCGCCGCTATTTTAGCCGCCGACATGGTCGGCTTCAGCCGTCAGATGCAGGATGACGAAGTCCGCACGCTGTCTAATCTGCGCCACATCCAGTCAACGATCATTGACCCGGAAATTGCCGCTTGGCGGGGCCGCCCTTGGATACTGGCATATGAGTTACCTGCGCCTCGAAGAATCGGTCGCCGCATATGGAAAGGCCGCGCGCCTGGCCCCGGAACATGCCGACCTGCGCGCGCTGTCCGGACTGGCACTTACCTTCGCTGAATGCCCTGAAGAAGCGGTTCGCGAAGTGAAAGCTACAATCAGGCTGAACCCGTTAGGCCCGGGTTGGTATCTTGGCATCCTCGGACATGCCCTCCGCTACGCCGGACGCTACGACGAAGCGCTGGAGACCTTATCCGAATATAATCGTCGGAGTCCCGGGTTCGGCCTGGTTGACGTGGTCCTGACCTGTGCGGAGACCCGCGATATTGAAAAGGCGCGGCGACACGCGACGGAGCTTCTCGCAGCCCGTCCCGAATTCACGATTGAAAAATGGGCCCTGACACAGAACTGTCTGGATCCCGAAAGGCTCGCCCGGGATAGCGCTTATTTGATAGAAGCCGGACTGCCCTGAAGCCACCCTCCGGCCCGGCAATCGTCAGGACCAGTAGATAAAATCCCCGTCAGGCATCCGCCCGATATAAGTGCTGACGCCCATCCGGCGCTGTCCTTGCTCCACCGCCGTCCATTCATGCGGGTTGTGGGAATTGAACATCACGACATCGCCCTTGGCGGGCGTATAGATGTGCGTTTCGGCACCATCGACATAAGCCCGGCTGAAGCCTTCGATTTCGACCTTGCCTCCCGGCGCGGTCTGCACCCGGTAGGGTCGGTTATGAAGGGTCGTCTTGCCGCCCTCACCTTCGACATGACTGGCAAAAAAGTTCCAGGTGATCTGGCTGGCGACCTGGCTGATCATGTAGTCGCGCGCGCTGTACATCGTGACATCGGCATGCAGCGTACCGCCGCCACTGGTCTCGCGGATGATACCGGCATAATAGCGACCGTACCCCGGCTCTTCTGCCAGGGTCAGGCTGTGTTCGGGATACAGATCACGCATCAGCGCCCACATGCGCTCAAACGGGTTCCACCTCATATGCGACAGCACGGCCTCATGCTCGCGCCATGCCTGTTCAACCTCGGCAAAATACGCCTCTTTCGATTCCTGGCGTTTTTCGAACTGGGTCAGGCCGACATATCTCGGCGGTTGAACAAGGCCCGGTACCTTATAGGTCTTGTTCAGGCCGACCCGGTCCATCGCAGCGACCAATTCGTCGCATTCCGCGTCCGTCGCGAATCCTTTGATACGCAAGCACGGGATTTCAAACGCACAGAGCGCCTCGAATGTCTCACGCGTCAGCGGCGGTTCTTCGTGGCTTTTCCACCGGGTCTGGCCCGCCGCGGTATCGGTTTGCGCCAAGCTTGTCGGCATTGGGCTTTCTCCTGAATTCCGGGACAATCAGAGATCCGCCAGCATGGGCATTACTTCTTCGCCGAACAGCGTGATCGACCGCAGCGCATCTTCATGCGCCATGTCACCGATGTTGAAGGCCATAACCAGGTAATTCACCCCCAACGCATCGATCTGCTCGGCAATCTGCTGGCGCACAGTTTCCGGGGAGCCCGCAATATGGGCGCCGCCGGCGATCGCCTTTTCAACAGTATCAACCGTGTTGCGGGCAAAGCTCGGTCCTTCAACATTGTTATCGCGCCACAGCTTGGTCAGGCTGTCATGCCAGACCTTATATGCCGGACCGGCGATTTTCAGCGCTTCCGCATCGGTCTCGGCCACGGTCACCTGGCGGCTGATGCCAATGGCGGCACCGCCCGGGAAGGGCCGCTGCGCGCCCACCGTACTGCCCCGCTTTTCGTAGGCTTCGCGATATGCGGCGATATTCGCCTTCGCCATCTCGACGCCTCCGAGGGTGCAGTAATGGAATCCGTTTTCCCCGGCATATTTGCTGCCGTCAGGGTTCGACGACGGATACCAGAGCGGGGGATGGGGATCCTGTAGCGGCCGCAATTCCATCGGCACGTCCGTATAGTTGAAGTGCTTGCCCACATAGGAAAGTTTATCGTTTGTCATCCCCTCGATCAGGACTTCAAGCGCTTCGCCATAGACAGCCCGCGCAGTTTCGGGGTCGTAATTATGATAATTGAGCTCGAACGGTGATACGCCACGGCCAACACCCAGTTCCATCCGCCCGTTCGACATATGGTCGAACATGCCGACTTCCTCAATCAAGCGGAGCGGGGAATAAAGCGGCAAAAGATAGGTCAGCGGCCCAAGCCGGATATTCGTCGTCGCCTGCGCCACGGCCCCGAGGAATACTCCGGGGACAGGCACCATGTTCAGCGGCGTCGCGTGATGTTCCGCGACATGATAGGCATAAAAACCCAGCCGGTCAGCAGCGGCAACGTATTCCACCCTCTGCGCGAACTGTTCTGCGAGCGGGCGGCCTGATTTATCGACATGGTCGAAGACACCGAATTTCATTCTTGTTTTCCCGTCAAAATGTACAGACCATTTTAGCGGGTTTCGGAGCTGCGGGGAATACGGCAGCTAGTCTTCGCGGAATGCCCGGTTAAAACTCTGGGCGATGGGCTTCATGAAATAGCCGAGTGCAGTGTTCGCGCCGGTGACGATCATAACTTCGGCCTGCATACCGGGCTGCAACGTCACATCGCCGAGAAATTCCTGCATGGCGGCTGGAAGCCCGATACGCGCCAGATAATATCCCTCGGGCGTAAACTGATCGCTGAGACGATCGGCCGAAACCGACATGACTTCGCCATCGACAGGTACCGAATTTCGCTGGCTGAGAGCTGTGAAACGCACCTGCGCTGCCAGCCCTGCACGCACGATGTCGATATCCTGCGGACTGACCTTGGCTTCGATAATGAGCCTGCTATCCGTTGGAACGATATCCATAATCGCTTCACCTACGGCTATAACACCACCCGTCGTCGCGGCTTTCAGTCCAACCACCGTTCCACCAATGGGTGCCCGAATTTCAGTCCGCGACAACACGTCGCTCGAAGCACTGCGGCGCTCACCGAGATCCTGCAACTGGGATTCGACCTCACGCAGTTCTCGAACGACCTCGTTCAGGCGCTCGGTCCTTAATTTTTCTATCTTGAGCCGGGTCTCGCCGATCGACTGCTGCGCACGCACAACCGCCGCAACATTCCTGCCGCGATTCCCGCCGATTTCCGCGGCCCGGCGCTCAAGCGCCAGTAGTCGCGGCCGGGCAACAAGGCCGCGCTTAACAAGTGATCGGATTCCCGAGAGTTCTTCCTCGATCAGCACAAGCTGGCGATCGTCGGCCGCAATCTGCGCCCGCAAACCGCGTATTTCTGTCCGCACCTGCGCATCGCGTTCTCGCAACAACGCTGTCTTGCTCGCCAACGAGTCCCGCCGCGCATTGAAAGTCCGTCTTTGGCCGTCCATCGCCGCGCGAACCTGAGAATTTTTTTCAACCGAGTAGATATCGGCGAGAAAAGTAAGCGTTTTGGCACCATCGCGCACAGCAAAGCGGCTCCGACACGATTGTCGAGATCGACACCTCAGGCAGCAGTGATTACGTGCGGATTGCCACCCTGCAGAACGTCGATGCAGTCGACAACTGGATCTTCAGCTAGCCGCCCAGTACCTCGGTCAGGTTCGCGACCATTTCAGCCGTATCGGCCATGTTGTGCGCGCGCTGGGCAACCGCGACATGCGGGCTCAGGACGACATTCCGGTAGTTTTTCAAAGGCTCGTCCGGAGCGCCGGGTTCGGCATAATGAACATCGAGCCCCGCCCCGCCCAGTCTGCCGCTATCGAGGGTGGAAATCAGTGCGGCGCGGTCGATAAGCTGTGCACGGGAAATATTGGCGATGATGGCACCGGGTTTCATCCGGGCAAACGACGCTGTATCGATCATGCCTTCGGTAGATGCATTGAGCGGCAGATGCACGCTGAGAAAATCCGATGCTTCTAGCAATCCCTCATACGACACGTAGCGGGCGCCGGATTCCGCCTCGATTTCCGCGGGCAGGCGTGTCCGCTGGTAATATAATATTTCCATCCCCATCGCTTTTGCCCGCGTCGCCACCTCGCGGCCAACCTCTCCTAGGCCCAGCGCACCGAGCGTTGCGCCTTGAAGGCTTTTCAAGCCGTTAACCCGCGCCCAGTTGGCGCCCGCGACATGGTCAGGATGGAATTTCGCCGGCTTGTATCCAAGCGCCTGAAGCGATGCAAAATCCAGCGCGCCATCGGTTTCGACCAGCTTTCGCCCAACCGCCATCATCAGCAGGATTGCATGTTCCGCGACCGTCCCGTTCACACGCCGGCGCAACGTCCGGACCGGCACCCCTTCGGCGGCGCAGGCATCGAGGTCGATATTCCGGGCATCGATACCGAACTTTTGTACAAATTTCAGGTTTGGCGCCGCAGCCAGATCATCGGCGGCGATCCGGAAGCTTTCGCTGACCACCGCATCCGCCCCGGGCAATGCCGCGCGGAGGTCAGCCTCATCTTCGATCAACCGGACCGTTGACGGATAGATCGCCGCTGCAAGCCGGCGCTGTTCATCAAACCAGGCATCAGGATCCGGCACGTCGAAGGAAAGGTAATCACGAAAAGCGTCTACCCGTTCGGCCGACACACCCGGGTCGAGGATTACCTCGAGAAACCGGAGAATTTTATCATCCTGAACAACAATATTGGCCATAGTGCAGTGCTCCCTTCGATGCTGTGGTATTTATTCCACGCCTAACCGCTGATAACAGCAAGAGGATCATAAAGCCATGGCCCGTGTGCCCCTACTCGACCCCGAAGACGTTCCCGAACAGGCCGAATTTGTCGATCGCGTCCTGAGCGGCCGCCGCGGCAGGCTGATCAACGTGTACCGTACGCTTCTGCACAGCCCGCCGCTCGCCGAAAGCTGGTTCGAACACATCAACAAGATCCGCTGGGGTACAGAGATCGACGGCAGGTTGCGGGAAATCGTCATCATCCGGCTCGGGCACCTTGTATCATCCGCCTACGTGTTGCGGCAGCACGTACCGAAACTCGCCGTTGCAGAAGGCATGACCGAAGCGGAATGCAACGCTTTGGCTGACTGGGTACCTTCGGATATGTTCAGCGATGCGGAGCGCGCGACGCTCGCCTATGTGGATGCGATGGCCCGCGATATTGTGGTGCCGGATGACGTGTTCGAACCGCTCCGAGCCCATTTCTCTCATCGCCAGATCGTGGAGCTGTCCCTGATGGTCGGCGCCTATATATCGCATTCGCGGGTCTTGCAGGCCCTCGAAGTCGACCTCGAACCGGATGGCCTCGGAGGCTGATTACACTGCAATCGCTGGTACTAGCGCGGCGGCAATCCGGGCGGCGTTCCCTCAGGAAGCTGCGCGTCGAACGCGATCAGGGAGGCCGCCGTCATCGCGTACATGCCCATCAGGTTCACGAGGTCGACCAAGGTGCGGCGGTCGAACAGGGCTGCCACCCGCGCATAGGTCTCAGGCGTTACCCGGTGGTCGCCGAACAGTTCCCGCCCGAAGATGATCAGGGCCGCATCCGGTTCAGGTAGTCCGGTCGGCGGGCGGCGATGTCGAACGATCTCTACCACCTCGTCAGAGACGCCTTCCTTTTTCGATTCAGCTTCATGGGCCGCCCATTCGAACTGGCAGTCATGTTCCCGCGCCGTGATCAGAATCGCGAGTTCGCGGGTCCGGGCATCAATAACATCCGGGTCACGCAGGCGGATGTTTGCCGGTCGCAAACCGCGGGAAAGTTCAGGGCTGTGCAGGCGTATACCGCCGGGACCACGCAGCCCGGCGAGCGAACCACCCTTCGGGTTGGCAAGGGAATCAAAGGCCTTCCGGGCATCTTCATCAAGCTCATCCCGGTCGGGCAATGGGAGACGGCAACGCGATTCCGGGTCTATGTCTTGCGGTAGTGCTTCATCTGACATGTCGTCCCCTTTGAATTTACACCGGGCATCAGCCTAGCGATCTGTCCCTTTCAGACAAGAGGAGATGCCCTTCGCAAGGCTCCGCATCAATTGGAAATACTGGCCCGAACCTTTTGCAAGGCCGGCGCCCAACGGGTCGAGAACGGCGAGGCGCGCCGCGGTGCCTCGGATGACCGTTTTCACCAGGGCAGGCGGAAATTGCGGCTCCGCGAAAACACATCTGGCACCCGTGGCCCGGATGCTGTCGCGGACCTCGGCCAGCCGGCGTGCACCTGGTTTCCGCTCGGGGCTGATCGCAATTGACCCGCCACCGCGCAGGCTGAATTCCCGATCGAAATACTGCCAGGCATCGTGAAACACGAAATACGGACGCTCCCTTACCGGGGAAAGCATACGGTCGATCTCGAGTTTCAACGCCCGCAAACGGATCGCACCGCGGGCGGCATTGCCCTGGTAGATCGGCGCGTTTTCCGGGTCGGCCTTTGACAACGCCGCAGATATCGCCCGCAGAACAACAATCGCATTCCCGGTATGGAGCCACAGGTGAGGATCGATGCCCTGTTCATGGTCATGGTCATGGTCGTGGTCGTGGTCATGGCCTGAGGCATGGCCACCTGTGTGCCGGGGCTCTTCGGTCTTGTCGTCATGTCCACCTGTTCGGCGATACGCGTACAGCTCAAGTCCGGCAAGAGAGTCCAGTTGCAGAACCGTCGCGCGGCGAGCAAGCGATCTAAGCGGTTTCTTAAGAAACCCTTCGAACCCGTCGCCAATCCGGATGATAATATCCGCGGATGACAGCATCCGCGAATGGGACGGACGCAGGGCAAAGCTGTGCGGTGTCTCCCCGCCACTGAGCAACACGTCGGGGAACCCGACACCTTCCATAGCAATGGCCGCGAGAGATTGCAGGGGTGGAATGGTTGCCACTACCTTTGGTGCCGACGCCGAAGCGGGTCCTGCCACGGCCAAGAAAATGGCCAGGACAGACAAGAACGACATTTGAAATCTGCGAAACACGGGCATCTCATTTTATGTTATAATATTACATTACGGATATGCCATGAAGGGTTCTGTCCGTCAAACAATTTATGTTATAATATTACAAATTGAGATGACGATGCGGATAGGCTGACATATAACCCCGCGGAGCAAACCAGATGACCAAATCGATTTCTGCAAATGCCTTCCCGGCGCATGAACACGATCACACAGTGTGTATCGCCGACGCCCTGGACTCAGCGGAACAGCATTGCGTTGCGCACCAATTGCGTTTCACGCCGTTGCGCCGCCAGGTGCTTGAGATTGTCTGGAGCCGCCATGCTCCGATCGGGGCATATGAAATACTGGATGAATTACGCAATGAATCCCGCGCCGCGGCGCCGCCCACGGTTTATCGCGCGCTGGAGTTTCTTGTTGACCATGGGTTTGTGCACAAGATTGAATCTCTCAATGCTTTCGTCGGCTGCGATCGGCCTGATAGCGAACATGTCGGTCAGTTCCTGATCTGTGGATCATGTCATCAGGTTGGCGAGCTTGACGATCCGGAAATCGCGAAACTGATCGCCAAGAAAGCCAAAACCGCGGGTTTCGACGTATCGCATCAAACGATTGAAGTACGCGGCGTGTGCAGCACCTGCGCCGGAGAAAATCATGCCTGACGGCGGAAACTCGATCGGCGAAGTACTGGTCCGCGGTACGGGGATCAGTGTTCGCCATGGGCGGCGCACGGTTCTTCACAATGTGGATATCCAGGTCTCGCGCGGCGAAATCGTCACCCTGATTGGCCCGAACGGCTCGGGAAAGACCACACTCGTTCGTGCACTTCTGGAACTGGAAAGCCCCGAAAGTGGCCAGGTGCAGAAAACAGCTGGCATTACTGTGGGATATACGCCGCAGCAATTAACGGTTGATCGTACGCTGCCGCTGGATGTACGGCGCTTCCTCGAAATGTCGGGCGTAACCGATCCCGAAGTGCTGTCGAACATTCTGGCGGATGTCGGTGCACGAAACGTCCTCCGGCAGGAAATACGCATGCTGTCGGGTGGCGAGATGAAACGCGTGCTGCTTGCCCGGGCCCTGCTCCGCGAACCGGGCCTGCTGGTACTGGACGAGCCGACGGCCAATGTCGACGTTCACGGACAGGTCGAGTTTTACGAGCTGATCCGTCGAATTCGCGATGAGCGGCAATGCGGCATCCTGCTCGTATCACATGACCTGCACCTTGTCATGTCAGCCACGGATCGTGTCGTCTGCCTGAACGGGCATGTCTGCTGTTCCGGTCTGCCCGGAGACGTTTCGACCGACCCGGCCTACCTGGAACTGTTCGGCGAGGCCGCATCGGCGGTCGCCGTTTATGCTCATGACCACGACCATCACCATGCCTGATTTCGTTCTTTATGCACTCGTCGCCGGTATCGGTGTTGCGATTGTCATGGGAGCGACCGGCGTGTTCGTCGTCTGGCGCCGCATGGCCTATTTCGGGGACACGCTTGCCCATTCGGCACTGCTCGGCGTCGCGATTGGTTTTCTTTTGGGGATCAACGTCAATATCGGCATCGTCGGTGTCTGCCTGACCATCGCCATCGGCATGGTCTATCTACGCAGCCAGAGGCACCTGGCCGAAGACACCCTGCTCGGCATCCTGGCGCATTCATCGCTTGCCCTCGGACTGGTCTCGGTATCGTTCGTATCGGCGTTGCGTATAGACCTGATGACCTATCTGTTCGGCGACATCCTGTCCGTAACACCGGCCGATATCGGCTGGGTGTATGGCGGCGGCACGGTCGCACTGGGCGTGCTTGCCTGGCTTTGGAAGGACCTGATCGCCATCACTGTCCATGAAGACCTGGCGCGCACAGAAGGGGTCAACGTATTACGGACCCAGATTGCCTTCATGACGTTGTTTGCCCTTGTGATTGCGATGGCGATGAAAATTGTTGGTATCCTGCTGGTCACAGCGTTGCTCATCATCCCTGCCGCAACCGCAAGGCGGTTCTCGCGCACACCTGAACAGATGGCCGTCTTTGCCGCAATCGCGGGCTCGCTGTCGGTTGCCCTGGGGCTGCAGAGTTCCCTGATGTGGGATCTGCCATCAGGGCCTGCCATCGTTGTGGCGTCCGCCCTGATATACGTCGTATCGATTGCCCTGCCGGTCCGCCGCATCGCCTGACAGACGCAGCGCAGGACAATCAGGATTGACCCCGGTCGTCCCGCCTTGATGAAAGACCCTGCGTCAGAGGTTGATGCGGAACAGGTCCATCGAATTTGTCCGGCCGATCTTGATCCGGTCGGCTTCGCTGATGGTACATGTGTCGAACCAGTTTGCGGCATGGTCGACATTTTCGAATGGCCAGTCGGCTGAGAACAGAACGCGGTCAGCGCCGATTTCCAACATCGCGTCTATCAGCGTCTGGGTCCGGAAATTACCCGACGTGGTGATAAAGAAATTATTCTGGAAATACTCACCGAGCATCTTCTGTGCCGGATAGCCACGCTCGTCTCCGACCCATTTGTTGCGGTTATCGATCCGCCACATGCTGTAGGGCAGGCCTTCACCCATATGACCCAGCACGATCTGCAGGTTCGGATGCTCGTCGAACAGGCCGGATGCCATCAGGCGCAAAGCGTGTACGGCTGTTTCCTGCCCGAAGGCCCAGGTCGGGCCGAGTAACCAGGGGTGGCCTTCATAAATCTGCGCCATGCTGGGCAGCGGGTTCCGCGGATGCAGGTAGAACGGAACATCGAGCTTCGCGACCACATCCCAGAAAGGTCGGTACTGGGGGAGATCGTAGTATAGCGCTGATTCCTCGACATCCGCCTGTGAAAAACCATTTACGAGGGCGCCGACGAAACCGAGCTCGTTGACGCAGCGTTCCATCTCGGCACAGGCCATATCGACATCCTGCAGGGGCAGCGCCGCAAACCCGCGAAACCGGCCCGGATTGCGCTGAACCCATTCCGCCAGCATATCGTTGGATTTCCGGGCAACCTCGTTCGCCCGCTGGCGATCGGGAATAGCCTGCACCGCTGGCGCATTGAGTGACAGGATCATCAGCTCGACACCATTCTGATCCATCTCGTCGATGCGGCGACCGTCGATATCCATCAGGCGGCCGGAGAGTTCTTCCCAGGTCTCCGGCGGCAGGTAGCCATTCGAATCCTGTAACGTGTCTTCGATGGCGTAATGTTCCTCGAGCGCGATCTTGCCTTGCATGATGTAGTCCCCATTGAGATTGAAATACCCGCTTTTCGACGGGTTTGGTGCTGGACCTGTTTCTAGACAGACCTCTATATTATTTTAATATGAAACTATTTCATATAAAATTTAAATTGCCGCGCATGTGCGGAACCCGGCAAAGATATCCTGCCGGTGCGGTGGAAAGTAATTCCGGTATTTGGCATTGATATACCGGCTGCGGGTTACCCATGAGCCGCCCCGCAATACCTTGGTATCACCGAATAACGGTTCAGAATATTCCCTGTAATCATCTGGCGCAAAGCCGTCGAACGGATTGAACGTATCCGCCGTCCATTCCCACACATTGCCGATCAACTGCCGGCAACCCCAGGCGTTTTCGCCCGCCGGATAGTCTGCCACTTCGGCACAGCCCATGCTGAAACCGTCCATATTGGCGCGATCAGGCGTAAACCGGTCGCTCCCCCAGGGATAGTCGGCTTTGGTCAGACCGCCTGCTCCGTCGGGACGCATGGTCGCCGCGAATTCCCATTCGGCTTCGCTGGGCAATCGACGGCCGGCCCAGCTGCACCAGGCGTTTGCTTCATGCCAGTTCACATGAACAACAGGCACATCGGGGGCCAGGTCGCGCCACTGATCGAACAAACGCACCCGCCACCCGCCGGTGCCGTCACGCATCCAAAAGACCGGATGTTCAGCGCCTGCATCGCGACGCCAGGCAAGCCCGTCTTCGGACCAGTGCGCATCTGTCGTATAGCCGCCATCTTCGACAAATTCTGCAAACTGGCCACAGGTCACCGGCGCCCGCGCCATATGAAACGCCGCAACCTCGACGTCATGCGCCCATTTTTCATTATCGAAAACGAATGCATCTTCGGGCCGGGAACCGAGCCGGAAAGTCCCACCGGGAATATGTGCATCGCCATCAAGCGCACCCGTCACGGCAAGCCGCTGTGCAGTTACGGCACCATCGGGCCGGAACACGGGCGTCGGATAAGCAAGCGTTTGTCGCGCCCAGGTAAAGGCCTCGTCGTGCATGTCTTCATGAAACGCCGTAAACTGGTAGAGATAACTGTCACGTTCGCTGGCAAGACCATCCTCCAGCCGGCTGATCAGCGTCTCCTGCACAGCCGCCATATAGTCTTTCATCTCTCCCAGCGGATAGACCGGCAGATCCCAGCGCGTATTATGGGCGACGGCAATGGAGTCATAGAGCGCATCGCCGCGGTCGAGCAGGGGCTGATGACCGTATTCCCGCCGCAGGATAAAAAACTCATAGAACCATGCCACATGCCCGATTTCCCAGATCGTCGGGTTAAGAATCGGCAGTTTGGGTCCCACAAGCTGTTCCGCCGTCAGCCCTTCCAGCAGTTCCAGCGTGCGTTGACGGGCACTTCGAAGTGTGAGGATCAGCTGTTCGCTTGTTACTTGTGCGGTCATGATTCTTCGCTAGGTTGGACTCATGAAGATTAGCCTCGTCACCCCCGCAGGGAAACAGTCCCGCGCCGGAAATCGCACTACGGCGGTTCGCTGGGCGCGCATCCTGCAGGATCTCGGCCACCGAGTGGATATATCCGAAGAAAGTGACGGCGACGGCGCAGATATGATGATCGCCGTTCATGCCTGGCGGTCGGCAGGATCGATCCGCACTTTTTCGACGCGTCACCCGGACAAGCCCCTGATCGTATTGCTGGCAGGCACCGATATATACAGCTTCCAGCGCAGTCACCCCGAAGACACGATCGCCTCCATGGACCGGGCAACGCGGCTCGTCTGTCTTCACGACCTGGTCCACCGGGCCATACCGAAAAAATTCGGCAAAAAACTGCGGATTATTCATCAGTCTTCGCCCGCACTGACAACGCCCCTCCAGCCGTCGAAGCGCTGGTTCGAAGTGTGTGTTGCGGGCCACCTGCGGGAAGAAAAGGATTCATTGCGTACCGCCTACGCAGCCCGGCTCGCACCGCCGGAATCAAATCTCCGGGTGATCCACCTGGGCAAGGCGCATGAGGATAGCTGGGCGCGGAATGCACGGGCCGAAATGGCGGAAAATCCCCGTTTCGTCTGGCGCGGCGAAGTTCCGGGCTGGAAGGTGCGCCGCCAGTTCGCCCGAAGCCACGCCATGGTAATCTCGTCGATCATGGAAGGCGGCGCGAATATCGTGTCCGAAGCAATCGTCTGTGGCGTCCCTGTAATTGCATCGAATATTGACGGCAATATCGGCCTGCTGGGTGCGGATTACGAAGGCTACTACGCAGCGAAGGATGAAGCGGCATTGGCCGCATTGCTGCTGCGCGCCGAGAATGAGCCGGCGTTCCTGAAGACGCTGGCACGCCAGTGCCGGGCGAAAAAACCACTCTTCACGCAGGCGAAAGAAAAAGCCGCGTGGAAAGCACTGTTGAGAGAAATAGGGAATTGATCATGCGGATCGCAATGATGGGCAGCGGCGGTATCGGCGGTTATTTTGGCGGCCGGCTGGCGGCAGCCGGAACCGATGTCACCTTTATCGCCCGCGGACGGCACCTGGCAGCAATGCGGGAGACCGGTCTGCGCCTCGACAGCCGCGACCGGGGCGATGCGACGATCCATCCCGTCAACGCCACCGACGACCCCGCCAGTATCGGCCCCGTCGACTACGTTATTATCGGCGTGAAGCTTTGGGATACCGAAGATGTCGGCCGTTCGATCCTGCCGATGCTCGGCCCCGATACAGCTATCCTGTCGTTGCAGAACGGCGTCGACTGCGACGATATTCTGGCCCCGATCGTGGGCAGGGAACGATTGATCAGCGGTGTCGCCTTTATCGCAAGCTCAATCTCCGAACCGGGCGTCATCCGCCATATCGGCACCCTGCACCGGATCGTGATGGGCGAACCCGACGGGACCCTCTCCCCCCGTCTGACGGCACTGCAGGACATAATGTCCAAGGCCGGTCTCACGGCCGAGATCAGCGACGACATCCAGCGCACCCTGTGGGAGAAATTCGTGTTTCTGGTGGGTTTGAGTTCAACCACCACGCTGATGCGCACCACATTGGGGCCTATCCGCGACAACCCTGAAAGCCGCGAATTGCTGTTCAATGTGATGCGCGAAACAACAGCGGTGGGACGATCGCTCGGAATCAACCTGCCGGCAGATTTCGCCGAAACGCGCCTGCCCTTCGCAGATGGCCTGCCGGATGACATGACATCGTCAATGCACCACGATTTCGAGGCGGGCAACAAGCTCGAACTGCCCTGGCTGGCCGGTACGGTGGTGCGGTTCGGGCGTGAAGCCGGTATCGAGACACCGGTGTGCCAGACGGTTTATGCGGCGTTACTGCCCAAAGCGGGCGGCGCCGTCTGACTAAACCCTGACCGTGATCGGCTCCAGCCGGTCCGACTGTTCCTTTACTTCGCCGACGATCATCGTCCGGGCGTAGCCCAGTTCGATCAGCCTGGCGACGCACGCATCGGCACGGTCTGCCGGCACGCTGGCAAGCAGACCACCGGCCGTCTGCGGATCGAAAATCAACGGGTATCGGGGGTCTTTGCCTGCCTCTTCCAGATTCGCGACCGCACGCCGCAGTCGCACGTTCTGTGGCTGCAACGACGACACAATCCCGGCGCGCACGGTATCTTCGGCGCCCTCCATCATCGGCACGGCATCCAGCACCAGTTCAACATCAACCTCGGACGCCCGCACCATCTCCACCAGGTGACCCAGCAGCCCGAACCCGGTGATATCGGTCGCCGCCCGGCTGCCATATTCAACGAGACACTGCGCACCCAGCCGGTTCGACATCACCATGTGGTCGAGTGCAGCCGCGATCCAGCGGCCTTTGGCCTTGTGGCGCATATCGGCGGCAAACAGTGTGCCTGTCCCGATGGGCTTGGTGACGATCAACTTGTCGCCAGGCTTCAGGCCGCCCTTGCGCATGATCTTGTCCCGGTCGATCAGCCCGTTAACGGAGAAACCGAGGCTGAGCTCGGGACCTTCGCTGGTATGCCCGCCAACCAGCGCACAATTCGTATCATTCAGGATTTCCATCGCGCCGGACATCATCTGGGTCAGCGTATCTTCGACTTTGGATTCAATTCCGAAGGGCACGGTGGCGACGGCAAGCGCTGTCTGTGGATCAGCCCCCATGGCAAAGATATCGCCGAGGCTGTGATTGGCCGCGATTTTGCCGAAGATATAAGGATCGTCGACCATCGAGCGGAAATAATCGACCGTATGGACCATCACCTTGCCCGGCGGAACTTCAACCACGGCGGCATCATCGGGTTCATGCAGGCCGATCAGTACGTCGTCACGCGGTGCGGGAGTCAGCGTGTTAAGCGCACGTGACAGAACGCTGGCACCGACCTTGGCACCGCAACCGCCGCAGCGCATGGCGATGGCCGAGATTTCCTTGACCACATCAGCGCTCGCCAATCCGGCAGGAAGATCGGATTTTTCTTCTTCGTCCATGTCGGGCAGGTCATTGAACTTGTCCATGAAACGGCGGTCGATCCAATCTTTCCAGCGCCATAGCGCTTCTCCCTTTACGGACCAGTTTCCACGCGACGCAACGGCGAATTTATCGCCCGTCGAGATCAGCCCCAGGAAATTCTTTTGCGGTCGAAACGGTCGCTGCGGCCGCCCAAGAAGCGCACGGCGCAGGTTCTGTTCCAACGGCTTGCCCTGGCGCACCGCGAACACCCCGGATTTCGGGCGGGGATAATTGACCATCGCGGCCACATCACCCGCTGCATATACCTCGGGATGCGAGGTCGATTGCAGCGTATCACCAACCTTTATGAACCCGCCATCATCCACGTCGAGTCCGGCTTCACCCGGCCAGCTTGGCGCCCCGGCCGCCGTTACCCAGAGGATTTCATCCGCGGCCACTTCGGCGCCGCTACCGGTCTTCAGCAGACCGGGTGAGACCTGGGTGACGGGTTCTCCCAGATGCAGGTTCACGCCGCGTCGCTGGAGCACATCCATAAATGTCCGCCGTGCGGTGGCATTATGGGTCGGCAGAATGTCGGCCGCGTTGTTGAACAGGTGAAAATTGATGTTGTCGGCGTCCTTACCTGCGGCAGCCCGTAGCTCCCCGAGCCGATGCTGGATCGCCAGTAAAATTTCCACACCCCCGGCCCCGGCGCCGACAACGGCAATGCTAAGTGGTCCTTCATGGGCCATGGCCCGGGCGCTCAGCGCTTCCCAACGATCGAGAAAATTATTGATCGGCTTGACCGGGACAACATTGCCCGTGGCGCCCGGCACACCGGATGTGTTGGGCGTCGAACCGGTATTGATGGATACAAGTTCAAACGGCACCGGTGGCCTGTCATCGCAGAGCACCCGGTTTTCACGCAGATCGAGCCCGGTGACCGTCGAATGATAGAACCGCGCATTGGCGAAGCGCGCCAATGCGCCGAGATCAATATGCGCCTCGTCGTAATCATAGTGCCCCGCCACGTATCCGGGCAGCATCCCCGAATAGGGCGTGTGGGCATCCCGGCAGATCAAGGTCAGACGAACACCCGGCAGCGGTTTCATACCAAAACGTTTGAGCACGGCGACATGGCTGTGCCCGCCGCCGATCAGCACGAGGTCTTTGACAATGGGAGTATCTGATTTTTGCATGAGACTATCGTTGTTCCAGTGTGGTCTGAAGGCGCAAACGGGACCGGATAGACCGGGAGATACTATCGACACAAATATTGAGCATCGCTGTGACCAGGATCAGCAGCAGCGCCCGATCGAACCGTAAATCAGCAAACGCGCTGTCTACATAGAATCCCAGTGTAGCGATGCCGAGAATACCAAGAATAGCCGTTTCGCGGAGGATTACCTCCCACCGGTAAAACAGTAATGCCAGCATCGGCCGGTAAACGCGGGGAAGCACCTCGTAAAAATACCGGTTGGCGCCCTTTGCGGCATCGATCCGCAGCCGAATGGTTTCAGTGTAACGCCCAATAAGATGGCCGATAATCGCCGCATTGTGCAGACTGAGGGCGACAATCGCCGGCAACATTGAGGGTCCCCACAGATTGAGAAGAACAAATGCGAGAATATATTCCGGGGTCGAGCGCACAATCACCAGAAACGTGTGTCCACCAGTGCGCGCCGCACGGCCCAGTAACAGAGGTGAAATCAGCGGGAAGAACACCAGGGTAAGGAATCCGGTCGCCACCAGGGCGATCATGGTGAGCTGGATAGTGGCGACCATACCCGGCAATGCCTGATCGAGTAGCAGCAGCGAGAGCCAATCCCCAAAAGCGCTCATCATGTTTTCCCCACCGGCGCGGAGTGGATAGGGGATTATATCTTCGGTCAGGAACCGAATGATATTCGACAGTGAAAATGCAACACCCCAGGGCAAAACTATCACGGCACCGATCAGATAGACGGGCAGGAGCGGTTTCTTCATCCAGATCCGCATCGTCGCGATCACCAGATAGAACATGATCAGCAACGCGGAGACTTCAGAGTAATACCCCTCCTTGAATGCCGTTTCGAGATGAAACCCAAGCGTCGGAAGCCCGATAAAACCCAGTACCGCCGAAGACCGAAGACCGCATTCAAGCCGGTACATCGAATAATTCCGAAAATGGGCCCAGGCATCCGGCAGACGCACAAACAAAAAGGTCGATGCCCTGCCCGCGCCAACCGGCACCGCACTCAACGGTCGCTGATCGGCTTCTTCAAGAATTTCCGCATAGACCTTGGCAATAATCCCGGCATAGGGGATGGCGATCGCCAGCACACCGGTCAGCGGCGACAACCCAAACATCTGCAGAAAGATCAGTGCCCAGAACAATTCATGGATCGAACGAATGAAAGCACAGCCGACCCGAACAGTCCGGCTGTGAAATATAAGCGCCAGGCCGAACCCAAAGATGTTGGCCAGTGCGACGCCAAGCAGCGCGAACGCAAGCGTATAGGCAAGTGCCAGGCCCAAACTGTTGGTTGCATAGAAATCCGGTGTAACGATTCCTTTGAGCAGCAGCCCGAATTCCCGCCACGGATCGGACGTCGAGATTGCAATATCTGCAAATATCCAGCAGACGATCGCGACGAACAGAAACCCCGTGGTCGTTCGCGCAAGCGGAGACGGTTCGCGGCGCGCGATCATTCCACGCCGTTCAGATACAGATTGTCGAGATCGCCGGGCGTCATTCCGGCAGATTCCTGATCCATCACGATCTGACCATCCTTGACGCCGATCAACCGGTCGGCAAACTCAATCGCCAGCGCACGGTCGTGCATCGCGAGAATAACGGTCTGTTTTTGCGCATTCATGGTTTCGAGAATTTCACGCGCCTGATGTTCATCGACAGACGAAACCGGCTCGTCGGCAACGATCACATCCCCGGTGTGGAACAGGGCCCGCGCCAACGCGGTGCGCTGATATTGGCCGCCCGACAGCTCGCCCACGCCGGAAAAGATTTTCTCTTCCAGCCGCAACGGGACCAGAACCTTGCGGACTTCTTCAACATCAGCGCGTGCGGGCAGCACGAGATTTCGGAGATTTCGCCATACCGACCGCTGATGCAGCCGGCCCATGTACACATTGTGAAAGACTGTCAGCGCCTGCACCAGCGCCGAATCCTGCGGCATCAGGGCAGCTTTCGCACCTAGCCGCTCATAGAAAAGGCGGAGCAGGGTGGATTTCCCCGCTCCGCTCTCGCCGACGAGCGCTATGCGCTCGCCGGGGTCGATTGTCACATTGAGCCCGCGGAGAATCTCTTTGCCGTTATAGCCGGCAGATTCATCTTTGAGCTGAAGCAGGGCCATCAGTCGATCAGGCCGAGCTTCTTCGCCGTATCCTTGATCGGCGCATAGTCAGAATTCTGAGCCGGAATGAAGGAAGCTCTCGGAAACGAACTCAACAAGTCGGGGTCGTTCATCGATATCAATGCAGATTGAACTTTCTGAGCAAAACCTGGACCGAAGGCTTTGTCGACATCGCCCCGAATGGACCAGTTATAGTCCGGGTAACCCGGGGTTTTCCAGATAACACGGACCTTTTTGGGATCAATCGTGCCGTTCTTGAGTCCCTTTTTCCACACCTTGAAGTTTGTCGCCCCTACTTCGTAAGCGCCGGACTGAACCAACGCTACCGTCCTCGAGTGGTTTCCACTGAAACCGACACGGCTGAAAACCTGCTGAGGCACTTTTCCGAAAGCCTTTCGGATATGAAATTCGGGCATCAGGCGCCCGGAAGTCGAGCCCTTGGAACCGAACGTGAAAGTTTTACCGGCGATCTCTTTCGGAAATTCCTTCGACAGGGTAAGTCCGGTACTGGCGTTCGCGATAAAATAGGTCTCGAAATTCGGATCAGCTTTACCCTGCGCAATTGCCTTTGATCCCTTCACAAGTCCCCTTGCACGGACCCCCGACAAACCACCAAACCACGCCAACTGGACCTGATTGTTGCGGAAGGCCGTAACCGCCGCTGAGTAGGATTTAACAGGAACATATTCAACTTTTGTTGAGAGTGTTGTTGAAAGGTATTTCGCCACCTTGTCGAAGCGCTTACGTAGCTGACTTTCGTCCTGATCGGGAATGGCGGTAAAGACGAATTTGTCGGCGGCATTTGCCTGCATCGCCAGCACGAATGGTGATACTATCACCGCGGCGGCGGTGAGAATAGTTCGAAATTTCATTAGACTTCTTCTGTGGAATGTACGGATGAGCCATTTTATCCCAGAATACGTTGACAGCCGCAATAATAATGAACTGAAGGAACAAAACACCCCATCGTGGGGGCTCTCGATTAAACACTTCTGTATCGGCTAATTGACCAGCGCAAATCTTGATCAGTGGTCCGCCATTCACACGCGACTGACGGTCCGGTTTCGAGCCTGAAGACCATCCGAGTTGGTTTGCCTAACGACCTGCGGCCGCCCTCAAAACAACAAGCGTCCGTCGCGCCGTTTCTTCCCAAGTGAAGGACTGGGCGCGTTTTGCCGCTTTTTCTCCCAGTTTAACTCGCATTTTCGGATCAACCAGCAATGTCGCAATCCGTGAGGCTATCTCCCGGGCATTCTCGGGATCGAACGTCAATCCTGCATCACCGATAACCTCTGGCATCGCAGCGGCGTTAGAGGATGCGATAGGAACCCCACGGGCCATCGCTTCCAGCAACGGGTTGCCAAAAGTTTCTACCGCTGATGGAAAAACGAACAACTGACATTCCCGGTACAGGTGATCCAGTTCCTCGGTTTCCACATGCCCGACAAATTTTACCGAGTCTTCAAGTCCCAGTTCCGCTAGCAACTTTTGAAGAGTTTTGGCGTAATAGCTGTCGATTTCCTGCCCAACGATTGTCAGCGTCAGGTCGCTTCGGCTTTTACTTAGAATTGCGAGTGCCCGAATCAGCGTATGATAGTTTTTTTGAATATAAATATCCGACACGGCCAACAGATTGATGCCCTGAACGTCGTTATGTTTGCGTGGCACAGCTACCGGTGCGGTGCCGTGGTAGACGACACTTACCTTGTGGTTTCGGAGTTTATGCATTCCGAATGTCAGTACGCCCGCAGCATAGTTTGAGACAGCAATGGCACGCCGCGCTTTTAGTAACGAGACAAGCGTCGCTGCCGATAGCATGAACCAATAAGCCACAGGCTTCACCCGTCGTGCCAGCCGGATAACCGAGGTCGCGTTTCGCAACAGTAAAACATGATTCCTGGCAAAGACCGGTCCAAAATTCGCCGTTGAGAACAGGACATCTGCGGACAATCTGCGAACAATCCCCGGCAGCCTGAATTGTTCCCAGATCAATGTTGGGAAAAACCTGGGGGTGTAATCACACGCCACTATCTCAATCCCGTCGGGTATCGGATCGAACAGCGGCAGCTGGGCTCTATGCAAAATCAGATAAACACTGACACCCGGTTCGGCTGCAAATAACGGGAGCATTTGCCGCAGATAGGTAACGCCGCCGCCGGTCTTGGCATGGGACGCGTTTATCGCGATACGAAACGGCTGCGGCGCTGCATCCTGATGGGAGATTGCGGTAGACATGTGTAAACTTGGACTCTGCTTTGATCGCAGCCATACACTAACATGCGGCCCAGCGGGCAAGAAAGCTGCGCTGAGTGTTTATTCGTGCAATTAAACAGATACTTGCGGAGGTGCGCAAAATTGAAGCGCATTCCAGGCGGTCGATCAGTCCCATCCCGCACCGCATTTTACCCACGGCATCGAAGGCCCGAATAAATGATGGTTCAGAGTCCGCCCGGCTCTAACGTCGTATCGTATTTGCCGATGTCGGCTGGCGCTACCGGAACACGCTTGTAGCGCCCGGCGAAGCCGAACGGCAGGGATGCATCAATGCCCACCTTGGTGCGCACACCCTTGTCCGAAATAGAGACATATTCGTGTCCGCGCGCTCCGGGCATCGTTATCAACCCCTTCGACGCATCCCACCGTGTCGCGAGGGCCCATTCGACATCGTTCCAGTCATGGATATTGATATCGTCATCAACCACGATGACCAGGTCGAGGTCTTTCAACGCGGCAATCGCCGCGAAGATAGCGTTGCGTTGATAGCCCTCATCTGCCGCGCTCTTCTTGTTCACCGAAATCAGCAGGTGAAACCGATAAAGGCCCCCGGGCGTCAGCGCGACGTCCGTCACGCAGGGCGCGGATGCCTTGACGGCCTTCAGAATCGCACCCTCGAGCACATGCTTACGCAATATGGGGGCTTCCTTGGTCATGATCACATGCCAGATCGGATCTTCCCGATGGTAGATGCAGTTGATCGTGGTGAGCGGAGAAGGGCTGACATCCGAATATAACCCGACAAATTCCAGGAAAGGTCCTTCTTCCATCTCGACATCGGGCGAAATGGTTCCCTCCATGATGAATTCGGCATCTGCCGGCACCTGGAGCGGGATCGTCTTGCAATCGATCAGTTCAAGAGGCTTGCGCGAAAGGCCCGACGCGACATCAAATTCATCCATATCGCGGGGCAATTGCGCGCCCATCATGCCGGCCGCGTATTGAAGCCCCACGTCGGCACCAATCACGATGGCAATCGGCAATTCTTCGCCTTTTTCCTTCGCCCGCTCCCATAACGCGCGCAGATCACGGCCGAGATCAAGCTGGATCAGCAGCTTGTTATCCTCGACATGCATGAACCGGTGATAGGATGCATTGTTCACGCCCGTATCCGGATCCTTCGCGATTACGACACCGCCGGAAATATAGCGTCCGCCGTCATTGGGCGCGTATCGCGGCAAGGGCAGGTATTCGAGTAGGTCGGGATTATTCCGGTAAACCGCCTGTACCGGACCCTCATCGACTACCTTTGGTGCAATCGGATTGGCAAGACCATCGCCGATAAAGTCCCGGAGACCCGAAATATCGTGTTCGTAAATCTCTAGGACGTTTTCTTCGCAGCCGAGAAAATTACCAACGACCCGCGTGTCATAACCACGCACATTCTTGAACAGCATTGCCCGTTCGGTCTGCTTGAACAGCACACCTGTCATTTCTAGATCGGTATCAACCTCGTCTGCGACCTTCAGCAGCAGGTTTGCCGCATCGAGACGCCCGAGCGCCGCCCGAAAGCTGAGATCAGGAATATGGGTCTCTTTTTTATCCTCTTCTTTCGCGCTCCTCGCGATGGAGAAAAAACCGGCCTAACGCGGCAGCTCGGTTGTCCCCATCAGATATTTATCGATGGCATGCGCCGCCTGGCGGCCCTCGCGGATAGCCCAGACCACGAGAGACTGGCCACGGCGCATATCACCGGCGGTAAAAATTTTCTCGCGGCTGGTCTGATATTCGACAGTGTCGGCTTTCACATTGCCACGACCGTCGAGATCAACTCCGAGCTCATTCAGCATGCCTTCGGCAATCGGATGAACAAATCCCATCGCCAGCAGAACGAGGTCCGCTTTCAATTCGAATTCTGTTCCATCGATCAGCTGGAATTTTTCGTCCACCCGCTGGCAATTGATATGGGTCACATGCCCGTCTTCGCCCGCCATGCTCGTGGTGGTGACGGAGAAATCGCGCTCCGCACCCTCTGCCTGGCTGGAAGATGTCCGCATTTTCAGCGGCCAGTGCGGCCAGGTAAGACCCTTGTCTTCCTTTTCCGGCGGCTCCGGCATGATCTCTAGCTGCGTGACCGACAATGCTCCCTGACGAATCGATGTCCCGATGCAGTCGGAACCCGTATCACCGCCGCCGATCACGACGACATGCTTCGCTGCCGCAACGATCGGCTCGACATCTCCGTCCAGGTTACTGCCGGCGACACGGCGGTTCTGCTGCGGCAGAAATTCCATTGCGAAATGGACACCCTCCAGATCACGCCCCTCGACCGGCAGATCGCGCGGTTTCTCGGAACCACCTGTAAGCAATACTGCATCGTGGTTCGCTTCCAGTTCCGCCGCAGTCATATCGACACCGACATGGACGCCGCAGTGGAAAGTAACGCCTTCGGCAGCCATCTGTTCGGCGCGCCGGTCGATGAGATGTTTTTCCATCTTGAAATCGGGAATGCCGTAGCGCAGAAGGCCTCCGACGGTCTCGTTCTTTTCATAAAGATGAACATCATGGCCAACACGCGCGAGCTGCTGCGCCGCCGCCATTCCGGCAGGGCCCGACCCGACGACGGCAATTTTTTTACCGGTTCTTGTTTCGGGAACCTCCGGCGTTATCCAGCCTTCTTCCCATGCCCTGTCCACGATTGCGCATTCGATTGTTTTAATCGTTACCGGCGTGTCGTCTATGTTCAGCGTACAGGCCGCCTCGCAGGGTGCCGGGCAGATACGCCCCGTAAACTCGGGAAAGTTGTTAGTCGAATGCAGATTATGCGACGCCTGCTCCCAGTCTGACTGGTAGACCAGATCGTTCCAGTCTGGAATCTGGTTATTCACCGGGCAGCCGTTGTGGCAGAACGGTATACCGCAATCCATGCAGCGGGCCGCCTGACGTTCAAGGTCACGCTCTTCGAGCGGGATCACGAATTCCTTGTAGTTTCGAATTCGGTCACTGGCCGATTTATACGTGCGGTCGTGCCGCTCAATCTCGATGAAGCCCGTTACCTTGCCCATCAGCTTCTCCTCATCCCGATATTCATCTCACCGGTCTGTTCGACCTGCAATTCCTGCAATGCGCGACGGTATTCAACCGGCATTACCTTGACGAATTTCGACAGGTAGGTTTCCCAGTTATCCAGAATAGTCTGCGCCCGGGTCGAAGCGGTGTAGTGCACATGGTTCTGTATCAGCTGGCGCAAACGCTCTGCATCGAAGCGGGTCATATCTGATTTCACATCGACGAGCCCATGAGATTCGATATCGGAGCGATGAAGTTTCTCCATCACTTCCTCTTCGTCCTCGACGGGCTCGAGGTCCACCATCGACAGGTTACAGCGCCGCTCAAAGTTACCGGCTTCATCCAGCACATAGGCAATGCCGCCGGACATGCCGGCAGCGAAGTTACGGCCGGTCTCCCCGAGAACAACGACAATGCCGCCTGTCATGTATTCACACCCGTGGTCGCCCGCACCTTCGACGACGGCAATCGCCCCCGAATTGCGCACAGCGAACCGTTCGCCGGCAATACCACGGAAATAACATTCGCCGTTTACCGCGCCATACAGCACGGTGTTGCCGACGATCATACTCTCATCGGGATTAATACCGGATTCCGGGTCAGGACGAACAATCAGTTTGCCGCCCGACAGGCCTTTGCCGACATAGTCATTGGCTTCGCCGATGAGTTCCAGGGTCACGCCCTGCACAACCCAGGCCCCGAAACTTTGCCCGGCAACGCCTTTCAGCTTGAACCAGAGGGTATCGTCCGGCAGTCCGGCATGCCCGTATTTCAACGCCAGCTGTCCTGACAACATCGTGCCGGCAGACCGGTCGGTATTACCAATCGGGAATTCCGCCTGAACAGCCGTGCCATCCTCCAGCGCCGGCGCCGCCGCCTCGATAAACTTCCGGTCCAGGATATCCTTGATCGGGTGGTTCTGTTCCGTCGTATGGTGGATATCGACACGGTCGGCTTCAATCGGCCGGAAGAAGAGTTTGCTGAAATCGAGCCCGTTGGCTTTCCAGTGCTCGATCGCCCTCGCGGTATCAAGCACGTCGGTCTGACCGATCATGTCATTGATAGTCCGGAAGCCCATTTCGGCCATGAGTTCGCGTAATTCTTCGGCGACATAGAAGAAAAAATTGACCACGTGTTCCGGCGTGCCGGTGAACTTCTTCCGGAGTTCCGGGTCCTGCGTTGCAATCCCGACCGGGCAGGTGTTGAGATGACACTTGCGCATCATGATACAGCCCGATGCAATCAGCGGCGCGGTGGCAAAGCCGTACTCGTCTGCACCGAGCAGCGCACCAATGGCGACATCGCGCCCTGTCCGCAACCCGCCATCAACCTGCACCGCGATGCGGCCGCGCAAATCGTTCATCACCAGGGTCTGCTGGGTTTCGGCAAGGCCTATTTCCCAGGGGGAACCAGCGTGCTTGATAGACGTCAGCGGCGATGCGCCGGTGCCGCCTTCGAAACCGGAAATCGTCACGTGATCGGCACGTGCTTTCGAGACGCCGGCCGCTACCGTGCCGACCCCGATTTCAGACACCAGCTTCACGCTGATCGCCGCAGTCGGCGTCACGTTCTTCAGATCGAAGATAAGCTGCGCCAGGTCCTCGATGGAATAGATATCATGATGCGGCGGCGGCGAGATCAGACCGACACCGGCAGTCGAATGCCGAACCTTGGCGATGACGGCGTCAACCTTGTGGCCCGGCAGTTGTCCGCCTTCACCCGGTTTCGCGCCCTGTGCCATTTTGATCTGGATCATATCGGCATTGACCAGATATTCGGTTGTCACGCCAAATCGGCCGGACGCGACCTGCTTGATCGCCGAACGCATAGAATCGCCGTTTTCCATCGGCACGAATCGGTCGGCTTCTTCACCACCTTCGCCGGTGTTCGACTTCCCGCCAATTCGGTTCATCGCAATAGCGAGATTGGTATGGGCCTCGCGGCTGATCGACCCGAAGGACATCGCACCGGTGGCAAATCTTTTGACGATATCGACAGCCGGTTCGACCTCGTCCAGCGACACGGGCGTGCGGCCGGTTTCTGCCGCCGGCTTCAGACGGAACAGACCACGCAGCGTCATCAGCTGTTCGCTCTGTTCGTTTATCGCCGCAGCATAGGACCGGTATTTTTCCGGCAGTTCGCCGCGTACTGCATGTTGCAGGTCGGCGACTGTCTGGGGCGACCAGGAATGCTTTTCACCGCGGATGCGATACGCGTATTCACCACCGACATCGAGCGCGTGTTTGTAGATCGGATTGTTGCCGAACGCATCCGCGTGACGCATCAACGTCTCGGCAGCGACCTCCGCCAGCCCGACACCCTCGATTGCGGTATGGGTTCCGGTGAAATATTTTTCAACAAAGGACGACTTGAGCCCGACCGCATCGAATATCTGCGCACCGCAATAGGACTGATAGGTCGAAATGCCCATCTTGGACATCACCTTCAACAACCCCTTGTCGATACCCTTTATGAAGCGCTTGTTGATTTCATCATGGCTCAGATCGCCATCGATCTTTTCACGCAGATCTTCGAGCGTCTCGAAGGCAAGCCACGGATTGACCGCTTCGGCGCCAAAGCCGGCGAGAGTGGCGAAATGATGGACTTCGCGTGCTTCGCCGGTTTCCACAACCAGGCCGACCGACGTTCGAAGCCCCTTGCGGATCAGGTGATGGTGCACAGCCGACGTCGCCAGCAGCGAGGGTATCGCCACCCGGTCAGCCGCCAGCAGACGATCCGACAGAATGATAATGTTATAGCCTTGGGCAACACTCGTTTCGGCACGCTCACAGAGGTTCTCAATCGCCTCTTCCATATACTCGGCGCCGCGTTGCACATTAAACGTGATGTCGAGCGTAATGGTCTGAAACTGGTTGTCGGCGATATCGCCGATAGCCCGGATTTTCTCCAGCCCTTCATTTGAGATAATGGGCTGGCGTACCTCCAATCGCTTCAGACTGGACGTCCCTTCAAGATCAAGCAGGTTCGGGCGTGGCCCGATAAACGAGACCAGCGACATCACGATTTCCTCGCGGATCGGATCAATCGGCGGATTCGTGACCTGGGCGAAGAGCTGCTTGAAATACGATGCCAGCGTTTTTGACCGGGAAGACAGCGCCGAGAGCGGCGTATCCGTCCCCATCGCGCCGGTGGCTTCCTGGCCGGTCTGCGCCATCGGCGACATCAGGAACTTGATGTCCTCCTCGGAATAGCCGAAGGCCTGCTGGCGTTTTAACAGTGAAACACCGGAAGCAGTCGGCGCACGACCGGCATCCGGGAGGTCACGAAGCTGTATCTGGGTATGCGCAAGCCATTCCTTATAGGGGTGACTGTTGGAAAGGTCGGCTTTCAGCTCCTCATCGGAGACGATTTTGCCCTGTTCCAGATCGATCAGCAGCATCTTGCCGGGCTGAAGCCGCCATTTCCGGACAATGTTTTCTTCCGGAATATCGAGCACGCCCATTTCCGACGCCAGCAGCACAAAGCCGTCCTTGGTCTCCAGGTATCGTGCGGGACGCAGCCCGTTACGGTCGAGCGTGGCACCGATCACTCTGCCATCCGTGAACGCAATCGCCGCTGGGCCATCCCAGGGCTCCATCAGGGCGGCATTGTATTCGTAGAATGCGCGCAGTGTTTCATCCATCAACGGATTGCCGGCCCAGGCTTCGGGGATGAGCATCATCATGGCGTGCGGCAACGAGTAGCCACCCTGATAGAGCAGTTCCAGCGCATTGTCGAAACACGCGGAATCGGACTGCCCTTCATATGAGATAGGCCACAGCTTCTGCATATCATCGCCGAATGTCGGAGACGACATTGTCGCCTGACGCGCGGCCATCCAGTTCGCATTTCCGCGCAGCGTATTGATCTCGCCGTTATGACAGATCATCCGGTAAGGATGCGCCAGCGGCCAGGATGGAAACGTATTGGTCGAGAAACGCTGATGCACCAGCGCCAGCGCGGAGATCACGCGTTCATCCTGAAGGTCTTTATAATACTTGGCCACGCCGTCGGCGAGAACGAGCCCCTTATAAACGATCGTGCGCGACGAGCACGACACCGGGTAGTAACCGACGGCCGCCTCCGGATGCTTGTCCCGGACATGATTGGACGCAACCTTGCGGGCGACAAACAGCTTGCGCTCGAAGGTATCGTCATCGGCGATGTCGCTGCCACGCGCAATGAATACCTGGCGATGTACCGGTTCGGTCGGTTTGACACTCTCACCCAGGACGGAAGAATCCACCGGCACATCGCGCCAGCCGATGACTTTCAGGCCTTCCTGGATCGTCGACATTTCATAAGCGGCTTCAATCGTCTGACGATGGCCGGGATCGCGCGGCATGAACAGATGCGCGACACCATAATGATCGGGCTCCGGCAGATCGAAACCGAGCGACTTCATCTCGGCGGCAAAAAATTCATGCGGCAACTGAATCAGGATACCGGCACCGTCGCCCGCCTTCGGGTCGGCGCCGACCGCGCCCCGATGCTCAAGATTACAGAGTATCTTCAGCCCGTCTTCGACGACCTTGCGGCTCCGCTCGTTCCGGATCGAACAGATCATCCCGATGCCACAGGCATCGTGCTCATTCGCCGGGTTATAAAGCCCCTGCTCGGGTTTCAGCCCCGCATAGAGCGGGCCGTTTTCTGGCTTCACTGCGGCCATTTTCGGCCCCTCTTCTCTATTTCCCGTCTGGGAAATGTTTTTTTTGTTTTCTCGCACTTTCAGCGCCCTTCAAAATTGCATGCCACCGCTCGCTGCATGGGCCCACGCCGGGCCCGCCTGAAAACCGGCGACTCGGGTCTCGTCGGACCGGATCGGCAAGCGGAAATCGGCATACAGCGTGTGGTGGGAGTTCTGTGCGTACACCGATACGCAATCCGGGGCCCGATTTCAATAGGTTGCAAACGTGAATGCGCTGTGGCGTTATCGCGCATTCACGCTTTCGACGGGCTGAAATCAAGCACCGGAAGGCAGATTCCGCCCTATATGCAGATTCTCCCTTATAGATTGTTATCAACGGCAATTGGCTGCCGCCACACACTTTCCCCTCTATATGCCAGACGAAGCTGGGGTAAGTCCGGGGATCGGATATAATCAGTCATACGGTAGGCACCAGAAAGGCAATCCGGGCAGGGGGTTCATGGTGTAGCAAGCTGACGCCTGCATTCGTCTATGATAAAGTATGCCTATGACTGATCCCGCTGATACGCTTCCCACCGCCGCCACCAACACCGGTTGCGCCCTTCAATATGACGACCTGCGCGACTGGCTTGCCGCGGTCGAGGCCAATGGCGACCTGAAAACCGTCAAGGGCGCCAACTGGCATACAGATATCGGCCAGGTGGTCGAGGTGATGTGTCACGACGAAGGCACGCCATCCATCCTGTTCGACGACGTCGAGGGTTGCCCGCCGGGTTTCCGCATCCTGGTCAACTGGTTTACCGGCACGCGCAAGAACCTGACATTGGGGTTCCCCGAGGACTTCAACAAGCTTGAACTGTCCCGCGGCTATAACGAACACACCAAGAAGCTGGAGCCCATTCCCCATCAGGTCATCGATGACGGCCCCGTGTTTGAAAACATCCTCGAAGGCGACGATATCGACGTCACCAAGTTCCCCGCCCCGCTGTGGAACCCGGAGGATGGCGGGCGGTATATCGGCACCGGGTGTTTCATCATTACCCGCGACCCGGATACCGGCTGGATAAACTGCGGTACCTACCGCGTGATGATCCACGATGAAAAACGGGTCGCCCTTTATATCTCGCCGGGCAAGCACGGACGCATCCACCGCGATAAATACATGGCGAAGGGCGAACCGATGCCGGTCTGCATCGTCGTCGGCACCGACCCGCTATCGTTCCTGACATCATCGACCGAAGCACCCGAAGGCATGTGCGAGCTCGACATGATGGGCGCCTATCGCGGTCATGCGGTCGAGTGCGTGACCGGCAAACATACCGGCCTGCCCTTCCCGGCGGCGTCCGAGGTCGTGATCGAAGGATTCATCCATCCCGGCAATACCGCCCCTGAAGGACCGTTCGGCGAATGGCTGGGCTATCAGGGCGGCCGCATGGAAGCAGAGCCCTGGGTCGATGTCTCCGCGATCTATCACCGCAACGATCCCATCCTGCTGGGGGCAGCCCATATCCGCCTGCCCTATGAATATGCGCGCTACCGCGCCATCAGCCGCTCGGCGATCCTGAAGGAAAACATTTCCCGCGCCGGCGTGCCCGACGTTACCGAGGTCTGGGCGCATGAAGTTGGCGGATCGCGCCTGTTCCTCGCCGTCGCCATCAAGCAGCGCTATCCCGGCCACGCCGTTCAGGCGGGCCATATCGCCGCCATGTGCCATGCCGGCGCCTATCTCGGCCGTTTCGTCATTGTCGTCGACGAAGATGTGGACGTGACAAACCTTGAAGAAGTCATCTGGGCGGCGTGCACGCGCTGTGACCCGGCCGACGATATCGGGTTTATCAAAAACGCCTGGTCGTCCGCGCTCGACCCCGTGATCTCTCCCGACGACCGCGCGGCCGGCAAGCTCTATAACAGCCGCGCCATCATCAATGCCTGCCGCCCGTTCCACTGGAAGGACGAATTCCAGACGGTGAACCAGCCGTCACCCGAGGCCCGCCGCGAAGCCTGGGACCGCTGGGCGCATTTGCGGGAATAGAAGCTTGGAAGACCCCGCTCTGCGGAGTTTCGACCGCCACAGTCTCAAGCTCGGCCTGTTCGGCCTGAACTGTTCCGGCGGCCTGTCGGCGACCCTTGCACCGGAACGTTGGGAAGGCACCTGGTCACAAAATCTCGCCGCCGCAAAAATGGCGGACGAAGCAGGGCTCGATTTCCTGCTCCCGCTCGGTCGCTGGAAAGGGTATGGCGGCGAAACCGACCATAATGGCGGCAGCCTGGAAACCCTGACCTGGGCAGCGGGAATCCTGGCCGCCACTGAAAACATCATGGCATTCGGCACCGTTCACGTGCCGCTGTTCAATCCCATCGTTGCCGCCAAACAGATGGTCACCGCCGACCAGATCGGCGCAGGCCGGTTCGGGCTCAACATCGTCTGCGGCTGGAACGAGGACGAATTCAATATGGCGGGCGTGGAAATGAACGCCCACGAGAAACGCTACGAACAGGGCCAGGAATGGGTCGATATCGTCACGCAGGCGTGGACATCGGACACGCCCTTCGATTACGCGGGCGATCATTATTCGGTCACCGGCGCGTTGATGAAACCAAAACCTTCCACAAAAGATCGCCCGATGATCGTCAGCGCCGGCAGTTCCGACAGGGGACGCGCCTTTGCCGCCCGTAATTCGGACATGATGTTCACCGGCATCCGCACGGCAATCGATGACATCAGCGGCGATGTCGCGTCGCTGAAGGCCGAAGCACGCGGATATGGCCGGGACATCGGCATGTTCACCAATTGCTACATCGTCTGTCGCCCGACCCGACGCGAGGCAGAGGAATACCACGACTACTACGCGCTGGAGATGGCAGATGAAGGTGCTGTCACTTCCCTTGTCGCGCGCCGCAACCAACGCGGCAGGTTCGACGACCTGCCCGAAGACATGCGGCGCAACCTGCGCCAGCGCGCCGCTGGCGGCAACGGCGCCTACCCCATCATCGGCGACCCGGATGATGTCGCCGGACTGCTGATCCGGCTGCACGAAGCGGGGATCGATGCGTTCGCGATTGGATTTGCCAACTACACCGAGCACCTGCCCTATTTCCGCGACGAGGTGCTACCGCGGTTGGAAGTGGCAGGCGTGCGCTAAGCCGCGGAAGCTTTCGCCGTCTGTATCGCCTGCCAGATCCGCTGCGGCGTTGCCGGCATGTCGATGTGATTTACGCCGAGCGGCTTTAAGGCATCGACCACGGCGTTGATCGTTGCCGGCAGAGCGCCGGTGGGTCCGGATTCGCCGCCGCCCTTGGCGCCGATCAGGTTGGAGCTGGTGATCGTCGGCGCGCTGATGATGTCCATGTTGCAGATATCGTCGGCACGCGGCAGGCAGTAATCCATCAATGAGCCGGTGATCAGCTGGCCGTCCGCGTCATAAACAATGTCTTCAACCAGCGCCTGGCCGATCCCCTGCACGATGCCGCCATGCATCTGTGCCTTGAGCAGCATCGGGTTGACCACGGTGCCGACATCGTCGACGCAGACAAAATTGACGATCTGCGTCTCGCCCGTCTCCGGGTCGATCTCCAGCTCACAGACCTGGACGCCGGTCGGCCAGTTCCAGTATTGCGGCGCAAACGTGCCGACCTCGTACAGGCCGGGCTCTATATCGGCGGGCATCGCACCGGGCCGGAACGCGGCCGCCGCGACCTCGAGGATGGTCACAGACCGGTCGGTCCCGCCGACGGCAAATTCACCATCGGCAAAATCGATATCGTCCACGGCGGATTCAAGCAGATGAGCGGCGATTCGCTTTGCCTTCTCTATCGTCTTGTCGCAGGCGAGCGAGACGGCCGAGCCACCAATCGACATGGAGCGTGAATTGAACGTGCCGCGACCGTAAGGCACCGTATCGGTATCGCCCTGCACATAGCGGATCGAAGACGGTTCGATACCCAAGCGGTCGCAGACGATCTGCTTGAACACCGTTTCGTGCCCCTGCCCGTGGCTGATCGTACCCATCATCAGGGTAACGGTGCCCGACGGATCGAAGCGGATGCTGCTGGATTCCGGAAAGGGCGACGATGTTTTTTTCACGGTATTCGAGAACCCGATACCCCGCAGCCTGCCGCGGTTCGCGGCCTCGGCCCGGCGCACCTCGAACTCCGCATACCCGGCAGCCTCCAGCGCTTTTTCCATATTGCCGGGGAAATCGCCGCAATCGTAGGTGAAGCCCAGCGCATTGGTCCACGGCATCTGGTCCGGGGTCACGCTGTTGATCTGGCGAATTACCGCCGGGTCCATGCCGAGCTCGCGTGCCGCCATGTCGATCAGGCGCTCGCCAAGATAGGCCGCTTCCGGTGCGCCGGCGCCACGATAGGGATTGGTCGGCACCGTGTTCGTGAACACGCCGGTGATTTCCACATGCACCGCCGGCGTCCGGTAGACACCCGCCAGTGTGCCGAGATTATTGGTCGGCGGGCGCGGACCGCGGATCGCAAGGTAAGCGCCCATATCGGCAAGCGTGCTGACCTTGAGTCCGAGGAATTTGCCGTCCTTGTCGAGGGCGAGCGCCACGTCACTGACATTGTCGCGCCCGTGGCTGTCCGACATGAAGCCTTCCGACCGGTCGCAGCGCCATTTCACCGGCCGCCCGGTCAGACGTGACGCCCAGAGGACAAGCACAAGTTCGTTATACGTGCCGCCGCGCATCCCGAAGCTGCCACCCACATCGCCGGGGATGACCCGCACACTGGTTTCGGGAATATCGAACACCTGCCGCGCGATCTGGTAGCGCAGCGGATGAGGATTCTGCAGCCCTGTATAAAGCGTGTAGCGTTCGTAGCGGCTGTCGTAATCGCCGATGCAACCACGCGGCTCCAGCGCCACCGCCGTGACCCGGTTATTGACCAGTTTCTGCCGTACGATGTGGTCCGCCTTTGCGAATGCCGCGTCGACCGCCGCCGCATCGCCCTTCTGATCCACGAAGCACACGTTATCCGCACAATCGGCCCACACTGCCGGTGCATCCGGCGCGACCGCGCGTTCTACGCCCGACACCGATTGCAGCGGCGCGTAGTCCACCACTATCAGTTCCGCGGCGTCACGGGCCTGCAGCTCGGTTTCGGCAATCACGAAGGCAACACAATCGCCGACCAGCCGGGCGCGCCCGTCGACCAGCGCGGGCCAGGTGGGATGATACATCGGCGATCCGTCCCGCCGCTTCTTGGTCGCATCTTCGCAGGGAAGCCCGCCATAGTTTTCAGCCGCCCAGTCCGCGCCCGTCAGAATACGCAGAACGCCCGGGGCCTTTTCCGCCTTATCGATATCGATCGACTTGATATCAGCCATCGCATGCGGGGAGCGCAGGACGTGGCCCCAGGCCTGACCTCGCAGGTTCACATCGTCCAGAAACTCACCGCCTCCGGTCAGAAGCCTCGGATCCTCTTCCCGCGGCACCGATTGCCCAACTGCAAAGTCACCCATTCCCTAAAACTCTCCAGACCAATACATGGCAGACCGTCGAACCGGTCCGATCTCTCATTTATAGCGGATCGATGACCGATACGGCATAGGGGGGCGGGAATTTGCAGAAATACGCGCAATGTTGCATTAGAATAGACAATCGCGCGGCCTCCGCGCGCATGTCTGATACCGGAACGAAGGGATAAAAATCGTGATCATCGATTGTCATGGCCATTACACCACCGAGCCTTCGCAGCTCACCGATTACCGCAAGTCACAGCTGGAAGCGCTGGACGCCGACCCCTCATTCATGCCGACGCCGGCAGACCTGAAGATTTCGGATGATGAAATCCGCGAGCGGCTTGAGCCGAACCAGATCAAGCTGCTGCGCGAACGCGGCATCGACAAGACGATCTTTTCCCCGCGTGCCGTCGGCATGGGCCATCACCTCGGGACCGAGCAGACATCTTATTACTGGGCAGAAATCTGCAACAACATGATCCGCCGTGTCTGTGATCTTTATCCTGACAAGTTCATCCCGGTCTGCCAGCTGCCGCAATTTCCCGGCGTCGAGCCGGCAAAAGCAGTGGCGGAGCTCGAACGCTGCGTAAACGAGATGGGCTTTATCGGCTGCAACGTGAACCCGGATCCGTCCGGCGCATGGTGGACCGACCCGCCGATCACCGACAAGTGGTGGTACCCGCTATGGGAGAAAATGGTCGAGCTGGACGTGCCCGGCATGCTTCATGTTTCGGGATCATGCAATCCGAACTTCCACCACACAGGCGCGCATTATATTGCGGGCGACACCACCGTGTTCATGCAACTGATCGTCGGCGATCTGTTCAAGGATTTCCCGACGCTGAAATTTATCATTCCCCATGGCGGCGGCGCCGTGCCTTTCCATTGGGGCCGGTACCGCGGCCTGGCACAGGACATGGGCAAACCGACGCTGGACGAACACCTGCTGAACAACGTGTTCTTCGACACCTGCGTCTATCACCAGCCGGGCATCGACTGCATGACCAAGGTGATCCCGACCAAGAATATCCTGTTCGCATCCGAAATGGTCGGCGCGGTGCGTGGCGTCGATCCGGAAACCGGGTTCAATTACGACGACACGAAACGCTATATCGACGGCACACCGAACCTGACCGAGGCCGAAAAGGCCGAAGTGTTCAGCGGAAATGTTCAGAAGGTGTTCAGCCGGCTGAAAATCTGACCGGCGGTATATCTAAACATAAGGGCCCCGCAGAATTGCTTCTGCGGGGCCCTTGTCGTTTGGGATAATGGCAGCGACGTGCCTTAAACCGTGGCGCGCACCTTGCCAGGCGCGGCCTGCATCTCGTCCTGACAGGCTTCGGCATATTTCAGGTTGGTATCGAGCACCACGGCGATCGACCGCACCTTCATATGTTCCGGGTCGCGGCCCGGCGGCAGGATGCCTTTTTCCTTCAACTCGGTCGCCGCCTTGCGCAGCCGGTTACGTGTCATGACGATGCCGTAATCGGTCTGGACAAGGTTTTCCCGCGTCCGGTCGACGATCGGTCCCATGGATTCCTGGAGGCTTGCATCCTGCATGCCGAAACCGAAGACACCCGAATAGGTCTCACCGCGCTTCTGCGCCGCCCGGTCGATCATGTAGTCGTTATCGCTGTTCTGTTCGGGGCGGAACGTGCCGGGGATATTCTTGGTGTGAATACCCTTGCCGTCGAGACAGGCCTGACGCTCGTCCGCCGTCAACGGACGGGTCGGGTGATAGTCGTAGCTCCAGGTCCAGCAGTTTTCATCATCGATCGGCACCCAGAAATGCCCGTGTTGCGGATGGTCTGCGCGCGGCGCGATCATCGTGAAGCACGGCATGACCCACTGGGTAACGCGCCAGTAATGCTTGTCGCCTTCGACGTTCCGGCGCGCACCGATATACAGCCCGCCATCTGACGGCTCAACTTCAAACACGGGCTTCAGATCACCCATATTGTAGCTATTTGCCTTGGCGCCCTTGAACAGCGGATCGCGTTCCAGCTCGCGGGAATGCAGGAAGGACACGTGGCTCGAATCGATGCCGCCTTCGAGGGCCTGCAACCAGTTGTTTTCCTGGATGCGCTTGGTCGTGACGGTCTGTTCCGGTGCGACAGTCGCGAACTCCCAAAGCGGTTCGGGCGGCATCGTGTCCGGGTTCCCCATATAGGTCCACAACACGTCGCCGACCTTGATCATCGGATAGGCCTGCAGTTTGACCTCGTCGCGGAACTTGCTGTCTTCGCCTTCCGACGGGATATCGACACAATTGCCTTCGACATCGAATTTCCAGCCATGATAGGGGCAGCGCAGGCCGCATTCCTCGTTGCGGCCGAACCACAAGGACACACGACGATGGGCGCAGAATTCCTCGAGCAGACCGTAACGGCCCTCGGTATCGCGGAAAGCGATCATTTCCTCGCCGAGAAGCTTGACGCGAACCGGCGGGCAATCGTTCTCCGGCAATTCTTCAGCCAGCATCGCCGGCAGCCAGTACTGGCGGAATAATTCACCCATGGGCGTTCCCGCATCTGTCTGCGTCAGTAGGTCGTTCACTTCCTTGCGAAGCATGTATCCTCTCCTGTATCACGTGTCGGATCGAAGCGATGTCCGGTCCAGGGTTGTTTATAGCCCTGTCTATAACGCTCCTGCGCCGTCGATCCAATATATAGTCGCGATGGCTGGGAGCCATAAATCTTGCAGGTTCCGTGTAAAGTTAGCATTCTAAGTATATCGTGGGAATTGATCATAATTAAGACGTCGAGAACACAACGACCAGCCCCCTTGAGACGCAACTGGTAAGATAAAATGCCTTTCACAGAAATAGACGGTATCAACACCCACTACGAAGTCCGGGGCGACGGTCCTGCAGTGTTAATGTATTCGCCGGGCGGATTCGATGCGCGCATTGAACAATGGACCGACCTCGGGGTGTATAAACGGATCAAGCTGCTCGACCACCTTCCGGCCAGATACACCTGCATCCTGTTCGACCGGCGTGAGAACGGCCAGTCCGGCGGCCGGGTGGAACAGATTACCTGGGACCATTTTGTCCGCCAGGGCGCAGGACTGCTCGATGCGCTCGACATCGACAAAGCCCATATCATGGGAGGCTGCATGGGGTGCTGCCCCGTCGCAGCATTCGGCGCGACACATCCGGAACGCACCCTGTCGATGGTTCATTACTGGCCCGTCGGCGGAGCAAAATACCGTATCAGCAGCCATCAGCGTTTCGCAGCACATATCGAATTCGTCGAAGCGAACGGACTGCAGGCCGTCGTCGACCTCGTCAACAGCCACACCAAAAACTTTTCCGGCGACCCGCGCGGCGGCCCCTGGGGGCAGCCGATCCGCAATTCGGCAGCATTCGCCACCGCCTATGCAGCGCTCGATCCTGCAGGCTACGTCCAGACCGTCACCGCGATGTATCTGGGCCTGATCGATCGTGACACCGCCCCGGGCGCGGACCCCGAGGCGCTGATGGCGCTCGATATCCCGTCACTCATCGTGCCGGGAAATGACAACTTTCATGCAACATCCGCTGCACGTTACCTGCAGGAATGCCTGGACGGTTCCGAGTACTGGGATATTCCCGTTGACGACCAGACCGAAGACAACGCCCCGGCAAAGGTTCTGGAATTTCTCGACGGCGCCAGCAGATAAGCGACGGTATCCAGCAGTTAAGCGACGGTATCCAGCACAGGCTTCGCGAACAGATCTTCCATTGCCATCGGTTCAGAAATAATCTTCTGGGTCACAGCATGGCCAATAAGTTTTTCCAGCGTGTCGCGGTTGGGTTCAATCCCGTAGGGCAATGGGTCGTCCATGTAGTCGAGCGCTGCCTGGTGAATTTTATCGACCCGGCTTGGCGCCGAAATACGCCCCGCTTTCAATTCTTCGACATATAGCCGTTTCGACGCGGCGAATCCTTCCATCACCTGAACGGCAACATCGGGGTTTTGCTCCAGCAGCTCGTCACGGACCACAACGCAATGATTGATCGGGTAAAGCCCGCGTGTTTTCAACGCGCCAACGGCCGCGGCAAACGGGTCTTCAAACATCGTCGCGACATCCGGATGATCGACTTTTGCGCCGACGGCCGCAACGAGATCGCCCGATGACAGTCGGCCTGCGAGATCGCCGTCTTCGAGCGGCTGCACATTCCCGGGCGCGCGGTATTCAGCCACGTGTTCATCGCCGGATGGCGCCCAGGAGATAGATGACAGATCGACGTCGAACTCTTCCTGGATGATTGACCGCGCCCAGACACCCGTCGTGACCGTATAGCCCCGATTCACCCCGACCCGTTTTCCGGCAAGGTCCGCCGGTGAGGTCAGCCCCGATGGCACGTGGTGCAAAATCGCATCGTGATGGAAATCACGCACCAGAAAGATCGGCAGCGCGGTGAATTTCACCCCATGCGCCTTTGCGCAGATATAGGTGGTCAGCGCCATCTCACAAACGTCATAGGCCAGTTCACGCACCATCCGGCGGAAGCCATGGACCAGAACCGGCACCTCTTCGAAATCGAGCTCGAAATCAGGCAGAGAAACCTCCCCCTCTTTGAGCGCCCGGTTATTGCCCTGGGTGCGCGAAACGGCGTGCAGTTTGGTCTTGGTCATTTTCTTAAATTCTTTCAGTAAGTTAGCAACAATCAATATCGCCGTTATCTTCGAGCGATGGCAGCAGCCAGCGAACCGGCAGATCGCCATCGGCCACCTTTGCGACAGGCGCAAACACCTTCAACCGGTAGCGGCGCTGGTTTTTCCAGAAAATCACATTGGTTTCGTGGGGCGGGAATCCGGGCCGGAGGCCGGGATCCTGCGACACCAGGATAATCTCCGACCCGGGAACGCCGAATCGGTCACGCACCAAGCCCTCAACACGGGAAATATCCCCCAGCGTGTCTTTTTCCGGCCCGAGTCTTCTGAACATCCATCAATCCGAGGCTACGACATTGCCGGAACTCTGCCGCTTTGGTAAGTCATGGTCAACAATACAACAGGAGACACCGGCATGGTCGAAAAAGTAAACGCAGCGGTTAGAACCGCCCCCCAGACAACAGAATTCCGTGAATACGACATGCCGGACATTCCCGACGAGGCGGCGCTGCTCAAAGTAGAGGTCGCCGGCATTTGCGGTACGGACGTTAAATTCTATTCGAAGCCCCCCTTCGAAGGCCCGGTCATCATGGGCCATGAGAATATCGGTTATATCGCCAAGGCCGGGAAAACGTTCCAGAAACGCCGAGGCCTGAAAGAAGGCGATCTTGTCTTTGCAGAACACTATGTGGGCTGCATGAACTGTGAACACTGCCACCGGGGCGATTACCGCCTGTGCATGGCAACCGACTGGCGCAAAAATCCGGAAGGCCTGCGCTTCGGCTACACCCTGGCCGAACGCGCGCCGCACCTGTTCGGCGGGTTTGCCGAATACATGTACCTGCCGTGGAATTCCGTCATTCACAAGGTTCCTGACGGGTTGTCGCCGGAACTGGCAGGCGTCGTCACACCGATGGCGAACGGTATCCAGTGGGCACTGTTCGACTGCGATGTCGGATATGACAGCCGCGTCCTGATCCAGGGCCCCGGACAGCAGGGGTTGAGCCAACTGGTCGCCTGCAAGCAGGCAGGCGCATCGCTGATTATCATCACCGGCACGTCGAAAGACACTGCACGCATGGAGGTCGCGAAGAAACTCGGCGCCGATTGCGTGATTAATGTCGACGAGGAAGATCCGCTGGAGAAAATCAACGAGGTGACCGGTGGCGAAGGTGTCGACGTGTCTCTCGACTGCACGGCCGGCGCCGGCACCATCCCGGTCCTGCTCGGCATCGAAGCGCTGAAACGCAAGGGCGGCACCCTGCTGATCCAGGGCGATGTCGCGGAGTTCCCGAACTTCCCGCTGGGTAAGGTCGCCACGAAATACATCACCGTCAAAGCAGCCCGCGGCCATAACTATGAAAGCTGCGAGCTTGCACTCAAACAGCTCAATTCCGACCGGTTTGATCTCGACATGATCACGACGCACCGTTTTGCGCTCAAAGATACCCATGAGGCGATCAACGCGGTCGGTGGCAGCGGTGACGTCATCCACGTTTCGCTGATGCCCTGGGCGTAAACATTGACCACCCCGACAGACACCCCTGACACACGGATTCCGGTAACGGTCCTGACGGGGTTTCTCGGGGCGGGCAAAACGACCCTGCTCAACCGGCTGCTGTCGGAACTGTCGGGCAAGCGCTTTGCCGTCATCGTCAATGAATTCGGCGATATCGGCATTGACGGAGCCCTGATCGAGACCGGCGACGAAGAACTGATCGAACTGAGCAGCGGTTGCATCTGCTGCGTGGTCCGGGGTGATCTCATCCGCGGGATGCGCAACCTGCTGATCGAAAAACCGGGACTCGACGGTATCATAATAGAGACCACCGGGCTCGCCAATCCGAGCCCGGTAATCCAGACACTGGTCATCGACCAGGTGATCGGCGCGCAGTGCCGGCTTGATTCCGTCGTCTGCGTGGTCGACGCCGTTCACATAGAGTCACAACTTGCCGATGGCGCGGATGCCGCCGACCAGATCGCCTTCAGCGACCATCTGGTTCTAAATAAAGTTGCGGATGCCAGGCAGTCCATCGACGGGCTCGAAGTAACTCTGCGCCGGATCAACCCCTATGCAGCGATTACCCGCACGAACCGGTCTGATGTACCTGCCGACAGGATCATCAACCGGCATGGCTTTGATCTTGACCGGATCGACAGCCAGCTGTCATCCGATGCCGGACATGACGACGATCATGCTCACGACCATAGCGGCCACATAGAGAAGACAGGCATTACCAGCGTATCGCTGACCTGTGCCCAGCCGCTTGACGCGGATCGGCTGGAAGAATGGCTGCAGGACCTGCTGGCGCGACACGGCACCGACATCCTGCGCACCAAGGGCATCCTGTCCGTCGCAGGAGACGACCGGAAACTCGCCTTGCAGGCCGTGAACATGATGCTCGAAGGGGATTTCATTAGCCCATGGGAAACGAAACAGCGTACATCCCGCCTTGTCTTCATCGGTCGCAACCTCGACCGCAGCAAACTTCTGACAGCCTTTAACAATTGCCGGGCAGCCGTCGCCGCCGATGCCTGACACACAGGGAGCCGACACCATGACCAGAATTCCCGTCCTTGATCGCGATGATATGGATGCCGAACAACAGGCGGTGCATGACAGAATTGTCGCCAACAATGCCCGCGTCGGATTCGGACCGGCCATCGGCTACGCCTATTCGGCAGGCGTCTGGCAGATCCACAACATGTCCAGCGCCCACCTGCTGGATTGTTCGCTGACCAATGCACAGGTGCGCATCGTATCGCTGCTGACAGTCCGCCACTGGAAAGCCGCCTATCCGTGGAGCGCGCAGGCCAAGACAGCCCTGAAAGCCGGCCTCGATCCGGCGGTCATCGAAGCGATCAATGACGGCACGGAACCACCATTCGGCGATGCCGCCGATGCGGCAGTGTACGCCGCCGCCCGCGAGCTTCTGGCAACCGGCACATTGTCGGATGACGGTTTCAAGGCGGCGGAAAAAACACTCGGTTATCAGCGCGTCGTCGAAGTTGTCGGCGCGATCGGGCATTTCTGCACAACCGCGATGATGGCCAATGTCGTCGGCGTAACGCCGGCGGCAGATGCGCCGTCACATCTCAAAGCCTAGCTGCGATAAGGAACTCGAATGAACAAGCTCAAACTCAGCATCGCCTCGACGGATTACGATCATTTCCGCGATTTCCGCACAGGCGACGTCCGAGCCGAAGGGATCGACCACACCTGGTCGATGCTCGGGCACCATGAAGTTTTCGCGCGGTTCACCGCAAACCGGGAATGGGACGTTGCAGAGCTGAGCTTCGCCAAGTTCTCCGCGCAGATCACCCGCGACGACTGCGACATTGTCGGCCTGCCCGTGGTGTGTTCGCGACTGTTTCGGTTCTCGTCGTTCTATGTGAACAAGAATGCCGGGATCAAAACCGTCGAGGACCTGAAGGGCAAGCGTATCGGCTCACCCGAATGGGCACATTCGGCGGCAGTCTATATGCGTGGCTGGATGCACAACGATTGCGATGTCAAACTGCAGGACGTTCACTGGTATCAGGCGGGTGCCAACGCGCCGGGTCGGGTTGAAAAGGTTGAACTGAACCTGCCCGAAGGTGTCGAAATTACGCGCGTTGCCGACAAGTCGTTATCGGAAATGCTGGCTTCGGGCGAGATTGATTGCGCCATCATTGCCCGCCCGCCGACCTGTTTTCTGGAAAACCATCCCGACGTCGAAAGGCTCTTCCCGGAGTACCTGGAGATGGAAGAGGACTATTACGACCGCACAAAAGTGTGGCCGATCATGCACATTATCGCCATTCAGAAACATATTCTGGATGAGAACCCGTGGGTTGCCCGTAATCTGTTTAACGCCTTTAACGAATCGAAGCGGCGCAGTCTGGAGCGCATGTTCGATCCCGCGGTATCGCGCTATCCCCTGCCCTGGGTGCCGACCTATGCGCGTAAAATTCAGGAAACCTTCGGCGAAGACCCGTTCCCGTTCGGTATTGATGAAAACCGCGCAACCTGGGAACAGATGCTGCTTTATACCCATCAGCAGGGTATTGCCCACAAGCACGTTGCACCGGAAGATATTTTTCCAAAAGGTCTGATGACCAAAGTGGTCGTCTGAGATCAGAAGGACAGTTCGATATGAGCGACACAGAAGACCAAAAGCAACAGATCGTCCGCTGCATCCGCATGCTCGAACGCTCCGGGATCATGGATTACAACGGGCACGCAAGCATCCGCCTCGGCGATAACCGGATGCTGATCAATATCGGGTCCTGCCAGCGCAGCCGGCTGACGACCGAGGATATCTGTACCATCGATTTCGACGGCAATGTCATCGAAGGAAACGGCAAGCCGCCGCTTGAATTTCACCTGCATGCCGGGATTTACAAGGCACGCGCCGATGTCGATGCAGTCGTTCACTGCCACCCCAGATGGTCCACGACGCTTTCAACGGCCGGGGTCGAGTATCTGCCGGTCTACGCGCAGGGTTCACTTGTTTATCCACTGCCAGTGCTCGATTCACCGGATTCAATCAACAACCCGGTGATGTCGGGGCGGCTGAACGAGACATTGGGTGACCGCCCCGCAGCGCTGATGAAGGCGCACGGTGCCGTGACGACGGGCAAGACCCTGATCGATGCCTTCGTGCTGCTCAATTACCTGGAAGAGAATGCGGAGCGCCAGTACATGGCGGCCCAGATCGGCACGCCATATGCGTTTACCCCCGCTGAGTTGTCGCTGTGCCGCGAAAAGCTGTGGACGCCCAGCCTGTTCCAGCGGACCTGGGATCATTTCAGCGCAAAACTGGACGATAACGCCTGATGGAAAAGTTTCACATGGCAGCCGTCATGGGCTGGCCGGTAATGCATTCGCTTTCGCCGCTGATGCACAACACATGGATGGAACAGGAAGGCCTGAAAGGAACCTACGTGCCGCTCGCTATTGAGCCGGGTACGCTGGAGCCTGCACTACGCGCCTTGCACCCGCTGGGGTTTGCCGGCTGCAACCTGACCATCCCGCACAAGCTGGACGCGATGACGATCGTCGACGAGGTCGATGACGTCGCGCGGAAAATCGGCGCAATGAGCTGTGTCGTGGTGCACGAAGACGGCTCGTTGTTCGGGACCAATAACGACTGGCTTGGATTCGTCGGCAACCTCAAACAGTTTTTTCCCGACTTCCGAGCCGATACCGGACCGGTGACGGTTATCGGTGCCGGCGGCGGCGGACGCGCCGTGTGTTACGCAATGCTCGACCAGGGAGCGCAGGAAATCCGGCTGGTCAATCGAACGGCGGAAGAACCCGCCTTGATCGCCGCAGAATTCGGCGGACCGATTACACCTGTCGCCTGGGCGGACCGTCACGATGCGCTGGACGGCGCGGTGATGGTGGTCAACGCGACCAGCCAGGGCATGAAGGGCGAACCGGCCCTTGATATCGATCTCAACAAACTTCCGGTATCGGCGCTCGCCGTGGATATCATCTACACCCCGCTGGAAACGCCGTTTCTGGCCGCCGCGCGTATGCGCGGGAATCCAACGTTGAACGGACTTGGTATGCTTCTCCATCAAGGCCCGGCTGCCTGGAAAAGATGGTTTGGTATCGAGCCCGCCATCACCGATGCCTTGCGGCACCGCATGGAACAGGCGCTCGGCGGACACTAGCGCACCGACCTGCACGGACCCGGGCAAATGAACAACAGCGCATCGTTAGCCGATACAGCCAAACCCACCGCAACACGTAGCCGGCTCTGGATCGAATTTGCTGTGCTGTTCGTGATTGTTCCGGTTGCTCATGTCGGGTTTTTCGACACTTTCGGGCCGTTCGTCCCTCTCGCCGCCGTGTTTATCATATCAGCCATCCTGCTTGCCCTGACACCCGGTTTCCGCTGGCGCGAAATCATCGATTGCCGGGGCTTGCACCGCCATATCCCGATGATCGCGGTCCTTATTGCGCTCTGCACCGCAGTGACCTTCGGACTTACACTGTTGATGATACCCGAACGATTTCTGAGCTTTCCCCGCTTCAGCTTCGACCGCTATCTCATCGTGATTTCGCTCTACCCGTTTCTGTCGGTCCTCGGCCAGGAGGTCGCCTACCGGCTGCTGTTTTACCGCCGCTATGGGGAGTTGTTCCCCAACCGGACCGCCGGGATCCTCGTCAGCGCTTTTATCTTTGCGCTCGCCCATGCGTTCTACATGAACTGGGTCGCCGTTATTCTGTCTTTCGCCGGCGGAATATTCTTCGCCTGGGCCTATGAGCGTACCCGGTCATTCATGCTGGTCTGGATACTGCACAGCCTCGCCGGACAGGTACTGTTCACATCCGGGCTCGGCATCTTCTTCTATCACGGTGTTATTCCGGGTTAGGCCATCCCCTTAACGGCCCCTGTTCAAAACGCTATCATTCTCCAGACGCATTGACCGGGACACAGGGACCTGATGACAAACGCACATCTTGCGGCGGATATTGGCGGAACATTTACTGATATCGCAGTCACGCATCAGGGCGATCTGTTTACATGCAAAGTACCGACTGTTCCGGCAGCGCCGGAGGAAGGCATATTCCGCGGCATCCAACAGGCAATGTCGGAGACCGGTCTGACCGCAGCGGATTTCAGCCTGATCGTCCACGGCACGACACTTGCGACCAACGCACTGATCGAACGCAAAGGTGCCAGAACCGCGATGGTGGTGACCGACGGTTTCCGCGATGCCGTGGAAATGGCTTACGAAAACCGGTTTGAACAATACGATATCTTCATGGACAAGCCGCCGCCGCTGGTCCCGCGCGAACACCGTTTTGGCATACCCGAGCGCGTGGATGCCAAAGGGAATGTGCTTATCCCGCTGAACGAAAGCGCGGTGACGGATCTTGTCGGGACCCTTCGTGAAAACAAGATCGAAGCCGTCGCCATCGGCCTTATGCATTCTTATGCCGCACCCGATCACGAGCGCAGGCTCGCCGAAATTCTCGCCCGCGAACTGCCGGACCTGCTGATTTCCCTATCGAGCGAAGTATCGCCGGAAATTCGTGAATACGAGCGCTGGTCGACCACCGCGGCCAATGCCTACGTCCAGCCACTGATGTCGCGCTATCTCGGGCGGCTATCAGATGAACTGAAAAGGTTGGGTTTCAGCTGCCCTCTGCGCCTGATGACGTCGGGCGGCGGGCTTGCATCATTGGAAACCGCCCGGCGGTTTCCAATTCGGCTGGTAGAATCCGGCCCCGCAGGCGGCGCGATTCTGGCAGCACGCGTCGCCCGCGAATGCGGGCTGAACGAAGTGCTGTCATTCGATATGGGCGGGACCACGGCAAAAATCTGCCTGATCGACGACGGCGAGCCGCAGCAATCCCGCACTTTCGAAGTCGCCCGGCAATACCGGTTCCTCAAGGGCAGCGGACTGCCACTGCGTATTCCCGTGATCGAGATGGTCGAGATCGGCGCGGGCGGCGGCTCTATTGCCCGGGTCGATGGACTGTCGCGCATACATGTCGGACCGGAAAGTGCCGGCGCTGTCCCCGGACCCGCCTGCTACGGACAGGGCGGCAGTGCCCCAACGGTAACGGATGCCAATGTCACGCTGGGGCGGATCGATCCCGATGATTTCGCCGGGGGCAGCATGCAACTCGATGCAGCGCTGTCACATAAGGCTATAGACACCGACGTCGGTACTCCGCTGTCGCTATCGACCCTTGGGGCAGCCTTCGGCATTTCCGAAGTGGTCGAAGAGAACATGGCCAATGCGGCGCGTGTCCATGCGGTTGAACGCGGCAAGGAAATTCGCGGCCGGACACTCGTTGCCTTCGGCGGCGGTGCTGCACTTCATGCGGCGCGGCTGGCTCGCAAGCTGAACATCAATGAGGTCATCGTGCCGGTCGCCGCCGGGGTCGGATCCGCCGTCGGCTTCCTTCAGGCGCCGGTAGCATACGAGGTCGTGCGCAGCCGCTATGCGATGCTGGATAACACTTTCGATATCACCGGGTTGAACACGCTTTATGCCGAAATGCGCGCCGAGGCCGAACAGATCGTCGCCGAGGCGGCGCCCGAATCCGAACTCGTGGAAACCCGCACCGCCGATATGCGGTACCACGGTCAGGGTCATGAAATCGCCGTGAGCCTGCCGACCGGCCCCTATGACGGCACACTTGGCGATGAGCTGTGCCGACTGTTCGAGGCCGCGTACGCCGCAACCTATTCCAGGCGCATTCCCGGCCTGGAAGTAGAGGTAATGAACTGGACCCTCCGGCTGTCGGCATCGGTTGAAGACCCGGCACCCTGCCCGCCAATGCCGGTCGCATCAATGCCCGAACCATCCGGGATGCGCGAACTGTTCGATCCCGATACGGGTATTCTGTCGGCCGCCCCGGTCTATCGACGCGAGGCGCTTTCCCCCGGTGCCGGGATTGCCGGCCCCGCCGTCATCGCCGAAGACGAGACGACAACGATCGTCCTGGCGGGCTTTACCGCAAGGGTGAACGCGATCGGGTATATCGTGATGCAATGGGAGGGTTCATGACCGACCCGATAAACGATCCGCTCTCGCCGATCCGCCTGCAGATCATGTGGGACCGTCTGATCGCTGTGGTGGAGGAACAGGCCCTGACGCTGATCCGCACCGGGTTCTCGACATCAACCCGGGAAGCCGGCGATCTGTCCGCAGGCGTCTTCGATATCACCGGTGACATGTTGGCCCAAGCTGTGACCGGCACGCCGGGCCACGTAAATTCGATGGCCCGCTCAGTCCGCCATTTTCTTGACCGGTTTCCGGTGGAGGACATGGCCGACGGAGACGTATTCCTGACAAACGATCCGTGGAAGGGCACCGGCCACCTGCACGATTTCACCTTCATGACGCCGTGTTTCCGGAACGGCACACTCGTCGCGCTATTCGCCAGCACCTGCCACGTCGTCGATATCGGCGGTCGCGGCATGACGTCGGACGGCCGATCAATATACGAAGAGGGGCTCTATATTCCGCTGATGCGATTTGCCCATGCCGGCAAAATCGATCAGGCGGTGATCGACATCGTTACCGCGAATGTGCGCGAACCGGTGCAGGTGATCGGCGACCTGCATTCGCTCGCTACCTGTAATGATCTGGCCTGCCGCCGGCTGTGCGAAATGATGGACGAGTTCGCGATCACCGGTCTCGACCGGCTCGGCAGTCATATCCTGGAGCGATCCCGCGTTGCCTCGCTAGAAGCCATCCGCGCGCTTCCGGCGGGCACTTTCCGCCATGAGATGCGTATCGACGGCCTCGAAGAACCCGTCGACCTGGTTGCCGAGATGACCATCGGCGAAGACGGTATTGATGTTGATTTCACCGGGTCATCGGGCATTTCCTCGCACGGCATAAATGTGCCGCTTTGTTACACCGAGGCCTATGCAACGTTCGGCGTCAAATGCATCGTCGCCCCCGATGTGCCGAACAATGCGGGCTCGCTGGCAACGATCCGTATCACCGCACCGAAGGGCTCGATCCTGAATGCGGAACACCCGGCACCGGTCGCGGTTCGCCATGTGACAGGCCAGATGCTGCCCGACGTCGTGTTTGGCTGCCTGCACAAGGCACTGGGCGATGCGGTGCCCGCGGAAGGCACATCGTGCCTGTGGAATCTATATGCCTATGGCGGACCGGGACGGGTCGACGGCGACCCCGCACTGCTCGCCGGTGCACAATCCTTTACCGTCCTCAGCTTTCATTCCGGCGGCACGGGTGCGCGCCCCGGCAAAGACGGCCTGTCGGCAACCGCTTTCCCGAGCGGAGTCCGAAACGTGCCGGTGGAAGTCACCGAGGCCATGTCGCCGTTGATCGTCTGGCGCAAGGAATACCGCCAGGATTCCGGCGGAGCCGGCATGTATCGTGGCGGGCTGGGCCAGGTGATGGAACTCAGCCTGCTGGAAGATGCCCCCTTCGCGTTCAGCGCCCTGTTCGACCGGATCGATCATCCCCCACGCGGGCGCGATGGTGGGGCCGCCGGGGCGGGCGGGACGATCAGTTTAAAATCCGGCGCATCGCTCAATGGCAAGGGTACACAGACCATCCCCCGCGGCGCGCGTGTCGTGATAGAAATGCCGGGCGGTGGCGGCCTGGGAGATGCCAGAAAACGGGATGCCGAACTGGTCGCCGCGGACGCACGTGCCGGCCTGATCTCGAACGAAGCGGCGCATGGTCAATATGGCATCGCCTTGACCACATCAGGCGACGTCGATAACGCGGCCACCGACCGGCTACGCAAAACCTAACCGGGACAGAAAAGGATATTCACATGCGCGTTAGCGCCGGACTGCCGACAGGAATGGAAGGCCTGACCTACCCGATACCGTTTTCCGACCCGGAAGCGGTGATACGTATCGCGCAGCATGCGGAAAAACTCGGCTACCATTCAGTCTGGGGCAATGACCACATGACCACGCAGAACTATGTGCGTGCCGAATTCGAAACACCCCCGCGTTTCTGGGAACCGCTGGTCACCTATGCCTTCGTGGCCGCCGAAACAACGACCCTGCGCTTCGGCACCGGCATTCTGGTTCTGCCGATGCGTCACGACATCGTCGTCACGGCCAAGCAGCTCTGCACCCTCGATCATTTTTCGGGCGGCAGGCTGGAAATCGGCGTCGGGATCGGTGCCTATCGCGAAGAATTTCTGGCGCTTCAGCCCGGCACCAAAACGCCTCGCGGCAAGATTGTCGATGAAGGCATTCCGGCACTACAGGCGCTTCTGACCGACCGGGTCGCGAGTTTCGAGGGCGAATATTACGCCTATAACGATGTAGAACTTTATCCAAAGCCGAAACAGGATCACGTGCCGTTCTATATCGGCGGAAACAACGCCAATAACCTGAACCGGGTCGCAAAATGGGGAGATGGCTGGTTACCCGCCGCGATCCACCTCGATCAGGTCCGCGACAGTGTCTCGGCGTTGAAGGACCTGACGGAAGCCGAAGGCCGGAATTTCGACGATATCGAGGTCGCCCCGCAATACATCGTCCATATCGGTAAGACCCGGGAAGCCGCCATCGAAAGCTTCAGCAAAACCCAGATGTGCGCACACCTGACATCGCTGCGCCAGTCCACGCTTAAAGGACAAGGCACGCTCGGGCATGAAGACATTAACCTGATCGGCACTGTGGATGACGTGGTCGAACGCGCAAACCAGCTGGGCGAGGCTGGTGTCACGCATCTGCTCGGTCTGTATTTTGCCGCCAATGACATCACGGAGCTGCTCGACCAGATGCAGATATTCGCCGAAGAGGTCGTGCCCCGGCTGGACTAATTGCCCGTCGTTATCGCAGAGAGTACGGCGCTGATTTCGGCGGGGTCCGTGATACCGCTGACGATCACATGGTCGAGCCCGGCACGGTGATATTCTGCGAGCCGTGTCCGCACACGCGCCGCGTCGCCGCAGGCCGCATGACGCGTCACAACATCATCCGTGACAAAGCGGTCGACGTCGTCCCAGTTTTCCGCGGCATAGGCGTCGCGCAGGGCCTGCTGATCCAGCGATCCACCGCCCATCCGGACATTATCTGCATGATGTGCCCCGCGCAGAATGAAGCCGAGGGTCCGGCGCAGTGAATCAGCACCGGCCTTCCCGTCACCATCAATCCCGGTATAGACGATGCCGGAATTCATGATCCTGCGACCGCTTGCCGCCTCATTGACGCGGGCAAGGCAATTCTCGACAAAGGGGGCCGACGTCGCGCCCGAGATAATCACCCCATCGGCATCGCTGCCCGCCAGGGCGAGCATCTTCGGCCCGGAAGCCGCAAGCACAATGGGAATATCGCACGGCGCATTCACCAGCTTGCGCTGGGTGACGTTAAAGATATCCCCCCGATGATCGATTGGGTCGCCGGCAAAAAGCCCGCGGCAGACGGCGATTGCCTCGCGCAGTGTAGCCAGCGGGCGCGGGCGCTCGATCCCCGCCGCATCCTGATCACCCGGCGCGCCCACACCAAGGCACAGCACGACCCGTCCGGGATACAGCTCATCCAGCGTTGCAGCCCCCATCGCCGCATGAACCGGATGCATGGCATAGGGACTGACCGCCATCAGCGCGACCTTCAGTTTCCGCGTCGCCGCCAGCGCCGTTGCACCCAGTGCGACCGGGTCGCGCAGGAACAGATGCGTCGCGATCCACAACGTGTCGACACCGCCCGCTTCGGCAGCGCGTGCCTGATCGGCGATGTCGGCGGCAGGCGTGAACCCGTCAATCGCAAGGCCGAGCTCAAACATTGTAGTCATAGTGCTCTCCCAACGCGCGCAGTACCGACTCCAGGTCGGGCGTCACGTCGGGCGCCCCCTGCGGTTCGATTCCCGCCACACCGAAATCCTTCAACCCGGACGCCGTCAAAATCGCCACCACATCGTCACCCGGCCTGATGACATCATGCGCGCTCAGCGTATCGACAGCGGCGAAGGCCGCAGCCGACGATGTTTCAACCGACAGGCCGGAACCGGTCGCCAGTTTGTTGCGCGCCCGGACCAGGTCTTCGTCCGCCAGCGTTATGGCAATACCATCGGACTGTCTGAGCGCTGCATGCGCCTGAAAAGTGCCCTGCGTCACATCGATGGACCCGGCGATGCTTTTGCTGTTCCGCGACACGACGGGCGGCATATCCGCCTTGCCGGCCATTGCTGCCGACAGAGAACCCGATATTTCGGCGGCCACCAGGCGCGGCATTTTCCCGATCCAGCCCCAGCGCACCATCTCGTCGAACCCTTTCCACATGCCGTAAAGCGCATCGCCATAACAAACCGGCAGAATGCACCAGTCCGGCGGGTTCCAACCGGATTGTTCCGCAATCTCGTAAGCGAGCGTCTTGTAGCCTTCGATGCCGATGGGATTGCTGCCGATGGCCGGCCCGAAAAACGGCGAAGTCGGAAACCAGCCGAACTGCGCCACTGCGGCCGACAGAACCCGCCAACGATCGTCCATGGCGGGAACCGTCAGCACCATTGCGCCGTACGACCGCATCTGTGAGACGATTGCGCCTGCAGCACCCTTATAGGTCAGCACCACGCAGGGCAGGCCGGCGCGCGCCGCATAGGCAGCGGCGGCCGCGCCCGCATTGCCGGTCGAGCTTGTCGCAATCGCCGGCGCACCGATCGATTTCGCCCAGGAAACCGCCACCGTTGCGAGACGGTCCTTGAAGGACCAGGTCGGATTGCGGGATTCGTCCTTCACGCGGAGAGGTCCATGACCGAACCCGTCGACCGAGATCATCGGCGTCATGCCTTCGCCGAGCGTGACGGCATCGGCCGCGGCCAAGGGCAGGAATTGATCATAGCGCCAGAGCGAATGGGGCGAATGCGTCAGCATTTCCCTGTCGGGAACCGCTGCATCGGGATAGGCAACCGTCAGATTGCTGGAAACACCGTCGGCAGAACAGGCGGCACATAACCGGTCATAAGCGTCGAGCGGATATACCTGCTGGCATCTGATGCATTCAAGACTGTCAGGTTGAGTCATAGGCCCTCGGATCCGCCGGGTCCCGGAAGAGGCACGGCATTCATTCGACTTTTTTAAAGCATCCGGCAGGGCCGGTCACGGTGCATCGGGGGTTATCAATATAAAACCGCCCTTATCATCGAATTTTCAAACAGTCTCGTTATAGGAAAGCGAAAAATTACGCTCATGCCCGACATCGAACGTTTCTCTTTGAATTGACGTTGCCATAAAGGTTAACGTTCAAAACAGAAAGACACCCGGAGACTCCGAAGATGAATGCCAGTGCCGACATTCTTTCCAATCTAATGCAGTGCCTGAACCAGGGGACGATAGAGGTCATAGACCTGACCCACCCTCTTGGTCCGGCAACGCCCATGATCAAGGTTCCCGAAGGCCATGGGAAACAACCTCCGTCAACCAGCCTCGAGACGATATCGGATTACCGGGAAGACGGCGGCTATGCCCGCTGGAGCACCCTGACCACCGCCGAACATGCGGGCACCCATTTCGATACGCCGAGCCATTGGTTTACCGGTGGGGACCACGCCAATGCAACGACAGATACTATTTCGGTCAAACGTTTCATGGCGCCGGCCTGCGTCATTGATTGCACGGACGAAGTTAAAGACGACGAGGACTTCATCCTTACCGCCGACCGGTTACGGAGCTGGGAAGAGGCACATGGCGCAATTCCGGCAGGAAGCTGGGTTTTGCTCCACAGCGGCTGGGCAAACCGGTTCGAAGATGCAGACCGGTTCCTGAACCAGATTGACGGCGTTGCCCATTCTCCCGGCCCGAACCCAGATGCAGTCCGACTTATGATCGAACGGGACGCCTGCGGGTATGGCACCGAAACCATCGGTACCGATCATGGCAATGCGAACCAGTTCGACCCGGTTTTCCCCGCCCATAGCCTGATGCACGGGGCGAACAAGTTCGGGATGTCCAGTCTGAACAATCTCGACAAACTGCCGCCGACGGGTGCCGTGATCGTGACGGCGCCCCTCAAGATCGTAGACGGTTCGGGCAGCCCGCTCCGCGTACTGGCATTTGTGCCATCCTGAGGAAGAGCCTTGTTATCTGCCCTATTTCAGTGCCTGAACAAGGTATGTCGATATTGACGGAAAGATAATGATCAGAATCAGGGCGAACAGCATCGCCAGCGCAAACGGTGCCGCGCCCTTGAAGATTTCCTTCAGAGGTATATCGGAGCGTGCAAGCGTCGAGTGCACGACATAGACCGCAAGCCCGAGCGGTGGCGTCAAAAGACCGATTTCCGTGGCGATCACCGTCACGACACCAAACCATACCAGGTCAATTTCATAGAATTTCAGTGCCCCGACAAAAAGCGGCACCATGATCAGCATGATCGAAACGGAATCGACGATCGTGCCCAGAATAATGACGATCACGACATAAAGCGCCAGCATCCCGTAGAACCCGGCGCCGAGTTCATTGAAAATGTCAGCCATCTCTCCGGGCAGTCCGGAAAGGCCCAGCATGCGGCTATACATGCTTGCCGAGATAATCAGGAATAACAGTGTAGCCGATACTTTTCCCGTATCGATCAGGACAGACCACAGCGACTGAAACGTCAGACGGCGACGCACCAAGGCGAAGATCAGCGCGAGAAACGCACCGACAGCCCCCGCTTCAACAGGCGTAAATACCCCGCCATACAATCCCCCCATCACCAACAGTATGAGCAACGTTATCGGCAGAATTTTTCCGAGGACACTCGCAGTATCCTCGGGCTCGGGGTCGATGGTTTCGCCGGCATCGGCCGGGATTCCGTCGGTATCAGCCGCGAACACCATCGCTGGCCGGAAACGGGCCATCAGATAAATCACCCCGCAATACACAATGGTCAGCAGGATGCCGGGACCAATCCCTGCGATGAACAGGTCACCGACAGATTCCTCGACGATCAGCGCGTAGATGATCAGCAGCACGCTCGGTGGAATCAGCATCCCCAGAACCGATGAGCCCGCAACCGTACCGACCGCGAAGCGCCCGGAATATCCGTGGCGGATCATTTCCGGCACGGCGATTTTTGAAAACACCGAGGCGGAGGCGACAGACACACCGGTGATCGCGGCGAATATCGCATTGGCGACAACGGTGGCCATTCCCAGCCCGCCAAGAACACGCCTCAACATCATCTGACCGATATCATAAGCGTCCCGTCCCATTCCAGCGGCCGAGACCAGAAAACCCATCAGAACGAACAGTGGTATGACAGCGAAAACGAAACTGTTGACGGTTTGATGGGCCGAAATCCAGAGCAGGTTCACCGCAACGATCATATTTCCCTTGATCACCCAGGCGCCGACAAACGAAATCAACGCCAGAGTCACAGCGATATGCATGCCGAGATAAATAAGCACCAGCATGGCAACCACCGACAGGAGAGCAATTTCAAAAGCTTCCATCAGTTTTCAGTTCCCCGTTCGGTCGACAGGATTTCGAATGATCATGAGCTTGCCGGCGGATTAACAAGGTTTTTCGTGTCCCGGGCCGCCAACATCAGGAACTGAAGCCCGGTTAGCACACAACCGAAGAAGACAATCAGCAACCGGGGCCAATCGGGAAACGTGAACACGCCAACCACACCGACGTAATAATCACTGTCATAGGCCCCGACCCATTTGGGCCAGGCGATGGAGACAATCGCCCCCAGCAACACGACCCCTGCCAGATAGAACACGACGTTCATCAGGTAACCGACGCGTGGACGCTTCTCGATCAACCGGGTTATCAGGGCGTCCGAACGCGTCATCGCACCTGACCGAAGGGTATAGGAAAGCTGGAGATACAGCACCGCGACGACCGACAACGTCACCAGTTCGGTCGTCCCCGCGATCGGGGCGTTGAAAAGAAAACGGCCCAGAACATCGCAAACCACCGCCAGCATCATCAAAAGGACCCAGACTGCGGCAAGCGCGTTTGTCGACAGGACCGCCGCCCCGAGAACACGGTCACACCAATCCAGAATTTTCATAACAAAGTCATCGGCAAGGGCCAGGTCATAAATAAGACAGGTCGGCAACGATGACGGCCCGGAGGCATGCAATGCTCTGCCGGGCCATCACTATTGTCATCAGGTCTTGCGACCGCGCCTTATTCCTTGTCCCAGTTACGGACAACTACCTGCTTGTTCGCCCGCATGTAGTCCATGAAGCTTGAGAGCATCTTGGTGCCGGGCAGGCCCGCTTTGTCCTGCCGTTCGGCCCAGGCCTGGGCCGTATTCGGCATCGCGAACGCCCACTTGCGGCGCTGGTCTGCAGACAGGGCCGTGGTGGTCTGGCCGAATTTCTCTGTGCAAACGCCCTTGCCCCAATTGGCGCCCCCAAGCGTCGCCCCATCAGACCCGGCCGTCCACGACGCCGAGGCCGTTTTGACGGCAGCCTGCACTTCGGCGGGCATTTTCTTCCAGGAATCCATATTCACCGTCAGAAGCGCATTCGAAATCGCGCCAAACCCCGGATCCAGCTGATGCGGCGTGACTTCGCAGAACTTGAACGCTGCCATGACCTGTTGCCACAGAACGCTGCCCTCGTAGACACCCGTCTTGAGCGAGCTGTATACCGTCGCCAACCCCTTCAGAATGACCGGCACGCCGCCAACCGACGACACCCAGGCCGCGTTGGTGCCGACAGCACCGATTTTCATTCCTTTCAGGTCCTCGACCCGGCTGATCTTCTTGCGCGTCCAGATGGCATAATTTTCAGCAGTTCCGGCGAGCGCCAGCACGGACTGATTGAACCGCTGCGCCTGTTTTCCCATCGCCGGATACTCGCCCAGCAGATGCGTCATCGCCGCCGTCGTGGTTTTAATATCAACGGAGGTAAACGGTGTGACGTAGCCGATCTGGTATAGCGAAAGTTTCGACGGATGAAACGGACCCGGCACCACGCCGATATCGCCCAATCCGGTCTGAACGCCTTCAAGTTCGCCGCGGACCTTTACAATCTGTCCGCCGAACCCGGTGATCCAGGAAACCTTGTAATTGCCCGTCTTGGCGAGGATTTCATCGACCTTCGGCATGAACGCCTTGATGGCTGCTCCAACCGGGGCATAGTGATGTGTATTTCCGGATATAACCGTGAGATTTATCCGCTTCGCTGCAGCTGCAGGCATCGCTGCCAATGCCGGCAATGCAATCGCGGCCGCGGCAAGCCCTATATATTTTGCGGGCAACCCAGTGTTCAGGAATGTCATCGTTTCCTCCTCGGGAATATTGGTTGAGTTTTTTTGATCTTTTCTTCCACG
>ENA-UOXV01000193-UOXV01000193.1-marine-metagenome-genome-assembly--contig:-NODE-193-length-81016-cov-18.122269_pt1 | contig 81016 bp, 75 predicted proteins | sample MGYA00238165_ERZ766961 | MGnify/ENA primary metagenome ERZ766961 (study PRJEB28924, sample SAMN03173240) | marine metagenome | biome: Marine; feature: Water; material: Subsurface seawater | place: North...
ATGCAGTTGTTTGTTCATCGAATGAACCAAACCGCCCACATATCTCTTCAGATATCATCAATTTCAAATAGCGAGACACAAAAAACAACCGGTTGCGCCTAATAATTGTAAGCACGCCCTGCTAGCTATGTATCAAATTCGTTGTGGATTCGTTTATTAGCGAACCCAGTAGGGTGCTTCTAAGGTCACTGGTCAGAAGCCGCAAGGTCTTTTTTTAAGAAAATGAGCTTTTTCTATAATTAATTTTTATATCCGTAAAATCATACACTTATATTCGCAAAAACATCTGATTAGTTATCACTGACATCACTATGTCTAAATCAATGCATTACAGATTCTACATATAGAACCTTTGCGAACCGTAACTACTAATGATGCCATCATGGCGAAGCTGATATTGCTCAAAGCTAAATGTAGTTATGAGAGTTAACTAGGCTTCACTACTTTCTAGCCCAAGATCTATACCATTTAGGCATACGCGCCGCAATAAGAGCAATGATGGCCGCCATGTAGATTAAAGGCTCAAGCTGGAAGCCCTTAGTCAATATTATGTAGTGCAAGCTACCAAGTATAGCAGCCACGTAGACTAAACTGTGTAACTTGGGCCAAAACCGGCCCAGACTTCGAACTGCCCAATTATTTGAAGTAAGGGCTAGGGGAACTAAAAGTAAGAAACCCAAAAACCCAATAGTAACATAAGGGCGCTTCTTAATATCAGCAAAAATCTGATTGACGCTCTGTAAATCGAGAATAAGCCAAGTTAAAAAATGTGCCGTCACATAGGTAAATGCCATAACACCAATCGCACGGCGAAATCTTAAAAGGTTCAAGCCCGTAAATCTCACGATTGGACTAATTGATAAACCAAAAACTAGAAGGTTCAATGTAAATTTACCAAGCGCCTGCTCGAGTGCCTTAATTGGTTCAGCGCCAAGTCCACCGGTCAAACCTAAATAGAATGTCACAATACCGGGAACTAGTAAAAAAATATATATAACCCATACAGGAACTTTACGAAGGCCAGAATTTAGTGCTTGGACAATCATTTACTCGATCCGCATTTTGTCTAATTAATACAACTTAGCTAAGTCCATTCCATTATAGAGCTGGGCAACTTCATCTTCGTAACCATTAAACATCAAGGTAGGTTTGCGTCTGGCAAATAAGCCTCCACCAATTCTTCGTTCACTAGCCTGCGACCAACGCGGATGGTCTACAGTTGGATTTACATTGCTGTAAAAACCGTACTCTCTCGGGTTAGACATATTCCAACTCGTCTTCGGTTCCATGTCCGTTAGTGTAATTCTTACAATGGATTTAATTGACTTAAAGCCATATTTCCAAGGCACTACCAGCCTTATTGGAGCTCCATTTTGATTTGGAATAGGTCTTCCATAAATTCCCGTGGCCATCAAAGTCAGGGGATGCATCGCCTCATCAAGCCGTAACCCCTCTCTGTAGGGCCAATCCAAAACATTGTACTTAACACCTGGCATCTCATCTGGTCGAAGAGCGGTCTCAAATGAAACATATTTAGCACTCGGTTTAACGCCGACAATATCGAGAATATCTTTAAGTTCATATCCATTCCAGGGGACAACCATTGACCAGGCCTCAACGCATCGAAACCTGTAAATTCGCTCCTCTGGAGTTAACCCTGTTAAAAGATCCGGCAAAGAGTAGCGGCCTGGGTTGTCTACCATACCGTCTACAACTATCGACCATCCGTTAGTGCTCAGCCGATGTGCATTAGCAGCTGGATCGCCTTTTCCGGTACCAAACTCATAATAATTATTATAATTAGTGATGTCGTCCCAGCTATTTGGCGCGAGCACCTCAGCCGAGCTGGGCGCCGCTATCGTTCCAAAAACTCCGGAACATAAAGCCCCAGAAACAATTTGACGTCTGTTTAGCCAAAACGGCTCAGGTGTTATTTCACAATTTAATAGATTATTTTTCCAACCGTTTGCCATACAATTAATCCTTTCAATAGCCTATAACTAGTACGAAAGTAACTCTGAGCCAATGCGTCCATAATGAGGTTTCAATTCATTTTAAAAGCTTAATGAACCATAAGCTTTTTTTGTGGCACGCGGGAAGATGAGCTGAGGCGATCACCAACAATTAATCCATCCGGGCCAACCATAATAGGAACACTATCACCATCCACAACTTCATTCGCCAAAAGCATCTCAGCGAGTTGGTTTTGAAGTGTCCTTTGTATAACGCGTTTGAGTGGTCGCGCCCCGAATGCCGGGTCATATCCTTCATCCGCAAGCCATTCTTTGGAAGCTTGGTCCAGATTTAAGGTAATATTGCGGTGGGCTAATCGATCAGTTAGACGCTCCAACTGGACATCCACGATGCCATTCATCTCATTGCGGCTCAACCGATCAAAAATGATAGTCTCATCCAAACGGTTCAAGAATTCAGGTCGAAAATGACGCTGCACGGCATCCATAACTTCACGTTGAGCATCAGAAACGTCAGATCCATCCGGAAGTTGGCTCAGTGCCAGCGCTCCTAGGTTGCTAGTCAGAATGATTATAGTTTGCTTAAAGTCGACAGTTCTACCCTGACCATCGGTCAGTACACCATCATCCATGACTTGAAGCAAAATATTAAATACATCTGGATGAGCTTTTTCTACCTCATCAAACAGGACTACCTGGTATGGACGTCGTCTGACGGCCTCCGTAAGAACGCCACCCTCCTCATAACCAACATACCCGGGAGGAGCTCCAATCAGTCTAGCAACATTATGCTTTTCCATAAATTCAGACATGTCAATTCTCACCATGGCATTGTCATCATCAAATAAAAAGTTAGCCACCGCCTTGGTCAGCTCTGTCTTCCCAACCCCTGTTGGACCAAGAAACAAGAAGCTACCTAAGGGCTGGCTCTCATCATTAAGTCCCGCCCGTGCACGACGTACAGCATTGGATACTGCATGCACCGCTGAGTGCTGGCCGATGACACGCAAATGCAACTCATCTTCCATCCGCAGCAATTTATCCCGCTCGCCTTCTAACATCCGTGATGTTGGGATGCCTGTCCAACGTTCAACCACTCCAGCAATTTGATCCGGCCATACAGCTTCTTCAACCATTTTTTCTTCATCTAATTCCGCTGCAGATAATTTCTTTTCTAGTCCTGGAATCACCCCATAGGAAAGCTCACCCGCTTTTGCTAGATTGCCATCTCGCTTGGCTTTGTCTAGATCAGCACGAGCACGATCTAGGATTTCTTTAAGGTCCCGAGCCGCTGCTAACTTGGCCCGCTCAGCTTGCCACTGCCCAGTTAACTCACTTGCCCGTTCCTGAAGCACAGCTAGTTTTTTCTGAAGTTTTAATAGACGGTTTTTAGAGTCGTCATCGTCTTCTGTTTTCAGCGCTTCCGCCTCAATCTTCTTTTGCAAAATCTCTCGATCAAGTGCATCCAGTTCTTCAGGCTTACTGTCCACCTGCATCCGCAAACGGCTGGCCGCCTCGTCCATCAAATCAATAGCCTTATCAGGCAAAAACCGATCTGTAATGTAGCGATGAGATAGCTGTGCTGACGCAACTAAAGCCGCATCAGCAATTCGCACACCATGATGTAGTTCATACTTCTCTTTAATTCCTCGAAGAATTGAGACTGTATCATTGACTGTAGGCTCATCAACCACGATTGGTTGGAACCTACGAGCAAGTGCTGCATCTTTCTCAACATATCTTCGATATTCAGTCAAAGTTGTAGCACCAATGCAGTGTAATTCACCCCGAGCCAAAGCAGGTTTAATAAGGTTCGCCGCATCCATTGCGCCGTCACCTTTCCCTGCCCCAACGAGCGTATGCATCTCGTCAATAAAAAGAATAATCCCTCCCATTGCAGCAGTCATTTCATTCAATACTGCTTTCAAACGTTCTTCAAATTCACCACGGTACTTGGCTCCAGCAATTAAGGCCCCCATGTCTAAAGCAAGTAACCGCTTATTACGGAGGCTCTCAGGGACGTCACCATTTACAATCCTGAGGGCCATTCCCTCTGCGATTGCTGTCTTGCCCACACCAGCCTCCCCAATCAAAACAGGATTATTTTTAGTTCTGCGCGAAAGGACTTGCATTGCACGCCTAATTTCTTCGTCACGCCCTATAATAGGATCAATTTTATCTTCTCGCGCCCGCGCGGTGAGATCCTGTGCATATTTATTTAGGGCTTCATAACTATCCTCAGCATTTGCCTTATCTGCAGTACGACCTTGTCGAATATTATTAATTTCTTCATGGACATTGTGAGCTAAGACCTCCCCAGAATCTAATGCCTCTTTCGCTTTGGATTTCACTGCACAAAGGGCAAGAAAAAGATGTTCTACTGGCACAAAACTATCACCTGCTTTATTGGCGATTTTTTCAGCCTCCAGCAGAACCTTGTTCAGCGTGCTGTCTGGGTGAAGTTGAGAAATACCAGTGACTTTTGCAATTTTTGAGAGGTTAATTTCGAGGATGTCCATTACACGAACCAAATTTGCCCCTGAGCGCGAAATCAAATTTCTGGATAAACCCTCCGGGTCATCCAATAATGCTTTTAATAAATGCTCGGGTCCTAAACGCCCGTGACTTTCTCTTTCAGCAATAGTTTGTGCGGCCTGAATCGACCCACGCGATCTTTCCGTGAATTTTTCTAAATTCATTGAACCTATCCTCTGACTACTTGAACCTGAACGGTAGTACCCAACCAAGCAAAGTATTAACGTAACTATCTGTGTAGTTGGGTATAAAAGACAGCAACGGCAAGGGTGGTTATAACAAAATGTATATCTAAGTTTTACTAAATTGCTGACGGCGTTATCAAAAAGGTCGTTTAAACATAGTTCTCTTCCTGCTTGTACCGGGGACCCTACGTAGTAATAACCAACAATATAATGCTTAACGTTGACCAGATTAATCTGAATTATTATTTAGCAATCAAACATTTTGGAGGTGACTTTGGCAGACGATAGATTGATTGTCGCAATGGATGTAGCAGATGCCATATCAGCGCTAAAATTAGCCCAACAACTTGGTGATGCTGTCAGCTTTTATAAAATTGGACTTGGCATGCTGACCACCGGCGGACTCGCGTTGGCAAACGAGCTTAAACAAGAAATGGGGAAACGTATCTTTCTGGATATGAAAATCTTTGACATCGGGGCAACAGTCGAAAAGGCCGTACGTGGACTGACAAGCTTTGATTTAGATTTTTTAACCGTTCACGGTGATCCCAACATTGTAAAAGCTGCCAAAGAGGGCGCCAGTGGTAAAAAAACTAAGATCTTGGCCGTCACCATTCTCACATCACTTGATAGAACAGATCTTGATGCGGCATTAATAAAGTCAGGGAAGCTTTCTGACTTAGTGGTTGAACGCGCAGGTAAAGCCTTTGATGCGGGCGCAGACGGCGTAATCGCCAGTCCACAAGAAGCCGCACTGGTACGTGCGTTGCCTGAAGCTGAAGGAAAGCTGATTGTTGCCCCTGGTATTCGCCCCCTTGGGTCAGAATCAGGAGACCAAAAGCGTATCACCACCCCAGCTATGGCAATTACAAATGGTGCAGACCATATCGTGATTGGGCGCCCAATCTGGTCTGCACCATCCCCACTTGCTTCTACAATGGAGATCCTTTCAGAAATAAGTAATTTATAGGTGTAAAGCTTTTAGTCCATCATACTTTTTAGATTCCGCTTCACCCCGTGGACGCGAACTGACTTCCCCTATATCCTAAGTGCATGCCAGCGATTTGTAGAGACTGTCTCACAACCTTTGAAACTACCCCACCGCGGTGCTCAAATTGTGGGCGCCCTCAGATATTGGCACATCCAGAACTTTTTTCACTTTCTATAGCACACATGGATTGCGATGCCTTCTACGCTTCTGTCGAAAAACGTGACAACCCACAACTGGCCAACAAACCAGTAATAATAGGTGGAGGACGCCGAGGGGTAGTCAGTACAGCCTGTTACGTGGCCCGAGTACGAGGGGTCAAGTCAGCTATGCCGATGTATCAAGCACTCAAACTTTGTCCAGACGCAGTGGTTGTGCGTCCTAGGATGGATGAATATGTAAAAGCCAGTAAAGAAATTAGAAAAATAATGCAGGATCTAACGCCTGACATCGAACCACTTTCTCTTGACGAAGCCTTTATAGACATGACGGGTACAACCAAACTGCATGGAGCGCCTCCTGCAGTAATGCTCGCAAAGCTAATTAACCGAATGCAAGACGAACTTGGCCTCACAGGCTCGATTGGGTTATCTCACAATAAGTTTCTAGCAAAGGTGGCGAGCGATCTCGAAAAACCACGCGGATATTCTGTGATTGGGGTTGCCGAAACAGCTGAGTTTTTACAAAATAAACCTATTAGCCTGATCTGGGGCGTCGGAAGCGTCTCGCAGGATGCATTGGATAAAGCCGGGATCCGAGTATTTAAAGATCTTTTGCGATGGGATCGTAGAGATCTCTCTGTTCGGTTTGGATCGCTTGGCGACAGGCTCTGGCACCTAGCTCGCGGACAAGACCGCAGACGCGTGACTGCGAATGCAGCTATTAAAAGCATCTCAAATGAAACAACATTCTCAGAGGATACGTCAAATCCCGATATATTGGATGGACATATATGGAGGTTGGCCGAAAAGGTTAGCGACCGAGCCAAGGCTCGAGATCTTGCTGGTGGCGTTGTCACTCTTAAACTAAAACGGGCAGATCATAGTTTGCTATCACGTAGGCTGTCACTTCGTGAGCCAACGCAAATTGCTGATCGTATTTATCGCACTGCACGCAACTTATTTGATCAAACAAGCCATGCTGGGTCATACCGGCTTATAGGCGTGGGTATTTCAAACTTGGTGAGTGAGACCAACAGCCACCTCACTGGTGACTTACTTGATCCAAATGAACGAAATCGGGCCAAAGCTGAAAGAGCAACTGACGAGATAAGAGCAAAGTTTGGCAGTGGGTCTATAGTCAAAGGTCGCTCTTTGCGTTGAGCTACTCAGCGGCTAACTTATCCTCGTTAACATCCATTTGAATAATTTTAGCAATCACGTCACTCAAAGTTATCTGAAATTCAGAAAAATTAGATAGTTTTTCAATTGTTGCTTCGTTCATGTAGAGACTACGATCAATTTCCACCTGTATGACATGCTGGTTTTGCTGGGGTTTTCCGTATTTTTGACTAGTATAAGCGCCTGCAAAGGGTACATTTCTTGAGACACGAAATCCACTTTCAGAAAATGCCATATGTACCTGATCTACTACATTTCGGCTCGCGGCAGCTCCAAACCGGTCCCCCAAAACAATCTGAGGCGGAGCCGTTTCCCGTAATTCTAAATTTACAGACTGGTGGGGCATAGAGTGACAGTCAATAAGTACAGCATGGCCAAATTTTTTTCTTGTAGCATCAAGTATGTTTTGCAAACACTGATGATAAGGATACCAAAAGTTCAACAACCGCTCTTTGGCCTCATCCAAATTTATCTTATCACTGTAAATCGATTTATTTTTTGAAACCAGACGCGGTACCACCCCAAAGCCAGATAATGACCTTCCATTTTTTCCCCCAAGAAACTTAGCGCCTTGGATTAATATGGGATCTAGGTCTCCAGGATCTCGGTTAAGATCAACAAAAGCTCGCGGAACATTTGCCACCAAAAGTGGAGCGCCAAAACTAGGCACAGAATTAAATAACTCATCAACAAAAGCGTCTTCAGATGTCCGTATGGTAAGCGGATCAAGTATGACGGACTCTAAAAACTTTGTAGAATATAGCCGTCCAGAGTGAGGCGATGCGAATACTATGCTGCTCCGGAGTTCTGAGGGTGATATGAGTTTGAATGTAGCAATTGTCATGATAATAATGTAACATGTTTCAAGTATTTAGGAAGTATTTGGTTCATAAAAATTATAAAAATAACTTCTGCCTCGCTATTTCGGCGCCATTACTCAATTTTGACTTGAAGACTCGTCACCTGCTGCATATACGGCCGCTACTGATACGATTGCACGCGTCTTTTATTATTGCGCTGTGGGCTTTGTATCGGTTCAACGGGCGCGTAGCTCAGCGGTAGAGCACTTCGTTGACATCGAAGGGGTCACTGGTTCGATCCCAGTCGTGCCCACCACGTAATTTAACTAGGGCTTAACCGCAGCCCAGTTTTGAAGGAAAAGACCAATGAAGGTCAAGAACTCGCTTCGCTCGCTTAAGGGCCGCCACCGTGACTGTCGTGTAGTGCGCCGTAAAGGCCGCGTTTACGTAATTAATAAAACCCAGCCGCGGTTTAAGGCACGTCAGGGTTAGTAATTATAACGTCACGTTTCAAAAGAGCCATCCAAATAGATGGCCTTTTAAATTACAAAATACAGCAAGATATTGCTTTAATTTATAATTAGCCGAACGTCCACTAATCCTCACTTATTCAGCAATCTTTTGGTAATGTCCTAACACCTATAAATTAATCAGGGCGTTAAATTTTGAAAAATTGTCGCCTAAATTCCGCGCATTACAACTAAGTAAAGCCAAAACAAAATCAGATCTGCCAAACCAGTCACAATATTCTTTCAAATGCCGAATCCAGCAACCCTCAGATGAACTGCGGTTGGATAGGATGGCCAGGCCTCACTGCAGATCAATCAGTAGCTTTGCGCACAAAGATCACATTTAAAAAAACGGATAATTACCGGGGAGTAAAGTTTAAAAACTCTGGAAATCTTTATTCTGCAGCAATATATATTTCTGCTTTTTCAACCCGTACAGCAGAAAATTTAAATTCTGGAATCTTTCCATATGGATCAACTGCAGGATTAGTTAAAATATTTGCTGCAGCTTCTACAAAAGCAAAAGGCAGAAAAACCATATCCGGAGAAACGCCACGATCCTCACGAGCCATAATATCGATAGTCCCACGTTTTGTGGTCAATCGAACCAATCCGCCTGGGTTTACTCCTAATTTACGCAGGGTGGATGGATGTAGTGAACAATTAGCCTCAGGCTCCATCGCATCCAACACCACTGAACGACGCGTCATGGACCCTGTATGCCAATGCTCAAGTTGTCTCCCAGTTGTTAAGATCATGGGATATTCTTCATCAGGTGTATCATCAGGCGCTATTACGTCCGCCGGCGTGAACTTTGCGCGGCCGTCTGTCCTTGGAAAACCATCCCCAAATACAATAGGCTGACCTGGATCAGTGGGCGAAAGCGAAGGATACGTAACCGCATTCTCACTTTCGAGCCTATCCCAACTAATATTATCAAAGGATTCCATGGTGAGTTTCATCTCAGCAAAAACTTGACTTGGATGATCATAGCCCCAACCCAAGCCAAGGCGTTTGGCCAGCTCAACTTCGATCCACCAATCTGCACGAGCATCCCCTGGAGGAGAAACGGCAGGACGGCCCATTTGTACTTGCCGATTAGTATTAGTGACCGTCCCACTTTTTTCGGCAAATGCAGCAGCGGGCAGAATTACATCTGCATAGTTAGCAGTTTCTGTAATGAAAATATCCTGAACAACCAAATGCTCAAGTTTAGCAAGAGCGTCACGGGCATGAATGACATCCGGATCCGACATTGCAGGATTTTCCCCCAAAACGTACATGCCGCAGATATCACCATCATGCACGGCATCCATTATCTCTGTTACAGTCAATCCTTTGTTAGGGTCCAATGGCTCGTTTACTCCACCGTCCCGCGCCCAAACCTCTGCAAATTTGGCACGTACGTCATCACTTACAACCGTTTGCATATCAGGCAAAAACATTGGGATCAGTCCTGCATCAGATGCTCCCTGTACATTATTTTGGCCACGTAGAGGATGCAAACCAGTGCCGGGCCGGCCAATCTGACCAGTCATTAGTCCTAAACTAATCAAACAACGAGAATTATCTGTACCATGTATATGCTGGGACACACCCATGCCCCAAAAGATCATTCCAGCCTTAGCACCTGCAAAAGTACGAGCCACATCTCTAAGAACCTCCGCTTCTATGCCACAAATTCCAGCCATTTTTTCAGGCGAAAATTCCTTTAGGTGTGCTTTCTCAGCATCCCAATTCTCAGTATAAGCCTCAATATATTGCCTATCATATAAATTCTCTTCAACAATCACGTGCATAATAGCATTTAGCATTGAAACATCAGTACCGGGTCGGAATTGCAACATGTGACTAGAAAAGCGCTTCAACGCCTGACCTCGTGGATCCATCACTATTAGTTTTCCACCACGTTTTGTAAATTGTTTAAAATAGGTTGCTGCGACTGGATGGTTCTCAATTGGATTTGCGCCAATTACAATGGCTACATCAGCATTTTCAATCTCATTAAATGTTGCAGTTACTGCCCCAGAACCAACATTCTCCATTAAAGCTGCAACACTAGATGCGTGACAGAGACGGGTACAATGATCCACATTGTTATGCCCAAATCCCTGACGAATAAGCTTCTGGAATAAATAAGCTTCCTCATTGGTGCATTTAGCAGAACCAAACCCTGCCACCGAAGCACCACCCTTAGACTGTTTTAATTTGGCTAGACCACCAGCCGCAAAGTCTAATGCTTCTTCCCAACTCACCTCACGAAAGACGTCACTCCAATTACCAGGGTCAACATTAAGGCCTTTCGCGGGAGCATCCTCACGCCGGATTAACGGCTTCGTTAGACGGTGATCATGATGAATATAATCGAACCCAAACCGACCCTTTACGCACAAACGCCCCTCATTAGCAGGCCCATTTATACCATCGACATACTTCACTCGTCCATCTTTTACCTTGAGACTAACTTGGCATCCAACTCCACAAAATGGACAGATACTCTTAGTTTCGCTATCAAAATCTGCGCTATCACCAACCTGGTTTTCATCTATCACCGTAGCTGGCATTAAAGCGCCAGTCGGACAGGCTTGAACACATTCACCACAGGCAACACAGCTACTATCACCCATTGGATCAGACAAATCAAAGGTTGGGTAGGAGTCATGACCTCGGCCTGACATACCAATGACATCATTTACTTGAACCTCACGGCAAGCTCGAACGCACAACCCACACTGAATGCATGCATCTAGGCTGACAGACATTGCCACATGACTGTCATCGAGAAGGGGAATACGGCCGTCTTCTAGTTTTGGGAATCGGCTTTCCATAACCCCTTGACCCTCAGCCATCTCCCACAAATGACTCGACTTATCATGTGCAACTTCAATCTCAGGTTGATCCGCAACTAGCATTTCCATAACCATCTTGCGCGCTTGCGTCGCACGATTAGAACGTGTGTGTACTACCATTCCATCAGATACTGGCCTTATACAGGAGGCAACCAGCGTACGTTCACCTTCTACCTCTACCATGCAAGCCCTACAGTTTCCATCTGACCGATAACCAGGCTCATCGCGATGGCATAAATGCGGAATGATAAAACCTTGTCCCTTGGTAACATCCCAGATTGTCTGTCCAGACTGGGCCGAGATTTCAGCACCATCTAAGGTAAATGTGACTGATTCTGGCAATGAACTACTCCTAGTAACTATTGCCGTGTTAAAGCATGAATAATAAAAAAACACACCCCATACACGACAAGCATAACAGAATTTGCGCCAAAAAGGGGTTTCCAATCCGCTCCATAAAGTCACAATTGGCAAACATTATGAAACACGCTAATCAAACATTATGGAATTAAGTGAAATAATTTTAGTCCGCCACGGACAGGCTAACACTGGTGCAAGAAATGAGGCAAGTTACGATAAACTTTCTCCAACCGGCCACCAACAAGCCATATGGTTAGGAGACTATCTGCGCGAAAATTTGAAAACTTGCGATCGATTAATTTGTGGATCTCTTCGTAGACATCGTGAAACAGTAAAAGGTATAAATTTTCCAGAAAATGTTCAAATCGATCCTCGGGTCAATGAAATGCGTTATTTCGACTTAGCTGACGAATTTAAATTACAGACAAGAACTCCAATTCCAAATTCCCATGAGGAATTTATTTCGCACGCGCCAAAGTTGTTTAATTCTTGGTATCGTGGAGAACTTGACGCTGTCCATGAAAGCTACCTACATTTTGCTCAGCGCTTCAAAAATTTAATAACAGAACTAATAGCACTTGGTGGACGTAGTGTAATTATTACCTCTGGCGGGGTCATTAGCATGTTTATTGCCGAATTGTTCAAGCTTGGGCCGGATGGATTTGCCCGACTATTATTTCCAATCTATAACTCATCCATTCATAAATTCCATTGTTGGGGAGATGAGATTTTTATGGTTGGTTATAACGCTACGCCTCATCTAGATGCCAAAGAGCGCCACTACGCTCAGACCATAGTTTAAGCTATTAACTTGCAGATAAATAACTAATCATGACCAGTATTTGGATAAGAGCTGAACAACGCTCAAATGAACAACGGGTAGGTGTAACACCGGATGTTGTGGACAGCCTGATATCAGCCGGATTTAATGTAATAATTGAACGAGACCAAACCCGAGCAATTCCAATTCAGCAGTTTAAAAATATTAAAATTGTAGATGCAGGAACTTGGCAGAACGCACCAAACGACACCATTATATTTGGTTTAAAAGAACTTCCGAATGACAATACTCCACTCAAACACCGTCATATTATGTTTGGTCATGCATATAAAGGGCAACCTGACGGGCAAAAACTACTATCCCGCTTTGCTGCTGGGGGCGGCACTTTATATGACTTAGAATACCTTACAGATGAAAAGGGCAAAAGAGTAGCAGCGTTTGGCTATTGGGCAGGGTTTGTCGGTGCCGCCGTAGCCATAAAAAGTTGGTCTTCTATCCAGCTTGGAAAAAAATGTGCATCAATGCATCCATTTCAAAACGCCAGAAGCCTAGAAAAAGATATCTCCTCCAACCTATCTACAGCCCGGCCGAGCGTCATCATTGTTGGAGCCAATGGTCGCGTTGGTAGTGGTGCCATAGATTTCTGCAAAAAACTTAATGTAACTACAACCCAGTGGGACATCGCCGAAACGGCACATGGTGGTCCATATCCAGAAATTTATGAGCATGATATATTCTTGAATTGTGTACTGGCTGATAAAGCAACTCCAGTCTTTATTCCAAAATCCACAATAAATGCTAAACGCAAACTTACTGTAATTGGTGATATTGCATGCGATCCCACAAATTTTTACTCACCGATTAAAGTTTATAACTCTGAAACAACATGGGAACAGCCTACACTGAGAATCTGTGATGACCCAGTTTTAGATGTTACAGCTATTGATAATTTACCGTCTATATTACCACGGGAAAGTTCAGAAGATTTTGCTTCACAACTGCTCCCGAGCCTTTTGTCATTGGGCAACATTGAGGCTGGTGTCTGGAAAAAGGCGAAGCTGGTTTTTGATCAAAAAATAAACGAACTAGTTTAACCAAATATTCGGAAATAAAGCCAATCAGGCCAAAATTGGCTAGAGCGCAAAAACCAAGAAAACAGACGTGGAAAGCTACTTTTAAAACGATTGCTGGCCATATGACGTATCATGTGATCGGCCGCCTCATCGGGCGACATAATAAACGGCATTCGAAATCTATTCTTATCAGTTTGTCTAGTTTTAATAAATCCTGGACTTGTTAACTGCACCTTAATACCAGATGTCCGCAAATCTGCATAAAGACTTTCCGCTAGTGACATAACGCCTGCCTTGGATGCGCCGTAGCCAATGGCGCCTGGTAATCCACGAAATCCAGTCAAACTGCCAGTAATGACAATATGGCCTGCATCTCGCTCCAAAAACTGTGCCATAACTTGATCCAGTACTCGGAAAAGTCCCGTAAAGTTAATTTCAGCCATAGCAATTGCGTTGGCACCATCCCATTGGTTTGCCGGCATCGGCCAGTAGACACTGGCAAGAAATACAACTCCATCTAAGCGACCCAAACCCGCGCCTGCTTTAACAACACTTTCACCATCTGAAATATCTAGAGCTACGACTTTAACTTTATTTGGCAATTCGGCAGCAAGCGCTTTTAACCGTGTTTCTGATCGGGCCGATATAACGAGTTCAGCGCCCGCTGCACTCATTTTGTGTGCTAGGGCGCGACCAAGTCCCTCACTGGCACCAACTAGCCAATAGCGCTTTCCAATAAAATTCATTCAGTCGACATCTGGTCAGAGGCTTCTGGGCGCATTGTTGCTACAAGTTCAGCAACCTTAATTCCAAACTTTCTGAATTGGCTGCGGTTCATTACTACACCATTTTCCATAAGGTACATCCAATCAGTCACCTTCAAAGCATGACCCCCTGCATCCTCTGTAAGTTTAATAGTATAGTTCAAAACAACTGCAGAACCTGCTTGACTTCCATAGCCAGTGCCAACTAAATCGTCGGCGTCAGCCTCAATACTCCCGTCTTTCCTGACTTTTAATGTCCACTTACGCGTTTGAGAATTACCACTATCATAATCAAAGACTTCAGTAATCTCCCCAACATCACCATTCCATTCTGCATGCATTTTTGCCACAAAGCGCGAAGTTACACGACCAAATGGGCCATAGATAATTCCCTCTGACAACATCGGGCCACTTAGGTTTTTGCGAATATCAAATTGAGGACCCTTAGACAGGTAATCAGTCGGTTTTTGAGCTTGAAAGCCAAACGTTTTCCTTAAAAACAAAGTTACCAAAACGGTAGAACATCCGCCTAAAAGTATTATTTCCAATATCATAGCCGATCATCCTGTAGTGGGGTTTTAATTAAAATTAATATTGCAATTAGTTTTAGAAACAATGGACAAATCGCATATAGCACGGTCAGCATAGTTAAAGCACTATTAGTCTGCTGAGCCACGGTTGCGTCGAAACCAGCAAGCTCGAGCAATGGAAAAAGTACAATTGCAGCAAGCGCAAGCGTAAGCTTATTCATCAGAGACCAAAGCCCAAAGCCCTGCCCTCCATTTGGTGCTATTACCGCAAGCCTTTGGGCGAAGGCGGCTGGCATTAAGGTTAAGTCTGCACTGATAGATGCACCAGAAACAATACAGACAAGTGCAAAGATCCAAATATCTCCTGACTTTAGAGTACCACTTAATGCAAATATCATCATAGCCAGGCTCATAGCTATTAATAGACAGCGACGCGTTCCATATCGCCGTGACGCGATTGTCCATATTGGGGCAGCCGCAGCTGCAGAAAGAAAAAATAACATTAGAAGCCCGCCTGCCCAGGCAGGGGCCTGAAGTTGGTGGCCAACAAAAAATAAAAATAGTGAAGAGGTCACCGCAACTGGCAGAGCATTTATGAATGCCAAAATTAATAATTGCCGTGTATTTCTATCTTGCCAAACTAATAAAAAATTTGACGGCTTTCTTTTGGTAGGAACAACCCATTGGCTTTTCATCATCCATAACGAAATTAAACCAATGCACCCAAAAGTTAATGTGAACATAAGCATTGGCTTCATGCCCCAAAGTATAAATAAGCCTGGAGCAACTGAAGCTAAGCATATTCCAATCAATGCACCAGTTTCACGCCATGCCGCTAATTGCATGTGGCCACCAGGCAACTTTGAAGCAGTGCTAATGCCCTGAGCATAAAAATTGATTGTTAAAAAACTAAACGCACTAAACAGCCCCGTCATCGAGATCGCAAACCAAAAAAGGGGTGACGTTTGGGGTGGCACAGCAAAAAGTAAAACCATAGATCCAACCAAAATAATAACTGCGAAAGCTACCCAAAAACTACGTTCACGCCCAATATTTTCGGATGCCCATCCCAACAAAGGATCTTGTACCGCGTCCACCAATCGCAACCAAAATAAAACAGCTGCAATGCTTGTAAGACCTAAGCCATAATTTTCAGCGTAAAACGTTGGTGCAAAAATATAAATTGGTATGCCCGCAGCGGCGAGCATGCCACCAAATACAGCAAATGCGGGTAGAGAAATATTGTTTGCAGCTGTCATCTGCTCACATCATTGTGTGGGGCCTCTGGGCAAGAACGAAAAGTCGCCTTTCGCCACCAGAGCCTTACTGCTTGCCAATGTATTAGGGCCAAGACCCTTCTGGATCCAAACGGCCGACGCAATATAGATCTTAAAATAGATCGGTTTGTGAGAGGCTGGCGTGGGCCTTTTAGAGTTGCAACCAAGCCACCTTCTTTGCGCTTGTATTCGATTGATATAGAAATCCAGTCACTACTGATATCAAAGTTAAAGCAGTAAGTACCCTCAACAGGTTGGAATGGGGAAACATGAAAAACCTTTTCCGCAGTAATTGTATCAGACCCCGTGATTGGTCCAAAGTCATCACGGTGACACAAATAGCAGTGCCGCTGACCAAAAGTGTTACTTACTTCAGCAATTACCACACAAAGATTATCATGTGAATCAAAGCATAACCAAAAACTTACTGGATTAAAAACAAATCCAAAAAGACGCGGCTGCGCTAGAAGAAAAATACTCTCTTGGCCAGGAAGGTCATTTACCTTCAAAATGTTTTGTACCCAGCTTAAACCAATTCCATTTTTCGGTGGGCCACCATGGTCTTTGTCGTAAATACTAAAAAAATTTAAACGATTGCGAGAAAATAGCTTAGGAAATCGATCGTTGCTTTTAAAATCAAGGAGCAAGTAGTCCACCGCATAACAAAATGAGTTTTCGATTTGCCCTTTTCGTCCATGAAAGGTGTGAGCTTGGATATAATCCATACCCATTACTCAGCTGCAATCATGCTGGAGGATTGGTCGAGTATACCGCGGGCGACCTCCATACCGGTGGCTAAACCATCCTCATGAAAGCCATTTCGCATCCATGCACCACAGAACCAAGTCGAATTAGCACCATTCGAATCGGCTAAAATTTGCTGACCTTGCAAAGCTGCCAAGTCAAAAACTGGGTGATAAAAAACACATTCGTCATAAATTAGATGCGGCTTTATTGGTCGCTGGGTATTAAGAGTTACAAAGCAAGGATCATCTTCTGGCAAACTTTGTAAACGGTTGATCCAATAAGTCAGATCAATATGATCTGATTTTCGGTTTTTTTCCTCCGTATATACCCAAGAAGCCCAAGCCGCTTTTCGTTTTGGCATTATTGAAGTGTCGGCATGGAGCACCATTGTGTTGGATTGGTATTTGATTGAATTGAGTGAATTTCGCTCGATCTCAGTTGGATCGCTTAACATCCCTAATGTGATGTCAGAGTGAGTAGCAAATATTACTTCATCAAAGTATTCGTAGACACCACCAGCTGCTTTTACCTCAACACCGCTATCAACGCGGCGTACAGACGTTACTGCCGTAGACAAACGTATCTCAACACCTGATTCTCGGAGCTTGTTTTCAACTCTGTGCACGTACTCACATGAGCCACCGTTCACTGTGCGCCAATCGTGTTGACCACCCGTTCCTAGCAAAGCGTGATTTTTCATGAATTTTATCATTGGAAGTGCTGGAAAATCTAAAATTTTAGTTATGGGTGTGGACCAGATTGCGCCAGTGAAAGGGGTCAAATAATAGTCCCGGAACCAATCCCCCAATCCCCAGTCTTTAATAAGATTTCCAATCGTGATATTTGAATCAATTAGGCTTTTGTTGGCCAATTTATTAAATTTTAATATATCGCGCATCATTCCTAGGAACTTTGGCCTGAAAATATTGCGTTTTTGTGCAATGATTGCCTTGGGGGCTAGTATTCCATACTCAAGCCACCCGCCGTCAATTGATGCACCAAAGCTCATATCTGACGGAATTGTTGGCACCGCTAGCTCATCAAATAATTTTGTCAGGTGGGGGTAGTTTACATTATTATAAACTAAAAACCCTGTATCCACGGGCATGTTTCCATTTTTTCCTGCCAGTACAGTTCTGGCATGCCCCCCTAATTTTACACCAGACTCAAATAATATTACGTTTTCTGATCCTCTAAGCGCATAAGCGGCACCCAGTCCAGAAACCCCGCCCCCTATAATCGCTATTCGTCTTTTGTCTGCTTGAATATTCTCAAATGGCATCTATTGGCCCTTTATTATTATTTAATACTTCTACGAAGGCGGTTTGCAAACGGATTACATTTAGAAAAATTGTTTTTAATTGATCTGAAATAAATTCTTGGGCGTGGATACAATATGTGTAAAAATTTAGAAAGGCATCATGTACCTAGTGCATCTGACAGACAGATCCCTTATGATGTTCCTAGAGAGCAAATCCATATTTACTAAAAGGCTATACCCCCAGCTGTGAAGAAAACTAAACCTCTAAAAAATTGGGTTAAACAGCTGCAGCAGGTACAAAAAAGTCAAGATTCGAAAGCGTTTGCGGAACTTTTTGATTATTTTGCGCCCCGTGTTAAGTCTTTTCTAATAAGATCTGGGGCCTCAAACAGCATGGCAGAAGACTGCGCACAGGAAGTCATGGCAACAGTCTGGCTTAAAGCACATCTATTTGACCCAAGCCGTGCAAGTGTATCAACTTGGATTTTTACAATTGCTAGAAACAAAAATATTGACGCGCTTCGTAAACAGCGCCGCCCTGAGCCAGAAGATTTAACCTGGGGCCCAGAATCTGAACCTGAAGCAGCTGATATTTTAACCTTACAGCAAGAAACAGAGCAACTGAGATTAGCAATGTCAGCACTGCCAGATGCACAGCAAGCACTCCTACAGAAAGCTTATTTTGGAGATTTGAGTCATAGGGAAATTGCCATAGAAACTGGCCTGCCCCTTGGCACAATCAAATCGCGCCTTAGGTTAGCACTAGATAAACTACGTCAGACCATGAGATGAATGATATGAATGATATAAAACACCACCTGAACGATGAATTATTATTAGGATATTCCGCAGGGGCTCTCCCTGAGGCCTTTAATCTGATCGTAGCAACTCACTTAGAAATGTGTGATAAATGTCGAGCAGCTGCCCAAGCTTTTGACTCTGTTGGTGGAGTTTTGTTAGACGAAACAGCAAAAGTTTCAATGTCCAAGGATGCCCTGCCAAAAACGTTGGCTTTAATTTCGAAGGTGCCAAAAAGAAAAGACTCTGAGCAAAAAACCGAAATCCCAAATCCATTAGCCGCATATGTCGGCAGCAGTTTAGATAACATTAAATGGCGTCCAATTGGTATGGGCGTGCGCCAAGCCGTTTTGAAAACCTCTAAATCAGCCACTGCGCGATTGCTCTACATCCCAGCCGGCTCAGTCGTTCCGGATCATGGACACCGTGGCACTGAACTAACGCTTGTGCTGAAAGGGGCTTTCTCTGATGAGACTGCTAAGTTCACAGTTGGTGATATAGAAATGGCTGACCAAAGCATAGAGCATACGCCCACAGCAGAAATTGGTGAAGATTGTATTTGTCTTACCGCCACTGATGCGCCATTACGCTTTAACTCATGGTTTCCAAGACTGGCGCAGCGTTTCTTGAGAATTTAAACTACTAAAATAAATTTACATCCAGCCAGTAATTCTTTCCCTTTAGACATTCATAATTCGCTTCTGATACCTTTTAATCTTATTTTTGAGAACTGTTCCCAAAGACAAAGTAGACTAGTTAAAAAAAAATTAAGTAGTAGTGGGACCTAAAAGAAACTACTTAAAGTAAAACAAACTAGTTTAGTGGGCTTTAAAATTGGCAATTAAAGTATCAAATAATGCTGTTTTACTGTTGTTGGGAGCTCTGTTTGTTGGCGTGAGCTTGGGCGCTGCAGGAGCGGTAACGGCACATTATTTTAGATCAGGCATCAATCTAATAAGTGTTGTCTTTGAAGGACCCAAAACTTTTACTCAAAGGTTTATTCTTTATAATTTTTCTCTTGGCCTGGCAGTTTTCATTATACTTTGGCTAAAAAAAATTTCTAATTATAAAGAATGGCAAGGTCCAGCGGACACTATTTATTCCGTTCATAGAATAGATAACGAAATAAATATTAAGCTTGGAATTTTTAGTACATTGGCCGCTTTTGTGTCTGCCTCTGGTGGAGCATCAGTTGGTCAATATGGTCCACTTGTTCATCTTGGCGCAACCATTGGTTCATGGTTGAAAACAAAGATTTCACTAAACTTTTCAACTGATGTCTTCATAGGAGCCGGAATTGCTGCAGCTATATCAGCAGGTTTTGGCGCGCCATTAGCGGGTATAATTTTTGCGCACGAAGCAATTTTGAGACATTTTGCTTTTAAAGCCTTAGCCCCAATCGCAATAGCCTCGACCGTATCCTTTGGAATAACACAAGCAGTTTGGCCATCAGTGCCATTTTTTGAGCAAACAATATTAAATGAAACCATAGGCTTAATGATTCTAATATCTTGTTTGGTTGGACCAATATTCGGATTTATTGCTGTCATATTTATGAAATCATTATTATTCTTTGCATCATTACCCAAGTTACTTAAATTAAAACCACTGCATTCAGCAGTAATAATGGTACCGTGCCTCAGCTCAATTGGTGCGCTTGTACCTGGGGTAATGGGACTTGGGTCACAAACCCTCTGGTCTTTGCTTCAAAACGAAACCTTGTTGGCCGTAGTCCTTCTTATTCTATTTGGAAAAATAATCGCGACATCTATTTCACTTGGATTTGGCTTTTTTGGTGGTGTGTTCTCACCAGCACTACTTATTGGCGCAGCAGCTGGTGCATCTGTATCTCAAATTTTAACGATAACTGGGCTTTACGTTTCATCAGGTCCAGAAATAGTTATCTGCGGTATGGCTGCTGTGGCTGGCGCGGTAATAGGTGCGCCCATATCGATGACAATCATTGTTCTGGAACTTACCGGCTCATACGAGCTAGCCATGATGTCTTTAACTGGTATTGTGACTGCTATCATGTTCAGTCATCACTATTTTGGACATTCATATTTTGATAAACAATTAATGCTTAGAAATATAGATCTGAGCCACGGCCGCAGTGGCTTACTACTAATGGAAAAATCTATTGAACCACTTATTTCTGCTGATTTCATCACGGTCAAAGCAGAAACCACCGTGGCTAATGCTATAGAGCTAATGGCAACTGATAATAAAAGTGAGGCTTACATAGAAACGGAAACAGGAACTTTTTTTGGTAAGGTTTACCTCAGCTCACTCATTTCAATTAAACCAGAAGCTTTGTTGAGTCCTTATGCTGATGATAAACCAATTTTCCTCAATTCAGATGCGTCTCTTCAGCAAGCAATTGAAGTTGCCTCTCATTTTGTCGGTGAAGCAATTCCTGTTTTAGATCGGTCAGACAATACACTAATGGGAGTAATTTCAGAGGGTGATATTTTTAAGGCTTATTTAAACCTCCAAACACAAATTATAGATTTAGAACATAAAGATTAGTAAACTAGACCCTTCAAGCACCAAGACTGTCATGACTTATTTATTGGCACAACATTTTCTACCACTTCTATTTCCTCAAAATCAAAATTGTCTAGCTTATGTGCCCTTTTTCCAGCACGCTCTGCGGCGGTTGTAATTCCTTCTACATCTTTCCGAGCCTGTCCAAAATGTATGTTCAGCTTTTCAACGCGATCAACTACCAATTCAACATCACGATGTAAAAGTCGCAGTGCAGTGCGAATAGCGCCAGCTTGTTCACGCATTCGAGCATCTTTCAAAATGGCCCGCATAGTGTTGAGCGTTGCCATGCATGTGGTGGGAGACACAATCCAAACATGTGCTTCAAATCCATCCCTAACCAATTCAGGAAAGTTGGAGTGTAGCTCCGCATAAACTGATTCTGAGGGTAAAAACATTAATGCACCATCAGCCGTTTCACCGTCCAAAATATATTTTTCAGAAATAGCTTTGATGTGGGCCTTCACGCTAGTACGCATAAACTTAGCAGCCTCATTAACTTCCCAATCTGTCGTTGCATTTCTTAAGGCTTCGTATGCTTCCAATGGAAACTTACTATCAATAACAATTGGCCCAGGAGGGTTAGGTAAATGGATCAAGCAATCAGCACGCTTTCCATTTGATAGTGTTACCTGCCAAGCATAAGCATCAGATGGTAGGGCCTTACTTACAATCTCTTGTAATTGAATTTCACCAAAAGCCCCACGAGTTTGCTTATTTGACAAAATATCTTGTAAACTAAGCACATCGCCTGAAAGCTTTTGAATATTATCTTGGGCTTTATCAATGGTAACCAATCTCTGCTGTAATTCTCCCAAAGACTTAGCTGTATTTTTTGCGCTCGAGTTTAAGTTAAGGCTCATCTGCTCCTGAACTGATGCTAGGCGGGCCTCCATTAACTTAATCATATTTCCCTGTTGAGCTGCCTGCGACTCAGAAACATGGGTTAAGCCACCTGCTAGCTGTTGCTGACCATCTCCTATTATTTGAACTCTCTGATTTAGGGACTCTAGCTGATTGCCAAGAGGAACGGTTGCATTAGCAGAACGTGATGCAGCGCGGGCAACAAAGATTAATAAAATAACAACTAAAAAAGCAATTAAACTAATTCCGACTAGCAGAGCTAAAGTAATTTCAGGGGTCATTATCATGTTCTTCCAAACAGTTTTTCAATATCAGTCATGGCGAGGCTCACATAAGTCGGTCGACCATGATTGCATTGGCCCGAATGTGGCGTAGCTTCCATTTCACGCAATAAGGCGTTCATTTCATCAGCCTGCATACGCCTACCTGTACGTACTGATCCATGGCAGGCTACCCTACTTAAAATAGATTCAATGTGTGAGCTCAGACTCTCCGTAACTCCATTTTCAGCTAGCTCATCAATAATATCTAGCACTAGTTTTTTGACATCAACTTGTCCTAATATCGCTGGTATTGTTTGTATTGAAACAGCACCCTGGCCAAACGGCTCAACGGTAAGTCCCAGCTCCATTAAGAATTCACTTTTCTCCAAAATCAGGGCAGTTTCACTATCTGAAAGAATAATCACTTCTGGAATTAAAAGTGCTTGAGATTTTATGCCAAACGATTTCAATTGTGATTTCATTTTCTCATATATAATTCGCTCATGCGCAGCGTGCGCATCAACAATGACCAAGCCGTTCTCAGTTTGTGACAATATATAGTTCTCATGTAGTTGGGCCCGAGCAGCTCCTAGAGGCAAGCTTTGGGATTCAGCCTTACACACCACCTCAGTTCGAGCAGATGGCTCTACGTCAAACATATTCTTTGTGTCTGAAGATTCAAACTGTCCAACCACACGGGAATGCCGGTCCATTTGATAAACGCGGGATTCAGCGGGCACTTCAAATTTTCCAAGAGCTGCATCTGACACAGTCGATGACGAACGATGTCCAGCCTCTGCTAAAGCATGGCGAACCCCAGACACAAGAAGCCCACGCACTAAAGCTGGCTCTCTAAAACGTACCTCCGCTTTAGAAGGATGCACGTTTACATCTACCCGGGTGGGCTCACACTCTACAAACAATGCAACAGCGGGATGTCGATCTCGGGATAAGAAATCTGAGTAAGCCCCTCGTAATCCACCTAAAAGCAGTTTGTCCCTTACGGGTCGGCCATTAACAAAAAGAAATTGAGATACAGCAGCGCCCCGAGAATAAGTTGGAAGGCCTGCAAATCCTGTCAAACGGATTTCTTCACGCTCCGCGTCTACAGCTATAGAATTTTCAACAAACGCTGAGCCCATCACCTGAGCTAATCGACTACGCAATGCATCAAACATATTGCCTTGTTCAGCCTGAACTCGCAAAACTATGCGTTCTGTTGCCATGTCACGTAAACAAAATGCAATGGAAGGTTCCGCTATTGCCAGCCGGCGCATGATATCAGCAATCGCCTTGGACTCTGCCCTATCAGATCTTAAAAACTTCAGGCGCGCAGGGGTAGCATAAAACAAGTCACTAAGTGTTACCCGGGTTCCTGGCTGCATGGCCACTGGTCTAACTGAGCTCAGCTTTCCACCCTCAACCTCTAATACCGCCCCGTCAGACTGCAAACACCGGCTCATGATCGTAAGCTTTCCGACTGCACCGAGTGAAGGCAAGGCCTCTCCCCGAAACCCAAAACTTTGAATATTTAAAAGATTAGAGCCATCAATTTTACTGGTGGCATGTCGCATCATAGCCATTGGCAAATCTTCAGCAGAAATACCACAACCATTATCAGTACAGCAAATAAAGGATTTTCCTCCATCTGCGTAGTCAACATCAATACGCGTCGCGCCAGAATCTATCGCGTTCTCAACGAGTTCTTTAATTGCTGACGCCGGTCTTTCTACAACTTCACCAGCGGCAATCTGATTAATTGCTGTTTCATCCAACTGTCGAATCACAGGTTGGGGTTGGCCTATGTTGGGGTCGTTACTAAGCATAACACTACCAGTAGCATATTATGCTCCGATTCTACCACTCTTCCTTCAATTCTTTTGGCAACTAAAATTCTATAAATATGGAAAAAATAGCTTTTGAATGTATTACCAAAATTCAATTAATAAAAAGTAGTACAATGAAATTAAAATTTAAAAGAAAATGCACAATTTTTAGCGGTTTTCCTCAAGCTTTTTATCGTTATCTGAAGAGAATAGAACCATTCCCAATATGCCTATAAAAATTGTAATGTCCGCAACATTAAAAGCATATGGGTTTTGAAATCCACAACACGTGATATTCAAAAAATCAGCCACCCCACCATATAAAATTCGATCAATTGAATTACCTAGCGCTCCTCCAATCACAAAACCACCAGATATAAGGACAAAGAGACCTTTTTCGCCTCGAATCATGTACAATACAAAAGCACATATAATCAGCGAGAGGACCACCAAAAACCAACGCACTAGGTCCCCATTACCAGAAAGAAGCCCAAAATTGATGCCAGTATTCCACGCCATACGAAATTGAATAAACCCCGGCCAAACATCAATCGTACCTTTTGAAATCAAACCCATCCAATGTACAATCGTAATTTTTGTGGCCTGGTCCAACACAAAAGTAAGGGCCGTACTCCAAAGTAAAACTTTTTTCATGCTAATGCCTAAAATGTCTCATCCCAGTAAATATCATAGTTAAACCAGCTGCATTAGCTGCCGCAATAACTTCTTCATCCCGAACGGAGCCGCCTGGTTGGATAATCGCCATAGCGCCAGCTTCAGCAACTGTCAGTATCCCATCTGCAAATGGAAAAAATGCATCGGATGCCACAACTGATCCATGAGTTAATGGGTTCTTTAAATTGAGTTCTGCCGCCATCTCTCTCGCCTTGCGAGCCGCAATTAGGGCACTATCCACTCGGCTCATTTGCCCAGCGCCAATACCCACTGTTGCACCATTTTTCACATAAACTATCGCATTAGATTTTACATGCTTAGCAACCTTCCATGCAAAGAGCATATCACTTAACTCTGTAGAAGTTGGCGAACGTTTAGTTACCACTTTTAAGTCGTCAGGCGAGACCCGTCCCATATCTTTATCTTGAACCAAATATCCACCCAAAACTTGCCTGATAGTTTGGCTTGTAATATTTACGTCAGGTAAGTTCTTAATCGTTAGCAGTCGCAAGTTTTTCTTCTTGGAAAATATTTTGCGTGCTTCATCATCTGCATCAGGCGCTATTACTACTTCTGTAAAAATCTTACAAATTTCAGTAGCTGTGATACCATCTAGTTTTTGGTTCAGAGCCACAATGCCGCCAAACGCACTCTTCTGATCGCAATTAAAGGCTGCCTGATAAGCCTCTTTTAATGTAGCGGCCTGGCTTACTCCGCAGGGATTAGCATGTTTAATAATGGCGCACGCAGGACCCTCAGCTGGCCCAAATTCTCCAACTAGCTCTATTGCAGCATCAGTATCATTTATATTATTATAGGAAAGTTTTTTACCCTGATGCTGAACTGCAGTACCCACGCCACTTTGTGAACCACTTTGCCCATAAAAAACTGCTGCCTGATGAGGGTTTTCCCCGTAACGCAACTCTTGGACGATAGAACCAGAAATAACCTTATAGCGTGGATTTACTTCCATCTCTTTAGCCATCCAATTTGAAATTGCAGCATCGTAAGATGCAGTTCGAGCAAACGCATTGAGCGCTAGTTTTTGTCGAAAAAAATAACTGGTTGAGCCTTTAAGTTCTGACAACTCTTTCAATAAATTAGAATAATCCTGAGTATCGGTAACCACAGTCACAAATTTGTGGTTTTTAGCGGCAGCCCGGATCATGGCGGGACCTCCAATATCAATATTTTCAATTGAAGCCATATAATCGGCACCATTAGCAACAGTTTCTTCAAAGGGGTACAGATTAACAACCAACAAATCGATCCCAGTAATACCATACTCCTCCATTGATTCGTTGTGGTTTGCGTTGTCACGCAAGGCCAACAGGCCACCATGCACACTTGGATGTAAAGTTTTAACACGGCCATCCATCATCTCAGGAAATCCAGTAATCGTTTCTACATCCAGAACGTCCAATCCAGCATCGCGAAGAGCAATTGCTGTACCACCAGTAGAAACCAGCTCAACACCACGATCTACTAAAGCGTGGGCTAACTCTAGAAGGCCAGTTTTGTCAGATACCGAAATTAAAGCACGCCGAAGCTTTATGAGGTCAATCATTATTAATCCTAATGGTAAGCCATTGTCCCAAGTTCTTTTTATTGAGTGGCTTCTTGCGACTTTTCAACTGATTTGGCTAGTGACCAGCGAACACGAGTTGTAAATTCCTTAATTTTCCCACTTAAAACAATTTGAGAAGTTTTACGCGGATAAATTAAATTATTATCAAAATACAAACTTTGTTCAACCGATAGAACGCTAGATCCATCATGTCTAAGAACCCAAATGTCACCATTAATTAACGTCAGTGAAACGGCTAACCCCCCCGCTAATAGGCTTGCCTGAGCATCAGGGTGGATATGAAACTGCACCGCGTATTTGAGTTCTCCAGAATGTTGTCCACGCATATAATCAAACTGTTTCATATCTTTCTTTTGGGGCGGATAAAGCTCATCCTCACCAGCCAAACTCTTACCATCAACAGGAAGATCCATAGTGCGGACATGCATCAGTCCATGGCTACTTTGATAGCCATTATGATTTATTTTGAGGCGAACTCCATCAATAGCCCTAGTTTTTTTTACCTTCACGATGTTTGGTACATCTTGAAGGTAGCTCAAATGCTTTTGGGCACTCTTAGAAAACCAGGAAGAGTTGACACCTTCAATTGTCATTGTTGAGTGTGAGGCAGTGCAGCGCCCAGCCAGGTGCAAATCATCTCCAAAGCTTGAGCCCGAACCACAGCTAACAATTAATGGGTTGCGCCCTGTAGAAAGTTCGAACGCACCAGTAGAGGCATGCGCGTTGAAACTAGTAGGACCAGAGGCGGGTGCTTCGGCATCTACAATTACAGCCGTTGCTCCCGACGTGAACCGTGAAAAACCCATAGCATTATCTTGGGGAATAGTTGGTCGTATTCCAGAGGCGGCGAGCGTTTGATCCAAAACATATTCACTACCTGCCCCCCCCCCATGAAAACGTGCTAAAGTTCCATCACCATGCCTCAAACTGCGCAAAACTGGTGCCATTCTTGCAATTCTTTTTAGTAAAAGCTGAGGAGTTTTGGCCTTCACTAAATCAAGCGTTATTTTAATTTGAATTAATAAGCCAAAGACATTGAGTAATTCTTCTGGGTTTCGAGATAGCAAAGTACCCTCTGGACTAACGAGCGATTCACATTCAACGTCGAGCTCTTTTAAACCTGAAACAGCTAGGTGCTCCATTCCCACTAAAGAATATCCCGCACAAACCAGACCGGATAATGCTTCAAAGCGTTCTATACTGGTAGACGCTTGCCGCCAACGCCGTGATAAAAAAACTGTCTGTAATGCCATCGAATAATAAAAAATATCTACTGAATTCTTTGGAAGTATTTTCTGGATAAATATTGAATGGTTAATCCAGCGTATCAACCGGCGCCCAGTTAAATTAGAATTCCATCCGAGACCCTTTCCCATTCCGAATTTTGAAATCCACTCCAAGAGCCATGTCTGCGCTCGGCCGCGAGCTTCGTTGTCGCCAACTGCAGCTAAATCATCCAACCATCCAAAACTATGTAATTCAGCCTCAAACAAATCAGAAGGCATGGACTGGTCCCAAACGGATCCATCACCAACCTCCACAATATGCCCTTGCATCAAGAAATTGCCCTCAACCAGCTGTTTGCCAAGATCATATTGACCGATAGTCCAAGGTTCTGGCGTACTTAACACACCAACAGGTGGTCGGGACCAAGCGGCCCGACTCAAATGCCAACGGTTTTCTATTTGAGTTAACCGGGACAACCGATATGGACTATCTCTTACAGGAATATGCAACCCTGATGCCTCACATTATGGGTAAACAATACGCCCAAAATTTGCCCTGTGTCACCCCAGTAAATTTTATATTAATCGGTTTAAGCGAATAATATAGAAACCATCCATTCCACCTAGATCAGGCCAAAAATCAGGCCTCAACCGGAAACCGCCTTCTTCAGTACGCCATTTTTCATCTATTCCTAATGGAGTTGTGGTGTCAGCTACAAAGTTATTATTGTCCTTGAGAAAATTTTCAGCTTGGACTTCACCTTCGTCAGGGATCAGGGAACAAGTACAAAACACCAAGCGTCCACCAAGCTTTACTCGTTTTGCCGCCGCTGATAGCATATTCGCTTGGAGGTCAATTAACTCTGAAATACCAGTGCCGTCTTTAGCAAACGGCAAGTCGGGGTGCCGGCGAATTGTTCCCGTGGCAGAGCATGGCGCATCCAATAAAACAGCATCAAAGCTGCGTGAATCTTCCCAATCCATAATATTAGCAATAATTGTTTCAGCCTTTAATTTTGTACGGTTTAGATTTTCAGCAACTCGTTTCATTCGCTGTGGCGAGATATCAAGGGAGGTCACTTTGGCTCCCATTGCTGCCATTTGCATGGTTTTGCCACCCGGTGCAGCACAAACATCTAAAACTGTTTCACCGTGCTGAAGGCCTAGCCAAATCGCCGGCCAAGAAGCTGACGCATCCTGAACCCACCAATTGCCATCCTTAAAGCCCTCAAAGGATGAAATTTGTCCCGTTTCATTTAGCCGAACTGATCCATTAGGTAAAACAATACCATTTAATTTTTTAGCCCACACTGTTGGTTCACTAGTAACAGTCAAATCGACAGGAGCACCACGCATATGAGCAGTCTCCAAAGCCATAACAGTGCCGTTTCCGTAGGCTTCCTTCAGAGGGTTTCGAAGCCATTTTGGCATCATTTGGACGGGCGACTTGTCCCATTTTCCAGAAACATCAGCAACAGCTTTGCGCAAAACTGCATTAATTAGACCCTTAAAAGCACGGGTTTTACCATTCGCTGAACAAATTGAAACCAAATCATTTACAACAGCATGCGCTGGAGCACCAAGGCCAACTATTTCAACCACACCTAAGCGCATCACATTTAAAACCTCCACTGCAGGTAACTTTGCCAAATGTGGACGTAAGGCCCGGTCCGCTCGACCCACGTGTCTTAAAGTGTGCGTCGCCAGACGTTGTGCACGGGCACGTTCTTGAGGCTGCAATGCCTGAAACTCAGTTGATTGTGTTAGCTCGGAAAGTTGCTTTTGCTCTATCATCACCGCATTTAAAATTCGAACTGCTTCCAAACGTTCTATATTTAAAATTACACGTTTTGCTGTCTTGCCAGCTAAAGAAGTTCCAGGTCGACCCGGTTTTTGCTGGGGTTGCTGCATTTACTATCCTTGCGATTTCATCAAACCGGCATATATCAGCACTATGACAGAAAACAAGAAAAGCAAACTGACAGCTGCCGCAGAACGTGCTCTGGCTGAAGCAAAAACCCGCAAAGACTTGGTTGAAGAAAAAGAATTGCCTGCTGAACTTGGGGGCAGAGATGGTCCTGAACCCGTAAGGTTTGGCGATTGGGAGCGCAAAGGCATTGCCATAGACTTCTAACTTTATTTCAAGTCAGCATTTGGTTTTATCAAAAACTGAGCACTGGCACCCAATCCACGATCACTTGTGAATTTTATTTTTTTGTTTTTAATGGAAACTTCCTGACAATTATAGCCAATGTCACGCTCACCCCAAAACATAGAACGACAAAAAAAACCATCTTGCCATTCCCAGTCACCAACAACATCCCGGCCCATCGCCTTGCCCTCAATTCTTCCATCTTCCATAATTTTTAGCTTAATGCCAAAAAGGCGGAGAATTAATACCTTCTGAGAGACCATATCAAGAAGTGTTGAACGATCAAGAATACGCTCACCAGCCTGCGCTGACACAACCATCAAACTCAATAAAAAAGAAAGATAAAAAATGCGCATTTTTAAACCTAAGACTTTGCTGTCGATTTTAACACCAGATGTGGATCTAGATCAAAGGCCCAGTACGTCCATCATGTCGTAGTGACCTGGTTTTTGGTTTTGCCCCCAAAGCGCAGCCTTCAGCGCTCCACGAGCAAATATTCTTCTATCTGTTGCCAAATGGCGAAGTGTAATTTGTTCACCAGCAGCAGCAAAAAGTACATCATGTTCACCGATAATATCACCTCCACGGATTGATGCAAATCCAATATTACCTGTCGTCCGTGCACCTGCTACACCGTGCCGTAAACCGTCACGAATATCTGCTAACTTGACACCGCGTCCAGCGGCCGCAGCTTCGCCCAACATCAATGCTGTACCAGACGGTGCGTCAACCTTATGCCGATGGTGAGATTCAATAATTTCAATGTCAAAATCGTCATCCAATGCCGCAGAAACTTTTTCAACTAATTTAGTCAAGATGTTAACACCTAAAGACATATTACCAGCACGCACTATTACCGCATGACGACTTGCCGGTTCGAGTGCAGCAATCTCTTGATCAGTCATTCCTGTTGTTCCAATTACATGTACAGCCCTTGCCTGGGCAGCTAATGCAGCAAATTCAATTGTGGCATTTGGAGCGGTAAAATCTATTATCGCTTGAGAAAGCGCAAAAGCTTTCAAGGGATCATCAGTAACAATTATGCCATTGGCACTGCCGCCCATTGCTTCCCCTAAATCCAAACCCACCCAAGCATGGCCAACTCGCTCTACAGCTCCAACGAGCCGCGCACTTTTACTTTCAAGAACCTCTTTGACGAGCATTTTCCCCATGCGGCCAGACGCACCAGTGATCGTTATTCCGGGGTTTTTCATCATGACGTTCTCCTCTACTTTGTATTTGGCCCAAAGTTTTGCCACTTGCAAACCTAATGGCACAGGGCCTATGTCCCACTTATGGCAAAGACAAGAGCATACCAAGGCGCAGGTCCGTCGCAAAGACAGTTGAAAGTTGGCGAAGTTATTCGGCGAACTCTATCTGAGATATTGGCACGTGGTGAAATACATGATCCGGAACTCAACCGTATTTCAATAACTATTTGTGAAGTTACAACATCCCCAGACCTGCAAATTGCGACTGTGTACGTTATGCCTCTGGGTGGTAATCAAAACACAGAGACGATCGCGGCCTTAGCTAAAAACAAAGGTCAAATAAGAAGCTTAGTTGGGCGCAAAGCCGGATTGAAGTACGCACCAGATTTGCGCTTTCGGCTCGATGAGACGTTTGACCGAATAGAAAATACCCGCCAACTATTTGAACGGGATGATGTACGGCGCGATTTAAACGATTGAGCACTTATCAGTTTAAAATTTGGCTCCGTAACGATCATAAGTTGAAATTTTTGTATGCTGAGTTTTGGCACCTTTCTTTAACATAAGAGGAAACCATGGGACGTACTCGCAAAGGCCGTAATATTTCAGGCTGGCTAATTATTGATAAACCCAACGGTATGACAAGTAGCGCCGTTGTAAACAGGGTACGTTGGGCTTTTAATGCAAAAAAGGCTGGTCACGCAGGTACGTTGGATCCTGAGGCTACTGGCCTACTGGCAATCGCTTTAGGTGAAGCTACCAAAACCATACCGTACATCACAGATGCGGAGAAAGCTTATGAATTTAGCATAGAGTTGGGTATTGCAACAAATACAGATGATGCAGAAGGTGAGGTCGTCGCAACCTGTGCAAAACGCCCCACCAACGCCGAAATAATTAAGAAGTTAGAAGATTTTATTGGCGAGACCATGCAAGTTCCCCCTAAATTTTCCGCCGTCAAAATAAATGGGGAACGCGCCTATAATTTAGCTAGGGCAGGTGAAGAAGTAAAAATTTCTGCTCGTCCACTTTTTGTATCAGAATTAACTTTGATAGACCGGCCTTCTGTTAATACTGCTGTATTAAAAATGACCTGTGGCAAAGGTGGTTATGTTCGTGCTGTCGCGCGCGATCTCGGACAAGCTTTGGGATGTTATGCTCACGTCACCAAACTTCGGCGAATGTGGTCTGGTCCATTTGAATTGGAGCATTCCGTCACACTTGAATCAATAGAGCCATTCGCCAAAACCCTCGACATTGATAAATATTTGCGCCCTCTAGAGGACGGGCTAGCTGATTTACCAAAGGGTACCACAAATATGGAGGGGGCCACCAAACTCCAAAACGGAAATCCAGCCATTTGCTTTACTGATGCAGAATTTGGTGATGAGATCTGGGTTAGCTATGAAGGCAAAGCTCTAGCTATTGGTCAATTCAGATCAGGTGAAATCCATCCCAACCGCGTAATTCTTCAGTAAATTAATTTGCATGACATCTTTAATGTTTGAAAAGCCAGTTAAGTTTGTTCTGCAAAGTATTTACATAAAATAAAAGGCCTCATAATAAACAATCCGATCTCAGCCAACGCTTGAACTAATTCCTTTGATACCACAGACTACCTGCATGATTATAAGATCCCACACCAAAGGCGATGCCCACAGCATAGCCAGATATTCTGATTGTGAACAATATCGCTATGCTCTGACTAGGGTTTGGAAGTTAAAGGCCCCTCGGATCGTATTTGTAATGTTAAATCCATCCACTGCAACCGAAGTTCAAAATGATCCAACCGTGGAGCGCTGTGAACGGCGGGCACGAACTCTGGGACTTGGCGGTTTTCAGGTGATTAATATTTTTGCCTGGCGCAGCACAGATCCCAAAAAAATGCGTGTAGCCAAAGATCCAATTGGTCCAGATAATGACAATACTATAAAAGGGGCCTGTAGATGGGCAGATCAAATAATTGCAGCATGGGGAACCAACGGTGCTCATTTAAACCGTGGATCTGAGGTTGAGAAAATCTTAAGAAAGTCTAACAAACCAGTTTTTCATCTAGGCATATCTAAAGGGGGACACCCCAAGCATCCCCTTTACATCAGCTATTCACAAAAACTGGAAAATTGGGAATGATTAAAGGATTATGAAAATGGCTGGTAGGAAATGACCAACCTGAAGGTCAGTCACCATCGAGCAATTTTAACTTTTCCTGGAAAGCGAAAGCATTCGAGGAATAGAATTTCCAAGTAATAGTCTTTCCTTTTGAATAGAAGTTACTTATACGCTGAAATCCTAGATAATGTGTACCAACTCCATGGGCCTTGCTGGACGACATCCCGGCCTGCGCCATAACCCTTAACATATAAAGGAGATCCCGATGTCGATTACAGCTGAAGAAAAAGCACGTGTGATGAAAGAATTTGCCACCAAAGATGGTGACACTGGCTCCCCAGAGGTACAAGTAGCAATTCTTTCGTCCCGCATTGCAACTTTAACCGAACACTTTAAAACTCATAAAAAAGACAACCATGGTCGTCGAGGATTATTGAAAATGGTGGCAACGCGCCGAAAGTTACTTGATTATGCCAGAGCGAAAGATGAAGCTCGATATCAAGATTTAATTAAGCGTTTGGGACTACGCCGCTAAATTTTATACATTAAAGATTACAAAACCGCATCTAAAGAGGTGCGGTTTTTTTGCAACCAGCAATAGGTCCAGTAGCACCGTAGGCAGCGATACCTAACAACAAAGTATTTTGGAACTCCAGCTTATAGAGAACTGTATCTAATTCTGGTTCAATCGCCACCTGGAACAAAACAGAGACCTTCATTTCTAAAAAAATCAGAATTGACTAAGCCTGGTTGAGGTGCTGGAGCATTAGATTGCAAATACCAGCCCTTTCCCTACTCACCTTCTTGCTGTAAAGGCCGATTATCTGAGACGTGGCGTCAAGATCCCAGCGCCCGGAAATAGGATACAGGGGTCGGCGGCAATGGGGCTGCAATGTTACTGGCCAATGGGCCATATAGGAAAATATAAATGTTTAAAGAAACAAAAAAATCCATGCAGTGGGGTGAAGAAACTCTCTCACTGGAAACAGGCAAAGTTGCGCGTCAGGCAGACGGCACTGTAATCGCCACTTTGGGCGAAACCTCAGTAATGGCAAACGTAACTTTTGCCAAACACCAAAAGCCAGGTCAGGATTTCTTTCCCCTGACTGTACATTATAACGAGAAATATTATGCTGCTGGTAAAATTCCAGGTGGTTTTTTTAAGCGCGAGGCGCGTCCAACAGAGAAAGAAACATTAACTTCACGTTTGATCGATCGCCCAATAAGGCCATTGTTTGTTCCAGGCTTCAAAAACGAAGTTTTAGTAATATGCACTGTTCTTTCTCATGATTTAGTAAATGATCCGGACATGGTTGCAATGATTGCAGCATCAGCGGCATTAACAATTTCAGGTGCACCCTTTATGGGCCCAATAGCGGCGGCACGTGTTGGTTTTGTGGATGGAGCCTATATCCTAAACCCAACAATTGACGAAATGCACAATCTACGTTTAGAGCCTGAACAACGGCTAGATCTAGTTGTTGCTGGTACTAAAGATGCCGTGATGATGGTAGAATCAGAAGCCTATGAGCTCACAGAAGACGAAATGCTCGGTGCCGTAGCTTTTGCACACGAGCAAATCCAGCCTGTAATCGACCTTATTGTTGACTTGGCAGAAGATTGCGCAAAGGAGCCATTTAATTTTCAAGCACCAGATTACAGTGAACTGTTTACTGCGGTTTCTGCTGCCGGAAAAGATGCAATGCAGGCTGCTTATGCAATAACAGATAAGCAAGAGCGCACTACAGCGGTTTCTGAAGCAAAAGAAACAATCAAGGGTAGTTTGGCTGAGGAACAGCTTAGTGATGAAAACTTGGGTTCCGCTATGAAGAAATTGGAATCACAGGTCCTGCGTGGCGATGTTGTAAAAAACGGGAAGCGTATCGATGGGCGAGCCCTGGATACAGTCCGAGAGATCAATTGTGAGACAGGTCTACTACCTCGAACACATGGCTCAGCTTTATTCACTCGCGGTGAAACTCAAGGCCTGGTTGTCACTACTTTAGGAACCGGTGACGATGAGCAAATGATTGACGCCCTTAATGGGATGTATAAATCTAACTTTCTACTACACTATAACTTTCCACCCTACTCTGTTGGGGAGGTGGGCCGTTTTGGGCCTCCGGGTCGTCGAGAAATTGGACATGGTAAATTGGCATGGCGTGCGCTTCAGGCGGTCCTACCAGCTGCAACAGATTTCCCTTATACCATTCGCCTAGTTTCAGAGATAACAGAATCAAATGGTTCGTCATCTATGGCTTCAGTCTGTGGTGGATCCTTGTCTATGATGGATGCCGGGGTACCTTTGAAGGCACCTGTTGCAGGTGTGGCCATGGGTCTAGTCCTTGAAGAAGACGGAGATTATGCCATTTTGACAGATATCTTGGGTGATGAAGATCACTTGGGCGATATGGATTTCAAAGTGGCTGGTACAGAAGCTGGAATCACGTCTCTGCAAATGGACATCAAAGTGGCTGGCATCACGCAAGACATAATGAAAAAAGCTTTGGCCCAGGCCAAAGCTGGGCGGCTTCATATTCTAGGCGAAATGTCCAAGTCAATTACAGGTGCGCAAGAGTTTAGTATCCACGCACCACGAATTGAAACCATGAACATTCCAACTGATAAAATCCGCGAAGTTATAGGATCTGGTGGTAAGGTAATTCGAGAGATTGTTGAGCTATCTGGCGCAAAAGTGGATATCAACGACGAGGGTGTGATAAAGATTGCTAGTCCAAATGGCGATAGTATCAAAAAAGCGTATGACATGATCCACGCTATTGTCGCAGAGCCTGAAGCTGACGCGATCTATAAGGGAACAGTTGTAAAAGTCGTCGATTTTGGCGCTTTTGTAAATTTCTTTGGGAAAAAAGATGGCTTAGTACACGTAAGTCAAATTGAAAACCGCAGAATAAATCATCCGTCGGACGTCCTGAAAGAGGGTCAAGAAGTATGGGTCAAGCTACTAGGTTTTGATGATCGCGGTAAAGTTCGCTTAGCGATGAAAATGGTTAATCAGGAAACTGGTGAAGAAATGGCTCCGGAAGAAACTGAGTCCTAAAAACTTTAAGATATAATACGAAAAAGGCCCCAATTAGTTGGGGCCTTTTTACAAAGTAGATTAATTAATACCTAGTTTAAATTATCCGCCAAAAATTGCCTTAACTTCTAGGAACTCCTCGAGTCCCCATTCAGCTTTCTCTCTGCCATTTCCAGACTGCTTAAAGCCTCCAAATGGTGCATTAGCACCACCAGAGCCATAATTTATATGTACCTGACCAGCGCGCAAACGCCGTGCAATGGCTGTTAACTCTTCCTTATTCTCACCTGATACATATGCAGCTAGTCCAAATTCAGTATCATTAGCTATAGTAACTGCATGATCTACATCATCATAGGAGATGATTGACAGAACTGGTCCAAAAATCTCTTCCTTGGCAATCGTCATGTCATTTTTTACATCTCCAAAAACGGTTGGCTTGACATAGTAACCTTGATCTAAGCCTTCTGGCTTACCAAGTCCTCCTGCCACTAATGTTGCACCATCGCTTATACCTTTTTCGATTAGATTTTGAACCTTTTCGTATTGTACATCGCTAACAAGCGGGCCGATTATTGTACCATCTGATTTTGGATCTCCAACTATCGTTTTTTCTGCTTCCTTAGCAGCTATGGCAAATGCCTGTTCTTTCCGACTAGCTGGTACTAACATTCTAGTTGGAGCGTTACAGGACTGACCTGTATTATCCATACAAAGGCTTACACCAGCGCTGATAGATTTCTCAAAATTTTCATCATCAAGAATAATATTTGCTGATTTTCCACCCAATTCTTGGCTTACCCGTTTCACGCTATCAGCAGATGCTTTTGCTACCGCAACACCGCCACGCGTTGAGCCAGTAAATGACATCATATCTATGTCTGGATGAGCGGACATGGCCTCGCCCACAACTGGTCCCATTCCATTAACCAGGTTGAAGACACCAGCAGGCACTCCCGCCTCGTGGAGAATTTCAGCAATGACCATCGATGATAGGGGCGCAATTTCCGAGGGCTTCAATATTGCCGTACAGCCAGACGCAATGCATGGCGCAAGCTTAGAGACCACTTGGTTTACTGGCCAGTTCCAAGGAGTTATCAGGCCACAAACACCGATTGGCTCGTGACGTATTATAAACTCACCGTGCATATATTCAAAATCGTGGTTGCTCAAAGAACGGATCGCAGCTTTCAGGTGACCCAAGCCAACCATGGCCTGTGCTCCCTTCGCAAGATAGGTTGGGGCACCCATTTCTGTTTGTATCGCGTCAGCAACATCATCAAGCCTACGCTTATATATCTCCCGGATAGTTGTCAGCAACTCCACACGCTGCTTCACTGGAGTTTCGGAATAGGAAGGAAATGCTGCTCGAGCCGCAGAAACAGCTAGATCTACATCAGCACTACTTCCTAACGATATAGTTGCAACTTTAGCTTCATTAGCTGGGTTGATTACGTCAAGTGTTTCAGGCTTTGACGGCTTAACCCACCTACCATTAATGTAGAAATCTAATTTATCCATCATTCATACTCCTAAAAAATACACTTAAAAACTATAATTCACGTCAACAGTTATTCTTTATTTAGCACGTTGCAAGTTGAATTTTTTATATAAAGAAACAAACTATAGCGAGGTAGTTGCATAAACAAATTAACAGCATCAAAACGGTATTTTCGCGCGAAACTCTATAAGTTCACCTCCATCAGGGTGGCGAAGTCGAAGGCGATGAGAGTGGAGCATCAAACGAGAAACGGTTTGGCTCTCGGGAGTTCCATAGAAAGGATCCCCTAAAATAGGGTGTCCAAATTCCATCATGTGAATGCGTAGCTGATGAGAGCGACCAGTCTGAGGCTTCAGTTTTAGCCGCGTTTCCTTAATGTCTCTATTAATTACCTGCCATTGGGTAACTGCCGAACGACCAGTATCATGACAAATTTTCTGTTTTGGACGATTGGGCCAATCTACTATTATGGGCAGGTCAATAATTCCTTCATCACATTCAACCTGGCCCATAACCCGAGCAACATAGGTCTTCTGAGATTGACGTTTTTCAAACTGAAGCCCCAAATGCCGTTGCGCGTGGGCTGATAGTGCAAAGACCATTACGCCAGAAGTGTCTCGGTCAAGGCGGTGTACCAATAGTGCACTAGGATAATCTGCCTGTATTCGGGTTATCAAGCAATCTGCTAACAGCGGACCTCGACCCGGTACCGATAGTAGCCCTGAGGGTTTGTTCACAGCCAACAGCTCGTGATCAAGGTACACAATATCCAACGGGTCGATTGGCGGAGAATAGTCTGTCACACGCAATGCAATAAGCCTTCCAGAAACCAAAGTGAATTCAGAATGTTATTCGCCATATCAAATCACCTAATATCAATCCCGTAAAACTGCGCCAGGGTTCAAAATTCCCAAAGGGTCTAGAGCCTCTTTCATAGTTCGCATAAGGGCCATTTTGACTGGATCACAGAAGCGTTCCAGGTCATTGACTTTAAGGCGCCCCACGCCATGCTCCGCTGATATTGATCCACCAAGCTCATATGCAAGAGAGTGGAGTTCATTTTCCAAATCATCCCTGGTCTCATTATAGTCTTTTGCCGATGCTCCCAGTGGTGGAAAAATATTGTAGTGTAAATTACCATCACCAAGATGACCAAAACAGTTAGTCCGCAACTTACCAAACCTTTTGGTACGCAACCCTGCTCTACGAATAAAGTTAGGGATTTCAGAAAGTGGTACTGCAATATCGAAAGAGCAAATAGCTCCAACAGCTCTGTTTGCCAGTGGTATAGCTTCACGTAAGCTCCAAAGATCTTTAGATTGCTGTTGCGACTGAGCAATGACGCCGTCAATTATCAAATCAGATGCTCTTTCAAATAACGCATCAAACGCTTTTTCTGGGCGTTGACCACCTGACAGCCCTAGATGCAATAAAACAGACCATTCAGGTGGCTTTGGCCATGGCTGACGCATTTGTGGAAATTTTTCTGATATAAATTTTAACGCTTGCGCCGAAATTAATTCAAATGCGGAAATACTATCACCCAACACCTCCTGTGCCCGGCTCAAAAATGCAAGTGCTGATGTTGGGCTCTCAACCGCCAAAAATGCTGTCCCTTCATTGCTAGGCCGTGCAACAAGTTTAAGACTCGCAGCAGTGATGATACCAAGTGTCCCCTCAGAACCAATAAGCAAATGGCGTAAATCATAACCAGTATTGTCTTTACGTAAACGTTTTAGGCCTTTTAAAATTTGACCATCTGCCATTACCGCCTCAATTCCAAGAACTTGATCACGTGCCATTCCATATCTCAATACGTTCACCCCGCCGGCGTTCGTTGCCAAAATTCCTCCTATTTGAGCCGTACCCTCAGAAGTAAGTGATAACGGGAAAAGTCGTTTTACGTTAAGGGCTTCAGCCTTGGCCTCAGACAAGGTAACACCAGCCTCCACCACCAAAACATTTTCTTCAGAATGACAACTTCTAATCTTACGCATCCGCGATAAGCTAATAATGATTGGCGCCGGCACCGCTCCTCTGGAGGAAGGTAAAAGCTGCCCACCTACAAGGCCTGTACCACCACCATAAGGTATAACACCTATAGCGGCCTGCGCCGCAGCAGAGATGACTTTTGACACTTGGTCTGCACCGTCAGGCGCAACTAAAATACCAGCTATACCTTGGTATCGTCCCCGCGGTTCCGTAAGGTATTTCTCACTCATTTCTGGAAACGCAGCCGGTGGTAATATCGTTTCTAAATACGTTTTAAACTCAGGGCTTACGGGTTTAAGCACATTTTCGCCTCTCTCAAAATAAGCCAATTAATCTCAGTATTTGGATTGATACAGGTTTAAAATTTAATTCAGTAAACTAAATCTAACAGGATGCGCTTGGAAAAACTATGCCAGATTTCTGGCTGCTACTTTATAAAATATCTAGTTATATTATCATAGAATTCTAACAAGAAAACTTATCCACCAAAATCGATATGAAAAATTAAGCATGTTAAACGAACTTTATGGAGTAAATTAGCAAAAATTAATTATAAAAGGCCATTTTTTCAGCTTATGCGATCACCTGGTTTGAGACATCCCATATGATCAAAGCTCAACGAGTTGACGTAGATGTGTCTTCTGATATTTGACAAGTGAACAAGGGAACTTATTGCTTTGCAAAAATTTCTAAAAAGGCTAGGGGCGCTAAGAATAAGCTTGGTATCCTTTGTGATGATCGTTTGCACATTTAATTTAATTGCGTTCCAAAGTCCTCTTCTTGATTATGCGTTAACAGTCAGTGACTTAAGAAGCTATGACGGTATAATTCAGATCATTTCTCTCCAAATCCTCCAAATTTGCCTGCTAGCTGCAAGCTTGTTTTTTTTATCTGGCTTATCAGTTTCACTAATGCGGTGGGTGGTTACGGTTTTATTTATTTGTAATGCCTTTGGGCTGTATTTTATGATTAGCTATGGGATCGAAATTGACCGATCCATGATAGCAAATGTATTAAATACAGACTCCCGAGAGGCCACAGAACTTCTACATATTTCAGTTATTGTGCCTACATTCTTTTTAGGTTTGGTACCTGCATTTGTTGTTTTAACCATCAATTTAGATGTCCCAAAACGCGTTTGGAGATTTGGGTATGGCATAGGATCAATTTTGATTTTAGCTATTTGGATAATGATGACATCGTTTACGATGCTGTGGTACGACAGCCATGCTTCACGCATGGGTGGAAAAATTCTTCCGTGGTCTTACATCGTAAATACTGCCAGGTACTTTAATCGCTCAGCCTTGGATAACCGTGAGCAAACACTTCTTCCAGACGGATATTTCCTTTCTGAAAGACCTACTAAAAAAGAAGTGGTAGTTCTTGTCTTGGGCGAAGCAGCTCGTGCGGATAACTTTTCATTGCTAGGTTACAAAAAAAACACCAATCCTTTTACGAAAGATCACCAGTTAGCAATATTTCCAATTGGACTGTCGTGTTCTACTAATACGATATCATCGGCCGCATGTATTTTTACTCATGAGGGTGCGCAGGCCCCCTCACGTACAAAGTTTGAGCCACTGCCAAGTTATTTGACGCGTCATGGCATTAAGACAATTTATCGCACAAATAATTCTGGGCCACCACCAATGACTGTGAATATTTATCAGACTACCAAAGACATATCAGACAGTTGTATTGATACAAACTGTCCATCTGGCGCATACGATGACACCCTAATTTGGAACCTAGACAAACTATTAAAAGAGGCAAACGCTGATCGAGTTTTTGTAACTTTACACCTTACCGGAAGCCATGGACCAGCTTACTATAGAAAGTACCCACCAGAGTCCGAACATTTTTCTCCTGTATGCAAAACTGTTCAAATCGCAAAATGTACTGAACAAGAGCTTATTAACGCTTATGATAATACGATTCGCTTTACAGACCAAGTGATCGCAAATCTGATAAGCCAACTTAAAAGTCTCCAACAAACCAACGCAACCATGATCTATGTTTCGGACCATGGACAATCTCTGGGCGAGAACGGTTACTATCTACACGGAGCCCCAATTGCTATTGCACCTCCTGAACAGAGGCGCGTTCCCTTTATGGTTTGGATGTCAGATGGTTTTAAAAAATCCCGAAACTTAACTAATGCTAGTATTTTAACAGATGTAACTTTTCCGCACGATTATCCTTTTCACAGCGTGATGGGTGCGTTCCAAATGCGAAGCGATATTTACAAACCACATTTTGATATTTTCAACACACGCAACGGAGACTCTTGAAATGACCTTCGTTGAAATACTCAGACAACCTATTACAGTATTTCATACTTACACTGTTCCTATTGTGCTTCTTGTAACAATAATCCTTATATCCTCACTATACCCCAGCGATTTAGAAAACGACTACTCCACATCCAGAGGTGGGGAAGACATTTCATTTGTTGTTTCAACAGAAAAATACGGTCGTCATATTAACACACTTATGCCATTTGCCTTAGCAATTATCAGTAGGGACAAAGCCGGATTCAAACAAATTTTAGTTATCGCTGTTTCAGGGATTATTGCATCTCATGGCCCTAAACGAATTCTAAATAATGTCAAAATTATGGGTACAAGACTTGGACAGAGACCGTTTTCATCAACAAGTAAACACAATACACCATCTGGTCACTCGACCCTGGCCGGAGCCACCGCTTACTTTGTGATGCGACGGTATAGTTGGTGGTTCGCAGTGATAGTTATTCCTGTTTTATTATGCACAATGTACGCCCGCGTGATGCTTGATAAACACACAATCTCGGCTACTCTCGCAGGAGCGGCTACCGGTCTTTTAGTAGCCGCACTCTTTTCTACTAAATTTTTAGGATTTCGTATTCGCGTAGGCCACAAATTTCGGAGTTGGATAAAATGACCGCCGAACCACCTCGTGAACCATTATCAAAGTCTTTGCCAAATATTGTAACAATTTTTGGGATTTGTGTTGGGCTGACTGCAGTTAAAATGGCTCTTCAGGGAAATGTAAATTTGGCACTTTACCTTTTAATTTTTGCCATGATTTTAGACGTGATCGACGGTGGACTTGCACGAGCCTTACAAAGCGAAAGCAAAATTGGTGCTGAATTGGACACTCTCGCTGATTTTTTTAATTTTGGAATAGCAACACCACTTATTATTTATTTCACAATTTTTGCAAATTCATCCACTTCAAGTTTTGGTTGGATATCAGTCATGATTTTTGCAGTTTGTTGCGCCCTTCGACTTGCACGGTTTAACGTAAGTCAAAATGAGGAAGAAGGAAGAGATCAGAAATTAGAGACAACCGACTTTGTTGGCGTGCCAGCACCAGCTTTGGCATGTCTTGGCTTATCACCGTTATTTTTGGTTATGATGGGAATTGACGTCGCTGAGCATTATACAGTAGCCACTATGTTATTCTTGGTAATTTGTGGTGCGCTCGCTGTGGGCACATTTCCAACAATTTCGTTAAAGGATGCTAATTTTCCTGCTTCGATGAATCTGCCCATTATTTTAACTATCCTAGCAATTTTGGTGTGCCTAATTGTTTTCCCTTGGGAAACTTTGCTAATAGGCAATGTCGTGTATTTACTGACACTCCCAGTCTTTGTATTTATTCGTAAATCTGCTTCAAAATTGGAAAAATAATTTATGCCGCCACTCAATTCCTACATTAAATGGCGGACACGAAGTGTTCATCCCCTCATTCTTGTTATCATTTCGGTTGCAGTTATTTTTATTCTTCATAACATAACTTTTTGGACGATTTGGGATGATGCCTTTGCAGGCGCAAAAGTCCGTGGAGTAATTTTTGCAATAGCATTGCTATTATTGTGCTGCGGTATCGTCTCAATCTTTGCAATTAAACGCATACAGCAACCATTTATTGCTTTTTTGTTCATACTATCTTCAGTGACTTCTTATTATATGGATCAATTAGGGGTAATAATTGATCGAGAGATGATACAAAATGTAGTTACAACAACACTTATGGAGGGAAAGCACCTTGTGACCAGGTCTTTTCTAATATGGGTTGGCGTGTCAGGTATAGTCCCAGCTATCATAGTATTTTACGTTAAAGTTGATCATCCAAAGTTTTTCTATTCAGTTTTCCAAAATATACTGTTTTTTATGTTTTGCATTCTGGGAACTGTCATATTGGTTGCAACAGATATCAAGGGTAATTCTTCAGTTTTAAGGACACGGATTGATTTAAAATCAAGCTTTCAGCCACTAGCTCCAATTACTGAATCATTTCTTTACTTAGCTATGATTACCCGGTCTGCTACTTTAGAATTTCAAGAAATTGGAACTGATGCAACTCTAAATTCAAACTTTAGAAATGTGGGAAAGCCTAATTTAACAGTTGTGGTTATTGGCGAAACAGCCCGTTCACAAAGTTTTAGCCTGGGAAGCTACAACCGCCCAACAAACCCAAACCTCGAAAATGAAGATATAATATATTATGATAATGTTTCCAGCTGTGGCACTTCCACAGCAGTCTCTCTTCCCTGCATGTTTTCTAAATTTGAGCGAGCAAACTACTCTTACGAGGCAGGAACTTCTCAGGAAAACGTCTTAGATATAATACAACGTGCAGGTTATCAGGTTGAGTGGATCGATAACAATACTGGTGATAAGGGGCTGGCCGCGCGTACTAAATATACGCAAGTCACCTACGCGAAAAATACAAAATTTTGCAGCGAAGGTGAATGCTTAGATGGCATACTGGTCGACGAAGTAGCTAAAAGATTACCAGAAATACAAAACAACACTGTTTTGGTTTTACATCAAATTGGTAGTCATGGTCCTTCTTATTATTTACGCTACCCACGGTCGCTCGAAACATTCAAACCAGCTTGCCGAACATCCAACTTCTTTGACTGTACTAAGGAAGAAATTGTTAATGCGTATGACAACTCAATCGCCTACACAGATAAAGTAAATGCCGATTTGATTGCTTTACTCAATAAACAGAGCCATGTAACCACTTCCATGATATACATTTCTGATCATGGTGAATCCTTAGGTGAAAATGGATTATTTCTTCATGGTGCTCCCTATTTTATGGCACCCAGAGAGCAAACAAAAGTTCCAATGATCGTGTGGTTGTCAGATACATTCAAAGACTTAACAAGCATTACGTCTGAGTGTTTAAAGACAGATTCAACTCAAAAATATAGCCATGCGAACTTTTTTCATAGCCTCTTAGGCATGACAGGGGTCGAAACCGTGGAATATAAACCTATCCTAGATATTTTTAATCGTTGCGGAAATAAAGCTGATGTCAAAAAAGACTAAACTACCTGAAAAAATTCACGGTGTTGCTCATATTTTTGCTGCTGCCTCATATTCTTGGGCAGGGGCAAAAAGACTTTGGGGTGAAACGGCTTTTCGCCACGAAACCCTAGCAGCCTTTTTGATTCTAGTTATCTTTACACTAATTCGGGCAGATAAAAGTTTTGTTATTTTAGCAATTTTACTAATATTGATAACTTTTGCCATTGAAGCTCTTAATACTGCAATTGAAGAAATAGCCGATATGGTATCGCCAGAATGGTCGCTCCCAGCAAAACACGCAAAAGACTTGGGCTCACTTGCAGTTTTGTGTATGCTTTGCGCAAATGGTATCTTCGCAGCCTTTGTGATTTTAACTACTTTTAATTGGATATAAATTAATGAACATGATGAAGGTCGTGGCTGTACCAATGCATCCAGAGGGCCGAAAATTTGTGATTATATTTGCCATAATTAGCTTGGTATTCTGGCTTGTGTGGCAGCCACTTTTTTGGCTAGGGGTGTTAGCTACTATATGGTGTTACTATTTCTTCCGCGATCCAGTCCGCTCTGTCCCCCAAGGCACTGGGCTCGTCCTGTCACCTGCAGATGGAATTGTTTCCTTGATTACAAAAACTACGCCACCAGCAGAGATGTTGCTGGGTGATACGCCCCTAACCAGGGTGTCAGTGTTTATGAATGTGTTCAACTGTCACGTGAATAGAGCGCCGATTTCTGGTGAGGTAATTGCGATAAATTACCACCATGGTAAATTTTTGAACGCATCTCTGGATAAAGCCAGCGAACATAATGAACGAAATGCAATAACCATTGAAACCACTAACGGTATTCGAATTGGCGTAATTCAAATTGCTGGATTAGTTGCCAGGCGAATAGTTTGTTTTACAAAAAATCAGGGTATGTTGAACGTGGGAGAGCGATTTGGCCTAATACGCTTTGGAAGTCGATTAGATATTTTTCTACCTGAGGGAGTTGAGCCATCAGTTGGCTTGGGTCAAACTGCGGTTGCTGGTGAGACTGTGATAGCACACCTGAATGACGAGAAGTCGCAATGGCCAATAGAAAGAATTTAATTTAAAAAATATATCTGATAATTGTATATCAGTTTAGCAAATAATTTTTAACTTTTTGTTATAATTAAGACTATTACGGGTTTTTTAAAACTACTTTTTCAGCAAACTAAAAATAATGGTTAGAATTACAATAAAACTCCTTGAATTGATAAGTATCATTGATAAGTGAGCATCAACCTATGGAGGACACTATGGATAAATTTGCCAAGAGTTTTGAGGCTGACACCAGCAAAATCTTAAATATTGTAATTAACTCACTTTATTCCGATCGGGACATCTTCTTAAGAGAGTTGCTGTCTAATGCTTCAGACGCGATCCAAAAACGTCGCTTCCAGGGGCAAACTACGCCTGCGATCCTTAATTCTGAAGAAGACCAAATCGAAATAATCATAAATGCTAAGAAAAAATATGTTGAGATTAGAGATAATGGCATTGGCCTCAACGACGAAGAATTATCTGAGACACTTGGAACAATTGCGAAGTCAGGTACCGCCGGTTTTTTGCAAGAAATTGAAGATAATAAAGACGCAAAAAGTGCGGCTCAAAGTTTAATTGGTAAATTTGGTGTAGGGTTTTATTCAGCATTCATGGTTGCGGACACAGTGGAAGTCACAACCCGAAAAGCCGGTACTGATAAGGCATACACTTGGGCTAGTGATGGTCAAACCGGGTATGACATTAGTCAGTCAGATATGAATCAACCGGTCGGTACATGTGTAAAATTATTTCTGAAAAAAGATGCAAAAGAGTACTGTGAAGGGTCCCGCATTCGGAACCTAGTAAAGAAATATTCAGACCACATTCAGATACCAATCAAGATTAGCGAAAAAGAAGGTGAAGTTGAGCAAGTTAATAGCGCGCAGGCATTATGGACACAATCGCCAACAAAAATATCCAAAGAGGAGTATAAAGAATTTTATAATTCAAGCTTTGGCGCCTTTGATGACCCGTTTATAACGATACACAATAAATCAGAGGGAACAGTTGAATTTACAAATTTATTGTTCGTACCAACAAATGCACCCTTTGATCTTCATGAACCCGAGCGAAAATCAAAAATTAATCTCTACATAAATCGTGTATTTATAACAAATGACCTACAGGAGATTATTCCATCTTGGCTAAGGTTCTTAAAGGGCATTCTGGACACCTCCAGCCTAGACCTTAACGTCAGCCGTGAAATGGTTCAGAGTAGTCCAATTCTAAAAAAGATTTCCAAGTCATTAACCAAGCGGGTCTTATCAGAGCTTAAGAAGAAGCAGAAGAAAGATCCGGACGCTTATGACGCATTTTGGTCTCAATTTGGTAAAGTAATTAAGGAAGGTCTCTACGAAGATTTTGAAAATAGAGACAAGATTGCAGAGATAATCAGGGTTTACTCAAACAAAGATGAGAAATTGATTTCCCTGCAAGACTACATCGATAATTTTGCAGATGGTCAGAATCAAATTTTCTACTTTACTGGTGATACCTTGGCTCAGGCAAAGAGTAGCCCTCACCTAGAAGGTTTTAAAGCAAAAGGCATTGATGTACTATTAATGGTAGATCCTATTGATGCATTCTGGATCTCTCAAATGAATATCTTTCAGGAGAAGTCGTTTGTGTCTATTTCAAGAGATAAATATGACATCGATACGGTTGGAACATCCAAGACCAAACGTAAAAAAAGTAAGCCAAAAAACTCCGACGTATGCATCGCGCTTATAAAGGATTGCCTCGAAGATAAAGTAGAGAATGCGATTGCATCCACTACACTTATCGACAGTCCAGTTCGTTTGGTTGCTGGCGAAGGCGGACTAGATTTTAACCTTGAGCGTATTTTGAAAGCTCAAAACCCCGAATTTGAAACTAGTAAAAAAGTTCTAGAGGTTAATGTTGGTCACGACTTAATACAAAAGTTACCTAAATTAAGTTTAGACTTACAAAAAGCTCTATGTAGGGTGTTATTTGAACAAGCAAGGATCCAAGATGGTGAAATGCCGTCTAGTACGCAGCAATTTTCTCAAGACATTATTCAACTTGGGTTGGAACTCTAAGTTAGGTAAAATTCATAGTTATATAAGGCAAGAGGTCAGTCGATCTCTTGTTGGTGATCCAGTATTGAAATTCTTAGTTTAAGATTAAGAAAGTAAAAAACTTTGGGTACACGCCCAATAATAATTTTAACTGCGGAGCAACCATATGATACTTTATGGAATACCCACATGTGATACATGTAAGAAAGCGCTAAAGGCGCTAAAAGACGAAGGACATGAAGTCATCTTTCGGGATATAAGAGCGGAGCCTCTTTCTGAAATAGAGTGGGCCGAGTTTTTAGTTGAATTTGGATCTACTCTCGTTAACCAAAAATCAACTACCTATCGCGGTTTATCAATGTGGTTACGCGAGTCTGAAGCCGATGCCCAATTGCGAGCCCATCCTACACTAATGAAGCGACCTGTATTAAAATTTGGCACCAAGTTGACAGTTGGTTGGGACCCAGCTGTGCAAGAAGTTTGGCTAAAAACCTAACTCAAAGGCTTGGTTTTCGAATGGCAAGACAGCCCCCCAAAATGCGGCAATTTAAATTGCAACCGGCTTGACGCAGTTTAAAGCTTTGCACAGGTATTATTATCTGAGATGATTAAATAATTTGGGGTTAAAAATGCTTTCAGCAGATATCTTGGTTCACATTGGGGCTTTCTTAATGCTCCTTGCTTATTTGGTTCGAGACCAAATATTACTTCGAGGCCTAATAATTTTAGGCACCATTTTTTACATAGTTAGTTATTTTCTTATGGCTCCGCCCCTTTGGAGCGCTTTGCTCTGGAGTTTAAGTTTCGTAGTTATAAATGCGATAATGATTGTTGTGATATATTCTGATCGAGCTTCGTTCGTAATGAGCGAAAAAGAAGAAAAATTATATCAGGTTTTTAATGCCCTTTCGCCTGGTGAATTTAAAAAAATTCTAAAAATAGCAGATTGGTTTGATGGCCCGAGCGCAGAACAAATTACTACTGAGGGTGAAATTCCAGAACGGCTTTATTTTATAATTGATGGCGAAGCGCTCATCGCTCGGGATAGTAAAGAGTTTCTTGTTGGGCCAAATGTATTTATTGGAGAACTAGCATATCTCATAAAGAAACCAGCAACCGCTACAGTTAAACTAACCGATAAAGCGATGGGAATAAGTTGGAAAACCTCTAGCATTACAAAACTACTAGCTGCAAACCCTCAGATGAAAATTGCTTTTGATGGACTTCTGAATCAAGACTTAGCGTCTAAATTAGCAAAATAAATTGATGCTTTTAGCCATAGCCTCAGTTTTTATAGACATTTAATATTAAAATCACGTTTGTTGTTTCAAACCCGCCTCAACGTCACTATACCAATAAAACGAGTGAGAGCAGGGCATATCACGTAAGCTAGGCGGTAACTTTTAATCGCCATATTCTATGAAAACACCACAATACATTTTTCCCGTCGCACAAAAAAAGCATTCGGTTGTCATAAAAAATTTTAACTAAGTGGTGAGCCCTACAGGATTTGAACCTGTGACCCACTGATTAAAAGTCAGTTGCTCTACCAACTGAGCTAAGGGCCCACTGAAGCGGGTTTTAGGAAGGGTAACGGTCGGGGTCAAGAGCTTATCTGAGCTTATACTAGATTCCTTTTAATTTGATCGATATACGGCCTAAATGGACCACCAGATAACTTTTATGAAGATGCATGGGCTCGGTAATGACTTTGTCGTTATCGATTCCCGCAATGGTGTCCAAAAAATCACTCCTAAATTGGTTGGCGCCCTAGGAGATCGTCACCGAGGCATTGGATTTGACCAACTTGCTGTAATTAGTGATTCTCCAGATGCTGATGTCGCCCTGACATTTTTTAATAAAGACGGCTCCAGCGCTGGAGCTTGCGGAAACGCTACCCGCTGTGTGGCATGTTATGAAATGGAACGCCTAAATTTAAATAGTCTAACCTTAACAACAGAACGGGGTATTCTTTTTGCTCTACGTAATAATAATACGATAAGCGTTAATATGGGACACCCTTTCTTGGCTTGGAACAAGGTTCCCCTAGCGCGCGAGATGGATACATTACATTTGCCGTTGGATGGAAGTCCAACCGCCACAGGGATGGGTAACCCACACTGTACTTTTTTTGTCAAAAATGTTGATGAAGTCGAATTAGAAGCTGTTGCACCTGATATTGAAAACGATCCGCTATTTCCCCAACGAACTAATGTGCAATTTGTTCATAAAGTTTCAAAAAATCATTTGCGTATGCGTGTGTGGGAGCGTGGCGTTGGGGTTACTTTAGCGTCAGGTTCGTCATCTTGTGCCGCTGCTGTAGCATCGGCAAGACTTGGATTGACCGGGCGTAAAGTTCAAATTGATCTAGACGGTGGCACTATTTATGTTGATTGGCGTGAAGATGGTGTTTGGATGTCAGGCGATACTTCACACGTATTTAACGGAACACTCACTACCCAATTTTTAAAGAGCTTAACATGAATAAACCAGTTTTTTCTAATCACGGTTGTCGATTGAATATGTATGAGACCGAGGCCATGAGGGACTTAGCAGATAAAGCAAATCTGAGTAATACTATCGTTGTTAATACCTGTGCGGTAACAGCGGAGGCTGTCCGAAAAGCAAAACAAGATATTCGCAAACTCCGTCGAAAACATCCAAATTCAAAACTTATTGTAACTGGATGTGCTGCGCAGGTTGAACCCAAAACATTTTCCAAAATGTCAGAAGTTGATCTAGTAATTGGTAATACGGAAAAGATGAAAGCTTCAACGTGGAGCCGTCTGGTAGATGGCTTTGGCACCGAGCCAATTCAAGTGGACGATATTATGTCAGTTACTGAAACCGCTGGACATTTAATTGATGGTTTTGGCACCCGCAGCCGTGCTTATGTGCAAGTTCAAAACGGATGTGATCACAGATGCACCTTTTGCATAATCCCATTTGGACGTGGCAATTCTCGTTCAGTTCCGGCAGGGGTAGTCGTCGATCAGATTAAACGACTAGTTAACAAGGGTTATGCTGAAATTGTTTTAACCGGAGTAGATATGACTAGCTGGGGTGCAGACCTTCCAGCAACTCCAAAACTGGGCGAGTTGGTTCTACGGATCTTAAAACTGGTGCCTGATTTGCCAAGGTTAAGGATAAGTTCAATTGATTCAATCGAAGTTGACCCCGCCCTGCTGCAGGCTATTGCAAGCGAGCCAAGATTAATGCCACATCTTCACCTATCACTACAACACGGAGATGACTTAATTCTTAAACGAATGAAGCGTCGCCATCTGCGCAATGATGCCATACGGTTCACAGAAGAAGTCCTCCATCTTCGTCCAGAAATGACATTTGGTGCAGATATTATTGCGGGTTTTCCGACAGAAACGGAAGAACATTTCGAGAGATCGTTATCCCTAATTAAAGAGTGTAATCTTACATGGCTGCATGTCTTCCCTTATTCAGTGCGCTCACACACCCCTGCAGCACGTATGCCCCAGGTCGATGGCCGTGAAATCAAAGTCCGAGCAGCTCGGCTTCGAGCGGTAGGGGAATTACAGGTTGAGAAACACCTTAATGCCCAAGTTGGCCAACCACATGCTGTTTTGATGGAAAGCCAACATATGGGTCGTACGCCACAGTTTGCAGAAGTAGTTTTTTCCGACGCTCAGCCAGAAGGTAAAATTATAGAAACCAAGATTACTTCCGCCTCTTCCAAACAACTGCAGGGACATGCCGCTTGAGTGATGCTAAGCCAATTTTATATAGCTTCAGGCGGTGCCCTTACGCCATGCGTGCACGACTAGCAATCTACATCTCAGGTATTCAGGTACAACTGAGAGAAATTTTGTTACGCGATAAGGTCCCAGAATTGCTGTCAGCATCACCTAAGGGAACCGTACCTGTTTTAATTACCAGCAACGAGATAATCGAAGAAAGTTTTGATATAATGATTTGGTCTCTAAAGCAGGGAGATCCAGAACACTGGCTGGATATGCCAAACGAGGGGTATGAATGGATCTTAAAAAATGATGGTCCTTTTAAAGATGCTTTGGATCACACAAAATATTTTGTAAGATTTCCAAATTTAGATGCAAAGTTGGAGCAAGCAAAGGCTCTCAAGTTTTTGACAGACTTAAACGTACAAATTGGAAAGTCTAATTGGATGTTTGGCGAAGGCTGCTCGTTAGCTGACATGGCTGTCCTGCCCTTTATTAGACAGTTTTCAAATATTGATAAAAACTGGTTTTATGCACAGAATTTGCCAAACGTGCACCGGTGGCTTGATCATTTCTTACAAACGGATCTTTTCACAAATATTATGAAAAAATACGATGTCTGGATAAAAGAAAGCACTCCAGTTTTATTTTCAAAAGTAGGGTAGTCATTTTCTAAGTAGGGTATCACCAAATTCTATTTTTGGTGAAAATTCAACAATGTTCTCTAAAGCCAAGTCTAGCAAGCCATTACGCACTGCAATAATCTGAGCGGCCGTTTGACCTATTTTAAATCGACAACTGTCCATCGTGGCTAACCGAAGTGGAAGGCCATCAATAAGCTCAACCTGATTAAAACCTGCCAGGCCCACCTGATTAGGAATATCAATTTTTTTGTCCCACAAATGCAACAAACCACCCGCACCAATCATGTCATTTGAATAATATATGAAATCTAAATCAGGAGATCTACGTAGAATAGTTTCGGTCATCTCACGGCCCTTCGCAAGCGCAGAGCCACCTGCATAAAATTCACGGTCAGCAATTTCCACGCCCTGCTTCGCCAAGGCCTGCGTGAAACCTTCAAATCGTTTTCTAGCGCGGTGATCAAGTGGTGTTTTGGTACCCATAAAACCAACATTTTGGTAGCCAGATTTTAGAATAGCTTCTGCCATTTTTCGACCAGCACGGCGATGGGAAATGCCAACCATAGCATCAATGGGATCCCCATCTATATCCATGATTTGTACAACTGGAATGCCTGAGTTTGCTAACATTACGCGCGAAGCTTCAGATTGCTCAAGACCCGCAATAATTATGCCCGAGGGACGCCAAGACAACATCTCATATAATACTTTTTCTTCTCGGTCTGGGAGGTAATTGGTAATTCCAACGACAGGTTGCAAGTCAGTTTCATCCAACGTCTGTGATATTCCAGTCATCACTTCTGGAAACACCATGTTCGACATGGAGGGGATAATCACAGCAACTAGGTTAACCCGTTGGGAGGCAAGAGCACCCGCAATTTTATTCGGAACATAACCCAAAGACTTGGTTGCATCTAAAACTTTTGAACGGGTCGTCGCTGAAACATCACCTTTATTGCGCAAAACTCGACTTACGGTCATCTCAGAAACACCAGAGACTTCAGATACATCTCTCAAAGTGAGTGGATATTTTCTTTGTGTCACACTTCAATCCATATTTTTGCGATCTTTAAGCCTTAAAACAATTGTCCAAGACTGAAATTTTATACTAACACACAAGGTATTAAATTAGATAGCCACATGCTGACATAAACCAACACCTCGACCAGCAACCCTAAATTATTATCAGCCAGTAAAAGTAGGGTGATGGTACCTACTTAATACGAAAAGACAAAAGAGACCTGATTTTAGAGGAAAACACATTATGAAAAAATTTCTGACATTTATAATCATAATTTTTTACTCATCAACAGCGATAGCACAGGAAGCACCCAACTGCCCCAATGGAGAATCTGACCCGTCCCAGTTCTGCTTACCAGGAATGACTTGGGACGATGAATCAAAAAAATGCGTGGCGTTGGTCTAACTGCGGCTGCCAAGCTTATAAATTTATTTAAGGTTTCTTCGGTGCGACGACCCACCCTATGTTGTCACTGACATACGATCATAAAGTGGGCCACTGCTATAACTCTCAAATTGCCTTCTGTTCAACCTTGGTAACTTTATTCGACAAGCTTAATCATTTTCTGAGTTTCGATAATTGCCCCAGCCTTTTCTCTCATTTGAATCATTTCAGGTTTATTCATCACTCCAGCCATGTGCTCCAAAGAAGGAACTTCCATCACTACCCAAACCTTATTTTCGTTACCCTCTTCGTGTCCATAAGCGAGAAGTTGTATTTGGTTTTCTTGTCTAAATTTTTCATTTTCAAGCATTAGTTTTTTCCAATGCTGATAGCCGAGTGATAGCTCAACATTTGTAATTATTTTCATTTTATAATTTCCTGTTTTTAAGTTTAAATGATCTGCTAATACTTTTTATTTACTGGCTTAAACCTTAAGTATAAATATAAAATATCCCTATAAATTTTTTATATTTTCCATGCCACATGATTTTCTAATGCCTATCATTGTTTTCATTGAGCAAACAATATATCAGCCTATTCGCTTATAAACAGTCGCCTGTGCTTCAGCATTAACGAAGGTTACTTGCTCAAATATCTCAATTAATTTCAACTTAATGAGTAAATCTACCGCTTTCAGAGCTGCTGGCTTTCCAACACCGAGCTTTTCTCTGGCAAGTTCCGTTTGAGATAACGTCCAAGCATCGCCCACCTCACAGCGCAGTTTAAAAAGTCCATACAGATGATACGCATCTTTCGCCAATTTTTTATCAGGATTTCTAAGAATGAGTGCCTCTGCGCGTGTTATAGATTTTTCCATGGCATAAACCTTTTTTAAAAATAAATCCCTTAGAGCCACTAACTCTTTCTTATTTATCAGGGCTTCTACATATTCTAAAACTAAGTCGTTAAAAGCGCTATTTAACTCATTTTTCGTATAACCAGTATGAACAAATTCTACAGCTTCCTTGAGAACCAAATTAACAATCCGGTTATTATTTTGAAAACTAACTATTTTTGTGTCAAAGCTGAACTCAGTTACATAATTTTCTTCATCAAGCACAGCCTTTTTTACACGAGACTTACTCGTCCTGAGATTTGTAACTTCTGTGCTTAATCTTTGGTAAAACTCCTCTAAATTTTCAATTTTGTTATTCAGCAAACTTAGGTAAATTGAATTAAGGGCAACCGCCCTGAGCCTTTTGGGATTCCGCTTGATGTAAGTTTTATATTGCTCGTGCCATTGATCACATACTTCCATGTATTCAGGAAAAGCTTGCGCCATATCTGTGTAGTCGCGATGGTACGTCAACCGCAATACAGCTTGCCATTCCATAAACCTTAGGTGAGCACGGGCATTTACATTATCTATATATTTTACCATTCAGTTATCATAGACTTTCCAAGGACTTACCCTGGCTATTGTTGGAGTCCACATGACTAATATCGCAAGACATTCTAGTGTGGTACACCTTAGCCTTACCTTTTCGACAAAAACTGCAGTGACACAGGCAGACAACTTCATTCCGCTTAAACTCACGCCCTTTTGTACCCAACAGTTAAGTTATGATCAGTGTCACAAGTATCACCTGAGCAGCACTCAAATATATTAGACTTACAGACTAGGCACTGCTCATGTCCGTGCACAACGACAGTGTTCAAAGGTGATTGACATCTTGGACATCTCTGCCTGTGTTGATTGAAAGGGTCTAAGTAAATATCCATTGCACAAAGCTACCTCCGGAACAGCAATTAATGCAACAGCCAGCGCTTTCTAAACCGTCAGAAAAAGTTATGAAAAATTTGACAGATATATCTTTATTCATCGTATTGTAAGAATGCGCAAAAATAACAAATAAAACAACAACTTAAGTTTTTTAGAGTTTTGGCACACTTTTTGCTTTAGAAGAGTCTCCCTGTGATGTTAAACTCCATGGCTAGGCTTTCGAGTCTAGCCTTTTTTCTTAAATAATATAATCTACATCAACTCCTTCTTAGAATTACAGTTAACAACAGCTAATTCTTAAATTGATTTGAGTTCTCAATTCTTGGTAAACTAGAGAGCGGGACAAAGCACAGAGAATGAAAATGAAAAAATTAAGTACATGTTGAAATTTATAACTTTTTTCATCCTTTTTTATTTCAATCATATTGGTACAGCCATGGCATATGAAGAACCAACCTACACAATACTCAAAAGTACGGAAGTATATGAAATAAGATACTACGAAGATAGGCTAGCTGTTCAAACTCTACAGACTTCAGGAGAAGGTGGGGCATTTAGACGCTTATTTAGATACATTTCTGGTGAAAACCAAACTGCGTCAAAGATTGCAATGACTGTCCCTGTCCTAAAATCAGATGAAGGTAGCGGTTTAACGATGGTTTTTTTCTTACCCAAAAGTTATTCTAAACTAAATACTCCACTTCCTAAGGCCAATAATGTAAAACTAGTTACTGTAAAAGGTGGGCATTATGCAGTTATCAAATATTCAGGGAGATCAACTAATAAAAGAAATAACAAATATGCTAATGTTTTGGAAAATGCATTGTTTGAGGATGGACACACCATCCATGGTGGTCCCATTCAAGCCATTTACAGCGGCCCATTTACACCCTTCTTCTTACGAAAAAATGAAACAATGTACCGGGTGGATTGGGAATAAGTAAATTTAGAGGGCAAGCCAATTGATCCAACTCGCCAGGCAGATTTATGTTAGTGTTCAAATAGTCAACTGAAAAAATAACTCACAGTTATTCATGTTCTCCACCTTTACCGCGTAGTCCATTCATAAAGATTTGTGGTTTTCGTTTGGCCGTCTCAAATGTCGCTACAGTAATTCCAACAGCCCCTAGCAATAAAAAATGGCCTATCAGGCTTATGCCAACAGCGTACCAACTGCCAACAATTAGCCCAAAAGCGATGCACCACATCCATGCAAGTATTTGCATAATCATATGTCGTGTCGCTGTGTTTGGAATATTTCTTAATGGGTTTTTGTCGTGATCCATGACAACGCACCACATATCATAGACATATTTTCTCATTATTAACTTTCCTAAATATTGTTCAATTAACTCATATCAAGGGGTAGCGGAATTATGAAGACATTAAAGAAAATTGGATCGCTATTTTTAGATTATAAAATGCCGCGCTGCTGGCTCCTCATGCCCTGCCACTTATTAGCCTCATTCGATACTTGAGGTGACTAACCTTTTAGTGTTCACAAGTGAGTTTAAATGGTCCAAACGCTGTAGCATTTTCAGTTCATCAGGCTTTAGCGAATAAGGTGCAACGTCAAACTGCTTCCTAAGTGGGCCTGGTCCCCAAATTGTATGAATAATTTCTTTATCTGTCATAAAAATAGAAACGACAGATCTTTTAAATTATTTAGGTCCAATCATAAACTAAATTTTGATATAAACGTTATTGCCCTTCCTCTATAGTAATGGAAAAGAGGGGCTAATCGCAAAGGCTTTATGTGGCAGGAAAACAAGAGATATGTGTAACCCGAACTTTATTTACAACAAAAGTGATGCGGCTTGCCACTTTTGCAACAGGACAGAAAATCCACATCCAGACTTTGATGAACCAATCGTTGTAACCAAACTTCAACTTAAAACACGTGATACCGAAATCTGCATAAATTGCTGGCATGAATTGGATATTTTAGCAAAGCGTAGTAAACGACATTTTGATGATGTTGTTAACGAAAGGGAAGGTATACTGCGAATACTTAATAAATCCACAATATTGGACAAACTGGACTTTTAAAAATGTGACTCAGTGGCTCAACTGGATAGAGCAGCCCCCTCCTAAGGGGCAGGTTGCAGGTTCGAATCCTGCCTGGGTCACCATTTTAGACCAATAAGATTAAGTACCTATAGATTAATTAGAAAAACAAATTTGTGTCGTTGAATTGTGATCTTTTTATAAAGACCTTTACACTTTAGTACGAGAGCCAGTGGGATCATACATTGGTTTGAGCGAGGCATCAGCTTTGACACGTGTTCCAGCCACATCAATTTCATAGCTTGACGCCAACACATCTGACTCAGTCTCTCCCGGACATGGGACATAACCCAACCCAATGGCTGCTCCTAAATGATGACCATAATTACCAGAGGATAGGTAACCCACAATTTTACCATCACGAAGAACTGTTTCATTATGGTAAAGTAGCGGCTCTGAATCTGTAAGTTTGAACTGCACTAATCTCATATCAAGACCAACATCTTTTTTACGTAATACCGCATCTCGCCCAATAAAATCAGTCTTGTCAGTTTTAATTGCAAAACCAAGCCCAGCCTCCAGAACGTGATCCTCACAAGTAATGTCATGTCCAAAATGTCGGAAACCTTTTTCAATCCGGCAGCTGTCCATCATATGCATGCCACAAAGCCTAGCATTTTGGGTCTGTCCAGCTTCCCAAAGGGTTTCAAATACATGTCCTGCCATATCAGAACTAACATAGATTTCCCAACCTAGCTCGCCAACATAAGTCACACGATGCGCCCGAGCTAAACCCATTCCAATTTCAATTTCTTGCGAAGTACCAAAGGGGTTTTTGGCGTTGCTAAAGTCATTGGGCGAAACTATTTCAAGCAGTTTCCGTGAATTTGGTCCCATAACGGCCAATACACCCTCACCAGCGGTGATATCGGTAATCACTACGTTAAAATTTCCCTTGTGGCGCAGCATCCATGTTTGATCGGCCAGTCGTGATGCAGCGGGGGTTACCACCAAGTAGCCAGTTTCAGACATCCGCGTCACGGTCACATCAGCTTCAATACCAGCATTATCATTAAGAAATTGAGTATATACGATCTTTCCTATCTGAACGTCATATTGTCCACCGCCAATATAGTTCATAAATGCGCAGGCATCCGGGCCATCAACCCGAATCTTGCCAAAAGATGACATGTCATAAAGGCCAATATTTTCACGAACTGCTTTATGTTCGGTTGCAACATTTTTAAAGAAATTCTGGCGTTTCCAGCTGTAACTATATTCAGGGGTTTGCCCTGGATTTGCAAACCAATTTGCCCGCTCCCATCCAGACAGCTCACCAAAAACTGCACCGTTTTCTTTCAAGTGTTGGTGAAATGGTGTGCGCCGTACACCTCGAGCCGTTCGCTTCTGCAAATAAGGAAAATGATCAGCGTACAGCAAGCCAAGGGTCTCTTTAGAACGTTCAAATAAATAGTGCTTGTTTCCCTGAAACGGCTGCATTCTGTTAATATCGACGTCGCCCAAATCAAAAGGCTTCTGGCCACCCTCCATCCACTGCGCTAAGGCCTGTCCCGCTCCCCCAGCTGATTGGATACCTATAGAGTTGAACCCAGCAGCAACCCAAACATTATCCATATCTGGAGCAAGACCTAAATGATACGCGTCATCGGGGGTAAAGCTTTCTGGTCCATTAAAAAATGTATGAATGCCTGCCTCAGCTAACATTGGCATGCGTTCAACGGCAGATTCTAAAATTGGTTCAAAATGATCAAAATCTTCTGGAAGTTGGTCAAATTCAAAGTCTTGGGGAATCCCATCCATAGCCCAGGGCTTAGATAGAGGCTCAAATGCACCAAGCAACATTTTGCCAGCGTCTTCTTTATAATAAGCACATTCGTCTGGCACCCGAAGTACCGGCATCTGCGTTAATCCATCTATGGGCTCAGTGACAATATAGAAATGCTCACAGGCGTGTAGTGGCACATTAATGCCCAACATAAGACCAACCTCATGGCCCCACATTCCACCACAGTTAATTACATTTTCACATTCAATTGTGCCATTTTCTCCCTGCTCATTTTTCCATTGTACAGATGTAACCCGGCGCCCTGCACGCTGGACAGTTATGACTTTCGTATTTTCAATGACTTGCGCACCCATTTGCCGAGCGCCCTTTGCTAAGGCTAGAGCGATGTTAGTTGGATCACCCTGACCGTCGAGTGGCAACCAAACACCCCCCGTTACACCAGTGATATTTAGATGCTTATATTTTGATTTAACCTCTTCAGGAGTAATTTCTTCTACTTCCACACCAAAAGCTCGGGCCATAGCCGCCTGACGAAAAATCTCTTCCTTACGTTCATCAGTAAGTGCGACAGTGATAGACCCACAACGCGTAAAGCCCGTGGCAACACCAGTTTCTGTCTCTAAGTTACCGTATAGTTCTTGGCTATACTTAGCCAACCTCGTCATATTGGCAGTGGCGCGAAGCTGCGCTATTAGACCTGCAGCATGCCATGTGGTTCCCGAAGTAAGCTGTTTGCGTTCAAGTAAAACTACATCTTTCCAACCAAGCTTGGCTAAATGATATGCCACTGAGCATCCCACAACCCCACCACCAATAATTACTGCCCTTGCCTTAGTAGGAACCAGAACCATGAAACCCTCCTGTAATACTTAAATCCCTAATTAAGCCTCAAAATATTTTGCTAAGGAAGCAATGTGATCAGGTCCAACCTCACAGCAGCCACCAATCACCGATGCACCACAGTCAGCCCAAGTCTTTGCAAAAATTAAGTATTCTGAAGGGCCCAGGTCTGTTCGAGATCTAAGCAAATCTACGGTCGCATGAATTGAATTAAAATCTGAATGAATTCCAGTGAACCCATTTGCGTATGCACCCAGAGTAAAGCCATTATCTGACAACACTGGCAGCCCCTGAGACACCGCCTCAGGCAAAGAACAATTTATCAAGACGACTGCAGGGTTAAATTCCTTCAACATGGGTATGGCATCTGCCAAAAGTTCTCCTGAGCGTAATTTGGCACCATCACTATCGTTCACCGATAGTGAAACCCAAACTGGCAGTCCAGTAACACTGGCACCCATTAAGCCACCCCTAGCCTGGTCAATTGACGACATCGTTTCTAAGATGTGAAAGTCCACATATGTTGAATGTAACCGAGCCAAATCAGCATATATCTCAGATGCTTGCTCTGAGGGTGGCGACTTATCAGGCTGATAGGAAAAGCCTTGTGGGCCAAGAGATCCACCGACCTGTCCTGAGCCATGAGCGTCCCTTGCTTCGACAGCCATTTGGCAGGCAGAGTGGGTCATAGGTACCAAATGTTGAAGCAAGTCCTTAGATTCTAGCCGATCTGGCAAAATTGAATATGTATTAGTGGTGGCAATGTGCGCGCCAGCCTTAAAATACTCATCATGAACCTGACGAACTAATTTGGGTTCATCTATTAGAGCCTGCATCGACCAAAGATCCGTTGCAGCACCTGCCCGGCTTACTAGCTCTTGCCCCATTCCGCCATCTAGAATAATCATGTCCAACCCCAAAGCCGCTAAGTTAAATTTTTACAGTCACAAAAAAACCTCTGAATACATAAAGAAAGCAATTTTACTATTCTTGAGTACCATCACACTAGGCGCGTAGGCGGTCATTGTTAGCATCCCAAAGCGGTTGATCTAATTGTACTGTAGCCCTGCATCGTTGGCCAAAAATTTCAACTTCAACTTCTGTCCCTGCGGCTGCCACATCACTACGTAGAACGCACAAGGCTATAGACTTACCCACGCGGTAACCAAATGCACCAGAGGTTGTTTCACCAACAATTTTACCATCATACCAGATCGTTGACATATATGGAGCATCAGATGCTCCTGCCTCCACAATTAAAGTTGCAAAAAACTTTTTTGAACCCTGCTGCATTTCACTTTGAAGTGCTGCCTTCCCAGGAAAATTTTCCACTTTATCTAATTTAACAAATCGTCCAAGGCCACCCTCAAAAAGACTATAATCAGTGGAGAGGTCACCTTTCCAAGCTCGATACCCTTTTTCAATACGCAAACTGTTTAGCGCATACATTCCAAAAGGTTTGGCGCCAGTAGAAATTATAGCATCGTAGAGTATGGGAATTTTTGCGTTCTCAGCATGGACTTCCCAGCCAAGCTCTCCAGCGAATGAAACACGAATTAGCGTACAAGGCTGGTCGGCTAAAACTGCAGATTGGTGGCTTAACCATCCAAGGGACAAGTCTGCGTCTGTGCCTATAGCATTCAAAACATCTCGAGACTTGGGCCCAGTCACAATTAAGGTAGAAATTTCATTTGTATTATCTTTGAGTGTTAAAAATTCTGGTAGACCATTGTTCAAAATATCAAAGTCGTGCCACTGGGCAGAAGCAGCCGTAATCAAGGTAAAGCGATCATGCTCATGACGAATAACGGACATCTCAGTTAAAATTCGTCCTCGCGTATCAGCAAAATATGCAAGGTTCATCCTTCCAGTTTTGGGCAAACCTCCCGTAATAAGTCCCAGCAAATACTGTGAGGAACCTTTTCCTGAAAGAGTAAATCGACTGAACCCCGGGAGGTCGAGCACTCCACAGTTATCCCGCACGTGCTCAGCTTCCTCTCTAATCCTCAGCGCCCATGGCCCCTTTCGGTCCCAGGTATGTGAAGCTTCTTCAGATACCTCATCACCTTTCCCTGCAAACCAATTTGCTCGCTCCCAGCCGTTGTAAGCACCCATAACTCCGCCGGCCTTTACTACCTTTTCATGTACTGGAGATAGTTTCTTATCCCGAGCTGCCGGCCATTCATGATGGGGGAAATGCATTGCATATTCATGGCCATAAACTTCCATGGCTTTTTGATTACAGTAGTCTTGGTCAGTATAATCTGTATACCGCCGTGGATCAACTGCCCACATATCCCACTCAGTTTCACCAGCTGTGATCCACTCAGCTAACACCTTACCGGCTCCACCACCTTGGGTAATACCAAAGGTGAACACACACCCCTCATATGCATTTTTTACACCTGGCATTGGCCCAATCAACGGCAATCCATCTGGCGCATATGGGATTGGGCCATTAATAACGCGGCCAACCCCCTGAGAGCCTAAGATTGGAACACGTTCCATAGCATCCTCAATATACCATTCCAAACGTTCAAGATCATCCGGGTAGAGCTGGAAACTGAAGTCTTCTGGCATTGGATCTTCTGGTGTGATCCAATGCGCCTTACAGTTGCGTTCATAAGGGCCTAGGTTAAGACCATTTTTATCCTGACGTAAATAATAAGATGAATCAACGTCTCTAAGAAGTGGCACTTTTTGGCCATTAGATTCTGTCCATTCTTTTAACTCTGGGATTTCCTCAGTGAGAAAGAACTGGTGGCTCATCACAGTCATTGGTACCGTACGGCCACCGTAAGGCCTAAACCATTCACCCACACGCTGTGCATAGTAACCCGCACAGTTTACTACTTTTTCGCAACGAATGTCGCCTTTGTCCGTGTGAACAATCCACTCATCACCAACTTGGGTCACACCCGTTGCTGGACAAAATCGTTGGATAGTTGCTCCCATATCACGGGCTCCCTTAGCCAGCGCCTGAGTAAGTTGGGCAGGATCAATATCCCCATCATCAGGATCCCAAAGGCCACCAGCTAAATCATGTGTTTCAAGGAACGGATAGGCATCCTTCATATCCGCCACAGACATCATTTCTACACCCAAGCCTTGATACCGCCCCATCGTGCGGGCACGCTCAAATTCCTGCATTCTCCTTTTATCATGTGCTAAACGTATAGAGCCTGTAACATGATAATTCATCGGATAGTCAACTTCATCCGCCAAGCCAGCATATAGACCAAGCGAGTAACGCTGCATATTCATAACAGCCCAGCTTGTACTAAATGATGGACAATTTCCTGCGGCATGCCAGGTGGAGCCAGCGGTTAATTCGTTTTTTTCAAGTAGAATACAGTTGGTCCAGCCCTCTTTAGCCAAGTGATACAATGTAGACACGCCAACAACGCCGCCTCCTATAATCACAACCCTTGCCACAGTTGGAAAATTACTCATTCTAGTCTCCCCCAGTCGATAGTCAGAAGTACCACAACCCCACCAATTTTTATAACTATGCCTTTATTTAAAACACTGTAAACCTCATTATTTTTACTTTTAAATCAGCACTTCTAAGGAACACATTACGAATAAAAAAATAAGTAGGTTTTATAGCTCATTACCCTTCACATCTGCTCGAATAAATATTCTAATTATAAAAAAGTTTTAAAAGGTATCTAATACAATGCGTGATTTTCACCTCCCAGGCCGCTCGGTTGTCTTAGCAACCAACGGCATGTGTGCAACTTCTCACCCATTGGCCGCAACAGTTGCAATAGACATACTAAAAAAAGGAGGAAACGCTGCAGACGCGGCCGTTTCCGCAGCAGTATTACTCGGAATGTGCGAGCCACAGATGACAGGCCTAGGCGGCGATATGTTTGCTCTTATTCAGAAAAACTCGGCCTCAGATGTCGTTGCTTTAAATGGATCTGGACGCGCTCCAAAAGCAGCAAATGCTTCTACTCTTCGCGAAAAGGGCCTCAGTGTCGTGCCACTGCGTGGTATAGATGCGGTAACCTTACCTGGTGCTGTTGATGGGTTTTGTCGAATGATTAAGGATTTTGGCAGCATGAACTTAGCCAAAGTATTGGCTCCAGCAATTCATTACGCACGTGAAGGTATACCAGTGGCACCGCGGGTCGCCTTCGACTGGAGTGACGGTGCTGAAGCTTTGCAGGGTTCTGCAATAGATAAATTTCTGATTGACGGAAGCGCACCAAAAGTAGGCCAGGTATTCCGCTCACCGGCTCAAGCCGAAGCATTAGAATTAATAGCAAGTGAGGGCCGAGATGGTTTTTACAGCGGGCCCGTAGCTCTTGATATGGTCAAAAGCCTACAAGCGCTCGGTGGCTCACATACTATTGATGACTTTGCGGCTACAAAAGCAAGCTACGGAACCCCGTTAAGTAGTAGCTACCAAGGCGTTGAAATGTTGGAACACCCAGCCAACGGACAAGGTGCGACAGCCCTTTTAATGCTTAACATAATGAAGCATTTTGAACTATCAAATCTAAACCCATTTGGCGCCCAACGTGCTCATATTGAAGCAGAGATTTCAAAGCTAGCCTACGATGCGCGCAACAGATTTATTGCAGATGTCGATTATACAACCCGTATGTCTCACATGCTCGCTCCCGAAACCGCTGCAAGTCTAGCATCTCTTGTTGACCTCAAACGAGCTATGGCAAATCCCTCAACTGCCGCAGAGGCCGTTCATAAGGACACAGTCTACATAACTGTCGTTGACAAAGATCGAATGGCTGTATCTCTAATCTACTCAATTTTTCATTCCTTTGGGTCTGGAATAGCATCTGATAAATATGATATTCTTTTCCAGAACCGGGGTGCAGGGTTTACGCTTGAAAAAGGTCATCCCAATGAACTAGCCGGTGGCAAGCGGCCCATGCATACAATAATACCGGGGATGTTGGCACAAAACGGACAGGTCACCATGCCATTTGGAGTTATGGGTGGTGCCTATCAGCCAAATGGACATGCTAGATTGTTATCGAATATGCTAGATTTTGACCTAAATATTCAGGCTGCAATAGATGCCCCCAGGTCTTTCTATGATAATGGTGTACTAAAAATTGAACGTGGCTATGCGTCAGAGGTCCATCAAAGACTTGCTGATATGGGTCATAAAATTGAAATCCCTGAAGGACCAATTGGTGGCGCTCAAGCAATCGTTATTGGAGATGACGGTATTTTAACTGGGGCTTCTGATCCACGTAAAGATGGCTGTGCCCTAGGTTACTAATTCTAATTAAATTGAAAGTGTATGGAATACGTCCCATCTTCAAAAGGCCCAAATAAGTCAGGAACATCTGGATGATCGACCGGTTGACCAGAAATATCTGCTATCAAATTTTGTTCTGAGACATATGCGATGTAGTAGCTCTGATCATTTTCTGCCAATAGATGGTAGAAGGGCTGATCCTTAATTGGGCGAGCTTCCTCAGGGATCGAAGCATACCACTCTTCTGTGTTTGCAAACTCAGGGTCCACATCAAAAATTACTCCTCTAAAGGGGTGTTTTTTATGGCATACAATTTGGCCCAAATGATATTTAGCTTCAGTCTGCACAACATACCCCCGATCGGTATTTTTTTAATAGACGATCTAACGCAAAAATGTCCAGCTTTCACAAAAAAAATTTCTGGAACAGGTAATAGAACTTTAAACAAAAGAAGAGCTAAAGCATTACTGCCTGACGTTGCATAATTATTCCAAGACGCTATAGGTAAAAAAAATAAAATAAAGCCAGTGGCAAAATGAGCAAGACTTTTCGTACCCTTATCTTAATGACCCTACTTGCTGGGTGTTCCTCTTCAGGAAATTATACGAATGCGCCGAAATCCTTGGACAATGCATGTTCAATTCTAGATCAGCGTCGGGGTTTTCTTCCAGCCTTCAGAGCCGCCAAACGCAAATACGGTGTCCCTATTTCTGTACAGATGGCAATCATATGGCAGGAGAGTAAGTTCAAATCAAAGGCTAAAACACCAAAGACTTATTTTCTTTGGGTTGTCCCTAATGGCCGGCAAAGTTCAGCTTATGGATACGCACAAGTCCTAGACGGCACGTGGGAGGAGTATAAATCGACAGCTGGCCGCTGGGGAGCGCGGAGAAGTAACATTCGCGATGCTACCGACTTTATGGGTTGGTATATGGCACAAAGCAGGCGAAACCTTGGGATCTCCATGTGGGATACCCGCAATCAGTATTTAGCTTATCATGAGGGTCGAAATGGGTATCGAAAAGGTTCTTATAAATCAAAAAGATGGCTTATAAGTATCGCTAACAATCTTCAAAAACGGACAGAAATGTACAAATCGCAACTCATAAGTTGTGGAAAAGGTTGAAGTTAAAGTCCGGCTACCGTAACTGCATTTCCCATCCAATATTAAATAGTCTGTCTGGGATTTTTTTTCCTTCAGTCCAGTCATCAACCACCACTATAGATTTATTGCCAGAATTGTTGTCAACTATCCACTGGCGTAATTGCACCGGATGGTTTGTAAAAACGAGTTTAATATAGCCATATTCAGCGTGAGCAGGATCTTGAAGGCTCAATACCGTGCTCGGACCATCGGAAACGTGTTCTAATACCATATTCTCTTTTTTGAAATTTACATTTTCCTTAAGGATAATATTGAGGGGTGTCTGGTTCAACGGAAACCTAAAGGGCTCTTTGTCCGATTTGGGATCAAAAACAGCGACTTGCCCACCACCCACAATAACCAGTCCCAAATTTGGTGGACCATACTCAAATCTTATTTTTCCAGGCCGTTTTAAATACATTTTACCCGTCGAAGAACTTCCATTGTCATTTATTTGATTAAAGGTAGATTCAACGGTAACAATACTGTTCATATAAGCCGAAAGCTCATCCAAACTTATTTTCTCAGCAAAAACAGGTCCAGAAATTAAAAGTAGTAAAACATAAAGAGATTTCATAACTATTGCGTACACCAATTGTAGAACTCTGCGAAAGTCAAAACACTCTATTTTGATGTCCATTATCAGTACTAAAAAAATTATCCTTGTTCAGGTACCAAAATTTCTCGCTTACCGACGTGATTTGCAGCACTGACTAATCCACTATCCTCCATCTGCTCCACCAAGCGCGCCGCCTTGTTGTATCCAATTGCTAGCTTCCGCTGAATGTAGCTCGTTGAGCACTTACGATCCCTAATCACAATTTGAACTGCAGTGTCGTAAAGTGCATCCTCAACATCAGAATTACCACCAAGACCCAAAACCAGGTCAATGTCATTTTCCTTACCTTCGGGTGATCCCTCAACCACACCTGATAAGTATTTTGGGGGCCCAAAGGTCTTAAGATGTTTTACAACATCTTCTACCTCCTCATCTGAACAAAATGGACCATGGACACGAGTAATTTTCCCACCGCCCGCCATGTAGAGCATATCACCCATACCCAGAAGCTGTTCGGCGCCCATCTCACCCAAGATAGTCCGGCTGTCTACTTTTGATGTTACCTGAAACGAAATACGGGTTGGAAAATTCGCTTTAATGGTGCCAGTAATGACATCTACAGACGGCCTTTGAGTTGCCATAATTATGTGTATGCCAGAGGCACGTGCCATTTGTGCCAATCGTTGAATACATGCCTCAATTTCTTTGCCAGCAACCATCATTAAATCTGCCATTTCATCAACCACTACGACAATATATGGCAAGGTCTCTGGGGCAAACTCTTCGGTCTCAAATAACGGTTCGCCCGTGCCATCATCAAAGCCAGTTTGAACTGTGCGGCTAAACATTTCTCCTTTTGACTGAGCATCTTTCACGCGACTGTTGTAGCCATCAATATTACGGACACCCATTTTAGACATCTTTCGATAACGATCTTCCATTTCGCCAACTGTCCATTTCAAGGCGACTACAGCCTTCTTTGGGTCTGTGACAACTGGACTTAATAAGTGCGGAATACCGTCATAGACACTCAGTTCAAGCATCTTTGGGTCAATCATTATCATCCTGCATTCTTCGGGAGTCAGTCGGTAAAGTAGCGAAAGAATCATCGTATTAATAGCAACAGACTTACCAGAACCTGTCGTTCCAGCTATCAGCAGATGTGGCATTTTTGCAAGATTTACAACAATTGGCTCACCACCAATATCCTTGCCCAACGCTAGAGGTAATTTCATGTTGGCATCGCCAAAATCACGCGCCGACAAGATTTCTCGTAATGCACACATTTCCCTATTATCGTTTGGCAACTCTATGCCTATTACAGTACGTCCTGGGACGGTACTTACTCGGGCAGAAAGTGCCGACATTGACCTTGCTATGTCGTCTGACAGGCCTATCACTCGGCTAGCCTTTAACCCAGGTGCGGGTTCAAGTTCATACATTGTCACAACTGGGCCGGGGCGAACACTTACAATATCACCTTTCACACCGTAGTCATCCAAAACGCTTTCAAGCATACGGGCATTACTCTCTAATGCGTCATCACTCAGTACGTGGCGCTGTATTGCAGTAGGGTTCATCAAAAGCCCCAACGGTGGCTTTTCATAAGTTTGTTCAGAATCTTTCGCCTCAAATTGCAATTTTGGGTTAGCTTCATCAATAGCCTGGGATGATGGCTGAATAGGCTTTTTTATAGAGTGCTGTACGACCGGCCTAACAATATTACTATCTAACTGCTCCGTATTATGGTTCGGGGGCATTAATTCAGTATCTAGAAGGTCATCACCAAAACTATCTATGGGGTTAGCTTCACGCTGCACTTCAAGATCTGATTGCAGCAGCATCGGTACTGGTCCCGTTGGCCGCCCAACTTTTGGCGTAACTAATATTGGTTTTGGATCACTTTCTAAACTGACTTGTGGTGTCCGTAGCTGAATAACAGCCGCAATTTTATTCCGAATACGGTCTTGCTGTATATCCTCCACTTGGTTGGAAACATCAGAGCCCAGAATAGGCTTTTCAGCCTGTCCATTCGATAATTTTAATAGTGCAGGCACTCGCGAAAAGAAAGATTTTGATATTGGGGCTCGATCCAACGGCGGTGAGCGCAGCGGATCAAGGTTACCGTGTACTTTTAGCCCAGAAGATGTAGGCTCTATATCTGAGTTCCTTATCGGCGAAGGCTCCAAATTAAGTGGTGTATCTCTTACCTTGCGGCGGTTTTTCACAGTAATAACTCCACGCCACATACCTGATCCGATTAGCCTCCCAGTAAAAAAAAGTGATTTACTAACTCCCAAGCCGATTGTCTTAAAGCCCAATTTTAACTCAGAAAACACCAGGCCGGTTACGTAATAAGCTAGAAGAATTACAAGTAGCCCAAGAATAACTGCAATAACATTTGCGCCCAAAGCAGCCGAGCCAGGCAATAATTGTAGTATTATATAGAGAACAGTATCACCAAAAAGACCACCCATAGAAAAATTGTGAACCCAATCAGCATGTGGTGTTACGGTGGCTAGATACAGGGAACACAGTGCCCAAAAAATTGGTGCGTAAATAAGACGAATTAACATGCGCTCTGCACCAATATGGGTAATTAAACGCATGCCCCACACAACAAAAAGAAACGGAATGCTCCAACTGCCAAGGCCCATAATTTTCATCAAGGGCGCCGTAACCGTGGCACCTAGTTGGCCAAAAAGGTTACCAATCTCGCGGCCACCCGAGCTCATCCATGCCGAATCCTCCGGCGAATAACTTGCCAACGTAAGTGTTAAAAACACACCTACAAGAATAAAAATTAAACCAAGAGCTTCAACGCCTCGCTTCTCTAAAAAAGCCTGCGTTGTAGCGTCCAAAAGCGGATCACGCCCGCGGGTTGGATATGCCATGTAAACCTCAACATCATTTATACAAACAGTCACGGATAATAGTTAATCCACGCTGCGTTTCTTCTTTTGGAGCCACTAAAGCAACTCGGACGTAACCGGACCCAGGGTTCTGCTCGTTTGCGATTTGCCCCAAGTATGATCCTGGTAGCACCCGCACCCCTTTTTCAGTCCAAAGTTTTAATGTTGCCATTTGATCATCTTCGACAGGTAACCACAAGAAAAACCCAGCCAGAGGTGAATTATATGCATCAATACCGGCAAAAATGTGGTCAGACGCCTCAAACTTGTCACAATATAGTTGCCTGTTAGCAACAACATGCTCTTCATCAGCCCACACTTTAGCAGAAACATCCTGTATGGGGCCAGCTACCGGGCAACCTGCATAAGCTCGTAGCTGCTTAATCTGGGATATGTTCCTCGACCCAGACGCTACAAATCCAGACCGCAAGCCAGGTAAGTTTGAGCGCTTGGATAGTGAGTGGAAGGCAACCACACGTTCCGGATCAGCGCCAATTTCAGCAGCAACCTCTAAAGCCCCAGGTGGTGGCGCACTACGATAGATTTCGCTGTAACATTCATCTGCAAAAATTTTAAAATCATAAGTCTCAGCCAGTCGAAGCAGACGGGTCCAATAATCTACGTCAGCTATCACACCCTGTGGATTGGCGGGTGAGCAAAGGAAGAATGCTGATGCTTCATTTAGTTCAGACGGTGTAAGGTGATCTAAGTTAGGGAGAAAGCCTGATTCAGCGCTTGCTGGTAGGTAGACCGATTGGGCGCCAACCGCCATAGCAGCTACGGTGTAGACTTGATAGAATGGATTTGGGATAAAAATTTTTGAGCCTGTTGGGCAAAGTGCAACAACTGCGTTAAACAGGCCTTCCCGCGTTCCGTTAAGAACCATTACCTGATTATCTGGATCCATGGACACCCGATATCGTCGCTTAAGAAACCCACAGATACTTCTGCGCAGTTGTTCCGTGCCATAATTATCAGGATAGTTATTAAATCCTGAAGATGCATCCACAAGGGCAGGCACAACCCAATCAGGAAACTTATGCTTTGGCTCACCAATAGTCATGTTAATGACATCCCCCCCGGGGGCATGACAATCCAGGAGAGTGCGCAAGCGAGGCCAAGTAGCGGTTGGGAGCAAGTCAAATCGGGTAGGTATCATATATTAGTTCCTCTTCGTCAGGATCGTTAGGCTAGCTTAACTGCCACAGAAAATCTGAAAGTAAATTCACGCCAAAGCATTTTCAACTCCTGCTCCAAGCCTTAAAAGGCGATGCTCTTGCATTGGAGGACATACGATCATCAAGCCGCAGGAGGGGATGCCAGTAGGCAATGTTAAGGCACAAGCTCCTAGTAGATTGCCGATACGGGTATTTCGCAGCGCCAGCAGGTTCTCATTGACATAATATTCATGGTCTTGAGATAGACGATTGATATTAGGTGGCAAAATTGGTGAACTAGGCATTAATATGGCATCATAACCTGATGTAGCATCGTAATAATCAGCTCGCAATTGATCCAACTTTTGCCAACCTGCTACGTAGTCAGGTGCTAAAATATTAGCCCCACTGCGAAACCGCAGAAGTATTTCTTCAAACATCAATTCAGGTTTGAGCTCAATTTGATCTTTCCAGGTTCCATAAGCCTCAGGTGTAAACAGGACGCCAGTGAGGTCCAGGGCTTCTTGCACTTGGGGGAGTTCAAGGTTTTCAACCACCGCACCCATTGCCTTCAATCTATGTATAGCATTACTAAAACCTTCTTGCGGTCCCTCTCGGATATCATCAAATCCAGCCGTATCACAAACTGCAAAACGGCAACCCTCTAATTTAAAGTTAGTTAAATCTACAGGGCGAGCACCCTCTAAAGATGCCAACGCAAGCGAGGCATCTTCAACTGAACGACAGAGAGGTCCTATAGTATCAAAGCGAGCACATAGCGGCACCACGCCGCTTAAAGACAGTCGGCCACTTGTAGTCTTGAGCCCAACTAAATCGTTCCAAGCAGCTGGCACCCTAACCGATCCACCGGTGTCTGACCCAATAGCCAAGGCTGCTAATCCAAATGCAACAGATGCGGCGGCACCCGAGGAAGAACCTCCTGAAACAGCTGAGTGATCATTTACACAAGGCGCAGTTGCCGTTTTAGGATTATAGCCAAGACCCGAAAACGCTAATTCAGACATATGCGTTTTGCCAAGACACACCAGGCCAAGGGAAGTTGCAGTTTTCAGAACTTCACAGTCCACCTCGGGGATGCGTCCCTTCAGCAGCAAGCTACCCGCCTCAGTAGCCGTACCTGCACTATCAAATAAATCCTTCCAAGAAACTGGAACACCGTCCAAGGCAGATTTGCGTTGACCGCTAGCTGAACGTTCGGCAGCTGCAGTAGCCTCTAGCAGGGCGCGTTCATCTGTGACGACCGTGTAGATTCTATCTTTAAATGGATGCCCGTGAATTGCATCCAAATATCTTTGGGTCAAAGCTATAGGATTAATATTACCCTTGCCAATCTCTCGACCAAGGGCTGCAGCGCTCATTTCCAACCATCGTTCCATTGCTCGACCTCCCCTGTTTATTTACAAACTAACGGTGTCTTAACCCCTCGACAACATCTCTTAGCTACATCATGTCAGTAATATGGATTATGAAGTTATCATCTCTGGCGGTGGCCTTAATGGTATTACGTTAGCTCTAGCATTAAATCATGCTGGAATAAGTGTAGCTATAATTGACAAACAGGCACGAGAAACACTCTCTAGCAGTGATTTTACTGGTAGGTCTTATGCACTATCTTCAGCTAGTAAGAAAATGCTGTCAGCTCTTAATGTATGGCCTAACTTAAACTCTAAAGCTCAGCCAATGCTTGAAATAAAAGTTACAGACGGTTCTATTGATGAAAAACCCTCACCTTTTGCAATGCACTTTAACAAGAGAGATTTTAATGATGGCCCAATGGGTTTTGTTGTGGAAGATCGCCACCTAAGGCACGCCCTATTAAAGTCCTTAGCCGATACAAACGTGGCCTATTTCTATGAAGCAGAAATTGTAAAACAAACACTTAACGGACCAAACGCGATCGTTGAGTTAAATAATGAAACCTCACTCTCTACTTCCATTTTAGTTGGCGCTGATGGTCAGAATTCAAGAACAGCGGCAGCAGCTGGAATACATCGGATAGGCTGGGATTACGGGCAATCGTCTTTAGTTTGTGCAGTTGAACATGAAAAACCTCACAATAGCATTGCATATCAACACTTTTTGCCAGCTGGCCCATTGGCCATACTGCCACTCACTGGAAATCGCAGTGGCATTGTTTGGACCGAAAAATCCGAAACAGCTTCAGTTATTCATAATTTAAAAAGTGATGAATATCTTGATGCGTTGCTACCCCGATTTGGTAAATTTTTGGGTAATATTTCTTTAGTTGGTAGTCGTTACATTTATCCACTAAAATTATCTACGACACATCAAATGATTGATACGCGTCTCGCTCTCGTGGGTGACGCCGCACATTCAGTACATCCAATAGCAGGTCAGGGTTTGAACGCTGGGTTTAAAGATGTGGCCGCCCTAGCAGAGATATTATGTGAAACAAAACGACGGGGCCAAGATTTGGGAAATCAGACAACTTTAGAGCAATACCAACATTGGCGTAGATTTGACAATGCGATGCTCAGTCTTGTTACAAACGGTGTTAATAATTTATTTTCAAACAATAATCCTATAACCCGCACGATACGTGATTTAGGTTTAGGTCTTGTTAATAATAATACTATCCTGCGTCAGGCGTTAGTTGCAAATGCTGCAGGCACATCGGGCGATGTACCAAAACTTTTGAGAGGGCAAGAGCTTTAGAGTTAATTTGATATTCTATTCAATCTCACGAGCCTCACCAAAAAGCATTATAGGAATGCCGTCTCTAATTGGATAAGCCAGATGCGCAGATTTCGATACTAGCTCTTGACTGTCTGCATCATACTTTAGAGGCCCTCCCGTTTGAGGACAGATCAAATATTCTAACATTTTCCGGTCAATTGCGCTCATTGTAAAACATCTTCATCTGCACCACCGCGCAAAGCAAATTCAATCAGTGTCGTCAAAGTTTCTCGACGGGTGCTTAGACTTGGAGCCTCCAATAAAGCTTGTTTGTCTTCAGGCTTAAAAGGACAAAGCATAGACAAAGAATTAATAAGCAATTCATCATCTGCTTCCTTCATAGTATCCCAATCAGTCGCAAGTTGTTGGTTATCGAAATATCGTTTTAGGATAGATAAAAAGGCTTTACGATCGAAACTAGTATCTTTCTCAACTTTGCCTAGATCACGTTCGAAACCGTCCCAGGTCACATGGCATCTTCGATACGGAGCAAAGCCCTCAACCTCTTCTTTTACACGAAACCTGCTCATGCCCGACAGCGTCACCATATACCTGCCATCCTCAGTCTCTGAAATTTGACTGAGACGACCAGCACAACCGATAGAGTGCAAAACCATGTCACCACCACGCGCTGAGTAGGGCTGTACCATACCAATAAACCGGCTCGCAGTTTTCATACTGTCTTCTATCATGTTTAGATAACGCGGCTCAAATATGTGCAACGGTAGCTTGGCGCGCGGCAACAATAGCGCTCCCGGCAGAGGGAACACCGGTATCACATCGGGCATGTCATATTGAAGTGTCATTAGGTATATCTAGCGCAGTAATAAAATCATGCAAATATTAATGAAGATAATTTACGACGCCCGTTCAGCACCACAGGGTCATTGGCTGGCAGTGCGTCAAAAATAGTAAATAGTTGCGTTTTGGCAGCCCCTTCATTCCAATCTCTATCGCGAAGATAAAGTTCGAGTAGTTGCGATACAGCTTCTTCGGACTTGCCCGCGGCATGTAGCGCTGTTGCAAACTCTAACCGCGCTTGGTGGTTTTGACCATCAGATTGTACTGCAGCCTCTAAGTCATCCAAAGGCCCTGCATTTGCTGCCTGTTTCGCAAGATCTAATTGCGCACGGACAGCCTCTAATTCTGGTGCATCAGTAATTTCAGTGGGCGCACCATTCAAAATAGCTTCGGCTTCTTCAAGATCATTCAACATTAAATTTGACTTCACTAATCCAGCATAAGCACTCACATTTACTGTGTCTTCCTCTATAATTGCCAAAAAAGTTTGGGCGGCATCAGCCGCATTACCCTCATCAAGCATTTCTTCAGCAGCCTTTAGGGCGTCGTCCAGCCCACCACTTTCTTCAGATCCACCGCCAAGTGCTACTACACGATCCACAAATTCCTGTATTTCAGAACCAGGAACAGCGCCTTGAAATCCATCTACTGGCTGACCCTTCCAGAACGCATAAACTGTTGGAATAGATTGGATTTTTAGCTGCCCCGCAATTGATTGGTTCTGGTCGATGTCAACTTTAACCATTCTGACGGAACCACCAGCTGCCGTAACAGCCGCTTCAAGAGCGGGACCCAGCGTTTTGCATGGGCCACACCAAGGCGCCCAAAAATCTACAATGACAGGAATGTTTTGCGACATTTCAACAACATCATTTACAAACGTCTGTTCAGATGCGTCTTTAATTAAGTCCTCAGCGGGTGTAGCGGTAGTGTTCAATTCAAGCATTACATGGGTTCCTTTTTTGTAGCTTATATATGAGCTTCACAAACTGTTTTGCCAAGGGGTAGCTAAATATCAAAACTAGCGAATACTGGCGCATGATCAGAGGGTTTATCCCATCCCCGCACTCTTCGAAGTACCGAGCTAGAATGCGCTGACTGAGCAATATCCGCAGTAGCCCATACGTGGTCTAATCGGCGTCCTTTGTCGGCGGTATCCCAATCCTTTGCACGGTAAGACCACCAGCTATAAAGACGGCCATCCGGAATATCTTGTCGCGTCACATCAATCCAATCGCCTGCAGCCATTACATCTCTGAAATGCTGAACTTCAATGGGTGTGTGGCTCACAACTTTTAAAAGTTTTTTATGGTCCCAAACATCATCCTCACGTGGCGCAATATTTAGATCCCCAACCAAGATAGATCGCTTTGGTTTTTGAGCTAAAAATAAATCACGTAACTCAGTAAGATAATCCAGCTTTTGGCCAAATTTTTCATTTTTTTCTCTGTCTGGAAAATCACCACCAGCGGGCACGTAATGATTGTGAATTGTAACGCCACTGGGCAGCTTTGCCGCTACATGACGAGCGTGTCCTAAATTAGCAAGATCCAACCCACCCACATCTTCCAACGGGATTTTGGATATAATCGCAACACCATTGTAGCCCTTTTGTCCGCGTGCGACGATATGTGAGTATCCTAAATCCAAAAATCCTTGCCTAGGAATAAGTTCGACTAAGCTTTTGCATTCCTGCAGGCATAGGATGTCAGGACCTTCCTCACGCAGCAATTTTAATACGATGGGTTCACGCAGTCTTACTGAGTTAATATTCCAAGTAGCTAATTTAAATGACATCCATATGCTCCACTTTATCTTAATCAAGGCAGCCCATTTGCGCACTTACGGAACTCGCCTCTTCCAATCTTAAATCATTTCAATAACATTTTTATCAATGGCCAAAACATAACCACGTCGGGCAACATTTTTGATCAAAAGTGTACTTATCATTTGATTTCCCAAGGAATCACGAAGCCTTTTTATCCTGGTAGCGCCAGCGGCTTCATCACAGTCAGCTAACGGTCTTCCAGCAATAACTGATTCCAGCTCTGCTCCGTTTAACATTTCACCATCCATTCTCGCCTCGGCCAGAACCGAAATAGTTTCTATAGCGGCTTGGGTCAGCTGAAACTCCATATTATTTAAAATAACAAGGTTCTCCGCACGGCTTATCAAGAGGGATGAAACTTGAATTCCCGTTGTCTCAATTTGAGCCACTCGTCGATTAAGAACCAATAAAAAGCTCAGAAACGCCACAGCCGCCAACAGCAACGCGGCCGCCATTAGCAAAAGAACGAAAATTACTGCACGATAACTAGCCAATGTGTCGGAAAAAGCCGTACCAGACTGCGCTAAAATTTCTAATAATTTGACCTGACCCTGACTGGTCATGGCATCATTTTGTACAAAAATCTGTTCGACCCTAGCATTGAATGCATTACCGTCAGGAAGTGTCCACAACAACCAAAAGCCAGTGAGCGCGAGGATCGTAACGATCCCAGAAAGTCCTACTATAACAACCCAACGCGTAGTTTTTCGCGCTTCAGTAGCGGAGGAAGTTTTCACCAGCATTTTCCTTCCGTTGAGTCGTCGGCAGCTTGCGAGATACTGTTAGCAAGTTCAGTAAAGTCCAACCGTGGGGCAATAGTCGAAGTGCCACTTTTTTCTGCACAATACTGGCTGTGCACTCTACACTGTCAAACTTCATAATCCCATAGTGCAGCTTAAGTGGGTTTTCTTGCTTTGCCTTATAGTCTGCATAGCACGCAGCTTGCGCAGACTGTGTCAGGAAGATCGCAAGTGTAATTATTATCCATTTCATCTATCAATACTGACACCAAGCACCGCGTTATTCAATAACAAGACAGTGCTATCTCCTAACATTTAGCCGTTATTGCTTAGCGATGGGCAACTCGCACAAGATTAATCCAGCAATGCCCAAAGTGGCAAGAAAGGACATCTTATGCATATCAATATTCTTAGGTTTTTAATAATTTTTTTTATTACATTTTCAGGGCTGGGCCCAACACCAGCCTTTTCAGACAATAACGACTCATTTGCAAAATTCTTACTTGGTGCTGCTACATTAGTGGCACTTAGCCAACCCAATATGAGCAACCACCACGTTGAATATTCAGTATCATCCCGTAGGGCTATACAAAAGCCCAAGCAACTTTGGCGTTATAGCCGCAGAATTATACCATCACCGAAACAATTTTGGGATTATCAGGAAATCTTACCAGCTCGCTGTAATCGTTTAATACACACACAAATTGGCAAAGTGAGAATAGCTCCAAATCGATGCCTCGACAACAACTACAGCTATGCCACTCACTTGCCTGACAGATGCCAGCGTGTGGTGCAAAAATTAAATGGCCACATTTTGAGAGGTTATAAGGTACGTTGCCTTCAACAATACGGGTACAGCTTTCATTGGTAAGGGCCACAAGTATACTTGGTTTCAAAAATATTATTACCCAACTGAAAAATTATTAACCCTGCTTATCATCTCTCTTTTTTAATTTGGGCGTTAAGGTTACTGTCAAACCATGGCAGATTTACCTACCTATGAATATGAAGAAAAACTAAGGTCAAAAGGTTATTCAACTATCGCCGGAGTTGATGAAGTTGGCCGTGGACCAATAGCTGGACCCGTCTATGCGGCTGCCGTTATTTTAAACCCTAATCACATTCCAACGGGCCTAAATGATAGTAAAAAGTTATCTGCAAGAAAACGTACTTTAATATCAGAGGAGATTATGAAGCACGCTGATGTTTCTATTGGCAGCGCGTCAGAGCGAGAAATTGAAGAAATAAATATTCTTCGTGCATCACACTTGGCAATGATGCGTGCGATAGAAGGGCTTAAATCAACCCCAAATCATGTTCTAATTGATGGGAATTTAGTTCCGCGCGACCTAACCATACCAGCTATAGCTATAGTTAGGGGCGATGCCCGTTCAGTTTCAATTGCCGCAGCCTCAATAATGGCAAAAACCAGTCGCGATTTACTAATGTGTGATTTGGGGCAACAGTTTCCTGGTTATGGATGGGACAAAAATGCTGGATATCCAACCAAGCAACACTTGAATGCCCTCCAAGATCTAGGGGTTACCCCCCATCATAGACGAACCTTCAAGCCAGTACACAATATATTGTATCAAGAATAAAATTAAGTAATTGATTTAAATATATAAATTGACGGCGAATCAATCATGATTCATCTTCAGGGCCACAAACGAGTGCAGAAAATGCACCAGGGCAGAGGCTAAAATGAAAACAAACATGAAAACCGCGGCAGCAGACACGCTGCCTCTAAATACTATTATTGACGGCGATTGCATTGAGGTTATGAATAGCCTTCCAGAATGCTCAGTAGATCTAATTTTTGCTGACCCACCATATAATTTGCAATTAAAAGCTGATTTGCATCGCCCAGATAATTCAAAAGTGGACGCAGTGGACGATCATTGGGATCAATTTGATAGCTTTGCAATCTATGACAAATTTACTCGTAACTGGCTCAAAGCAGCCCGCCGGCTTCTGAAGCCTAATGGGGCAATCTGGGTAATTGGAAGTTATCATAATATTTTTCGAGTTGGCACAGCGCTTCAGGATGCAGGCTTCTGGATCCTGAACGATGTGGTTTGGAGAAAATCAAACCCAATGCCCAACTTTCGTGGCAAACGCTTTACTAATGCGCATGAGACAATGATCTGGGCCTCCAAGGCCGAAGGAGCGAAATACACATTCAACTATGAGGCGCTTAAGGCCCTTAATGAAGGTATCCAGATGCGTAGTGATTGGGTGCTCCCCATTTGTACTGGCCATGAGCGACTTAAGGATGAGCATGGGGACAAGGCTCACCCAACACAGAAACCTGAAAGCCTCCTCCACCGTGTTCTACTCGGAGCAACTAATCCTGGTGACGTTGTGCTTGATCCCTTTTTTGGAACTGGCACAACCGGCGCTGTAGCTAAAATGCTGGGCCGCGATTTTATTGGCATTGAACGTGAAAAAAACTATCGCAAAGTAGCTCAAAAACGAATTGATGACATCCGTAAATACGACAGCGAAGCCCTGGCCGTAACCGCTTCCAAGAGGTCAGAGCCGAGGGTTCCATTTGGACAGCTAATTGAAAGAGGTATGTTGAGGCCAGGTGAAGTGTTAACTAGCCCACGAGGTAAAACAGCAAAAGTTCGGGCAGATGGTACACTGGTCAGTGGCGAAGCTGCTGGATCTATTCATCAGGTAGGTGCGGTATTGGAGAATGCGCCCTCATGTAATGGCTGGTCCTATTGGAACTTCCGCCGAGAAGGCAAAGTGGTTTCTATCGATCTCTTGCGACAGCAAATTCGTTCGGAAATGCGCCAGCGCCCAAACTAATTAATAATAAAATCACATTGCCGCCTGCGCTTGCAGAATCTTGCAAAACGCAAACTTATGCCCCGCCCCTGTGGTGGGGCTTTTTTTCGACATCTGGTAATTTATTAGAGCTAATAGCTACATTCCAAACTTTGCGCATAACAGTTGGTAAATCTGCCACATAGAATTTGTTTTTTTCAACAAACTCCTGATTTATATTTTTAAAACTTGAACTTGCAACCATGACTTTCAGTTTTAAATGGAAATGCGTGAACGTATGACGGACCTCATCGGCAACTTCTGCCCAATCAGCCTCAAATGGTGGTGCAAATTTAGGCTCACCTTCAACCCAATTGCTACTTGGCCAACATAACATCCCACCCAATAAACCCACATCTGGTCGTTGTTCCAAAAACACTGCCCCATCGTCTCGAGCCGCCACGTATGCAAATCCGTTCCGAGTAGGTTTCTTTGCCTTAGCAATTTTCTTCGGCAATTCCGCCGCGCTGCCATGTAGCCGGGCAAGACAGGAATTATTCCAAGGACACAAATCACAGGATGGTGATTTGGGAGTACAAATAGTGGCACCCAAATCCATCACAGCCTGCGCATAATCTCCAGGACGGTGCTTGGGTGTTAGTGTTTCTGCCAAAACTGTAAGCTGCGCCTTCGATTTTGGCAGCGGGACATGCAAGTCAAACAACCGAGACATGACCCTCTCCACGTTGCCGTCAATTACAGTTTCGGACT
>ENA-UOXV01000194-UOXV01000194.1-marine-metagenome-genome-assembly--contig:-NODE-194-length-80831-cov-27.743773_pt1 | contig 80831 bp, 73 predicted proteins | sample MGYA00238165_ERZ766961 | MGnify/ENA primary metagenome ERZ766961 (study PRJEB28924, sample SAMN03173240) | marine metagenome | biome: Marine; feature: Water; material: Subsurface seawater | place: North...
GATATGCCGCGGCCTACTTGTACAGTAACAACTTTGAATACAACCTCTTTGATAATGACTTTTCACAGTACTTATCGGGAGACTTCGGTTATGGTTATTCACAAAGCATTGATGATGCAGCCAATGACAATTTGGATATGGGAGGAATATTTGGATTACCCAAAGCATCAGCCAAAGGGTTCGGTGCCGATTTGGGGGTTGTTTACGAATGGAGACCTGAGTATAAAGACTATAAATATGATATGGATGGAGAAATGAATTTGTGGGCCAGAGACCAAAATAAATACAAACTTAAAGTAGGTCTTTCGCTAACAGATATTGGAGGAATTAAATTTAAAAAAGGTGGAATCAGTCGTGACTTTACAGTGAACACATCGAACTTATTTGATCTCAATACATTTGATGGCGCTGATGGTCTATTGGGTTTTGATCAAAAAATTGATTCGCTCATTACCCAATCGCAAAATGCAGGGAATACAGAATGGACAGCGGGTGAAAGAGATACGGCTTCTACTTTCTATATGAGAACACCGATGGCATTTAGTTTTCAGGTTGATTATCATATCTGGAAATGGTTCTATGTGAACACAACGGGTATATTTAACATTATTTCAAAAAACAAGGACTCAAAAGTGAAGGTGGCAAATCAATTTTCTGTTACACCAAGCTTCGACCATGCATGGTTCGGAATCCACTTGCCTTTCTCAATGAATGATTATAGTGGGTTTAAAGCAGGTCTTGGTGCAAGACTTGGTCCTTTAACCATTGGGGTTACAGACTATCGCTTCTTATTTGCTTCTGGGAAAGTTCGGGGTGCAGAATTTTATGCAGGAGTTCGGGTTCCTATATTATATGACGCACCAAATGACTTAGATGGAGATAAAGTTTCTGATAAAGTAGATGATTGTATTGATGTTCCTGGTCCATGGACTTTTAAAGGATGTCCTGATACGGATAATGATGGGATCATTGACATGAAAGATGATTGCCCACTGGATTCAGGATTGGTTGAATTCCAGGGATGCCCAGATAGAGATAATGATTCAATTCCAGATAGAGTTGATGACTGCCCTGATACACCAGGACTCGCTCAATTCAATGGTTGTCCTGATACGGATTTAGATGGCATTATGGATAAAGAAGATGATTGTCCATTGGATTCGGGATTGGTTGAGTTCAAGGGTTGTCCTGACACTGATTTGGATGGAATAATGGATAAAGAAGATGATTGCCCATTAGATTCTGGATTGGTTGAATTCAATGGTTGTCCTGATACTGATGGAGATGGTATAAGCGATCAAGACGACGCTTGCCCGCTCGTATTTGGGGAAAAAGAATTTCAAGGATGCCCTGATACAGATGGTGACGGAATCATTGATGGAATTGATGATTGTATAGAAACTCCTGGCCCAAAAGAGAACAATGGTTGTCCATGGCCGGATACGGATGAAGACGGATTGTTAGATAAAGATGACGACTGTCCGACAATTCCTGGTCCAAAAGAAAACAATGGTTGCCCATATGTAGACACAGATGAGGATGGCTTATTTGACAAGGATGATGAATGTCCGAATACTCCTGGACCAATTGAAAACAAGGGTTGCCCTGTTATTGAAGAAGAAGTCGTCGAAGTATTGCAAACTGCTTTTGACAACTTAGAGTTTAGAACAGCAAAAGATATCATTCTAAATGATTCTAAACCTTCATTAGAAGAGTTGGCAACAGTGTTAAATGAGAGACCAACATGGAAACTGGAAATATCCGGACATACTGATAATGTTGGTAACGAAGATAAAAACATGGTGCTTTCGAAGAAAAGAGCAGAGTCCGTGAAAAAATTCCTCGTAGCTCAAGGTGTTGATGAAACGCATTTAATCATTAAGTTCTTCGGAGAAACGGCTCCAATTGCTGACAACAATACAGCAGATGGCAGACAGAAGAATAGACGTGTTGAAATGAAAGTAATCTTTGAATAATCACATGAAGAACACAAACATAAAGGGGCCTTGCGCCCCTTTTTTGTTTTAAGCAAATAAGTATTCTCCAAAGCTTAATGTTTTCTTAATTTACTTTATTCAAAGAAAATCATGGAGTTGAGTATATTCGCAATGTAAAAAAGAACAAAATTCACATTTAAAGATTTTGAAATACCCCAAACCCAGTTTACTTATTTTTTATGGAAGCCTTGCTACTTTGGGGTTTAGCTTCACTTTTACGCTTTTCGTTCATTTATTTATTTCAGAAGTGGACTCAACGCTTTTTTTTATTATCCCTATTCTAGGTGCTGTTTTTGTATACATCATCTTTAGTTTCTTGCTTAGAAAATTTGTTGAACATCGGCTTTCTTTACTCTACAGATCGATTCAAACAAAAAAAGAAGCCACTTCGGTCTCATACGAAGATGAATCATTGGATAGTATGATTGAAAGTGCAGAAAAAGACGTGAAAGACTGGCAAAGTAAACAGGGTCAAGAAATTTTAAAACTCAAAGAACAAGAGAATTTTAGGAGAGAGTTTCTCGGAAACCTGGCTCATGAACTAAAAACCCCTGTTTTTTCAATTCAAGGTTATATCCTGACTCTATTGGAAGGCGGCTTAGAAGATGAAACCATCAATAAAAAATTCCTAGAACGAGCTTCCGTTTCGACGGATAGAATTGTAAGTATTTTGGGAGATCTCGATCAAATCACCAAACTTGAAATTGATGCTCTTGAAATGCATCTTGAATCCTTTGATATTCTCAAGTTGGCATCGGAATGTATTGAAGGTGTCGAATTAAATGCTGAAGAAAAAAACATTACTTTAAACTTGAAAAACTCAAGCGATGACATCTATGTAAATGCGGATAGGAAAAGAATCGCTCAAGTTTTAACAAATCTATTAAACAACTCCATATCATATGGAAAAGAAAATGGTCAAACAACGGTATCTATCTTTACCATTGACGATCTCGTTACCATTGAGGTGGCAGATAATGGGATTGGAATTGATAAATCACATTTTTCTCGTTTATTCGAACGATTCTATCGGGTTGAAAAAAGTCGAAATCGGCATGAGGGAGGAACGGGTCTTGGACTAGCTATTGTCAAGCATGTTATTGACTCTCATCAACAGAAAATCGCGGTGAAAAGTTCCTTAGGAATTGGCAGTCAATTCACCTTCAGTTTAGACAAAGCATAAATTATTTGCGCTAAATCAAATCCTTGTTGTACCTTTGCCGAAATTTTTAGAAAATAGTTCGTTTTATTTAATTTATTTCAGTTATGAAAATACTTAAAATTCAAGCACTTAGGGGGCCAAACATTTGGAGCATTCGAAGACAAAAGCTAATCCAAATGAGATTAGATTTAGAAGAATTGGAAGAAAGGCCAACCGATAAAATCGAAGGATTTAAAGAACGTTTGGAAAACCTTCTTCCCACACTTATCGAACACCGTTGTTCAGAGGGGTGTAGAGGTGGATTTTTTCAAAGGGTTGACCGAGGTACTTGGATGGGACATGTCATTGAACATATCGCTCTAGAAATTCAAACATTGGCTGGAATGAATGTTGGTTTTGGTCGTACGAGAGAAACCAAAACTCCAGGTGTTTATAACGTGGTATTTAACTACCTAGAAGAAAAAGTGGGTATCTATTCTGCTAAAGCAGCGGTCAAAATTGCTGAAGCATTGATTGAAGGTACAGAATATGACCTCACAGATGACATTCAAAAAATGAAGGAAATCAGAGAGGATGTGCGTCTTGGACCTAGTACAGGAAGTATTGTTGAAGAAGCCGTTTCAAGAGATATTCCTTTTCTTCGTTTGGGTCGAAATTCTCTTATACAGCTTGGAGCTGGAGTGAACCAAATGCGTTTTCAAGCAACCATTACATGTAAAACGAGTAACATCGCCGTAGACATTGCTTGCAACAAGGAACAAACTAAAAAAATGTTAGATGACGCTTCTATCCCGGTAGCAAAAGGAGATATTTGTTATGATGAAGAGGATTTACAGGAGACCATTGATGATATTGGCTACCCTATTGTGATCAAACCCTTGGATGGGAATCATGGAAAAGGAGCTTCAATAAACGTTGACAATTGGGATGATGCGGTAAAAGGCCTCAAGCATGCAAAAGAATATTCACGACGTGTTATTGTAGAAAAGTTCATTACTGGATTTGACTTTAGAGTTCTTGTGATTAATAATGAGGTAATTGCAGCAGCGCAAAGAGTTCCTGCTCACGTTATAGGAAACGGGAAAAATACAATTCAAGAGCTCATTGACATTACAAACGAAGATCCAAGAAGAGGTTATGGTCATGAAAATGTACTTACCGAAATTACCATTGACAGATCAACAGAAAGGCTCATTGATAATGCCGGTTATACCTTAACCACCGTCTTAACTGAAAATGAAACTTTATATTTAAAATCAACTGCCAACCTAAGTACGGGAGGAACATCCGTAGATGTTACTGACCTCATGCACCCAGAAAATGTCTTTATTGCAGAACGTATTTCTAGAGTTATCGGTCTTGACATCTGTGGAATTGACATCATGGCTCCAAATCTCACCCAGTCCTTGAAAGAGAATGGAGGAGTTATTTTAGAGGTTAATGCAGCTCCTGGATTCAGAATGCACCTTGCCCCATCTGAAGGATTACCAAGAAATGTAGCCGCACCAGTTATTGATATGCTTTACCCTCCAGGAAAGCCATCAAGAATTCCAATTATTTCGGTTACAGGAACAAATGGTAAGACAACCACGACAAGGCTTATTGCGCACATCGTAAAAAACAACAATTATAAGGTTGGATTCACTACGTCTGATGGTATCTACATTCAAAATCACATGATGGAGAAAGGAGATACCACAGGACCAATTAGTGCTGAGTACATTTTAAAAGATCCAAATGTGGAATTTGCAGTACTTGAAACAGCTCGTGGTGGTATTCTGCGGTCAGGGCTTGGGTTTAAGGTTTGTGATATTGGCGTGATTACCAACATTCAAGAGGACCACCTTGGATTAAGTGACATTCATGATTTAAAAGATCTTTCTAGAGTTAAAGCTGTTGTAGTTGAAAGTGTCAAAAAAGATGGATGGGCTGTACTAAATGGTGAAGACGAGAATTGTCTTGAAATTGCCAAATCACTTTCTTGTAACGTAGCACTATTTAGCTTGGATGAAAACTGCCCTGCCATTGTTGATCATTGTGCTGAAGGTGGAATTGCAGCTGTCTATGAAAATGGATTTATTACTATTAAAAAAGGAGATTGGAAAATAAGAGTCGAGAGAGCAACTCATATTCCACTTACTTTAAATGCCAAAGCAAAATTCATGATTGCCAATGTACTTGCGGCTACTCTTTCTGCATACTTATATGGCTTTAAAACAGAGGGCATCAAATTGTCTCTTACTACCTTTATTCCGAGTGCTGCTCAAACACCGGGAAGAATGAATATTTTTGAGTTTTCAAAGTTCAAAGTTCTTATAGATTTCGCACACAACCCAACAAGTTACAGAGGGATTGAAGACTATCTTAGCAGTGTGGATGCCACTCGAAAGATTGGAATCATATCAGGAGTTGGTGATCGCCGTGATGAAGACATCAAAGAATGTGCAAAAATTGCAGCAAGAATGTTTGACCATGTCATTATTAGACAAGAGAAACATTTGCGAGGACGAACAGAATCTGAAATCATTAATTTGATTTTAGAAGGATTAAGTGCTGGTGACCCAACGGTTACTCATGAAGTAGTCTCTTTAGAGATTGAAGCGATTAAGCATGCCATTTCTCTAGCTGAAGAGGGAACATATATTGTTGCTTTGAGTGATGTTATTGATAATGCCATAGATATTGTTCAGAATTATCTTGATGCTGAAATAGATTTGGAGAACCAGGTGCCTCAGGTATAGACCTTTCTATACTTAAATTTATTTTCTCGCACTTGGATTTATTGTAATTCAATTGCTTCGGATATTGCCATTATATTAATATATTTAGGTCATATTTGAATCCATGAGAAACTTTTTTTCAGTCATCCTTGTGTTTTTGGCTTTATTGTCATGTGAAATTTCTTTTTCTCAAGGTTATCAAGTTAATTTTCAAGGGCAAAAACAGCAAGGAATGGGTCTCGCTGGAACGGCAATTTATTTGGATGGCTCAAGCCTATTCTTTAACCCAGGATCTGTCGCTTTTTCTAACGAGAATTCAATAAACATTGCAGTTACGCCTATTTCTGGAAACACCCTTTATGTGGATGGTGAAACTGGGCAAGGATATCGTTCTAATTCACCCATAGGAACTCCTTTTTCAGCTTACGGACTTTTTCAATTAAAAGATCACGCAAAACTAAAGCTTGGAATTGCCGCATACACTCCATTTGGAAGCACCGTTTCTTATGAGGACAATTGGATTGGTAGATTCGCACTAACAAAGCTTCAATTAAAAGCCATTTTTATTCAGCCTACATTTTCTTATAGAATTGCAGACGTTATCGGGATTGGCGGTGGATTTATAATTAGCACGGGTAATGTTGTTCTCGAAAAAGACATCCCCGTTCAGTTCAGCGATGGAGAATTTGCAAGTGCAAGTCTTTCGGGTTCAGCCTTGGGTTTTGGTTTCAATTTGGGCATCCACTATGACTTAACCAAAAAATTATCAGCAGGACTCACTTACCGCTCAAAAATAGAAATGAATGTTGATGATGGAGATGCTTCATTTGACGTTCCTGAGTCTCTTGACCCTAACTTTCCCGACAATACTTTTTCAGGAGCGTTGCCCCTGCCTCAAGTCCTTACCTTAGGGTTGGCCTATAAAGCTACTGAGCATCTTACTTTTGTCCTTGACATCAACAGGGTGGGTTGGAAAGCTTATGACACCCTCGCTTTTGATTATGCCGTTAACACCTCATCATTAGAAGACACGAAATCACCCAGAATGTATGAAAGCACTTTCGCCTTTAGAACAGGTGCATCCTACGATTTCACAAAAGGATTGTCTCTTCGCTTGGGAGGAGGGTTTGGGTTTTCTCCCGTTCAAAATGGATATATCACTCCTGAAACACCTGACAATGATCGATGGTATGGAACTGCCGGAATTGGCTATGTCTTTGGAGATCATTTTTCAATAGACGCCACGTTTTACTACACACAAATGTCGCGTACAGGAAACAATATAGAGACTGGTCTAAATGGCCGATTTGACACCAAAGCCGTTGCTGGAGGGCTTGGTATAATATATAAATGGTAATTATGAATTTAAATACAATTTCTATTCTTGGTGTTGTCTTGATAATTACTAGTGCATGTGTGCCCAAGTATGAAGGGCCTCTTGAATCAAGCAAAGGAGATGCCAATCCAGAACGCTTTATAATGATTGGGGGAACATTTAGTTCAGGTTATACTGATGATGCGCTATTCAGATTTGGGCAAGAGAACTCGATTGGTGCTTTTATTCATCAGAGCATGAACACCGTGATTACAAGCCCATTCAACCAACCATTGACTAGTGATGCTTCAGTAGGATTAAGCACGAATGGTCTTTCTAGATTAATTCTTGGATACAAAACAGATTGCCTATACGAAACTTCTTTGTCCTCCGTTCGAGAAACTGCACTTGGGGACGCCAACATTTTAGCCAATATATACAATGGCTCACCTTTCCATAATATGTCCATACCAAACCTTCGGTCAGGAGAGTTTTTTAATACTGATTATTCAAACCAAAACCCATTTTTCTCCAGAATGGCTTCGTCACAAACCAGCAGTGTAATGGATGATGTAAACGCCATAGACGCCACATTTTTCAGCGTGTTCTTTGGACTTGACGATTTTATGCCCTACATAAAATCAGGGACGAAGAATGACAGTTTACCTGACCCCATCACTTTTGAAAACAACTACCGACAGATTCTTGAAAACCTTACTTCGAATGGAGCAAAGGGAGTAATCTCAACTATTCCAGATATTACAAGCGCCCCTTATTTCTCAACTGTAGGATGGGATGACCTCGTTTTAGACTCTGCAAATAATGCTACACTGAACAACATTTATAATCCATTGGACTTTTATTTCAATGAAGGAGAAAACCCATTTATGATTGAAGACCCAGATGCAAATATGTTTGGCATTCGACCAATAGAAGAAGGCGAATTAATCATATTAACTGTTCCTTTAGATTCAGTCAAATGCTACAAAATGGGCACACTATTCCCCTTTAGAAATGAATTTATATTGACACAAAGCGAGCTCCAAAATATTAGAACTCATTTGAATTCTATTAACGATATCATTCGTTCTCTTGCCATTGAATTTGACCTTGGTTTGGTTGAATCTGAAACCTTTTTCGATAAAATTCAATCCGAATTTCCTTACAACGGTATAAATCTGAATACTACCTTTGTTTCAGGTGGAGCATATGGTCTCGATGGAATCCGTTTTAACTCGAGAACAAATGCTTTATTTGCGAACGAATTTATTAAATTAATTAATCAAAAATATAATGCTAATTATCCATTGGTGAATGCCACAAATTTGGACGCAGCATTCTTTCCATAACTTAAATACAAATCATGAAACAAATTTTACTATCTACACTTTTCTTATCCATTTGCAACTTGTTTTCGGCGCAAACGCCATGCGATGATGGCAGATACTCGAGTACTGTATTTTCAGACTTCACAAAAATCTCAAATATTACATATGGTTCTAATACCTCATGGACAGGCGGAAGTACAACATTAAAAATGGACTTTTATGAACCAGAGGGCGATACCGAAACAGAACGGCCTTTACTCGTATGGGTTCATGGAGGGAGTTTTATTGGTGGTTCAAAAACAGACCCCGATATGGTAGAATTCTCTGAGCGCTTTTCTAAAATGGGTTATGCGTGTGCATCCATTGATTACAGACTTGGCTTTTTTCCTTTTGATTCTGCTAATGCTGTTAAAGCGGTTGTACGTGCTGTTCAGGATTTAAGAGGTGCTGTTCGTTATTTTTACAAAGACAAACAAACAGTTAATCAATATAAAATCGACACCAATAAAATATTTATTGGAGGTAGCTCTGCAGGTGCAATTACTGCATTACATATGGCATATTTGGACGATGCCTGCAAGATCTCTGATTATTTAAATGAATCGACGATTTCATCTATGGGTGGTTTGGAAGGCACAAGCGGCAGTACTGGCTATTCATCAGATATTCAAGGTGTTGTAAACGGTTGTGGGGCTCTTGCTAGATATAGCTGGATCGAAGCAGATGACGTTCCTCTTTGTTCAATTCATGGAACGGCCGACGATGTTGTTAAGTACAATAGAGGAGTTGTAGATCCGGGAACTCCCTTAATGTATCTTGATGGAAGTAGAATGCTACATGAAAGAGCCTGTGCTATAGGACTAGAAGAATATTTTTACACTTTTCCTGGTGCGGGACACGTTCCATACATCAGCAACGCATCGATTATGAATACAACAGTCGATTTCATTAGAGATTTCTTAGTGAAACAAATGGGATGTGATGAGGCTGAATTGCAACCAGAGAATGACCCAATGGAAACGGCATTTTTGTACCCAATAAATGATTGTGATGGAAACCCTATAGACGACGAATGTACATCTTCAGGAATCGCTGAAAACAATACTTTTGATCTTGAAATTTATCCAAATCCGGCTCAAAACGAATTGACTATAAAAAGTGACAATCTTCTAGACAAAATTGAAATTTACAACCTTGTTGGACAGCTTATTTATACTAAAAATTACACGCTCAATGAAATCAAAGTCAATCTGTCAAATATCGAATCTGGAAGCTATATTGTCAGAGTGTTTGACAACCAAAATAGAACTTCGAAAGCTCACTTGATTGAAATAAATAAATAGTATTCATGGGGAAAGCTATTGTTTTTCACTTCTTTTTGATGTTGATCTATTCGCATGGTATAAGTCAAACCTTTATAGAAGACTTCGATGACATCAGCAGCTTAAGCGATTGGTATTTTCTAAATAATAGCAGCTCCCAAGACCAGAGTTGGCATCAAGGTGACCCTTCTCAATTTAGTGCTTACGAAGGAGGATCCAATTCGTTTATTGGCGCTGGATATCAAAGTTCTTCGGCTTCTACACCCGTGACTTTAAGTAATTGGGCAATTACCCCATCCCGTACATTTAACAATGGGGACATCATTACCTTTTACACGAGACGTATTGATGTTAACCCCGTATTTCCTGATCGAATTGAGGTAAGACTAAGTGAAGATGGAAATAATCTTAATGTTGGTTTTGCCCCAGAAGATGTTGGATCATTTAACACCCTTTTGTTAAGTATCAACCCAGCCCTTTCATCATCTGGTTATCCATCATCTTGGACGCAATATACAATATCACTATCAGGACTAAGTGGTCCTACGAACGGCAGAATAGGTTTTAGATATTATGTTACCGATGGTGGCCCTGGAGGATCAAATTCTAATTATATCGGTATCGATTCTTACACTTATTACACGGCTCAAGCACCTCCAGACAACGATGAATGTGTAAACGCTATTGGCATGAACCACACAGCAAACTGCACCCCGGTTCAAGGCTCTCTTGAAGCGGCAACGGAATCTGTTCCCGGTTGTGATGGCGTTGCAAACAATGATATCTGGTACCAGTTTACTGCCAATTCAAATGCTTCTTCGATAGAGCTATTCAGTTCAAGTGATATGGATCCTGTAATTGAAGTTTTTTCGGGAACTTGTGCAAATCTAAACAGTATGATTTGCTTAAACGCGACCTATGACGGTGAAAATGAATCCACAACAATTGGTGGACTAATCCCGGGTCAAGATTATTATATACGCGTTTACGATTGGTATGATTGGATTCCAAACACCATGGATTTTAGCTTGTGTATCGAAACCTTTGATCAATGTAATATTGACTCAGGAATAAATAGCACTCCAGAAAATGAAATATGTGGTGACAACAATAACGGCGGATGTTATATGACCAATCCTATCTATCAAGATGTTACCTGCGGGGAAACTGTTTTTGGTTCCTGTTGGGCAGAAAATGGAAATAAAGATTATGACTGGTATCGATTCGAAATCTACGAGCCAGGTTTATCGAGTATCTTAATATCATCTGAATTCCCCGTAACTGTAGACATCTATAATATTAGCGACTGTTCAGTACCACAACTGATCACCACGGAAAGCTATAATTCGTGTGAACAAAACACCTTTACAGTAAATTTACTATCAGGAACATTTGCAGCAATTGTAAAGCCAACAACTACAAATGAATTGTTGTGCGAAAATTTCAATGACTATGAAATTGGATTTGACTTTCCGGAGAGTATTGTAGAACTCAATTTGAGTGGGACAATTGAGTTTTGTGAGGGCTCACCAATCCAACTGTATTCAACCAATCAAACAGAAGGTATTTTTAATTGGGGCGTGGGGGGCAATAATATCTCATCAACTGACACCCTTCTTGTTGATTTTTCAGGGTCCGTATATTTAAATTACACAAATCAAAATGGATGCTTATCTCCTCAATCAGGAACGGTCGAAATAGTAATGAACCCATTAAATTCAGCGAACTTTTACTATGAATCGAATTCCCTTTGCATTGGAGAGGGCATCATTACTCCTACTGTTATTAGTCCTGGTCAAGGTGTTTTTAGTTCTACTGCCACGGGATTGGATCTCGATATTAGCAGTGGTGCGATTAATACTGATAACTCATCACCTTGGATATATCTTGTGACCCATCAAACGGGAGGAATATGTCCTGACTCTGTGAGTCTAGAAATTTGGATAGAAGAATGTTCCTCTCTTAAAGAAAATAACTTAGAATTCAGTTTAATACCTAATCCATGCATTAATACTATTGATATTTCCTCCAAGCAAGGTGGTTTCATCTACATATATTCTAGCTTAGGAGAACTCGTATACAAAGGAGTGAAAACACCCGAATTGCCATTAAAGATCTTAACCGAAAATTATTGTCCTGGCCTTTATTACATATCCTTTTATAATAGTGAAAAAAGTTCCATTCAAAAATTGATAAAGCTCTAATTTTAGAATCACTTAAATATTCGTTACATTCGATAAAAATAAACCACATGAAATTCATTTCAATCCTATTGTTTGTATTCTCCCTTAGCTTCTCATTTGCTCAAACATGGAGTGGCGAGGTAGCAGAAATATTCTATGAAAAATGCACCAAATGTCATCATCAAGGTGGTGGAGCCCCATTTTCTTTAGTGGATTACAACGAGGCCAATACAATGGCTACCTCGATATATGACGCGGTTTACCAAGGACAAATGCCGCCATGGCCACCCAATGAAGAGTCGGCAGAATTCTTACATGACAGAACTTTAGAAGCCTCTGAAAAAACGACCATATTAAATTGGCTAACAACAGGCACTCCTGAGGGAGATGCATCTCAAACCCCTCCTCCTCCTGTCTACAACCAAGGGTCAATTTTGGGTGATGGAGACTTAGAAGTTCAGATCCCTACATATGCAAGCAAAGCCATTGCTGAAGATGATTATGTTTGCTTTTCGCTGCCAACAAACCTTACTGAAAATAGAATTATCAAAGCCGTGGAAGTAATTCCTGGGAATCCTGAAATTGTACATCACGTGCTTGTTTATGTCGACCAAAATGGCTCAGAAGTTACAGACACCATTGGTGGAGACTGCGCAAGCCCTTCAGATTTAAACACAAAACTCGTTGGTGGATTTACACCTGGAGCAACACCCATTATTTTCCCATCTCAAGACCCAATAAAATTGGGTGTTTCGGTAAATGCAGGAGCCAAAATTTATTTGAACATGCATTATCCGATTGGAAGTTATGGTCTACAGGACAGTACAAAAGTGATTTTTCATTTTTACCCCCAGAGTGAATCCAATGTTCGTGAAGTGAGCTCGGATCCCTTACTCATTAACTATTCTTTTTATCTTCCACCAGAACAGGTAACTTCGGTAGAGGCACAATATCCAAGCTCCGGGACAACATCAATGAATTATTCATTGTTTTCCATATTTCCACACATGCACCTTTTAGGAAAAGAAATTGGAACGTACGCCGTAAAACCAGGACAAGACACCGTTCCATTAATTCATATTCCTCATTGGGATTTTGATTGGCAAGATTTTTACAAGTTCCGATACCTTCAAAAGATTCCTGTAGGATCAAAACTGAAGGCTTATGGAACCTTTGACAACACTTCTTCAAATATTCACAACCCATTTTCACCACCCCAAGCCATTTTCTTTGGATTAAATACAACAGATGAAATGTTTGTTACTTACCTACAATATTTACCATATGTTACAGGTGATGAAAATTACGATTTAACGGATTTAACTGTAATGAGTATTGAGGAATATATACAGTCTGACAATGCTGAAATCACCGTTTATCCTAACCCATTTAGTCAAGATGGAATTCAGATGTCATTTACGAACGAACTGCATTTACAAGATCAAGTTTACATATACGACAACCTCGGAAATCGGGTTTCTGTCATTAAACATATGACTGAAAAAGAAATTTATTGGAATGGACAAAACGACAACGGTCAGTCCGTAAAACCAGGTGTATATTATGTTTCTGCTAATATTCAAGGTGTTTTATCGCACCAAAAAATCATCAAAATCAAATAGGCGTTCAAACATTGTAAGAATTTATTATTTTTGCCCTCACTAAAACGGTCTCGTGGCCGAGTGGCTTAGGCACCGGTCTGCAAAACCGGTTACAGCGGTTCGAATCCGCTCGAGACCTCAAAACCCTCTGAAAGTATCAGAGGGTTTTTTATTTTTATTTTCTATCTTGTTAAAGAATAAATCATAATATGAAATTCAGCATTATTTTTTGTACACTATTTCTAAGCTTTGGATCCTTTTCACAAAATTGCATTGGTGCTTTGACGGGATCATACAAAGTAGACATAAAAGCAACGATGCCATTTTTTGATAAAATCGCCTACACTGAATCTGGCGAACTCCCTGAGGACGTAAGAAATAGAATCGAAGGGATTACATTGGTCATCTATAACGATTCCTTGTCGCTGTATATGAACGAATATACTCGTATACTGCCATTTACATCTCATACATCTTCCAAAGAAAAAGGACATTGCGATCTTCATTTGGACATGAGTGAGATGACTGTTCCAGAAGAAGCTCAAAACATGTTTCTTACTGTATATCTCAAACAAAAAAATAAGCTTCAGATAATGAGTTCGCTCGGCCCAAAAGAGATGGACAATTATATTTGGGTTAAAAGCGATTAAATGACTGGGTTTTTTCCAGTGTATAAATTCAATATAAAAATAGCCTTCTTTTTATGTACTTTAGTGTTCTAATCAAAACAAGAACAAAATGAGAACTATTATATCCAGCCTTCTATTCGTTTTCGTATTAAGTACCGGCTTTTCTCAAAGCTGTATCCAAAAACACATTGGGGAGTACAAAGTTGATACAGAAAAAACCATTGCCGCCCTTGTGAAGGCGAATCCAGAAAAAACAAAAGAAGAAGTCTCTAAAGAGCTTTCGGGTTTTTTGCAGAAGGTAGCCATGGAAATTAAATCCGATGGGCTCAAAATAACCATGATGGGACGAACAAATGAAATTACCGTGACTCCTGTTGATTCAAAAAAAGAGGGTGGTTCTTGTGACTTGAATCTCGATGTTCCATTAGAACAACTACCTGACGGAGTAGAGCCTCCTTTTTTAACCATCTATCAAAACGAAAACAACAGACTCATGATTAAATCATCTGTTGGGACTAATAATGATATGGACAACTATATTTGGACTAAAATTGAATAATCCTATGTTTAAAGCATTTACTTATGGGGTTTTCATTTGTGTTTTTTTACACTCTTGTACAACTGTTTATTTTGACAGACCCCAGCCGAGAGATGGCAAGATTTTAGAAGGATTTCCCGATGAGATCTTAAATGTTTGGTCTATTAGTGAGAACCAGGGACGATTAGAGATTGAGTTCAAATTAAATGCGCTGGTCATTACGGAATATGAAAAAGATTCAATTTCAAACGACATGGTTGTTGGTAAAAGAAGTGAAATAGCGTTAGGTGACTCAATCATTCTTAAACATTGTAAATCATTTTATGCCCTGAGTCTAAAAGAAAAAGAAAACCAATATCAAATTGCCTGTTTGGTTCTTAACGAAGAAGATGAGGTATCTATTTATGCTCCTCAAAAATTACCCTTTTGGAAAAGCAGTAGAAGACTCAAACTAGACAGCGTTCAAGTATCTAATGGCTCTTCATTTATGGGGGCCGAAGAATCACGTATGCAAAAAAACTTTGACCTCAATGAAGGAGAAGAGATAAACAACGTTTATTATTCAGGGAGTCTTAAAAGTAAGCATCTTAAAAAAATGATACGTAAGGAAAACCTTATTATGACTTTAACTTCTGGTGGGGAAATTTCGTTTCAATAGAACGTCAACTAATTTGAAAAAACCGTTGCTGATGCCTGAGCAGTTGCCATGATGGTGATGTCATTTATATTAACGTGTGCAGGCCTTGACGATAAAAACCAAACGGTTTCTGCGATATCATCTGCGATTAAGGGGTCGTAGCCATCATATACATGATCTGCCGTTTGTGTATCTCCTTTAAATCTAACAATTGAAAATTCCGTTTCTGCAGCTCCAGGTGCTAAATTACTCACCTTTATTCCATGCGAAACCAAATCAATTCGCATAGCCCTTGATAAAGCATCTACAGCATGCTTTGTTGCACAATATACATTTCCTCCTGGATAAACCTCTTTTCCTGCAATACTTGCAATATTAATGATATGTCCTTTTTTGTTTCTTTTAAAATAAGGAACAATGGCTTTAGTCACATACAGCAAGCCTTTGATATTGGTATCAATCATACGCTCCCAATCCTCCGTAATTCCTTGATCAATGGGTCCTTTTCCTAGGGCCAATCCAGCGTTATTAACCAATATGCCAATGTTATCTAATACAGTATCGTCAAGCTTAGAAATTGCTTTGTTTACACTTTGTTCATCTCTAACATCACAGGTCAAGGTAATTACTTCAACCTGAGTAGAAAGCTCCTCTTTTAATGCTAAAAGTCTTTCTTTTCTCCTTGCCAAAAGTATAAGGGGCCATCCCTTTTTTGCGAATAAGCGCGCCGTTGCCTCTCCAAACCCAGAGCTTGCTCCTGTTATAAAAATGTATTGATCCATCGTGCTAATTTATTTTCTAATAAGGTCTTAGGTAATTTACTGTGGTCCATGAACATAAAAACAGCCATGAACAAAAATGGAATTGCTGGTATTTTGTATCTCACAATAGCTCCTGTTATTGGTGTGGTCAGTCCAATGACAACAAATAATATAATACAGAAAGAGAGACAAAAAGCAACAAAATCCCAATCATTTACATCCAATGCTTTACGATATACAAGTGCTATTATGAGAAGAGCAATAAATATAATATTCTCGAGAAATGCAGGAACAAAGAGAATGCTATTGACTTCACTGGCCCAGGGCTTGGTTAAAACGTTAAAAAGTCCTTCTGGACTTGCTTTTACTACTGACCAAAGATTATAGCTTAGTGCCTCCAAATGAAATCCGCTATTCACATCATAAAAATTCGAAAGGTTAATAAATTGCCTCTGTTTGTCAACGATCAAATTCACAAAATCAAGCCGCGGATTTAACTCTCCTATTAATGTTCCTATTGCCAAAAACAAGGTATACATGCCAATGTAGATCCACCAACTCCGCTTCCATTTTTTAACGGTGAACCAAATAAAGATTGCCGGGATTAGTGCGATAAAAACATAAAGCTTCATTACAATCAAGATACAGGACATAAAAAATACCATGACGTAATTGCGGTATCTTCTATTTTCTCCAAATAGCTGATAAAAATGATAGACAAAGAAACCCATTGCACTTAAGAGTATTGCTTCTTTGAGAATCCCTGAGCTCCAAAAGACAACCGATGGAACGAGGAATACGGCGATATAGCTCAAAGATTTTGATTTTGACACTTCAAAGAACACTTTAGAAAGAGCAAATGAACCCATAAAAGCCAGATAACTTAAAATAATACTATGAACGTGATAATTACCAAAAGAAAACAAACGCAAAAAAGCATTCATTCGAATAACCAATCGGTTGTCATTAAACAACCCATTATCGTAGGATCTCACCCAATTCGACATATTATTGAAATAATGCGAATTGAAATGTTCCGAATGACAATCTACACCAAATAGCATTTTGAAATAGTCCAGTGGATTTGACCAAAAAGCATCATACATGTATTTACTATCGTCAAAATACTTAAACGTATCCGCATCCTGTCGCACGGGGTAATGCAAAGAATAAATCAAGAAAAGCAGGAAACCCATAGCAATCCTAATCACAAAAGCCAATTGAAGACTTTGGGAAGAAAAAGGACCGCTTTTAAAAAAATCAAGTTGAGAAATCGACCAAAACAATCCAATGAACCATACTACCGGAAGGATAAATTCCATTATTGACATAGAGGTAAAAGTAAGGCTTTTGGCGTCAGAATTTCCTTGATTTGACAAAATTTTCCCTTTAATTGCGACAATGTGTCATATTTTTTGGATTGGCACTACTCTTGAGATAAACTGAAAAAAATAATTTATGAAAACTGGAAATATAAATGTACAAACGGAAAACATCTTTCCGATTATCAAAAAGTTTCTATACTCAGATCACGAAATATTTCTTCGCGAGCTAGTTTCGAATGCAGTCGACGCCTCACAAAAGCTAAAGTTTTTTTCATCAAATGGTGAATTCAAAGGAAAAATCGGAGACCTACAGGTTGAAGTAATTCTTGATAAAAAGAAAAAAACAATTACCATTAAAGACAATGGTATTGGTATGACCGCAGACGAAATTGATAAATACATCAATCAAATTGCATTTTCAGGTGCAGAAGAGTTTGTCAAAAAATATGAAGGAAAAGAAGGTGCTGAGCAAATCATTGGCCATTTCGGGCTAGGGTTTTATTCTGCATTTATGGTTGCTGATAAAGTTCAGATCAAAACCTTGTCGCATTCGAAAGGGGCAAAAGCTGTTCAATGGGAATCCAATGGGGATCCTGAATATACCCTAACAGATATCGATAAAGCAGATAGGGGAACAGAAATCGTTCTTCACATCACAAAAGAGTCAAAGGAGTTTTTAGAAAAAGAACGTATTGAGGGCATCCTAAACAAGTATTGCAAGTTTTTGCCTGTGTCTATTTTGTTTGGAACCAAAGCAGAATACATTGATTCCCCCGAAGGAGAAAAAGATGAGGATGGAAAAGTGAAAAGAGTTTCTATTGATGTTCCAAATTACATTAACAATACGGCTCCAGCTTGGACAAAAAAACCAAAAGACTTAAAAGACGAGGATTACAATTCATTCTACAAAGAGTTGTATCCAATGACTTTTGATCAGCCATTGTTTCATATACATTTGAATGTAGATTTTCCTTTTAATCTTACGGGTATATTATACTTCCCAAAGATTAAGGAGAATGTAGAAATTCAGAAGAACAAAATCAATTTATATTCCAACCAAGTATTCATTACTGACAATGTAGAAGAGATTGTTCCAGAATTCTTAACTCTCCTTCATGGGGTTATTGATTCTCCAGACATTCCATTGAATGTCTCGCGTTCTTACCTACAAAGTGATGGCAATGTGAAGAAGATTTCTTCACACATCACTAAAAAAGTAGCAGATAAATTGGCCGGAATGTTCAAAAAGGATCGAAAAGATTTCGAAGCCAAATGGAATGATCTTCAAATATTTGTTCAATACGGAATGCTTTCAGATGAGAAGTTTGCTGGAAAAGCAAAAGATTTTTCATTGCTAAAAAATACCGAAGGAGAATATTTTACAATTGAAGAATATAAAGAAAAAATCAAGGCACTTCAAACAGACAAAGACGACAAAGTGGTTTGTTTGTATACGAGTAATGAAGAAGAGCAATATTCATTTGTTAAAAAAGCAAAGGACAGAGGCTATGATGTACTGCACCTAGCTGGACCTTTAATGTCTCACTGGCTTCAAAAATTAGAGTCGACCTTTGAAAATATAACTTTCACAAGAGTAGATTCGGACTCTTTGGATAAGCTGATTAAGAAATCAGAAGATATTCCTTCAAAGCTTTCTAAAGAAGACGAAGAGAAACTTAAACCTGTTTTCGAAGAAACCTTGAATAAAGAGAAATTCATGGTGCAATTTGAATCCATGTCAGAAGATGAAGCTCCAATTATTGTAACGCAGCCAGAATTTATGCGAAGAATGATGGAACAACAACGTATGGGTGGTGGCGGAATGTATGGCGCATTCCCGGAAATGCATCATGTTGTAGTTAATGCCAATCATCCAAAAGTTGGTGCCTTACTTGATAAGAAAGGTGATGACCAAAAGGTGATGGTAAAGCAGCTTACTGACCTTGCACTATTGGGTCAAGGATTATTAAAAGGTGAAGCATTAAATAGCTTTATTGAACGAAATATGGAGCAAATCGCTTAAATTTGTAACAGGGGCTTCGGCCCCTGTTTAATTTTAATAGATACTGAGTGTATAAGTGGGTTATTGCTTTTTTTGTTTACATGGCTACCAAAAGAATTGGATTGGCCATTTTGGCTTTTCTTGTCGCTTCACTATTTGAGGGTAACGCAAATCGGGGACGCAGAAGAAATGGGCAGGACCCATTTGAAATTTACAAGCAGCGTTCTTCAATGTCAGATGTGGCGACAATGCTCATGGCGCTCTCTGCAGCGGTAATGAAAGCAGATGGCAAAGTATTGAAAGCGGAACTCGATTATGTCAAGAGCTTTTTTTCTCAGCAATTCGGAAATCAATTCACAAGCCAACATTTAAAAGTTCTAAAACAGTTTTTAGACACAAAAGACATCCCCTTAGACAAAATCTGTAATGATATTCGTACCAGAATGCCTTCAGAAGTTCGTGTTCAGCTCGTACACTATATGTTCGGTATTGCCAAAGCCGATGGTGACGTAGCAGAAAGTGAATTGAATGTAATTCAAAACATTGCTCAAAAACTGGGTGTTTCACAGACTGACTTTGAAAGCTTAAAGAACATGTTTTATCGGGATGTTAATTCCGATTACAAAATACTTGGCGTTGATGCGTCTGCGACAGATGACCAAATCAAAAAGGCATACCGTAAAATGGCCATTGCCCATCATCCGGACAAGGTCGCTTCCATGGGTGAAGAATACCAAAAAGGAGCTCAGGAAAAATTCATGAAAATTCAAGAAGCTTACGAAAACATCAAAAAGAAACGAGGATTCAAGTAACTTTAGGGTATGAAACCTCAAGGTCTTTTACATTTACTTTTTGCCTTAAGCACATTTATTAGCTTTTCACAAATTCCACAAATTGATGTAGCTCACTATAAAATCGAAATTGATTTATCGGATGAATCTGACCAAATTAAGGTTGATCAAGAAATCAAATTCGTTCATATTGATTCTAACCAACCAATTGTTTTCAATTTGGCATCACAAGATGATTCTGAAAAAGGCATGCACATTGATGCCTTAAAATTAAATGGTAAAACCCCTGTTTTTAGACATGAAAACGACAGTATTTATATTGATTCAGAGATCCAAAAACCCAAAACGCAAACCTTAAAAATTTCTTTTTCAGGAGTCCCCAAGGATGGTTTAATCATTGGTAAAAACAAATACAAAAGCAGGACATTTTTTGGAGACAACTGGCCTACACGGGCACAAAACTGGTTTGCTTGTAACGACCACCTATCGGACAAAGCAACGGTGGAGTATTTGGTCCATGCACCCAAACATTATGAAGTAGTCGCTAATGGAAAGCTCTTGTCCGTGAAAAAGAAAAAAAACATCAAAACCCACCATTACAGCTCAAATATCCCGTTGCCAACCAAGGTTATGGTTATTGGGGTTGCTGATTTATTATATGAAGAATTGGGTATGATTGAGGGGACTCCAGTGAGAAGCTGTGCCTACCCAAAAAATCACAAAGATGCATTTTATGATCTGTCATTGGCCCCTTCAATACTACAATTTTACATCAACTATATTTCGCCCTACGAATACGAAAAACTTGACAATGTTCAATCCACAACACGTTTTGGGGGCATGGAAAATGCCGGATGTATCTTCTATGACGAAGATGCCCTCTCTGGAAAACAATCATCCGAAAACCTAATCGCCCATGAAATTGTCCATCAATGGTTTGGGAATTCTGCCACGGAGAAAGATTGGTGTCACATATGGCTAAGTGAAGGATTTGCTACCTATCTTACGAATATATATATTGAGCAGACAAAGGGTCAAGAGGCCTTTCACGAGCAGCTTAAACAAGATCGAAATAGAATCGTTTCATTTGAAAAACGCTACAAAGCTCCTGTTGTTGACACCACTTACAGTAGTCTAATGGATTTATTAAATCCTAATAGCTATCAAAAAGGAGGATGGATACTTCACATGCTCAGAAATGAAATTGGAGATGAGTCTTTTCATCAAACCCTTCGAAGTTATTACAAGAAATATAGACTTTCCAATGCAGATACCAGAGATTTTCAGCTTATCGCTGAAGAGGTTTCAGGAGCTGATTTACAATGGTTTTTTGATCAATGGCTCTACAAAAAGGGGCATCCAAAATTAAATATTGAAACGGAAATTCATGAGACTGTATTGACTATAAGTGTCAGCCAGCTTGATGATCTATTCAAAGTTAAGCTCCCAATCAAAGTTCATTTTAAAGATGGAACGAATAAATTGGAATCATTGTACATCAATAATCACCAAACAAGATTTAAAATGAAGTACAACGCCATTATAGAGAGTATTGAGATTGACCCAGATGTTCAAGTTCTTTATGAAGCCGTAAGGTAACTTTTGTAGTCTTCAAAAGCAGTAAGACCATTCAATTTTCTAACTTTGTCGTCAGAAGCCGAAATATGTCAGATAATCGATACCAATCAAGAGGAGTTTCCGCAGGAAAAGAAGACGTTCACAACGCCATAAAAAAAGTAGACAAGGGATTATTCCCTCAAGCATTTTGTAAAATTGTTCCAGACTATTTAACGGGAGACAAAGACTATTGCTGTATTATGCATGCAGATGGAGCAGGTACAAAATCTTCGCTTGCCTACATGTATTGGAAAAAAACTGGCGATGTAAGTGTTTGGAAAGGTATTGCACAAGATGCCCTAATCATGAACCTAGATGATTTACTTTGTGTGGGTGCAACAGGTCCAATATTGCTGTCATCTACGATTGGAAGAAATAAAAACCTAATCACTGGCGAGGTGCTATCACAAATCATTAATGGCACAGAGGAGCTACTCGAGGATCTTCGTGGTCATGGAATAGAAATTCATTCGACCGGTGGAGAAACTGCAGATGTTGGAGATTTGGTCCGGACCATAATTGTTGATTCTACGGTGATTGCACGAATGAAAAGAAGTGATGTGATTTCTAATGACAATATTAAATCTGGAGACGTCATCGTAGGTTTGTCATCATACGGACAAGCTACTTATGAGAAAGAATACAATGGAGGCATGGGAAGCAATGGTTTAACGAGTGCGCGTCACGATGTCTTTAGCAAATCATTAGCCAAAGAATTTCCGGAAAGTTTTGACCCAAAGGTTCCAGAAGACTTGGTATACAGTGGCTCTAAAACGCTCACGGACATTATTGACAACTGTCCGATTGACGCCGGAAAACTAGTGCTTTCACCGACACGAACTTATGCACCAATCATTAAAGCAATTCTAGAAGAATGTAAAGGAAAAATCAATGGAATGGTCCATTGCTCTGGTGGTGCCCAAACCAAGATTCTGCACTTTGTAAAAGAGCTTCACATCATTAAAGACAATTTATTCCCTATCCCTACTCTATTTGACATGATTCAAAAAGAATCAAAAACGGACTGGCAAGAAATGTACAAGGTCTTTAATATGGGACATCGCATGGAGCTCTATCTACCCGAACAATATGCACAAGAAATCATTGCGATTTCTAAACGTTTTGGTGTAGAAGCCCAGATAATTGGACGAGTTGAATCTGCCGATAAAGCAAAGGTCACCATCGATGGTGAAAAGGGGAAATACACCTACCACTAAAAAATTTCATTTTTTTTTTATTCTAAGCATTAGATTCCTTACTTTTGCCCTCCGTTCATTGAACATTGGAGAGGTGCCTGAGAGGCCGAAAGGACTTGTTTGCTAAACAAGCGTACCCTAACCGGGTACCCGGGGTTCGAATCCCCGTCTCTCCGCAAGTTGTTGCAGAAGCAAGAAAAATGATTACTTTTGCACGCACTTTCCATATTATATGGGAAAACTGATGACCTATTAATCGGGGTGTAGCGTAGCCCGGTCATCGCGCCTCGTTTGGGACGAGGAGGTCGCAGGTTCGAATCCTGCCACCCCGACAAAAAAACCATCTTCTTCACGTTGATGGTTTTTTTAACAAAAGGACTTACTCACCTCAAAGAGTTGTGTTCGGGCTCGTAGCTCAGCTGGATAGAGCACCTCCCTTCTAAGGAGGCGGTCAAAGGTTCGAATCCTTTCGGGCTCACAAAAAAACAACCCTCGGCTTTTGTTGGGGGTTTTTTTATTGGTTTTATTTAGCTTTTAATGACTTTTCTAATTTTAATAGTTACTTTTTTAAAAGAAGTAAATAATTAAAAAACCACTCTTTTAAATGGCTCGAAATATTCTCTATTTTAAGCCGCACCACAGCTCGAACCAAGTATAATCATCTTCAAAAGGAACTTGGTCTTTATTGCATGAATAGAGAAATCCAAAAAGGATGGAAAAATCGAAAAGAGGTTTGCATTGAACGTATATGTTCATTGCAAAAATCAGCTCAAAATTTAATTTGAGTCTAGAACCATTTAAACAATTCTCTCTTTTTTTATGTTTAAGTACTGAATTCAACAACCCAATTAAAACAACACAAATTATGAATTTATCAAAAATATGGTCCTTGTATTACCCGGTAATATTGGCCTTTCTTTCCTTTGTATATTCTGTATCATTATGGTTTTCAGGAAATAAGCTTGAAGGGATTTTTGTAGGGATTTGGGTGCCGTCAATTCTAGGATTTTCGGTCGCCATCAGACAAATCAGAAGAGATACTAACCAACAAAAACCTTAAACCAATGAATAATTCAGTCATGTTTATCGTTGGATTGGTCATATTCTGTGCTTACATGTTCAGTTATTTGGCAATGATCAGTAAAGCCAATAAAGATCAAGAAGAAGAAATGAAGCGCAATTCAGAATTGTAAATCGCGTTTAGTTTCACCGAGTATTTAGAGAATGATTTCATATTACAAACTGGCATTCGACCTGTTGTACTTGATTATTTACTGACTGTTCAAATACCCTTGTTTAAAGAATCCATATTTATATCTTTAATCAGTGAAATGCCTTTTCGTTTTATTTATACCAATATTACTATGCCAATGTAGTCTTTTGACTACGAACAAATACCTTATGCATTACAAAGAGGTATCTGACATTTCAAGTATTGAAAATAAGCTTGAACATGAAAAAAGATTTTATCCAACGGCCTTAGAGATGGAGAGCAGTAATGCTTGTGTTGAAGAGTACGTGAGATTAAAACCTGAAGGTTACATACTTATTGGATATTCATTGTTTCACCATGAGGGAAAAATGAGTCAAGGACTCCTTATTCAATCAGGGGTGAAGCTTGGAGCTCATAAAATCATATTTTCACGTGAACGGAGTTATTCTGGCTCCTTAAGTCCACAAACCCATGATTCTGAGGAGAAATTTGAAGGCCGACCTATTCTTGAATCACTGGCTTACAAACCGAGTGAGCAATACGAAGCCTCATCAAACAATTATGTTCACCATGCTTTGTTTTTGGTTCAACAATCATTGGAGAGGTAAGTATTAATTAAGTTGGGCCGGGTTCGTATTAAGCCCCTCTTTATTTAAAATAACCGAACAATTATTTCAATCCAAAACATACCAAAACACTTGCTTTTATGCTTTTATAAGTACTATCACTTAGAACTCTTTAGGTACTGACTTCTATTTTCAATTATTGCCATTCCATTTGTTACAAGGACAGAAAATACAATTACATCTTTGGTGCATAATTAAAAAAAACACCATGCTTAGTTTAGTTACAGTACTCGTTCTTTTTGGATATGTTCTTTACGGAACTGAGGACATTCGATTGTTTTAAACAGGATTGAGCTCTTCGCCGCAATGCTTACAGAATTTCGCATTGTTTTCATGTCCTTCTTGCGAACATGCTGGGCAACTTTGAGTGTTCATCTTTTCAGCCAAGGCCAATTCTACAGAAATCATCCCCGTAGGAACTGCAATAATTGCATAACCCAAAATCATAATTATCGAGGCAAAAAATTGCCCTATTCCTGTTTGGGGAGAGATGTCTCCGTAACCAACCGTGGTAAGCGTGACAATTGCCCAATAAATGCTTCTTGGAATACTTGTGAATCCATCTTTCGGATCTTCAATCAAATAGATAATCGTACCCATAATAGTGGCAATTGACAATACGGCAACAAGAAAAACAACAATACGTTGCCGACTTGCTTTAAGGGCTCTTCTAAGATTATTGGCTTCTTTGACATAGCGAATTAATTTTAGAATTCTGAAAATCCTGATAAGCCGAATGGTTCGAATAGTTTTGATGGATCCTATACTTTCCGAGGACAAGAACAGTCCAAAATAAGAGGGCAAAAGTGATACTAAGTCAATCAATCCATAAAAGCTAAAAATATACTTTAGGGGTTTCTTGACACTAATAATTCTAAGCAGGTATTCAATGGAGAAAAATACGGTGATCGCCCATTCAAAAGGCACCAAAACATGGTGATACTTGTCGTGGTAATAGGCAACACTTTCTAACATTACCGCCCCAACACTAATCAGAATTAATACCATTAAAATTAAATCAAAGAGCTTACCCAGGAAGGTATCTGCCTCAAAAATAATTTCGTGAGTTTTTCTTCTGAAGTTTTTAATCATCATACGTGAAAGTAAAAACAATTTTATCAGTAGACCTATTTATTTCGTAGTACATCTCTTTTTCCTATTTTTATAAAAAGTAAATTTTCTATATGAGCTTTATATCTTCTCTTAAAAATAAGCTGTTCGGACCTCCTGTAAATTATCAAGAGTTATTACAAAATGGCGCGATTATTATCGATGTTCGATCTCCTCAGGAATTCAAATCAGGACATGCAAAAAAAAGCAAAAACATCCCTTTGAATATTTTGAAGTCAAAAACCTCAACGCTAAAAGGTAAAGAGGTATTATTGGTTTGTAAATCTGGAGGAAGAGCTGGAATGGCCAAATCAATACTAAAGAAAGAAGGTATTATTGCCCATAATCTAGGGCCCTGGCAAAAAGCACAAAACCTATAGTTTTTAAACCAAAAACTGGAACAGGTCGGGTTTATCGTTAAGGTACTCTCCAAAAAAATTAAATTCCTTCATTCTATTTACTAGCGGATTTAACCCGTCCGCATTTCCCAACTCAATTCCAACCACGGCAGGCGCATTGGTACGACTTTGTTTTTTTGAATATTCGAAATGGGTAATATCGTCTTTGGGCCCAAGTACTTTATCAATAAAATCTTTTAATGCTCCCGCACGCTGAGGGAATCGAACTACGAAATAATGCTTCACGCCTGCATACAATAAAGCCCTTTCTTTTATTTCTTCTGTCCGCGTGATGTCATTGTTGCTCCCGCTCAACAAACAAACCACATTCTTTCCACTAATCTCCTGCCGATATTGGTCCAAAACTGCTACTGTCATGGCTCCAGCAGGCTCAACAACAATGGCATCTTTGTTATACATGTCCAAAATCGTTTGACATATTTTCCCCTCATGTACTGTTGCCATTTCATCCAGATGCTTCTGACAAAGCTCAAAATTAAGTGCTCCTACTTTTTTAACTGACGCGCCATCGACAAATTTATCAACCGATTCAAGTGCCGTATTTATTTTATTTTGAATCGATACAGACATAGATGGAGCCCCCTCAGGCTCAACACCAATAATTTTGGTTTGAGGTGACAAGTCCTTAAATACACTGGAAATACCTGAAGCTACTCCTCCTCCTCCAACAGGTAGAAAAAGCACATCAATTCCTACATTAGACTGCTCAAGAATTTCAAGAGCAATGGTGGCCTGCCCTTCAATCACCTTTTCGTCATCAAATGGATGGATAAAAGGCAAAAGGTTCTTATCACTATAGCTCCGAGCTTCCTGTGAAGCATCATCAAAAGTATCACCTGTTAGAATAACCTCAACAAAATTTCCTCCAAACATTTTCACCTGCTCAATTTTTTGTTTGGGGGTTGGTGTGGGCATAAAAACAAGCCCCTTGATCTCCAATTTTGAACAAGAAAAAGCTACTCCTTGAGCATGATTCCCTGCACTTGCACAAACAACACCTCTACTTAATTCGTTTTCGGAAAGACTAGATATTTTATTATAAGCTCCTCTGATTTTATAGGATCGAACCTGCTGTAAGTCTTCTCTTTTAAAAAATATAGAAGAAGAATACTTTCGCGACTGGGTTTCGTTAATGACCAATGGCGTTTCAAGTACTACAGACTCCAAATGAGCTGCTGCTTCACGAACCTTGTCAAGGGTGACCTTATACATATTCCTCCTGATTTTCAACCATTGACATGGCTTCTCTTAATCTTTTTCCAACTTTCTCTATGGAGTGATTTTCAATTTCCCTATTTACATCTGACAAGCTGTATATAGTCAATATGGATTCATCGGAATATTTTTCTCCCATAGTGTTTGCATCAATTTCTCTCATAAAATCAGAGAGCAAAGGTCTACAAACTTGGTCAAACAAATAGCAACCATATTCTGCCGTATCGGAAATAATACGATTCATTTCATAGAGCTTTTTACGCGCAATGGTATTGGCAATTAAGGGCAATTCATGAAGCGACTCATAGTAGGCGGATTCTTCTTTTATTCCTGAACTCACCATTGTTTCATATGCCAACTCTACACCCGATTTTACAAATGCCAAAAGCAAGGTTCCGTTTTCAAAATAATCGGTTTTCCTAAATCTTTCTTCTGTTGAAGCAGTTTTCTCAAAATGAGTTTCTCTGGTTTCGGCCCTCCATGCAAAAAGATTTTTATCATCATTTTGCCAATCTTTCATCATTCCTTCTGAAAAATCACCACTAAGTATTTGACTCATATGGTTTTTAAACAAGGGTGTCATCAATGTTTTTAGCTCCTCTGATAATTCATACACCTTAAGCTTTTGATTCGGCTCTACCCTATCAAGCATTTGCGTTAGCCCACCTTTTTTCAGCTCTTCAGCTATTGTCTCCCAACCATACTGAATGAGATTTGCTGCATATGCAGGGTCAATATCATTCTCTAGCATCGTGTTAAAGGCCAAAATAGAGCCTGTCTGAAGAACCCCACACAAAATGGTTTGTTCACCCATTAAGTCGGACTTGACTTCAGCTACAAAAGATGAATGTAAAACGCCTGCTCGATGTCCACCCGTAGAATATGCATATGCCTTGGCCCATTCAAATCCCGTGTGGTTTGGATCATTTTCTTCATGAACCGCAATTAGTGTTGGCACACCAAATCCCCTCTTGAATTCTTCTCGAACCTCAGAACCTGGTGATTTTGGCGCCATGAGTATTACAGTGAGGTCCTCTCTTATTTTTATTCCTTCTTCAACGATATTAAAACCATGAGAATAAGATAATGTAGCACCATGCTTCATTAACGGAATCGCTTTGTTTACTACCTCTGTATGCTGCTTGTCCGGTGTAAGATTAATGACAAGGTCTGCACTTGGTAGCAATTCCTCATAGGTGCCAACTTTAAAATTATTTCTGTAAGCATTTTGATAAGACTTTCTTTTGGTTTCAATCGCTTCTTCTCTTAATGCAAAAGAAACATCTAGGCCAGAATCTCTCATGTTCAGTCCTTGATTCAATCCTTGAGATCCACAACCCACAATAACTACCTTTTTTTCTTTTAGGACGGATATTCCATTGACAAACTCTAATCTGTCAAGAAAATCACATTTCCCAAGCTGCTGTTTTTGCTGCTCCTGAGATAAATTGTTGTAATAATTTTTCATTTCAATATATGTTAAGCGTTTTCTAATTCATGTACTATTGAGGTCAATGTCCTCATAGGTTTGGTAATGGCGACCCTTCCCGATCGTACAAATTCGAGAATTCCAAAAGGTTGGAGTTCATCAAACAATTTTTGGGTTTCGTCTTTATGTCCCGTTTTTTCAATGACCGTAAATTGGGTTTCTACACTAAGTACTCTGGCATGATGAGATCGAACAATATACTCCGCTTCTCCCCCTTGAAGTAAGATGCTTGTGGGTACCTTGAAAAGCGCTATTTCTTGATAAATCACTTCATCATCAAGATGATAAACCGCCTTAATGACCTCGACCTGTTTTTCAAGCTGAAGCGTCACTTTTTTTACCGTTTCTTCAGTTTCTGTTACCACTATGGTATATCGATGGATATCTTTTACCTCGCTATCTGAAGCAGCAATACTTTCTATGTTTATTTTTCTTCTTGTAAAAACAATGGTCACTCGATTTAAAAGACCAACCATATCCTCTGTAAAAACCGATATCGTATATTTTTTCTTCATTTTTTTATTTAAGTCTGATTTCTGAAACTGAAGCACCAGTTGGAATCATTGGAAAAACATTGTTTTCTTTTCCAACCATTACTTCAAGAAAATAAGCCCCTTCGAAATCGAGCATTTCTTGAACAGCGCCGTTCAATTGTTCTCGTTCTGTTACCTTTTTCGATTTAATATCATAGCCCTCGACTATTTTTTGAAAATCCGGATTGATCATCGTTGTAGAAGCATATCTTTTATCAAAAAAAAGCTCCTGCCATTGACGAACCATTCCTAAAAATTCATTATTGAGCACTACTATTTTAACCGGTATTTTTGTTTGAAAGATGGTTCCAAGTTCCTGAATGGTCATCTGAAATCCACCATCTCCAATGACAGCAATGACATCTCTTAGAGGCTGGGCAAACTTTGCCCCTATGGCTGCTGGAAGACAAAACCCCATAGTGCCTAGTCCCCCTGAAGTTATTAAAGATCTGCTCTGTTTGAATTTGGCATATCGGCAAGAAACCATTTGGTGCTGACCCACATCAGTCACAACGATAGCTTTTCCCTCAGTATGGTCATTCACCGACCTAATCACCTCCCCCATAGTTAGTTCTTCTTGGCTTGGATTCAGTTCTTCCATAATAACCTCACTATATTCTTCAAATTCGAGTTTTCGAAATTCTTGAAGCCATTCCTTATGTTCTTGGCGTTCTACAAATTGGCCCAAGGCTTCCAGAGCTTCCTTAGCGTCACCCAGAATTGCTACATCAGCCTTTACATTTTTATCGACCTCAGCTGGATCTATTTCTAGATGAATGACCTTTGCCTGTTTGGCATATCTAGATAAATCTCCAGTAACTCGATCATCAAAACGCATCCCGACCGCAATTAATACATCACACGCATTGGTAAGCTTATTGGGTGCATAATTGCCATGCATTCCGAGCATACCAACATTCAAGTAGTGATCTGAATCCAATGCTGACAAACCCATAATCGTCCATGCAGAGGGTAGGCCGGCCTTTTCTATAAAGTTCTGAAATTGGCTTTCAGCTCCGGAAAGAATCACTCCCTGTCCAAATAAAACCAATGGACGTTTTGCAGAATTTATGATCTCTGCAGCTTGTTGAACCTTTGATAAATTTAAGGTTGGACAAGTCACGTAGCTCCTCATTCCCTTAAATGGTTTATAGCTGAATTCAAGCATCTCAAATTGAGCATCTTTTGTGATATCCACCAAAACCGGACCAGGCTTTCCAGTACGGGCAATGTAAAATGCTTTGGCTAGTGCTCCCGGAATTTCTGAGGCTCTAGTGACTTGATAATTCCATTTGGTAACAGGCATCGAGATACCAATCACATCCGTTTCTTGAAAGGCATCTGTGCCAAGCAAAGGACTTGCTACCTGCCCTGTAATACATACCATAGGTGTAGAGTCAATCTGTGCATCTGCAATTCCCGTGATTAGGTTTGTGGCTCCTGGGCCTGATGTAGCTATACATACCCCGACCTTTCCAGAGGCACGGGCATATCCCTGTGCCGCATGCGTTGCCCCCTGCTCATGTCTAACAAGTATGTGGTTTAACTCATCCTCATAGTCATATAAAGCATCATAAACGGGCATTATTGCTCCTCCAGGGTATCCAAATATCAGGTCAACCCCTTCCGCTAATAGTGAATGAACAACGGCTTGGGCTCCATTCATTTGTTGCTGGGTTTTCGCCTTTTGATTTGATTTATGTTCGACCGTTTCCATTATTAAAATTTATCTGTTACGCATCCTTCAGATGCAGATGACACCATTCTCGCATATTTATATAAAGATCCTTTTGACACCTTCAATTCGGGTTTTACCCAGCTTAATCTCCTAGCGCTTAGCTCTTCATTTGACACTTCAATGTTGATCGTATTTGAGACGGCATCAATAATGATCTGGTCACCATCTCTAATTAAAGCAATAGGACCTCCTTGCTGTGCTTCAGGAGAAATATGTCCCACTACAAATCCATGCGTTCCACCAGAGAATCTCCCATCTGTTATTAAAGCCACATCATTTCCAAGCCCTGCTCCAATTATGGCAGCAGTTGGTTTTAACATTTCAGGCATTCCTGGCCCCCCCTGTGGGCCTTCATAACGAATGACCACAACCATTCCTTTTTGAATTTCTCCATTTCGTATACCATCATTTGCAGCATATTCAGAATTGTACACTTTTGCTTTTCCTTTGAAAGAAAGCCCCTCCTTTCCTGTTATTTTAGCCACAGCCCCTTCTGGAGAAAGGTTTCCTTTTAATATTCTGATATGTCCACTTTCTTTGATTGGGTCTTCTGTCGTTTTCAATACTTTCTGACCAGGGCGAAGACCTGGAACATCAGCTAGGTTTTCAGCCAAGGTTTTTCCAGTAACTGTTAAACAATCTCCATGAAGCATTCCTTTACTCAGCATGTATTTTAATACCGCTGGAATTCCACCAACATCATGAAGGTCTTCCATTAAATATTTGCCACTTGGCTTGAGATCGGCAAGAAATGGTGTCTCATCTGAAATACGTTGAAAATCATTTAAAGTAAAATCAACATCCGCAGCATCTGCGATGGCAAGAAAATGTAAAACGGCATTCGTTGAACCGCCAAGAACCGTGACCAAACGAATCGCATTCTCGATAGATTTTTTACTGACAATATCCTTGGGCTTTATATCCTTTTCAATAAGATATCTTAATGCCTCTCCTGAAGCTCTACTCTCTTCTTTTTTGGCATTACTCATGGCAGGATTAGATGAGTTATAAGGCAAAGACATGCCCAAGGTTTCTATGGCAGCAGCCATCGTATTGGCCGTATACATCCCACCACAAGCTCCTGCTCCTGGACAAGCCTCTTTGATGATTTTTTTGTACTTCGACTCTGTGATTGTTCCTGCATTGCGCTGTCCCCATGCTTCAAATGCAGATACCACATCGAGCTTCTTCCCTTCGTGGCATCCAGAAGAAATTGTTCCACCATAAAGTAAAACACTTGGTCGATTCAATCTAAGCATCGCAATTAAAGCACCCGGCATATTCTTATCACAACCCACAACCGTAACCAATGCATCGTAGGACATGCCTTCTACAACGGTTTCCATCGAATCAGCAATAATATCTCTTGAAGGCAAGGAAAATCGCATTCCTGGAGTTCCCATTGATATTCCATCACTCACACCTATGGTATTAAAAATCAATCCAACAAGCTCTTTATTTTCAGTTCCAGTTTTTACAAGCTTTGCCAAATCATTAAGATGCATGTTACAAGGGTTTCCTTCATATCCTGTACTTGCTATTCCCACTAGAGGTTTATTAAAATCATCCACTGTAAGCCCGATCGCATGAAGCATGGCTTGCGCTGCTGGCTGAGAATCATCTTGTGTCACTCGACAACTGTATTTGTTTAATTTCATTTTAGACCAATTCAAAGTTTTTATATTCTTTTTTCTGTACTCTGTTTTTGTAAGCACTAGCTAATTCAAACCCCATTGTTTGCTCCCATGGAAGCTTAAAAAAGTTATAATCAATACTTTTGATTCCTGCAACCTCAGCAGCTGTCCCCGTGAAAAAAGCGCCATCTGCTTGATATACATCTTTTGGAGTGAAATATTTTTCTACCACCTGATATTCAAACTCTTTCGCCAAATCAAAAATGGTTTGTCTGGTTATCCCTTGTAGGATATTTCCCTTGGGGGGGGTGAACAATATATTGTCTTTTTCATAAAAGAAATTTGCTCCTGAGCCCTCGGCTACATGGCCATTCATGTCAAGTAACAATGCCTCATCATAACCGGCTCTTTTCGCTTGATTTGTGGCGAGTATAGAATTTGTGTAGTGTCCTGTAACCTTTGCCTCAACAAAACACGATTTTGGATTTGGTCTTTGGAATGATGAAGTCATCACATCCAACTGCCCATCACCGAGGTATCTTTCCCATTCCCATGCGCAAAGCAATACATGGCTTTGCTTGTCAGTTTGCAAAGACATGTTTTCCCCCAAATAAACCAATGGTCTAATGTAAGCGTCTTCTAAATTGTTTCTATCAAGAAGCTCATATGATAATTTTGTTAATTCATCGACAGTGTAAGGAAGATTAATATGCATCTTTCTAGCCGAATAATGAAGTCTCTCATAATGCTCTCTGGCCTTAAATATCATCGCTCCGTCTTCAGTTTTATATGAACGGATACCTTCAAAAACGCCCAAACCATAGTGTAAGGTCTGGCCGTAAATAGAAGCTGAAGTTTCTTTTGATTTCACCCATTTCCCATCTAAATAGACGACTGTGTTTTTGTTGTAATACATAATTTTCTTTTTATCAATAAAAAAAGCCACCCTTTCGGACGGCTCTAAACTATTTTTAAGTACCATCCAAAGATCAATTGCCCAATGCAATAATTTTAATAATCTCTTGTATAATACTGTAATTCCTCATTTATGAACACAAAGGTATTTGACTACTTCAATAAAAAATATGACAAAAATCATGTTTTTAAAAAAAACACTAAATATTGATGTGAAATAAATAATGAAAGCATAAAAATTCTAAATTCACATAAATATCTAACCAATGAATTGTAAATTACACACCTTCATTTTTATTCTTATTTCTCAAATTAGTGTTGCCCAATTTACCAGTAGCAACCTTCCCATTATAAGTATCGATACCGACAATGAAGACATTCCCGATGAGCCTAAAATAAACGGTACGATGGGTATCATTTATGATGTAAATGGCGGTATCAATTCAATTACCGACCCATTTAATCATTACAATGGAAATATCGGGATTGAAACCCGCGGTAATTCGACACAGGGATTTGATAAAAAAACCTATTCACTTGAATTAAGAACAGCAACTAACCAGGATACTTCCGTTAACCTTTTTGATATGGGTGGTGAAGAGGACTGGATATTGCATGCGATGGTTATCGACAAATCTCAGTTGCGGATTCCTATGAGTTTTTATTTGGCTCAGCAAATGGGTCAGTATGCCTCAGAATGGAAATATGTGGAGCTTATTATCAATGGGGATTATCGCGGTATTTACATCTTGGTAGAGAAAATAAAGAGGGATAACGACCGTGTGGATATTGCAAAACTAGATGAGGATGATTTGGCGGGAGATTCGTTAACCGGTGGCTATATTTTGAGAATGGACTGGTTGGATAATCCTCAAGGCTTTGAATCCAATTACAATTCTCAAGGAGGAAACCCCATGTTTTTTCAATGGTATTATCCAAAAGCAAGTAAAATCAAACCTCAACAGGCCGTCTATATTCAAGATTGGATGGCAGAATTTGAAGAAGCCTTATATGCGAATGATTATATAAATAGTCTAGGAAATCGATACACCGATTACATTGACCTAAATTCATTCACGGATTTTTTATTGATTAATGAATTCAGTAAAAATTCGGATGGATATAAGCTAAGCTCTTATGTTCATAAAGATAAGGACAGTAAAGGAGGAAAGCTTGTGGCAGGACCCATATGGGACTTTGATCAGACTTATGGTGTTTCTCTGGTTTGCTCTAATCACATCTATACTGGATGGACCTACCTTCAAAATCAAGATTGTTGGGATTTAGAATCAATGCCTATGTGGTGGCAAGCCATGATGGAGGATGAAGTATTCCAAAATCGTTTGAAATGCCGATGGACTGAATTTAGATCTACATTTATGCATACAGATAGTATTGTAAACTGGATACTTCAAGACACAACATATTTATCTGATGCCATTGCTAGAAACTTTGAAAAGTGGGACGACTTTATTGGAGAATCTATTTGGATAGAGCCACAACCCATTCCACAATCCTATGAAGCGGAAATCAGTACAATGATTAACTGGATTACCAATAGGTTAAATTGGATGGACAGTAACATGCCTGGCAATTGTGGAAATGATACCGATTTATCTTTGGATGAATTGAACTCAAAATTCAATGTTTACCCCAATCCCGCTCACGATATCCTTTATTTTGAATGCGAGCCCAGCAGCAAGGTGACTTTATCGGATGTTCATGGCAAGCCGATACATGATTTTACAGCTGAAAACAAGCTCTCTCAATTGAGTTTGAAACACCTTTCTTCAGGAACTTATTTTATTCATTTTCAGCATAATTATCAAGTCGCTGTGAAAAAAATAATAATTCGTTAAAATCTCTGATGTTCTAATAGAACAAAATTTAAGTATTCTTGGTTACTTTTGTACACACATTCAATGAATATTGAATAAATCGCGAATAAGAGTTAAAATATGTCACAGATTCAATACGTAGAAGATCAAATTCTTCCTTTAAGAAATCAATTACAAAATCACGGGCTTTATCATCAATTGAACAGTCTTAAAGATGTTCAGGTATTTATGTCAATGCATGTTTTTGCTGTTTGGGACTTCATGTCTTTGCTCAAGGCTCTTCAAAATGAGCTAACAAACACATCTATTCCATGGACTCCTAAACCTGAGGCTTCTTTAGCCAGATTCATTAATGAAATCGTTCACGCTGAGGAAAGTGACATTAATGAAAAAGGAGAGGCTAAGAGTCATTTTGAAATGTATCTAGATGCCATGAAACAGATAGGTGCAGATGACTCTCAAATCGTAAAATTTATTGAAAACATCAAGGCAGGTCAATCTGTACAAAAATCACTGGAGGAAATCGAGATCGATTCAGCGGTTAAGGACTTTGTGAAATTCACATTTGATACAATTGATTCTGGAAAAAGTCATTGTATTGCTGCCGCGTTTACTTTTGGCAGAGAAGACGTAATTCCTCATATGTTTATTGAAATTCTTAAAAAAGCAGATGCGGAAAATGAGCATTACAATAAACTGAGATATTACCTCGATCGTCATATAGAGCTGGATGGAGACGAGCACGGACCTCTTTCATTAAAAATGGTTAAAGAGATCTGTGGTGATGATTCAAGTAAATGCAAGGACGTAGTTGAGGTTTCAAGACAAGCATTGAAGTACCGAATATTACTGTGGGACGGAATAGAACGTTCGATAGTGAAAGCGAAAAATAAAGTTTTGTTTTAAAGGGAAAACCACTTGCGGCTGTTTTTCGTTTTTATTTTCACTATATTCGTTAGACTCTGCTACATGAAAAATTCGTTGATTCTATATGGGCTTTTGCTTCTTTGTTCACCTTTATTGGCGCAAACAAACAATTTTCAACCCTGGTCCATTCAGGCCAATCTTTCTTCTAATCAAGAAGTAGAGAAAAGTCAAGAAATCGTTGAATATAAAGAGGATTGGACGGAAGTTAAAACAGAGCGTACCCTAACATCTGCCTTTTTTAAAAATTCAAAAGGTGATATCCGAGCAGAATACGCCTCCAAAGCCATACACTATTATGATAATGGCATCCTAAAAAGAATCCATTCGAAACTAAAAAAAGTCAGCAAAGGGTATGTTGCAGATCAGCAACCCTATCCTACCCATTTAAATGATGACGGAAGTCTATCATTGAGTATTGATCAAAACAATAATAAACTCACTATTGGAAAGCACACATCAATGCTTAATCAAATTTCAGATGCTCAATTTGATCTTCAAAACAACATTGCTTATTTTGACAACTATTTTGAGGGTGTAGACAAACAAGTGGTTTTTACTGAGAATAAAATAAAAAGCGCATATCGTCTAAACGAATATATTGAGATTGATGAATCGAACTTTATCATTTCAGAGTCTATTGATCTTCCTTCGAATTGCGAATTGGTTCCTATGTTAAATAAGTCGTCTACAAAAGATGGTCTGATCTTTGGGAGCATCGCTGTAATCAATAAAAATGGCAATCAAGTTGCTGAAATACGACCATTACTTTGCTTTGACGCACAAAAGAAATACACAATTGGGGGCTATCGAATTGTTAATGATCGCTCCGGGCTTCATCTGCAATCGTGTGTGCCAAGTAGTTGGCTCGAAAGTGAAGAAAGAATTTATCCCGTTATCATTGATCCTGAAATCTCAGGCCCAGCTGTTGAATGGAACGGTGGTGACATGCCGTCCTGTCTCTTACCGAATTACAATTCTGATAGTATTCAAGTTACTATACCCGCAGGAGTTACCGTAAGTGGGTTTTTCATCACAGCAAGTTTTTATGCTAGTCCCTTTTCACCAGCTGTAATGAGTGATGGCGTCATGAACTTTAGTACTTCCTGTTCTGTATCTCAAAACTTTACCATTACTGGCCCCACTGCTGATTTACCAGGAACGGCGTATTTAGATAGTTTTGATTTAAAGAACCCTTTGGTATGTTGCTTTCCTGAATCTTGCAATGACACTTCTGTTTATGTTACGATGAATTTAGCTCGAGGGGATTTTGGGGCAGGGTGTAATACAACATATGTTTTTTATGATGATATTACTGACTGGCCTTTTAGAGTGGTTGTGTACGGAAAAACTCCAGAGGTCTATGGAAATGAGTTTTATGTTTCACCGTCATCTATTTGCGCCAACACGTGTACATTTAATGCGACAGGCTATGCACGATATGGCGTTGCTCCTTATACCTTTACCCACCCATGGACAACCGAAGTAGTTACTATAGGGCAAAACATAGGATGTGGGGCTGGAGCCACTAATAATGTTTTTACTTTAACAATCCCTGATTGCCCTGTTTATTGTGATGAAAATTACACGTCTTTAGATATTCCTCCTCCTGTAATTACAGATGCCTGTGGGCAAAGTATTTTAAATATTCCAAACAATTCAAAGCCTATAGATCCTGCTCCAAATGTAGAATCAGATTATCAAGAGGTGTATTGTAGCGGGGAGTCAATTGATATTGGATTAAGCAGCTGTCTAGAAGGTGGTGATGTTCAATATTATGGAAATAATTTAAACGGTTTTGGATCTATCTCTTTGATAGCAGAAAATAATACTCAAAGCCCGATTGATCAAACTTATTATACCTATGCCTCCCTTGACGATTGTTTTTCAGACACCACAGAAATCAATATTTCTGTAGTTCCAAATCCTCAAGCTGAAATTCAATTTAGCTCTAATCCATTGGTTGTTAATTTGGATTTTGAAGCCGCTGATATTTCAGCAACATATGTAAATCCTGTTGATTCTTGGAATTGGACCCTTGATGGCTCAGAAGTGTCATCTGACAGTCTTTATCTTGGTTCATTTGCAATCCCTGGTACATATGACATTTGTCTTAACATCATGGATGAGGCTGGCTGTAACGACTTTATTTGTGAAACACTGTTGGTCGTGCCCGCAGAACTGCAAAACATCAATGTTATTACCCCAAATGACGATAACATTAATGATAAGCTTGAATTTCAATACTTAGAATTTTATCCTGAAAACGAGATTTATATTTTTAATCGATGGGGGAACCTTGTACACTATGCCGAATCATATGATAATTCTTGGTCAGGAGATGAGCTAAATGAAGGTACTTATTTTTACATTTTAAAAATAAGTGGACTAGATAAAACCTATTCGAGCTTTTTTCAGCTCAAAAAATAAAAGCCTTATTGGATTAATTCTCTTTTACATTTTGATTTGTTTTCCTTATTTTTGATCGAACAAAAAAAACTTAAAATGAAAACCCTCCTATTTATTATTGCCCTTTCATGTGGCATTTCTACAACTTTTTCACAGTTTGCAATCGATGTGCAAGCCAAAGGCTCGGCTAATTCGACTTGGTTGCTGAACAAAAACATTTCTGACCTTGGTGCAAGCCAAGATTATGCTATGGGATGGGGTTCAACTTATGGAATTGCTGCTAATGTTTATGCAGGAATTATTGGCTTAGGTATAGAATTTAATTACGCCATACATAATGGTGCATATGAAGGAATAATTACTGAACCGATCCTAAATTCTACTATCGACACATATAACTCAAATATCAACTTAAAGACATTACAGATTCCATTGTTATTGAAATTTCAAAGTCAGGGTGGCTCATATATAGAGTTTGGCCCTCAACTTACGAATATTTCATCAGCTACCTATACGAGATCTGGAACAACTCCTATTGGAACATATGAAGATGAGAAAGATGTTTCTGAAGAATACAGTGGTTCCTATTTATCTGGCGTTTTAGGTTTTGGTGCTAAAATTCCTTTGGGTGAAGATTTTCCAATTGGCGTCTTAATTGGAATCAGACTTCAATATAGCTTTGGTGATCTTATGGGAGTTGATGGTTATGGATATTCATTAGGTAGTGAGGAAAATCCTCCTTCTTCGTTTTTATATGACTCTCATCAACCAACACAAGCTGTTTCAGCCGGAATTGTGATTGGAGCAACATACACGATCAAGTAAATCTTATTTTTTTACGTATTGGGTTAAAATGACGATCTTTTGACCGTTAACCTTTCCTTCTATATGATCGGCATTGTCATGTACAAGTGAGATGTTTCTCACGGCCGTTCCGCGCTTGGCGGTAAACCCAGCACCTTTTACTTTTAAGTCTTTGATGAGCACAACAGAATCACCTTGAATAAGGGTTACTCCGTTAGAATCTTTATGAATCACAGCTGAATGTTCTTCACTTTCACCTGATTTGGCCCAATTCAAGGTTTCCTCCTCTAGAAATAACATATCCAATAAATCTTGAGGCCAGCCTTCTGCCTTTATACGATTAAGCATTCTCCATGCCACTACTTGAACAGCAGGCACTTCACTCCACATACTTTCATTCAAACATCTCCAATGGTTAAAATATATTTCTTCAGCATTACTAATTTGTGCCCTACATGTATGACAGCTATTAATACAATGATCCACACTCGTTCCGCTTTGAGGAGAAACAATCAGTACATCTAAACCTTCGGTACCTGAACACAATTCACATTGATCTGCGCTTCTTTGATTCAATAGATTCTTTATTGGCATAAACTCATTTTCAGCACTAAAGATAGAATTAAGCCTCAGATATGAAGACAATACGGTCTCATTTTAAAAGCACCGTAAAAAGTTTACGTTCTGAATTTGTTGCTTTGGTAAAAACTAAATAGGATGAAACTACTAACCGATGATGAAAATTTCCGTGAATATTTAATGGGGTTTAATGAATTATTTGTTCGGGATATTGGAAATGAGTACATACCCACTCAAATAAAGAAACAATCACTCAAGGAATCAGCAGAATATTTAAGTGAATACGTGTATGAAAATTTCAATGAAAATTCAATAGATCTCGATGCTCCCGATAAAGTTCAAGAAAAGCAAGTGATTAAATACATAGAAAGTCTTTCTAGAGGAAGAATTCACTCCTTTTATAATAGTTACATGGAGTCATACGGTGTAATTGAAGACCTAATGATATTGAATGATCACAATAGAATAGAGTTGATTCATCGACTCACAGGACGTAAATTGGATTATTTAGAACTGATTAACCGAGAAGTTCTTAATTAAGGATCTGGATAATGTCCGAACCATACCGTTGCATAACCCTTGTACATTCCTATACCGATGGCTTCCCATTTTGAATCCCAAATATCTCCGTTAATAATCACATTATTGTGGGCTTTGCTTGTTTTCCAATTTTCAAGAGCTTCCAGTGGACTCAGCGTTTCAGTACCCACACAGGCTATTTCATAACCTGGATAATTGTAACTCGTCAGTTCTTTAGGCTTATTCCACATACAGCTTGCCTTTGCATGATCCGAAGTGTAGCAACACGACTCCCATGCTCCATTATTAGACCAACTATGCGCATTACATATGTCATTATTGGAATGGTTTTGAGCCAAATCACGACTGTGTATTTGTGCTACGGTAATTAATGATTTTGATAATGGAATTATAGAAAGTTTTTTACTCTTTCTATATTCCATCATCAATTTGTAGAGCTCTTTTTCGTTTTTTGTTAATTCTTGCGCATTGGAAAAAAAAACACAGAAAAGAACAACAAAAAACAAAACTGATTTCCTCATTAAAAAATAAATAATAGGATTCCGTAATCTATTTGGATTTTTCCTTCATGATCTGTCTTCTCAAAGCCTCTACAGCAACATTTGTTGCTTCTTCAAAACTTTTGCATTGCTTCTTTGCGAACATTTCTTTTCCTGGCACATGCAATTTAATTTCAGCTATTTTATTCTCTTTCTCACGGTCCTTATCTAGTCTTAAATAAACTTCTGCCGATACAATTTGGTCATTAAATTGCTCTAGTTTATTCAGTCTCTCTTGAATAAATGACAATAATTTTTGATCTGCTTTAAAATGAATGGCGTGCATCTGAGTATCCATATTTAATTGGTTTTGTGCCCACGCGGGTGAGCTTGTGAATAAATTGAATTTAACTGCGCAAACGAATTGTGCGTATATACTTGGGTGGCCGCTAAATTGGCATGGCCTAATAAATCTTTAAGCGTTTCCAACCCCGTTCCCCTGTTTAGCATATGCGTTGCAAAAGTATGTCGTAAAATGTGTGGACTCTTCTTATCTAAACTCGTTACCTCTCCAAGATAATAATTTATTTTTCTATATGCAAAGGTTGGATATAGTTTATTACCACTATTGAGTACAAGGAGAGAGTCATTATTCTGAGCGACATCCTTTCTTGCAATTACATATAATTCAATTTGTTTGACCAAGCCATCAGAAATTGGAATAATTCTTTCTTTATTTCTTTTCCCTAAAACCTTAACTTGATTCCCTTGTACGTCATATATCTTTAATCCTATTAATTCGCTTAATCGCATTCCCGTTTGATAAAAGAGCTCTAGCATTAAAGCATCCCTTTGTCCGCTGAAATCTTCTGTAAACAAATGCTCCATATTCGGCAATGAAAGTTCAGACTCTTTAGCGAAAACAGGTAAGTGTTTTTCGCTTTTTGGGCCTATGACTTTAGTCATAGGTGAATGGTCTACCACTCCTTCCTTTCGAAGCCACTTATAAAAAGTTCTTAACGAGGCGAGCTTTCGATTGACAGATTTATTTTTCATCCCGCCTTCAATGAGATATACAATCCAGGACCGTATAAATGATGATGACAGATCCGAAAACTCAGCTATTTTCTCTAATTCGGCAAATTCCTTGAAAGAATCAAGGTCTTGTCGATACGCCAATATCGTATGATTGGAATATCGCTTTTCAAATTGTAGATATGAAATGAATTTATCGAACATAAAAAAAGGAGTCTTATGACTCCTTTCTTTAACGTATATTTTTGTAGAAGGTTACCCTTCCAATGATTGCATTCTTTGCTTGTATGAAGCACGAATAATTTGTTGTCTTTTTGTAATTGAAGGCTTTTCAAATTCTTTTCTTCCACGTAATTGTAGCATTACTTTGGTCTTTTCGAATTTCTTCTTGTACCTTTTTAATGCTCTTTCGATGTTCTCGCCTTCTTTTATTGGTATAATTAACATAGTAAACGGATATTTTAATTTATATCGGACTGCAAAGATAAGCTATTTTATAAATGTTCCAACAAATTATTTCAAAATTTCTCTTGAAATTACAATTTTTTGTATCTCTGATGTTCCTTCACCTATAGTCATAAGCTTAGAATCACGTAAAAACTTCTCTGCCGGATACTCTTTGGTATAACCATATCCACCCATAATTTGTACAGCTTCATTGCCACATCTCACGGATACTTCTGAAGCAAAATACTTTGCATATGCACCCTCTTTTGTTACTGGTTTTTTATTGTTCTTTAGATATGCTGCTTGAAAAGTCAACAATTCTGCCGCCTCTATTTCAGTTGCCATATCAGCCAGCTTAAAAGCGATTGCTTGAAATTTACCAATTGGTTTTCCAAACTGTTCCCTTTCATTAGCGTATTGAACCGATGCCTCATATGCCCCTCTGGCTATTCCGCAACTCAAAGAAGCAATAGAAATTCGGCCTCCATCCAGAACCTTCATTGCCTGCTTAAATCCTTCTCCTACATTTCCAATTACATTTTCATTTGGGATACGGACGTTATCGAAAATAAGCTCTGCCGTTTCACTTGCACGAACCCCTAATTTGTCTTTTATTTTCACAGCAGAAAAACCAGGCGTACCTTTCTCAACAATAAATGCAGTAATCCCATTACTGTCTAATAAATCTCCAGTTCGTATCAATACGACAGCAACATCTCCAGAAAGACCATGAGTAATCCAATTTTTTGTTCCATTTAGCACCCATTCATCTCCATTCTGAACTGCCGTTGTTTCCATACGCATTGCATCAGAACCTGTGTTCGCCTCAGTTAACCCCCAAGCTCCAATCCATTCTCCACTAGCAAGTTTTGGGAGATATTTTTTCTTTTGAGCATCATTTCCATGGTACAAAATATGTCCAGTGCATAATGAGTTGTGAGCAGCAACGCTCAGTCCTACCCCACCACAAACCTTACCTAATTCCATAAGAGCGGTAGCATATTCAAAATAACTAAATCCAGACCCTCCATACTCCTCCGGAACAAAAATACCGAGTAATCCAAGCTCACCCATTTTTTTCATCGTATCGACAGGAAAGAACTCTTCACTGTCCCATTTAATAAGATTTGGACGTATCTCTTTTTCAGAGAAGTCTCGTACCATTTGTGAAATCATTTGCTGATTTTCATTAAGCTCAAAATTCATATTGATTGATTGATTTTTTCTAAATTAATAGCGTACTAAATTAATAATATTAGAGGAATGGTTTTTTAACTTTTCATCTCCTTTCAGGAAATCCAAAGCGACCAAAAAGTTAAATCCAAATACTGAACCACCACACTTTTTAATAAGCTCAGCGGCGGCAGATGCAGATCCTCCTGTAGCCAAAAGATCATCATGAATAAGTACCTTTTGACCTGTTTTCACGGCATCCTCATGCATTTCTATGACTGCACTTCCATACTCAAGTTCATAAGAATGACTCCTCTTTTTATATGGAAGCTTTCCTTTTTTTCGAATAAGAATGAATGGAACCCCGAGCTCCATTGCCAAAGGATAGCCAAAAAGAAAACCTCTACTTTCAATTCCTGCAACAGCATCAATTGATTCGGATTGATACAGATCTTTTAAATGGGCCAAAACTTCTTTTGAAAGTTCAGCATCCAACATGATCGTAGAAATATCTTTAAACAAAATTCCTGGCTTTGGAAAATCAGGAACATCGCGTATTACAGATTTTAAATTTTCTTCCAATGTCATGTTGCAAATTTAACCAAGCTTTATGAGGATTTGGAATAAATGCCTAAGAAATTTATAAAATCAATTTTCAATTACTTAGAGGCTCAAATACGGAGAGATTCTCTCAAATTCTTCCTCATTAATCAATTTGGAATCTAGAATCTCAATAATTTCAGAAAACTTTTCTCTTTGCATTCTCATTTTAATGAGGGAATTGGCTTGATAATAATCCAAATAAGGGTGCTTTTTCAAAACATCAATTGTGCATGTATTAATGTTTATTTTTTCAATGTTGTGTATATTAAGTGTGATTTGAGGAGTCACCATTTGATAAGTTTCTAAACGCATCTTCCAAACTTCAAGAAGCTGTTCAATGAATATAAATCCCCCAAGCTCTTCTCTGTATTTTATGATTTGTTTTGCATAAAACTCTCCAATTCCTTTTAATTGAATCAGGTCTTCTTTTGATGCTAAATTGATATCTAGTAATTCCACTTTAATGAAAGTGTCTACTTCATATTTCTTGTTTTCTGTTTTTTCTTTCTGAGGGTAAAATGTGGAATCTTTAATCAAAGAAAAGACTTCTGCGGGCATAACGTATATTTTTTCTAAGTCCTTATTTGAATGGATACCGCGCTGGATAAAATTAATTACCGATTGACTTTGTTTCATTGACAAACCCAAAGCCATCCAATCCTTTAGCAAATATTCATTTGGATTAAATCTGCAGGACGGAGCAAAATACTTTTTAGTATAAGACGTTTTCTTAGATTCTTTTTTTTCTGTAAGTGATTTTTTTGATTCAAATCGCTCTATATGCTCAGATTTAATTATGGGTTTTGGAGCATCTTTAAAATAACCCAAGACTCTGGGAATTAACAATATACATAACCCAAAGAGAAAGAATACGACGACACCTCTTCGTTTATGCTTAGAAATATAAAATGAATCTTTTATAAAATTTAAATTAAGACCAATAGTTATTTATCGTTCGGTTCCTTAGATGATCTAATGGCTTCTAAATACCTCGAAAGTTGTTTTTTAACAACCGGAAACAAGAAGAATAAACCAATCATATTGGGAAAGACCATCGCAAAAATCATAGCATCTGAGAAGTCCCAAATAGAGCTCATACTGGCTGAAGCTCCTATTACAACAAAAAGAAGAAAGAGCAGTTTGTAAGCCATATCAGCCCCTTTTCCTCTACCAAATAGATACTTCCATGACTGAAGCCCGTAATAGGACCATGAGATCATGGTTGATACCGCAAATAATACAACCGCAATAGTCAAAAACCACTTTGAAAAAGGAATATACTCGGCAAATGCCTGAGTGGTAATTCCTGCACCTTCATATAGCTTTCCGTCTATCATGACCTTTCCCTTAAAGTTTTTGTGTTTCTCTCCGCCAATGATGTATTCTTTACCCTCTTTTTTGAAATGCAAACCATTTATAGTGGCATAATTGGATGCTGTATATAAAGTGTCTTTAGATTCAGAAACAGGAATTAAATAGCCCTTCTTTTCCTTCGGAATTAGAAGTTCATTATAGTTAATGGTGTCATTTTCTACTTTTAATATTTCGCCATTGATCGCTACTCCTTGAAACTCTTCTTGAACTTCAACTTTTCCATATTGGAATTGTTGCTTTCCGGATTCTCCTCCAAAATTGAAAATGATTATTACTAAAGCTGTCATTGTACAGATTACTACCGTATCAATAAATGGCTCTAACAAGGCGACAAGGCCTTCTGAAGCCGAATATTTTGTTTTTACAGCAGAATGAGCAATTGATGCAGATCCCGCACCTGCTTCATTCGAGAAGGCTGCTCTTTTAAATCCAACCAACAACACACCTATCACACCCCCAACACCAATGGCTTTAGGATTAAATGCCTCGGAGAAGATCAAAGAGAAAGCATCATCTATAAATGAGAAATTTGTCAAAATGATATATAAACAAGCTATTAAATACATTACGGCCATAAAAGGAACTACTTTCTCTGTAACAGAAGCAATTCTTTTTATACCACCAATAATGATAACTCCAATAATTAAAGCTAAAATTACTCCGATTACAGCACCTGCACTTGTGCTACTTAAACCCATTAAATCCTTTAAAACAATTGTTGCTTGATTGCTTTGTGCGGCATTCCCTCCACCAAATGAGCCCCCAATACAAAAAATGGCAAATAATACTGCCGTTATTTTTCCCAATGTAGCAAAGCCTTTTTCTTTTAAACCTCTACTCAAGTAGTACATGGGGCCGCCATAAACGGTTCCATCCTTATCAATGTCTCTATATTGAACACCCAAAGTACACTCAACAAACTTAGAAGACATCCCTAACAAACCACATATAATCATCCAGAAAGTAGCTCCTGGGCCACCTAAAGCGATAGCCAAAGCAACTCCAGCAATATTCCCGTTTCCAACAGTTCCTGACACCGCTGTTGCTAGAGCTTGAAAGTGTGTTACCTCTCCTTCCTTACTTTCATCCTTAATAGTATCCTTAATATCCCCATCAACGGCCAAATCCTGATTGCCCGAGCTCGGGTGATCAACATGATCATATTTCCCTCTTACTACGTTTATGGCTTTTCCAAAATATCGGAAATTTGGGAATCCAAAGTAAAGCGTAAAAAATAATGCGCTAAAAACCAAAAGAACTAAAACAAAAGGGGCACCAAAAACTTCAAAAAAGATTATGCCAGAAATAAAATCAGAAATAGGCTTAAATGCTTCGTCGATTTTCTGATCTAACCCTTTCTCAGATGCCAATGAAATAAAAGGCATGAATGAGGCAAGTAAAATAAAAAATACTTTTTTCATGTAATCTAATTTAAGTTTTAATAAATTTCGTTTCGAAGATAGTCTTTTTAGCTTTAGGATAAAAGAAGAAGACTCTCCTCTAAAGTTTTGGGTTCGTATCCTAGATCCTTTTTTGATTTTGACAAATCAAATCCAGTTATTGGAGGTCTTTTTGCAGGTTGATTTAGAGAACTACTATCCGTTCTATTCACTGAGGATGTATCTAATTTAAAAAAGCTTCCAATTCGCATTACGAGATCGAATATTGACATAGATTCGGGGCCTGAAAGGTGATATATTCCTTTTCGTTTTTGTACACAAATCTGAATACAACCCCAAGCCAAATCATCTGCCCAGGTTGGGGCTCGAAACTGATCATCAATAATGTTAAGTGCTTTACCCGTGGATAAAGCCTCCTTTGCCCAAAGTACAATGTTGGACCTAGATAAGTTCTCTCCTTCACCAAATACAATAATGGTACGTGCAATTGACCAATTTGAATAATTAGAATTCATCAATATCAGCTCTCCGTCTAATTTAGATTTTGCATAAACACTCAAAGGATTCGGCTTATCTGTTTCTTTATAATTCCCTTTTTTGCCATCAAACACAAAATCAGTTGATAAAAATAGAAAGTGAGTTCCATTTTTTTTCGCGGCATCAAATAGATTCTTTGTTCCTGTAACATTTACCTTCTCACATTCTGATGTATTTAATTCGCAATAATCAACGTTAGTTATAGCTGCTGTGTGAATGATATAGTCTGGAGAATATTTAGATATTGTATTTGATACTTCGACGGCGTTTGTAATGTCTAAAGAGGAATAATTTGTTGAAGGACATGCACTATTCCTGTTTTGTCCTTGAGAAGTAGCAAGATAATTTAATTTGGAGTTATTGGAAAGCTGCCTGACGATCTTTTGTCCCAATAAACCATTACTTCCGGTAATAAGAATTTTCATAGCTCCCAAATACTTCTTTTTATCTTTGCTTTAAATGTAAAATAATGTTTATGTTCTAGTAGCCAAGCCATTATAAGATAAATCAATAAAGGAGACCCTAAGGTTACAAACGAAAAATAAATAAATCCCAAGCGAACTTTGGTAGTTCGAATACCTAATTTGCGTGCCCACCATTCACACACACCATAGGATTGCATTTCAAAAAAAAAGAGTATTTTTTGAATGTTTCTTCTCATTAATTATAAAGGTAAGTGCTTCTTCAGAGTTACTTTAAAGGCTTAAACTCCATCCACTCAGCATTCGCTTCCGGGGCCGTATTTGGGTCAAACTCCTGACTTGTAATACGAGCAGTTGTTCTACGATTGATTTGATGTAATTGCTCAAACTTTGCTTTGTCTGAAGAACGAAATTTATTAATGTATTTTTCAGTTAATAAAACTTCCCCTCCATCCTCATTGGTCCAGGTTGCAGGCTCTGCCTCCCCCATTCCAATAGGCTGGATTCTTCTTGGATCTATTCCTTTTTCTTCAACCAAAAACTTATAAACGGCTTTTGCTCTGTTCTCCGATAAAACTTGGTTGTATTTCGCAGAAGACCTTGAATCTGTATGTGAAAACAAATCAATAGTAATGTATGGGTGGCTCGATAATAGATCCGAAAGAAATAAAAGGGAATCTTTAGACATACAGGTTTCATCATTTACAAAATCCCACTGATTTAATGGATAACGTACCTCTGGAGTTCTAATGTCTTCTTCAATATGTACAAGCTCAACTTCCACGATAAAGCTTTGACTTTCGTTCAAACCGACCGTTGATATTTTAGCAGACTCCTTATTAATTAGGTATCCTTCCTTGGTTGCATTAATTGAATATTCTTGGTCATCATTAATGTATCTCGTTTTACCACTTTTTATATCCCATTTTATGGTTGTGCCTTTTTCATCAGTGAGACCTTCCCATGAATCTGCGTCTACAGGTGAAACCGTTACTGTGGCATCTCCAATTCTGTCTTTCGGAGATCCAAACTCATGCACGATTACCCTTAAATCAAATAAGTTTGGAGGGACAGCGTAACTCCATATGTCCGGTGCATTTTGGCCACTGGTTAAACGTCTTTCTGAAGTGAAATATCCAGATCGACCTCTGTCAGTAATTGCATAATCATTACTTGGAGAGTTAATTGGGTAACCCATATTCTTAGGCGCGCTCCACTCATTCACTTTATCTTTAACCGGATTAGAATAAAAAATATCTAAGCCTCCAATTCCTTTGTGACCATCGCTCGCAAAGAAAAACTTTCCTGATTTACCTATTGAAGGAAACAGCTCGTTACCAGCAGTATTATAATTAGGGCCCATGTTTTTTGGTTCAGTACTCCATTCTTTTGCTTTCTTATCGTAAGTAACATACCACAAGTCGCGACCACCAAAAGACTTATCTCCACCACTTGATTCCATATCTGATGCAAAAATCAACATCTTCCCATCTTGAGTCAAACAAGGATGACCAACAGAAATGCTTTCATCTGTTTTCAGATTCATCTTACGGACATTAGTGAATTCACCTTCTACAAGATCAACCACCCAAATATCACAACCCAACCTCATTCTCTCCTTAATTGGGCAACGTGTAAAATACATTGTTTTAAATTTCTTATCGAAACAAATCGTTCCTTCATTTTCAGAGGTATTCACAATTCCATTTTCATCAATGGAAGTAACGCCAGTGGGGTCTCCGTTCTTGTCAAACTCAGCAACAAAAATGTCCATGTATTTTTCACCAGTAATAGGATCTCTTCCCGAACCATAACTTTCCTCTCGACTAGAAGAAAAATACACCTTATAGCCTTTTTTATCCGCATAAGATGGTGACATATCATATTCCTTCCTGTTGATTTTTGTTTCACATTTCACCTGATAGTTAACTTCAGGCTCCATCATATCGTAAAACTTATAATCTTCACAAGCTTTTAAAGCGGTTTCTAATTCACTTGCTCTTGCTCCATTTGAAATCTTTTTGAATTCAGAATAACTTTTTTGGGCTTTCCCATAGTCCCCCATCATTCTCAGCATCTCTCCCTTCAAAAAATATACGTCAGGATTGATGTCAAAATACTTTAGTTCTATACAAACGTCATAATTTTCATTGGCTTCTTCATATCGCGAAATTAGTCTGTAGGCCTCTGCCAACTTAAATCGCACATTGCCTTTTTCTTTCAAAGACCCTTTTGTGCCAATTTTATCATAAGCATTCTTTAAAAGGTCAATGGCATCAAAATATTTACCTGATTCAAATGCAATATTTGCATCCCGAAGATATTTCGGAGCGGAGTTACCTTGAGCACATAAGTTTCCTCCAATGAAGAAGAAAATTAATAAATGGAATAGTTTATTCATTTGTTCAAGTCGTTAGACGTATAATTAAGGAAAACAAAAATAAAGAAAAAAAGTCATTTTATACAATATTCTCTAAATCGCTTAATTACAGACTCAAAAAAATCAGGAAGTTCCGAATCAAATGAGATTTTCTTGCCCGATAAAGGATGAACAAATCCTAAAGATTTTGCGTGTAACGCCTGACCCTGGAGTAAATTAAAATTATTCAAGATGAACTTTTGATATTTTGATGTCTTTATACCCTTTAAAATCTTATCTCCGCCATACTCGGGATCATTGAATAAGGGATGTCCTATAGATTTAAAATGTACTCTAATCTGATGTGTTCTACCGGTCTCCAATATGCACTGGACAAGGGTTACATAGCCAAACCTTTCAAGGATTTTATAGTGCGTTACAGCGTGTTTTCCTTCTTCATCGTCTTTGTAAACATCCATTACTTTTCTGTTTTTTTTAGACCTGCCGACCTTCCCTTCAATGGTGCCCCCCTCCTCAACATCTCCCCAGACCAAAGCAATGTATTTTCTTTCTGTTGTTTTATCAAAAAACTGTTTTGCGAGATTGGTCAATGCCATTTCCGTTTTTGCAATAACCAATAATCCTGTTGTGTTTTTATCAATTCGATGAACCAAACCGGGTCTGCCAGCAAAATCAGAAGGCAATTCCGGCAATTGATCAAAATGATAAATTAAGGCATTAACCAAGGTTCCTGAATGATTTCCGTGTCCCGGATGCACAACCATTCCCGCACTTTTATTCACCACAAGAAGAGAGTCATCCTCATGTATTATGTTTAACGGAATATTTTCAGGGATTAACTCAAACTCTCTCACTGGATATGGCAAAACCAAGGCTACAATATCACCTGGCTTTACCTTATAGTTTTGCTTAACTTTGGCGTCGTTTACTACTAAATTTCCATTTTTAGCTGCAACTTGAATTTTATTTCTAGAAAAGTTTGGAAGTCGATCACATAAAAACTTATCGATTCGAATAATCTCTTGCCCCGGATCCACAGTAAATTTATAATGTTCATATAAATCATCTTGACTGGGTTCGGTATTATTTTCTTCTTCTTCCATTTAAAACTTAATCACCTTAGCGAAATTCGATGACATTTCAGGAATACAAATGAAATAAATTCCCGGATTCAATTCCGTTAAATCAAAATGATTCGAAAACGTCTTTTTTAATAATCTTCCATAACCATCTAATAAAAGCTTTTGACTCCCCACTAATGCCTTTGACACTTTAATGTTTATGATATTATTTGTAGGGTTTGGAAAAAGCTCAATGGGATCATGTTCTAAAGTAAGGTTTTCAATTCCCAATGACGCATCCATTCCTGTAGAAAAAATAGGCCTCATCATCGCACTACCCTCAAACGGAGATACCAACCAGTTTCCTCCACCATCTACGCTGTAAAAAATCTCACCACTATTGTCTATATTTCTATCAAATCCCAGATTAAGTCTTTCAGGCTCCAATTGTCTCCAACCAACAAAAAAGGAAGTTCCTATTGCTACTTTTTGAGTGTCGATAAAGAAGTAAGGTGTAAATACGTTTTCGCCATTTGCATAAATGGGAGATCGAGGAGAGAAGACGTCGTCTTCGTATAGCACACTACCCGGACTTCCATCGTCATCGTCCCAAACCGTCAATAAAAACAACTTGTCAGAAACATCATTAACTGATGGAACAAATGAAAAATCAATTCCAATTAAACTGTCTTCTTGGTATGCCTCAAAATGTATAGCCAATCTTGCTTGTGCGCCAGTCGGTCCAAATGCCGCCTCAGCAGTGCCATCATCGTAGCTATAATAATTATAAAACCCTTGAGTAAACCGAGTTGAATCATTTGGCTGATAGTCCAAGGTTTGAGCATTCGCGCTTGTGAGTACTTCAAACTCTTCAGATGCCCCTATTAAAGTTTTATCAAACTCGTATCCCCCAGTTAAATCATTGTAAGAATTCGAATAAGAATACTCGAGGTAATTCAATTCTCCCTCTGCCAAAATGATTCCAGGAAGAACGAATGTCCCTTCAGATAAATCATTATAGAAAACTTCAATACTTCCATCGGTATAATTGTTGTCATCATAACCATTGTAAAGCAAAACATTTAACGAATCCGTCATTTTATTGTCGGTAGATGATTTATAATGATCCCATGGAACCGAGGTGTATTTGTCAATCAAAGTATTTATGGGGTAAACAAATGAGAAATCGCTGAACAAAGTGTCGGTATAATCCGCTGTTCTTAAAGAAACCATATTTAAATGGAAATGATCCAAAGAGCCCGATAAACCCCCATAGTTTTTAAACCGAAACTGAAAGGCATCCGAAAAATAATTTTCATTCAATACTGGTAGGTGAACCATTTTAAAAGGGCTTACGACATTACCCGAATCGGACCACATGTGCAACCATTGATTTTGACTCTGCGAATAAAATTCCAAAACAAGAGAATCTGATGATTCAGGTTCATCGCCAAGACCAGCAGGTTGATATAAAAATGAGATATACAGCGAATCTGAAAGATTTGCACCACTTAAATCGATTGGTTTTGAAGTGAGATAATCTGCATAACCTGTAGTCGCTGTTCCAATGGCGTATGGGTAGCCATTTGCATCAAGTCCATCAAAAGTCATCACTCCAAGTGTTTGAGGATTTAATCCAAATCTGTAATTATGATAAACATGATTATCTACCCATAATTTTTCTGTATCAGACACTGACATAAAGAACTGTCTGACTGAATCTTGATAATATGGCGGGTCCTCAATCCAAATCGTATCAGGGGTATTATTCACCCCAATCGTATCATAAATATAATACGGCGGATATAATGTCAAAGAAGAATATTGCACAGGGTAAGAAGTGAAATCCGCAACATCTGCGTTTAATGGAGTAAAAATAGTATCCGAATAGGTATCATTAGCGAGGTCAATGTAGCGATGAAATGTGACTTGATTTGTAAAGTAATTCTCATTGGAAATAGGCAACCCTGTTGATTGATCTAAAAGCAAATAATACAATTCACTTGTAGTTGATGGATTTAAATAATCGGGCACATAGTCTTGTATTTTACTGACGGTGAAATTATCAAAAAATGGAAGAGTTATCGTGTCCGTAAAATAAATGAAAGTGCTATCAATTGACACACTCTTCAATATGTGCTCAGCAGAAACATGAGGGTTTGTGGTTATTGGCCCTATTTCTAGATTTTGTGCTTCAAACGAAAAACACATAAAACAGATTAAAAAGGAGATAAAACAGTTTTTTAACATCATTCTATTGGTTCTTCAATTTGATTTACCCCTGAATTAATGAGTATGACAATTTGTTGAGCACGTTCTACCGTTTTTTCAGGAACGAATTCGGGAGATTGACCGAAAACAACTGCGGTTAATGTGTCCTGCATAGTCTCACAATCATTACAAATGGTTGAAATTGAGGTCAATCCACTAGTACTCAATAGGTTTAAAGCATCTTGATAATTCATGCCAACCACATTTGGAAGACTCGTTAATACGCCAACTTCATTTTTCCCAACAATTAAAGTGATTTCAGCACCAATCGGAATGAATTTACCTTGAGGAACAGGTTTTCCTTTGTATAATTGTTCAAGAACTGAACCATTCGCTTCTTTAGTCGGTTTGTATTCAATCTGGGAATCAAAACCTCTATTTTTAAGAATACCTCGAGCAAAATCAATATGCTTAAAAACCAAATTAGGCATTTCGGTAAGATCTGTCTTTTTTGAAAGCCTTAAGCCAATGATGCGGTTTTCCTTAACCTTAACTTTTGATACAGAGGTTGGTTCAATCATCTGCTGTTTGACTATTCCGTTGGGCAAATCCGGATCGTAAACACTGTCTAAAATCTCATAACTCAGGCCAAGCTCTTCAAGCTTCATTTTTGCTTCTGACGATTTTTTACCCAACAAATTTGGAACAGCAATTTCTTCTCCATGATTGGAATAAATATCCAGATACTTTATCACTGAAAAAACACCAATAAAATAAAAAAGCATGGCAATCCCGATGTTGATCAAAAAAAACTTTGACCAAACAAATTGTTTAAAAACAATAAAGATTCTTTTTTGAAAAAATAATTTAAGTTTTTCTTTCACTGTGTAAATATAAAGTCTTTTAAAGAATTAGAAGTTGGGTGTTAAAGAGTTTGTTCGGAAAAACTCCTCAATATACTCAACGGCCTCCTCGGAGGAGTCTACCATCCTAAATAAATCCAAGTCAGATTCAGAAATATTATTTTCCTCATTAAGCATGGATTTTTTTATCCATGAGGTTAAACCCTGCCAATAGTCCGTTCCAACCAAAACAATTGGACGCCTGGCTATTTTTTTAGTTTGGATTAATGTTAAGGCCTCAAATAGTTCATCTAGGGTGCCAAACCCTCCAGGCATTATCACAAAAGCCTGTGAATATTTTACAAAAATCACCTTTCTCACAAAAAAATAATCGAATTCTAGATTATGTGGAGGATCGATATATGGATTGTGGTTTTGCTCAAATGGCAAATCTATGTTAAGTCCTACGGATGCCCCTACTCCTTCTTGAGCTCCTCGATTAGCAGCTTCCATAATCCCAGGCCCCCCTCCAGAAATAATTCCATATCCTCTTTCCGACAAATCCTTTGCTATGTTAACGCCCAATTTATAATATGGGTTATCTTCTTTTGTCCTAGCAGAACCGAAAATTGATACACAGGGCCCAATTTTTGCCATTCTATCATAGGCTTCTACAAACTCAGACATTATTTTAAATATTGACCAACTGTCATTACTTTTAATGTCATTCCAATCTTTTCTGTTTTTAACCATGTAAAATTTATTTTATTTAATAGAAGTGTATATTTCAAACGCAATATTATAGATATTATTCTCTAAATTCGAATCATGAGATTTCTGTTTTTTCTTTGTTTTATTTCTGTTCAATGTAATTCGACAGCTCAAATTCAGATAAATGAAACTACAAAAACAAATCCAAAACGATTTTTAATAGCAAACTCAGCTATAGGAGCGGTATCTATTGGGAGTCTTATCGGACTTCAACAGCTTTGGTACAGTAAGGAGACTCAAGAGCCCTTCCATTTTTTTGACGACTCTAAGAACTGGATGCAAATGGATAAGTTTGGTCATGCCATTTCTGCTTATGAATTGACAAAAACAATGAGTAATGTTTATAAGTGGAGTGGCCTATCAACTCAAAAAAGCAGACTCTTATCCGCTTCTGTTGCTTTAGGATATATGAGTGTCATTGAAATTATGGATGGTTTTAGTTCTGATTGGGGGTTTTCTATCAGTGATATGGGAGCCAATCTTATTGGATCGGGATTATTTTTGTTTCAAGAAAAGTATTTTTCCAAACAAATTTTTCAACCCAAATTTTCATTTCACCCTACCCGCTTTTCTGAAATCCGCCCGGAAATCCTTGGCAAGAATCCGTTAGAATCAATTTTAAAAGATTACAATGGTCAATCCTATTGGATTTGCTTTTCACCAGGAAATCTAGGGGTTTCTTCTTGGCCAAAATGGCTCATGTTAAGTTTTGGACATAGCATTAATGGAAGACTAAAGGGTGATTCTAGAGATTATATGGGTTATCAGAGTAGTCGCGAATTTCTTTTCTCTTTGGATGTGGACTTAACCGAGTTGGATGTGAAATCTAAGTTTTTAACTTCATTATTTGAAATCATCAACTGCCTTAAAATCCCCTTTCCGACATTAATATACAATAAAGGTGATTTTAACGTGCTCCCTGTATACTTTTAGATTTAATCTGAACTTCATAAGCTTCATTCCAGTATTTACCAGTAAGCCAGAAGGTATTGCTTGATTTTCGATATGCGATTCCATTTGGGACACCCTTTTTGTTTGACTTTTGAACCAAGCCTTTAATATCAAGAATTCCTGTAACAGTTCCATTTTTTGGATTTATTTCCATGATCTTGGTTAAATCAACACCAGGGTCCTGTTGGCGACGCTGTTCGCTCATCCAAACATTGGCATAAACCCGATCATTATGATATTCTATTTCATTTAAATTGGTAACTACTCCTTTATCCGTGTGAACCGAAACCCTCTTGATTATCTTAAAACTAAAAGGATCTCTGTATACCAATTCATGGGTTCCATTCGACATAATTATAGATTCACCATCATTACAAAGCCCCCAACCTTCTCCCTGATAAATAAACATGGTATCCAGCTCAAATGTATTCAAATCATACACAAAACACTTCTGATTTTGCCATGATACCTGGTATATATTCGATCCTAAAATGGTTATGCCCTCACCAAAAATTGGATTAGGCTGTCCTTTTTCCCTGATCGACAAGCCTGTTTTTTCATTAAGCTCTGCAATTTTTGTAGATCCGTCGTTATTCGGGTTTCCTGTTGATTCAAAAAGTTTTCCATTATGAAATTCATACCCTTGCGTAAAGTGGGTTGAATTGTGAGGATGGCTCCCTATTAAATCATATATCAATTCCAATGGTTTTTCTGCGGCGTTTACAATTAAATTCCTGCCATCTGCAGAAATTAATTTGGTTTTTTGATACCCCCTAAGCTCCATGGAATACACTCCTAAATTCAGATTTATATTGACCTCAAAAGCAGTAGATGATGGATTAGACCATTCCTTATATTTCTCACCATTCACATACAATTCTATGACATCCATTAACTTGGCATTTTTGCAGTTAAAGGAGAGAGTAGCATCTTTTTTGACTGCAAAATTTATACGACTAGATTCAAAGCCAAAATCAATAAGTTGATCATCCTCATTTTCGGAGGTATCCGTACAAGAAAAGAACACCGTTGACAGAAAAATAAGAGTCAGGATAAAATAAGGTTTATTCATTTTTGTTCTTTATGACAATTCTTGAATTAAATCAGCATCTATATCTGAATGTGAGGCATAGTGTATCACTTTCCCCTCAAAAAAAACAAGAATTTGAGGAGATTCATGTCGGATATTCATGTTTTTTGAAATCTGTAAAGAAAGATCCCTTGACTCTAAAACATTCAAAAGCCATAGAGAATCATTAGATGATTTAAAATAATCTGAACGCTCAAAACTTTTTAGAGCAAAAGAAGATATGCCACACCTTGGACTGTGTTTAAAAACAACATGTCGACCTGTTGTGTCGCCTAAAATCTCCTGATTAAATTGACTTTCTTCTCTTAAAACCATCCAAGCCATGTTATCGTTCCGATTTAAATTGATTTAAAAAACGAATGTCATTTTCAGAATAAATCCTCAAATCATTGACCTTATACTTGAGCTGCGCGATTCTTTCAATTCCCATACCAAATGCAAATCCAGAATATTTTTTAGAATCAATTCCACTAGCGTTCAAAACATTCGGATCTACCATTCCACACCCTAATATTTCTAACCAACCGGTATACTTGCAGACATTGCACCCTTTAGAATTACAAATTGTGCATGAAACATCAACCTCAGCACTGGGTTCTGTAAAAGGAAAATAAGAAGGCCTTAAACGGATCTCTGACTTGTCTCCAAACATCTCCTTTGCAAAATAGAGCAAGGTTTGTTTTAAGTCTGCAAATGACACATCTTCGTCAATATATAAGCCCTCCACTTGATGAAAAAAACAATGAGCACGTGCTGAAATGGCTTCATTGCGGTATACCCTACCAGGAGATATGGTACGAATCGGAGGTCGGTTGTTTTCCATCACGCGAACCTGAACGGAACTCGTATGAGTTCTCAATGCAATCTCTTCCTCACCCTTCTGAATAAAAAAAGTATCCTGCATGTCTCGAGCGGGATGTTCCGGTGGAAAATTCAATGCTGAAAAATTATGCCAATCATCTTCTATTTCTGGTCCTTCAGAAATTGAAAATCCAATTTTATTGAAAATATCTACTATTTCTCTTTTTATAATTGACAACGGATGGTGACTACCCAGGCTAGATTCTCCAACAGGTTTCGTTATATCTTCCTCTCCTTTATGATCTTCTTTTTTAACACTCGTAATATGAGCACCATTCAATTTATTTTCAGCAGCTGTTCTTAGGTCATTGATTTTTTGACCAAACATCTTTTTCTCTTGATTTGGAACCTCTCTTAATAACGCATACAAGCCCTTTACAAGTCCTTTTGAACCAAGAAAATGTATTCTGAATTTTTCAACATCAGAAGCAGTATTAATTTTAAAAGCAGTTATTTCCTCCTCTATTTTTTGAATTTGTTCAATCATTAATCTAAAATGTAACTTATTGGCCTATTTAATTGTATTATACAAAAGTACAACAAAAGTAAATCAAATGGCTTTTAAGAAAATTTTGCCAATTCTTTGCCTCATTGTTCTCGCCTCAGCTTGTTACAAGGTACAACCAACAACTTTGGAAGTAACGATAAAAGACGGTGCCGGTAATGTTGTGCCAAACGCTTTAGTATATGTGGGAGGAGAATCTACGGTTTCTCCGTCTCCAGATCTAGAGGCGGTATACGAATCCGAGACAAATTCAAACGGAGTAGTTGTATTTGATTTGAATAATATATATCAACCGGGACAAAGCGGTGTGGCAATTTTAAAGATTAATGCAGAGAAAAATGAAAAAACAGGGTCAGCAATTATTGAACTGTCAAAAGAAACCAATAATCAGCTTGACATTGTTATTGAGTAACACTTTAACCAAAGAAATGTAGACGATATTATTATATAATAAAATAATAACTTAACTTTGAATTTAGAATTATGGCAATGAAAAAACTCTTCTTACTTACCGTGTTGTTTTCAGCTTTATTGATAACCGGTTGTAGACCTAAAGATCCCGCAATTTTAAAGGTTTTTGTTCGATCGTCTACGAATCAACTTGTAAATGGAGCAAAAGTTGTCATAATTGGTGATCAACAATCTAATCCTGCAACCTTGGAATTCGTTGATACATCTTATACAAATTCATCTGGATTTACCACCGTTGATATGGATCAATATTTCGATACTTCTGGTGAAGAGAACACCACTGGTTATTTTGATATTCTTGTAAAATCAAACAACAAAGAGGCTACTGGATATACGAGGTGTAGAATCAATACGACCTCTGTAGAAACCATTTATTTACCTAATTAAAGAGATATGACTTCTTCAAAGAAATTTTTAATCATCATGCTTGCTCTAGTTGTTACTGGAGTCTTTTCCTCTTGTAGAGAGAAAGCAGATACTATTGCAAACATATATGTTCGAGATGAGTCCAATGCAATTGTTGAAGATGCGATGGTCGTACTCTACGGTACAAATACTCAAGGAACTCCACAAGTAGTAGCCGTTTTTGATACCGCATACACAAATGCTGCTGGATTGGCATCGTTTAACTACAATGACATTTATCAACTGGGTCAAGCTGGTGTGGCAGTTCTAGACATCAAAGCTCAAAAATTAAACAAGATTGGTCAAGGTATTATAAAAATCGAGCCTGAGCTTGTTAATGAAGAAACCGTTTTTATCCAACCTTAAGCTCGTATAAATTTATACTCTTCCATTGACGTGAGCCACTTGAGTTCTTTCATTGGAATGGAAGTGTTTTCCATTGTTTTTAAATCAAATTCGTAGTCATTTATATTCACGTCTTGATATGTTTTTAAATAATCATTAATAGAAGTAGATGGGTTTTCTCCTTGTAATAGATTAAGAATCTTGTTGAGAAATGATTGTTCCACCTTCAATAATAAATCGCTACTCAATGTCCCTTGATTTAGTGTACCATCAAGAATTAACCAATCGCTTAAAGAATTAAATTTAATTGTTTGTATGTCAAATTGTGTATCCATGTTGTAATTTTTAATCAAAACTACAAGTGAAGACCGTAAACGTTTTACGTTCTTTTGCTTCTTTATTAAAAATTAGTCAAACAAGTCTCACCTTTTGGTTAAATTTGCATCTGTAATAAACACATGACAGAAAATAAAACAAAGGAAAATAGTCAGATGTCTTTTCTTGAGCACCTTGAAGAACTCCGCTGGAGGCTGGTCAGGTGTGCAATTGCCATTGTATCTATTGGAATAGTCATTTGGATTTTCCAGGAATGGATTATGGAAAATGTATTCCTATCCATGAAAAGCCACGACTTTATTTCGTTCAGATTAATGTGTGAATGGTTTGGAACTTGTGTAGAAGACATTCCAGTTCAACTTCAAAGTATGACTGTTTCAGGACAATTTGGATATGCGCTAATGATGAGCTTTATGGGTGGTCTTGTTCTTGGGTTTCCTTTTATATTTTATCAAATTTGGGCATTTCTTAAACCCGGACTGAAATTCAAAGAAAAAAAAATGGCTAAAGGGATTGTCTTTTATGTCAGTCTTCTTTTCTTCTTAGGAATAAGCTTTGGATATCTTGTCGTTGCACCCTTGAGTATTCAATTTTTTGGTTCTTATCAAATCAGTGGCGACATAAGAAATGATTTCACTATAAGCTCATACATGAGCACAATACTGTCCACGGTGTTTTACACCGGATTGTTCTTCTTATTGCCCGTAATAATCTATTTACTTTCTAAAGTGGGGCTTATTACTCCTGATTTTTTGAAAAAATACAGAAAGCACGCACTTGTTGTCATCTTAATACTCTCGGCACTCATTACACCTCCGGATGTTATTTCCCAAATCATTGTATCTATTCCGATACTTATATTGTACGAGATCGGTATTCTTGTTTCAAAAAAGACCTTTAAAAAAGAGGAGAATTAATTACCTATGTATAAATACGCCCTAGCTTTCTCTTTCTTGTGCTGTTTGCAAGTTGTATTCGGTCAAAGCATTGTCGTTTATGGAACAACTAGTGATGCAAAAACAGGTGACATTCTCCCATTCGCTAAAGTTCAATTTTCAAATTCTAAAACAGCAACATTGTCGGATTCTTTAGGGAATTACAGTATCGTGTCTATAGCAAATAATGACTCCCTCGTTTGCTCCTATATAGGATATTCAAATCTATCCTATGAAATTATAGAGGTACAAACCTCTCATCCTAGTGGTGAAATAAAGCTCAATATTGATTTCCAATTGAAAAGTTTATTTGTGGACTTTGAAGAAATCACCGTTAAAGCACCTGGGGAACTGCCTTCATCTATTTTAATTAGAAATGTCATAGCAAACAAGGCAAATAATAACAAAGACAAATTGGATGCTTATGAGTACCGATTGTATAACAAAATTCAATTTGACTTGAATAATGTCGGTAATGATTTCAAATCAAAGAAATTAGTGAAAAAACTAGATGTCATCTTCAATTATTTAGATTCCACAGATGAGGGCAATGGGTTTCTTCCAGTTATTTTAAGTGAATCTGTATCCAAGTATTATTTTAAAACCAAACCAAATACTAAAAGAGAAATTATTGAAGCAAGTCAAACGACCGGCATTGAAAACCTTCAAGTAAATCAATTCCTAGGAGACATGTACCTTGAGCTTAATATTTATGATAATAATTATAAAATATTTGGCAAATCATTTGTCAGCCCAATTTCTAACTCCTGTCAGAACTATTACAAATACTATTTACAGGATTCAGCGTTTATAGATGAGAATTGGTGCTACAAACTTCATTTTATACCTAAAAGAAAACGAGACCTTTGTTTTAGTGGCGATTTATGGGTCAATGACAGCACATTTGCCATTAAACGAATCGAAGCAAATGTATCGCCCAATGCCAACTTGAATTTTGTTAAAGACTTCTATTTCAGGCATGATTTTGAAAAGGTAAATAATGCCTTTTGGATGCTCAAAAAAGAACGGTTTATCGCAGACATCAAGTTGACAAAAAAATCAAAAGTTTATGGTTTTTATGCGAGAAAATTCAGTGAAAGGAGCGAGTTTATAATAAATAGAAAGAAGGATGATCAATTCTACAATACGCAAAACACTGTCGAAATTGCAGCAGACGCAAATTCGAAAACAAAAGAGGAATGGCAATCATTAAGAACAAAAAAGCTTAGTAAACAAGAGCAAGGCATTGGCAACATGATTGATTCTCTTAACGAGACGCCTTATTTTAAACGACTTAAAAACCTGGCTTACATGGCAACAACTGGCTATCATCCACTTGGAATTCTTGAAGTTGGTAATGTCTTTTCATTGGTTAGTGTTAATCCTGTAGAGAAATTTCGTGTAGGATTGTCTTTGAGAACTTCCAATAAATTTTCAAAAAAGATTGAATTGGGACTCAATGGAGCCTATGGTTTTGGTGACAAAAGAATGAAATATGGAGGCCTTGTTAGATGGAACCTCTCACAAAGAAAAAGATCTTTACTATCCGTGTTTTACAATTACGACATTGAACAAATAGGCGTTTCTCCATATGCAGTCTCAATGGGTAATACCTTCGCTACTGTTCTCAGTACTGCTCCTTTTGACAAGCTGACTTTTATCACAAAAGCGGGGTTAAACATAGAAAAAGACATCAAAAAAGACATTGTTGCCTTTGTTGGACTTGAATGGAAAGAATACCGGCCATTAGGCTTGGCTAATTATTTACAAGGCAATTCTCAAAATGGGTCTTTTGATACTATCTCTCAAATAAAAACGAGCGAAATAACGGCACGAATAAGATGGGCAAAAAACGAGGAGTTTATTTCAGGAGCATTTGACAGAACAAGCCTTCGCTCCAAATATCCAATCATTGCAATACAAGGAGTTTTTGGTGTTAAAGGTGTTTTCGGAAGTATGTATTCTTATCAAAAAATAGAGCTTCAACTAGAGCACAATACACAAGTTGGCATTCTAGGCAGGTTATATTACGGGGCCAAAGCAGGTTATATCTTTGGTGCTCTTGCATACCCCCTATTAAATGCTCATCCCGGGAACCAATCCTTGTGGCTGATGTCATCAGCCTTTAACAAGCTTAATTTTTTAGAATTTATAAGTGATCAGTATGTTGAAGGTTTCATTGAGAACCACTGGGATGGATTTTTCTTTAATAAGGTCCCTCTCATCAAAAAGCTAAATTTAAGATTGGTAAGTTCCGCACGTATTGCCTACGGTGACCTTAGTTCTCGGCATCAATCAGAAATGATATACCCAGATTTCATAAGGGACTTTGATAAAATACCCTACATAGAAAGTGCTATCGGAATAGAAAACATATTTAAATTCATTCGAGTGGATTTGGTTTGGAGAATGACTCACAATGATCCTGGGTCAAATCCTTTAGGCATTAGAGCTAAACTTGCTCTTAATTTTTAGTAAATTGGCGAAGTGAATTTATATACTGAAAATATATTTAAAAGCTATAAGGGCAAAAAGGTTGTCCAAGACGTTTCTATTGAGCTTAAACAGGGTGAAATTGTAGGGCTTTTAGGTCCAAACGGAGCAGGGAAAACCACATCTTTCTATATGATTGTTGGACTTGTTAGACCTGATAGCGGAAAAGTTTTTCTAAATAATGTAGAAATCACACATCTCCCCATGTATAAAAGGGCCCAAATGGGTCTGGGCTATCTTCCCCAAGAAATATCAGTTTTCAGGAAGCTTAGTGTAGAAGACAATATCATGGCTATCCTTGAAATGACATCAAAAAGTGCAGTAGAAAGAAAGCACAGACTTGAGGAACTTCTTGAAGAATTCAATCTAAATGAATTCAGAAAAACTTTGGGAAACAGGCTTTCTGGAGGAGAAAAAAGAAGAACTGAAATTGCGAGGGCATTAGCAACTGACCCCCAGTTTGTTTTGTTAGATGAACCATTTGCAGGCGTCGATCCGATAGCCGTTGAGGACATTCAAGAAATAGTTTCAACACTTAAAAAGAAAAATATTGGTATACTTATAACAGACCACAATGTTCAAGAAACCCTATCCATAACTGATCGGGCTTATTTGCTTTTTGAAGGAAGTATTTTAAAGTCTGGTACTGCTGAAGAACTGGCCAATGATGAGCAAGTAAGGAAGGTTTACCTCGGTAGAAATTTCGAGCTGAAGAAAAAACTATCTGATTAAATTAACAAACCCGCTCTTCATTTCGGTTACAAAAGGATTTGCACAACTTCTATATTTTATCACATAGGAATACAGCCCATCTTGACTTTGTAATCCATTAAATGTGCCGCCCCAGCCCAATTGAAAATTTTCGGTTTTGAAGACAAGTTCACCCCATCGATTATATATCGCCAACTCCCACCTTAATATCTCAAAATCTGTTACCGCATTAAAAACATCATTTATCCCATCCGCATCAGGGATAAAAGTATTCGGTACATATAAAACAAATGGCTCAACAAAGACTTCTTGTCTTATAGAATCATTACATCCAAACTCGTTATAAACTACTTGTAATGGGTAGTCACTTCCGGCATTTAAATAATTGTGACTAAAACTTGATTCAGGACTTGTAAATTGATTTTGATCAAAGAAATAGAAATAGTTTGTAGCTCCAATGGACTGATCAATGAAGTCCACCTTGTTATCACACACATCAATGTTCTGAGGATTCACTTGAAAGCCAGCAATAGGTGAAGGGTAAACCGTAAAAATATCTTGCTGCATTAAATACAATGTATCCACACATCCTTCCAAAGAAATTACCGTCAAACCCACGCTATAACTGCCAACATCCGTATATACATGAGTTGGGCTAAAATATTCGGAACCACTTCCATCACCAAAATCCCAAGAATAAATGGCTGGACCATCAACACTGCTTAAATTAACAAACTGTGCCAAGCTAGGTGCGCAATGCAAACCATCTATAAAATCAAAATCAATCGTAGGTTCCGCGAAAACATATATAAGCGCACTTATTGAATCTACACAGTTCTCATGTATTCCAGTTAACTGAACTTCTTGAAAGCCAGGAGTATCAAATTGGATTCCCGAAATGATTAAATCCGCCGATGTTGTTGTAGAAGCATTCGGTCCAAAATCCCACTCATATAATGCATTCGGAGGTCCACTAACCAGTGCTTCAAAATCATATAATCCATCGGTAATACATAAAGAGTCATTATTTGTAAACGCCAAAGAAATAGGTTCATTTAAAGTGATTTCTGTTGTAGTGGTATCCGAACAGTTTTCAACGGATTCACCAATAAGCTGAACGGTATATGTTCCAGGAGATAAATAAGTGTAATTCGGATTAAAAGAAGTACTTTGATCAGAATTTGATCCATTATTTCCGAAATTCCAAAGTATTGAATTTACATTGGCATAAGCTCCTGAAAAATCAATTGTTAAACCCAAACATTCAATTTCATCAGGTAACAGTATGTCTACAACTGCTTGTTCAACAACAAAAACGGAATCTTCAAAAAAGGTATTGCAATCACCATCATCTCCGTTTAATATGATGGTATGATATCCGGAGCTAGAAAATGAAATATTTGGAATATCAATACCATTGAAATTCTCTAAACTAGCATCAGGGTCTAGCTGCCATTGAAAATTAGCAGACAAATTGCTAGAGACCCCGTTAAACTCAAAATTATTTCCTGTAATACATAAAGAGTCCTCAGCTTCCCATGACAAAGAAAAAGGGTTGTTCACTGTAATTTCAATATAAGCTGTATCCGTGCAATCCCATCCGGGATTAACAATGAGCTGAGCAATGTAACTTCCTGGAGAGGGATAGGTGAAAAATGGAGTAAAAGAAGAGCTGACATCAGTGTTGGTTCCAGGAACTCCAAAATCCCATGAATAATTTGTACCCCCGTACGAATTGTTTTCAAAATCAACAGTAAGACCTTGACAAAATGAGATGAAAGAACTCAATTCTTCTTGAGTGGGTAATATCGCCTGCATGGTGATGTTGCAGTCAAAAACCTTAAATAAAAAGTCTCTAATTGTTTCACCTATGAGTTGGCCATTTCTATACTCTTGAACGCGGACACCAACAACCATTAAACCAATGATACTTGGATTTACAGTAAACATACCATTGGCATCAATCGAACTTGTAGAGCCTGGCCCTAAAGGTGACGCGGCATTAAACCCTCCAAGCCACTGCACGGGGAAATATGGCGGAGGTGGAGATTGGTTCGGAGCGGGATCCAAAGAACTTGCTCCTGTATATGGTGAAACCAAAGTATACACCAATTCATCACCGTCAGGATCTGTAGCCGAATGGTCAAAAACCAACTCCTGTCCAACACAAAGCAATGTAGGCGGATAATTTGAAAACCTTGGACTACTGTTATTTGTAATTCCTGTCTCTGATCCGGGAATGTGTGTGGTGAGCGTTAGTCCCGTGTCATCTGGATTGACTATGTTGGTAACATTTGGGCCCCTGCAACATCTTTGATATGACACAGTATACCCACCAACTACTGGTGGGAGAAAAATCGTTTTTTCATATATGGCTCTTTGAACGCAAACATCAGTTGGAGCTGTTGCACAAGGGTTGTCAAAATCTATAGGCAACGTAATATAACCAGGGAAAAAAACATTGACATTTTCAATGAGGGAATTGTTATTATAAACGGATAGCTTCAGTGGGTCATCAAACCAGGCGCCCTCGGCATTACAGTCACGGTATATGGTAATGTAAAATTTATAATTCCCTCCTCCTAAATCATCATAATAGATATCACCTCCAATAATATGATCGGCTCGGCTATTAAAAGCCATCATTAAAAAAATGATGATTGCTATTCCTTTCATTTCTAGTAGTTAGACGCAAATTAGAGCGAAATGTTGTTTAATTCCACATCCCAGATTGATGTTTTGTACTTATATCCATGTTTTTTTACAAATTTTGAGCCAATAATTGTTTTACCATGTCCTCCTCCGGAGAAAATAATTAAACGACCAAAGAAGTTTTTCGCATAAAAATTATAATAATCACTGCGAGACGGGTTTGCAGGATAACTCAGATTATATATTTCCGATGTTGGCCCGCTTTCTTTAAGAAGATTTATGGCTCGAATAACATCATTGCGATGGACTAAGTTTACCGGGACGTCAGCTCCTAAATTCTTTTCCTTTTTCAGTAAATGTATTGTTGGATGGCGATCCTCTGAAATCAATCCTGATAAACGCAAAATGGTATACTTTCCCGGGAACATTTTTACCACTTCCTGTTCTGCCTTGAATACAACATGTTGCTCATCCACATTCGATTCTTCATTAACAAAGCCTTCTTGATTTTGATATACACCAGTGGAGCTTGTATACACAACATGTTTGGGATCTGTCAGATTAAGACAAATGTTTTTTATTACTTGTGCATAATTAGAAAATCCACTTGGTGGCAACATAATAATCACAAGATCAAAAGAGGTGACTTCCAAATTTAAATCAGCTGACTGAAAATCAAGCTCAACAAGTTTAAGTTTTGACTCAAAAGAGACCCACTTGTGAACATCCCTTGTGGCTACATACACGTCCTGATTTTCATCCAAAAAAGATTCAAGCAATTCTTTTCCAAGCCAGCCCACACCAAAAAGTAAAATCTTTTTTTTACGCATTGCGATTTCTATAAAATCATGAATCTATTCACAAAGAAAAACAAAATACAAGGAATTGAGAAATTCAACAGTTCTTGTCAATGAATTGTTTGTAGTATTTTTACCTTTGTAAAAATTTCATCAATATGTACGACGTAATTGTAATAGGATCTGGCCCAGGAGGATATGTAGCAGCCATTAGATGTGCCCAATTGGGTATGAAAACAGCTTTAGTAGAAAAGTATGACACCTTGGGTGGCACCTGCCTGAATGTTGGGTGTATCCCATCCAAAGCCTTGCTGGATTCTTCAGAGCACTACCACAATGCAGCGCACACGTTTGACAAGCATGGGATCGACCTGAATGACCTAAAGGTGAATTTAGAGCAAATGATGAAAAGAAAGAATGAAGTCATAAGTCAAACTTGTGACGGAGTAAAATTTTTAATGGATAAAAATAAAATTGACGTCGTTCATGGTCTTGGTTCATTTATTGACAAAAACACCATTGAAGTAAGTAAAAAAGGAGAAAAATCATCTCAACTTAAAGCCAAGAATTTTATCATCGCTACAGGCTCTAAACCGAATTACTTTCCGGGAATGGAACCGGATAAAAAGAGAATTATAACTTCTACAGAAGCGCTAAACCTAAAGGAAATCCCAAAGAAAATGTTGGTTATCGGTGGTGGAGTAATTGGATTGGAACTGGGATCCGTATACAGAAGACTTGGAAGTCAAGTAGAAGTCATGGAATATTCGTCAAGAATATTATCCTCAATGGATGAAACTGTTGGTAAAGAATTTTCTAAAATCCTAAAGAAAGAAGGATTCAAACTTCACTTAGAGCATCAGGTACAAAGTGTAGTTAACAAAGGAAAACATGTAGTACTAAAAGCGCTAAACAAAAAAGGCCAAGAGGTTCAAATGGAAGCTGACTACTGTTTGGTTGCTGTTGGAAGAAAAGCATATACAGAAGGTCTTAATTTAGAAAATGCGGGGCTCAAAGTGAATGAAAGAGGGCAAGTTGACATCAATGACAATATGCAAACAGCGGTATCAAATATTTTCGCCATTGGTGATGTAGTTAAAGGTGCTATGTTGGCGCACAAGGCAGAGGAAGAAGGCGTGTATGTTGCTGAATTTATGGCCGGTCAAAAACCGCACATTAACCACAACCTAATCCCTGGAGTGGTCTACACGTGGCCAGAAGTCGCAGCAGTTGGTAAAACTGAACAAGAACTTAAAAAGGATAATATAGAATATAAATCAGGCACATTTCCCATTCGAGCCTTGGGAAGAGCAAGAGCGAGTATGGATATTAGCGGAATGATAAAGATTTTAGCCGATAAAGAAACTGACGAAATTCTAGGTGTTCATATGATTGCCCCAAGAGCGGCAGATTTAATTATGGAAGCGGTCACGGCAATGGAATACAGGGCCTCGGCAGAGGACCTCGCAAGAATATGTCATCCGCATCCCACTTACACGGAAGCCATTAAAGAGGCGGCATTAGCAGCAACGGATAATCGCCCACTGCATATTTAATCTTTCTGACTCCAAATTTGCCAACTTTTCATAGCTTGTTCGCTGAGCATGCTGCTACCATTCAATATTTGGGCACCATTATTTTCTGATTTTTTTAAGAAAACTGTTTTAGATGGGTTATAAATTAGATCGATAACTAAATGTTCTTTGGACAGGTGTTCATAAGGAAAGAAAACCTCATCCTCAACCAAAGGATAGCTCCCCACTGGAGTACAATTCACAACCAACTTACAGGCATCAACCATGTAGTTATTGATTTCTTCATAGGTAAAGACATCATTAGAATCATTGGTTTGACGAGAAATAAAAAGGACTTCCAAGCCTATTTTTTTTAATACAAAATCGATGGCCTTTGATGCTCCTCCCGTTCCAATAACCATTGCCTTTTCATGTTTGTTGGTTAAAAATGGTTTTATACTTTGCCTAAATCCAAAAACATCAGTGTTATATCCAATCAATTGCCCTGAAACAACTTTAATGGTATTCACTGCCCCAATTTTTTTTGCATCATCATCGACTCTGTCAAGAAATGGAATAACTGCCGTTTTATAAGGAATAGTAACGTTTAGTCCAGCATAATTGTAAACGGCATCATTGAAAAATGATTTTAGGGCTTCAATATCCTGAAATTCTAAATTCTCATAAGATCCATCGATATCGTTTTTTGAAAAGAAATCCGTGAAAAACTGTTGTGAGAAAGAATGATTTAATGATTGTCCGATAAGTCCGAAACGCGAATTTGACATATTCAAAAATACAACTATTTCGTTGCTTTTCTTTTCAATGAGGCTTAAGTAAAGTACTTTTGCTATATGCAAGGTTTAGTCATCAAATCAACTGGTAAATGGTATAAAGTTCTTTTAGAATCAAATACCACAGTGAATGCAACGATAAAAGGGAAGCTTCGATTAAAAGGAATTAAAACTACAAATCCCATTGCCGCTGGTGATATAGTAGAGCTGATTACTAAGAAAAGTGGAGATGAAGACCAATTCGTAATACAAGCGGTTCATGATAGAACAAACTATCTGGTTCGAAAATCAACCAACCTAAGCAAACAAATGCAGATAATTGCTGCCAATATTGACAGAGTTTACTTGGTCGCTACACTTAAATCACCAGTGACTCAAATTGCCTTTATAGATCGTTTTATTGTTGCTGCAGAATCATTTAGAATACCTACTACCATTTTGTTTAATAAAACAGACTTGTACCCTTCCAAAGAATTAAAACAGCTTGAAGCATTGATAAAAATATATTCTCATATCGGCTATCCTTGCCACAAAATTGTAGCTGAAGATGAAAAAACCGTTGCTTTTATGAGGGATGAGATTAAAAACAAAAAAGTAATGATCTCAGGAAATAGCGGTGTCGGAAAAACGACTTTGGTAAATACGCTCGATCCCAATTTAAATCTACGAGTAGGAGAAATCTCATCTGCGCATGAACAAGGCAAACATACAACAACCTTCTCTGAAATGCATGCTCTGAATAGTGGAGGGTTTATTATTGATACTCCTGGCATAAGAGCTTTTGGTCTTGTTGATCTTGAAAAGGAGCATTACGCCCATTATTTTCCAGAAATGCGTGATTTATTAGGAAAATGCAAGTTTCATAACTGTTTACATGTAGAAGAACCGAATTGCGCCATCAAGTCATCGGTACAAGATGGTGACATTTTTGAAACAAGGTATCTAACTTATCTTCAACTAATGAATGAAGATAAAACAGATCCCTATCGAAGAAATGAATTTAAATGAGAATCTTAGTTCAACGCGTCACCAAGGCTACAGTTCATATTGAACAAAATCCATACGCCCAAATTAAAAATGGTCTTGTTGTTTTTGTTGGCATAGAACATGAAGATGATGAATTAGATGCCGATTATTTGGCTTCAAAATGTTCCGCTCTTCGGGTTTTTGATGATAAAAATGACAAAATGAACCTTTCTGTCAATGATGCCTATGGGTCATTGCTTGTTATCAGTCAATTTACTTTGCACGCAATGACGAGGAAAGGAAATAGACCAAGCTTTATGATGGCAGCAAAACCTGAAAAAGCAAAAGCGTTGTATGAATATTTTATTCGTAAAATGAATTCTTTAGTGAATTCAGAAATTAAAACTGGAATATTTGGCGCGAATATGCAGGTGGAGCTGATCAATAATGGACCTGTTACGATCCTTATCGATTCTAAAAACAAAGAATAAAAATTCATTTGACTACATTTGAGTATGAATCTACTCACTGAGAATAGACTAAATGATCTCTTAAATAAACAAAGAGCTTTTTTCAAGAGTCATACCACTAAAGATGTTTCTTTTAGAAAAAGAAATCTTAAAAAATTGCTTCGCGTCGTCGAATCACACGAAAGTGAAATAGCAGATGCATTAAAAAAAGACCTGAAAAAGTCTTTTCAAGAGGCATACCTTACCGAAATAAGTTTGGTCAAATCAGAAATTAAATTTCATCTAAAAAACTTGAATAAATGGACAAAGGTTCAACGTGTATCGACACCTATTTATCTTTTACCTTCAAGAAGTAGAATTCAACAGGAGCCCCTTGGAGTCTCTCTTGTCATTGCTCCATGGAATTACCCTTTCCAACTTGTCTTTTGCCCTTTGGTTGGAGTTATCTCCTCAGGGTGTTGTGCCATATTAAAACCTTCCGTAGACGCCCCGAATACCGCTTTGCTTATGGAGAAAATGATCTCAGAGGTTTTTGAAGAAGATTATGTCAGTGTCGTTCAAGGAGATATCGCAGAAACAACCTTGTTATTAAAAAACAAATTCGATCATATCTTTTTTACAGGAAGCTCAAGAGTTGGAAAGATTGTCATGAAAGCGGCATCCGCATTTTTAACTCCAGTGGTTTTGGAACTGGGAGGAAAATCACCCTGTATTGTGGATAAAAATGCAAATATTGAAATCGCTGCAAAACGAATTGCTTGGTCAAAATCAATCAATGCAGGACAGACATGTGTAGCTCCTGATTATGTTCTCGTTCATCAAAGTGTTAAGGAGGAACTTATTTCAAAAATTGATGCGTATTGGACAAAAGCTTTTGGTGAAAACCCTATGCACAGCGTCTTTTATCCTAAAATTATAAATAATACTGCCTTTGAAAGGTTAAGTAAATTGCTTTCTGAGGGAACCATAAAGTCAGGAGGGAAAATCGATAAAACCAATAGGTATATTCAACCAACAATAATGGTTGATGTGGGGTTGGATGATGTCATCATGAAAGATGAGATTTTTGGGCCCATTTTACCAGTGATTGCCTTTGACGAACTTTCTACTGCAATTGAAATCATCGAACAGTATGAAAAACCCTTGGCTCTTTATTATTATGGACCAAACAAAATAGCGAAAGAGGTGATGCATAAAACGAGTAGCGGTGGAGCCTGTATTAACGATGGACTTCTCCACATAGCAAATCACAACCTCCCATTTGGTGGGGTTGGAAACAGTGGCACTGGTTCCTATCGTGGTTATGACGGATTCAAATGTTTTAGTCATTCAAAAGCCATATTGCAGACTCCAACATGGATAGATTTGCCTTTTAAATATCCACCTTTTAAGTGGTTTAATTGGATTAAAAAAATTGTTTGACATAAAAAAAACCCCATGAAAACATGAGGTTTTTAACTGATTCAATTATGTTTATTGAACTTTAGTCACATTTACAGCATTTAAGCCTCTTTGTCCTTGCTCAACGTCATATTCGACTTGATCATCTTCTCTGATGTTATCTACCAAACCTGTTTTGTGAACAAAAACATCTTCACTTGACTCGTCATCTTTAATAAATCCGAATCCTTTTTCATTGTTGAAGAATTTTACTACTCCTTTTTTCATTGTACTTGTATTAGTTGTTATTAATCTTTATTCTGATTTCTGTGGTTCGCTTTCTGACGTTCTTCGTCTTGTGATAATGTATTATTGACTGGAGCACTCTCCCAATCAATCTCACTTCCACCCGCTGAAGACTGTCTTCTCATCTCTTTTTTTTCGAGTTTTTCTTTTTTCTTGAGATTGCGATTTTTTTCGCGTTGCTTTTTATTAAATGTTTCTTGAGATCTACCCATAATTATAAACTTGCTATTTTTTTGGCTGCATTACACTTCTCATTATCCAAGCCTGAATAATTCATTGCGAATTTCGAATTGTAAAAAGAAAGTTGTTTCTGCATCAAAATATTGGTTAGCGACACAAAAAAGAATCAAGCTTAAAAGTACCGGTTAAAACATGAACAAACTATAAAAGTTTGCCACAACATGCGACAAAGGTAATTTATTTTTTCCGTATTTGTATGAAAGAATTTAATTGCCTTATATTTACAGTACAAAAAAATGCCCTATCTATCACATTAACAAGTGTTTATACCCATGCTTAAAATCACCCTAAAGGCATCGATTTGTTACATTACATGAAGTTTTAATCGAACCATGATGAGATACAAATTATTTTTATTGTTGACTTTTCTAATCAATCAAGTCATTATTACTGCCCAGCATACTCACGAAACCACACCAAGCACAGCGCGTGCGGATTGGGGAGAATTTGAAGAAGGAGAGCTTATAAAAACGGAGCTCATTGACTACAAAACCACACCTATTGGTAAAAAGATCCTAAAGAAAGACAAATTGCGAAAAGGATTCGAATATGTTGATTCAATAAAAATTCACCGGATGGTATATAATAGCGATGGTCTTATGGTCACGGGTTTTGTCGTGAAACCAAAGGCAAAGGGGGATTACCCTTGTATTATATATAATCGAGGAGGAAACAGAGATAGGGGAAGCCTCCTAGTTGGAACAGCGGCAGTATACATGGGGAAAATAGCATCTGCTGGATTTGTGGTAATTGCATCAAACTATCGAGGCAATTCTAATAGCGAAGGCAAAGAAGAATTTGGCGGCTCTGATGTGAACGATGTACTTAATTTAATTCCTACGTTATCGCAAATCGAAGGTGCCGACACCTCAAAAATAGGCATGTTCGGAATCAGCCGAGGAGGCATGATGTCATATATGGCCACTAGAAACAATCCTCAAATTAAAGCAGTTGTAGTAGTGGGAGGCATGTGCAACCTTCTCACAATGAAAAAAAACCGACCTGATATGGAATCACATGTATATAACGCTCTTATTCCTAATTATGAAAACGATTCAGAAAATCAGCTCATAAAGAGATCCGCTGTATTTTGGCCGCATGAATTACCAAAATCAACTAAATTCCTTTTCATGCATGGAACTAAGGATCAAGCCGTATCCATAGAGGAACCCCGTGAGCTACATGACAAATTCGAGGAACACAGCATAAAACACGTATTTATTGAATATAAGGGTGACAACCACGGTATTAGAAAAAATGCTGAACATGCATCTGAGCAAATCAACAACTGGTTTGACAAATATGTGAAAAATGGCGCAAAGTTTGAAGAAGAAACTCGTTATGTGTTACCAAAAAAGTAACTATATTTAAGAACGCTCGTATAGAGTAATTATAAACTTAAATTAAGAAAAAATGAAAAAATTATTACTTATTGCAGGTTTTGGATTTATTATGAGTTCAAGCCTTTTTGCTCAATCGCCAGTGATGCAAGGTAGCATTATGGTTGATGCAGGTATTGGATGGCCTACCGGAAACATCATATGGCAAAATGGTGATGGAGATAATTATAAAGTAAACGGAGGGCCTTTTGCCTATGGTGGTCGATTTGAATATATGATTGCTGATGATTTTGGAATTGGAATAGACGGAAATTTTGTAAAGACCGGATTTAATTATGATGATATTGATACAATATCTATTTACGATCCTGTTACACAAACTTTTTCAGACTCAACCTATTCAGCTAATTATGACTTGACTACAAAAAGAACCAGAATCATGATTAGATTGAACAAACATATTGTTCAAAATGATCAGATGGATGCATATATCGGTGCTGGAGTTGGTTATAGAATGATCAATAGGGTTGCCTCTACAAATGGTGAACCAGATTCAGAACAAGAGGAAGCAGTAATTCCAGTAGCTTTTAGATTGGCATTTGGCGCTCGATTTTTCTTCACAGAAAATTTAGGAGCCCATATTGAATTAGGTGCCTGGGGTGGTGCCCCAATACAATTTGGATTGGCATTGAAATTCTAATTGCCATTTCATTCATATTATCAAAGCCGGGCAATCCCCGGCTTTTTTTATGGTATGTTTTTTGATCATTTAAAATAGAAAATGTTTTTACCTCGACTTATAATTATCTTTTTATTCGCAGGAGTGTTATTGAAATCAACTTCCTCACTTTGTATTCAGCAGTATACTGAAGTGGATACAATTGGGTTTTTAGAAGATGAAGCAGATGATATCAACGATGAAAACATCTACTTGTTCTCTGTCAACATTGGCAACATTATAGTTGGTAATACGATGATTAACTTCTCAGAGAAGACAATTGATAGACCCTCCATTATAGAAACGCCTCCTCCCCAATTTGGATAAACCAAATAAAAAATATCTATAAATAACAAACCGATTAAATCAATAAATAATGAAAAAACATATAATAATACTAAGCTGTATTTCAGCAATTTTATGCTCTTGCGCTGTCATTCGTCCAGGAGATGTAGGGATAAAACAAAAATTCGGAAAACTAAAAGGCAAAACCAAAACTCAAGGCCTATTATTTTACAACCCTTTTACAAGTAGCGTTGTTCGTGTTCCGATAAGAACAATTAACAGGGAAATAAAGCTCAACCTCCCATCAAAAGAAGGGCTAAATGTTCAGGCGGAAATTTCTATACTCTATCATATAGAAGAAAATAAGGTTTCAGAAATCATTTCGACTGTCGGAAAGGGTTATGAACGAACATTAATCTTAAGTACATTTCGTTCAGCTTCTGCCGACGTTTGCGCCCGGTTTTATGCCAAAGACATGCACTCAGGAAAAAGAGGTGAAATCGAGAAAGAGATAAAAAATCAAATGTCCAAATTATTGGATGACCGAGGTTTTATTATTGAAGCTGTGCTTATGAAAAGTATCACCCTTCCAAAAGGCTTGTATGCCGCAATAGAGTCCAAACTGCAAGCTGAGCAAGAAGCACAACAAATGAAATTTATTCTTCAACGTGAAGAAAAAGAAGCCGAAAGAAAAAGAATCGAAGCTACTGGAATTCGAGATGCCCAATTGATTATCAAAGAAGGTATCACAGAAGGAAACATTCAATGGAAAAGCCTCGAGGTTCTTAAAGAGATTTCAATGTCTCCAAATGCCAAGTTGATCCTTACAGATGGAAAAACACCAGTCCTGATAAACGGTGACAATGATTAATGACTAACTTTAATGACGCCTGAGGATTCAGGCGTCTATTCTAAATATTAATTATGATATTATCAACCATTGAAACTGTACCGAAAAGAGAAGTAATAGAAATCCTTGGTATTGCAAGAGGTAGTACAGTCAGAGCAAGAAATGTTGGACGTGACATCTTTGCGGGAATTAAAAATATTGTAGGTGGTGAAATTAGCGAATACACCAAGCTTCAAGCTCAATCTAGGGAACAAGCAATGCAGCGCATGATAGATGATGCTAAATCGTTAAATGCAGATGCCATTGTAAATATTAGATTCACAACGACCATGGTCATGCAAGGGGCATCAGAGATTTTGGCTTATGGTACCGCCGTTAAATTGGGTTAAATATGGAATTTGTAATCATAGGATATGGACTCATTCTAACTGTATTATTTGCTCTACTGATTTACTTTATTGTTCAGCGTATCAAAAACAAAAAGCTAGAAAAATTTGAGGAGAGAGACCATTAATTAAGGGTGCTTATACCTTCTGTAAGACTTTAACTCTATTATACCTTTTGAAGTATAAAACTTGGTTGGGAATGTCTCACGGTATCCCTTTTCGTTATAACGGTAGACCATAAAATGCAAATGAGACATCGATGAATATCCCGTACTTCCTGCCTTTGCTATTGGATCACCCGTTTTTACAAGATCATCTTTTTTAACCAAAGACCCATTCAACATTAAATGCCAATATGCTGAATAAGTTCCGTCTCCATGACTGACAATCACATGATTTCCTTTCGTTAAATATTTTTTATGTGGACCTCCCTCATTGTGATGTTGAACAACCTTGATCACCTTACCTCCTCTTGCCGCATAAATTTTACGCCCCTTTCTTAATCTAAAATCAAGAGCAAATTTGTTTTTGTGCGAAAAGGTACCATTGTATCCTTGCATGAGCATCACTTTCTTCCCTTTTTCAAATGGAAGCTGATAAACATGTTCTTCACTATCAGAATTCATTTCGTTGATTTGATTGTAAGAAATAAATGGTGATAAAAAAAAGACAAATAGAAGTAATCCCTTACAGTTCATATAAAATTAATCGATCAAATATAGTTTTAATACATCAATTACCTCGCCATGATTTTCTATGTAGCTCATGTGTCCTGCATTTGAAATCTCATGAAAATGAGTTGATTTAATGATTTCTAGATCAAACATCGCTTTGTCAACCAAGGAATCTAGCTCCCCATGAATAAATATAAAATCATCAGAATTTAATATTTTGCTTTGATCCAATCGGTCTTTCATTGCAAGTGCCGCATAAGATATGGCTTCTGGAGATATCAATTTGGCTTCTAAAATCAGCTCTTGGATTTCGGCTTTATATTCTAATTGATCAGAAAATAAGTTGGGAATTGCTTCTTGAATAAAATAATTCTTGGCTTTAAATGCAATTTTAGACACCCGCTCTCTATCCTTTTTCTTGGTAGGCGAATCGGACCAATAATTAGAGTTCAACATAATTACTTTACTGCATGATGGCATTTTTTCCTTCAACAAAAGAGCGACATAACCTCCCATACTGTGTCCAACCACATTAAAATCGTCGACCTTTTCTTTGTTTAGAATTGAGACAATTTCTTCTGCCATAAAATCTATACTCGGCTTGTTGGAATCACTTAACGCCGAATTTCCATGACCAGGGAGATCAATGATAAGCTTTCTGCAATTGAGCTCATCTAAAGGCAAATAATGCCACATATTCATTGACTCCAAAAAGCCATGAATGAATACACAAAGAGGTCCAGAACCTGAAATCTTATAGTTTAACAAAAACCTATTATTTAGAATTCATGACATCTTCAATCTCCTCTACCTCAAGAGGAATATCAGCCATTAAATTAAATGGAGCCCCACTTTTCTGAACGACTAGGTCATCCTCAAGTCTGATTCCCAAACCTTCTTCTGGAATATATATTCCAGGTTCACAGGTAAAAACCATCCCTGCCTCGATAGGGGCATTCCACAACCCAACATCATGCGTGTCGAGACCAATAAAATGGGACGTTCCGTGCATAAAATACTTTTTATATGCTGGCCAATCTGGGTTTTGATTTTTAATGTCATCTAGAGTTATTAAACTCAAATTGACCAATTGCTCTTCCATGAGGTGACCAACCTGTTTGTGATAATCTGCCATCATTATACCTGGTAGTAATAGTTTTTCAGATTCTTTCTTTACATGCAGTACAGCATTATAAACATCTTTTTGACGTTCGGAAAAACGACCACTGACAGGAATGCATCGGGTTAAATCAGACGCATAATTGGCATACTCCGCACCAACATCCAATAAGATTACATCACCAGCCAAGCATTCTTGATTATTTTCGATATAATGAAGTACACATGCATTTTTTCCAGATGCGACGATTGGGGTATAGGCAAACCCCTTTGAAGAATTCATTAAAAATTCATGAACAAGCTCTGCCTCAATATGATGCTCCCAAACACCTGGTTTTATGAATTTCAGCAATCTGTTAACTCCTGCCTTAGTGATGTCACACGCCTTTTGCATCAATTCAATTTCAATCGGATGTTTAATGGATCTGATTTTGTGCATAATCGGAGCGGACTTATAGGTTCTGTGCCCGGGATAATCCTGTTTCACTTTTTTAATAAACCGGTCTTCTCTTGTTTCAACCTCTGTATTCGCTCTTAAATGCTCATTGGTATTTAAATATATCCCATCAGCTTCAGCCATCATTTGCTTGAAAATCGTCGGAAAATCCTGAAGCCAATAAACCGTTTTAATACCCGAGACTTCAAACGCATTTTTTTTATCTAGCTTTTCACCTTCCCAAATCGCGATTAGTTCACTTGTTTCCTTTAAAAACAGAACTTCTTTGTGTTTGTCCGTTGATGCATCTGGAAATATAACCAGTATAGACTCCTCTTGATCAACACCGGATAAATGAAGAATATCACGGTGCTGCTGAAATGGCATGGTGCTATCTGCACTTATTGGGAATATGTCATTTGAATTAAAAACAGCCAATGACTTAGGCTCCATCCGCGAAACAAAATTCTTTCTATTGTTTATGTATAGACTGGCATCTATTCTTTGATATTTCATGAATATAATTTTTAGCTAATTTACCGAAAAAGGTCCAAGGTAGATACATGAACCTTAAAACAATTCAAATCGGATCGGCAGAAAAAAAATGTCACTATTGGTGCTTATGAATTAGGAAATCAAATATTTAAGGAACATTACAGAAATCATACGAATCAGGGTATAAAAAGTACAAAAGAGTACCTGTAATGTAAATTTTTTTTATAACAAATGAACTTTTTAGTGCGCGCTTTGTTTAAGTATCGAATCAAAAACTTAAACAAAATGAATAATTTATTACTTGCAGGCGATTTCAAAGAAATGTTGCCTAACGATTACGTCGGTTTTACATTCTTTGTAGGATGTATGGCCATGATGGCTGCTTCAGTCTTTTTCTTTTTATCAATGAACTCATTTGACCGTAAATGGAAAACATCTATTTTAGTTTCCGGTTTAATCAC
>ENA-UOXV01000201-UOXV01000201.1-marine-metagenome-genome-assembly--contig:-NODE-201-length-79389-cov-8.051189_pt1 | contig 79389 bp, 80 predicted proteins | sample MGYA00238165_ERZ766961 | MGnify/ENA primary metagenome ERZ766961 (study PRJEB28924, sample SAMN03173240) | marine metagenome | biome: Marine; feature: Water; material: Subsurface seawater | place: North...
CCAAGCTCTGATATCGAATCACGGACCGGGCCTAGCTGTTCGGTAATTCGATCGGCGTGGTCGCCAACACGCACTTCGAGCGCCTGAAGGATGGTCACGATATCGAGTTCGCTGACCTCGTCAGGTGGCGCTGCCGTGTTTGTTTCGTCTTTGGATTCGTCGTCGCCGCTCATGAGTATCGCCTGGTCAATCCACACGCCGATTGGCAGGTCGGAGTTCTGTGCCGCCGCCTTCGCAGCTTCGCGCGCTTCGGGGCTGACTCCTTTGACGCTCCACAATTTGCCGCGGGCCATCTGTCTGTCCAGTCATTCCTTGAGTGTCATTCCTGACTGCGTGTCACGAGTTCAAAAGCGTCACGACAACAAGCCGAATGTCTCCGCGCAAACAACTGAATCTTGCACGATTAGTCACGACCAAACAGCTTACCTATAACGCCACTTTTGGAAGACGTCTTGCTTGGTCGCGCACCAGAATCCTTTCCCGGGTCTTCCATGCGATCAAGCCGTTCAGAGAGTCGCATCATCGCACGTTCAACAGGCGCGGAAGACCCTCCGGAATTTGTTTTAATTTCCTCGATCTGTTCGCTCAGATCACCAACCCGGTCGGAGATTGGCTTGAGTATGTCTGACGTGCGCTGTTCGGATTCTTCGATCCGAGATGCCAGCTTTTGTATGCTTGCCAGAACTGCTTCCGGGGTCAGTGCCGGCGGGCCACCAGGGCCCGGTGCGGGCTGTTGCGGTGGCGGCGCGTACTGCGGATTATATTGCGGCGGCTGAGGCTGTTGCTCTGGCTGTTGTTGTGCTGGCTGGGGCTGCTGCGGGGGTGGGGACTGTGCTGTATTCGCAGCGGAGTTGGCGTCTGCCGGCTGACCGGTGAAGGTGAATGATGGTGCCCCTGCGGGCGCGGCCTGACGGTCATCTTCTGAGCCACGCTTTGAGCGCAACTCTTCTGATGCGGCAGCAAGAATCGTTTGGGTGAGCCAGCGACCGACATTCACGCCCTGACGACGTGCAGCGATTTTGGCCGCCTCACGCGCTTCGGGTGCTACGCCCTTAACGCTCCAGGGTGAAGTGTTCGCCATCAGATAAACCGTACGTCCAAAAGTCTGCCTTCGTATGACCGGGTTTTAAGGCCTAGTACTACCGTTTGTGTCCAGGTGAATGTCTGTATGGACCGATATTCGAGCCAAAATCATCCGACTAAACTGTCATAGCGGTATACATGCACTTTTTTTGTGGTTTGCAAACATCAAATGTGAGCAGCGTTACAACAGAATCAAGGACTTGTAGAGAGTTTTAGGCATCGGCCAAGACCGGAGTAGGCCTCACAGAGCATTGACGCTGGCCGTTCTGGAACCTTCCGAACCGTGTTTTGAAACACAGTATGGCGTGTACTACTGAGTTGTATGGCTTGGTATTTAGTCAGTATTATCAATGTCTTCCAAGTCATACAGGCGTTGAGAAATTTGCGCGAGGGCAGTCCTGTAAGACTCGATTTCCTGGGTGGAATACCGCTCTGCTTCCGAGAGAGTTTTATCCATTCGATGCAGGACCGCACTGGCCGTACCGGTATGACCGGGGTTATCCGGTGATGCAGGGGTACCTGAGTTGTTTTGGGCGGCGGCTAGGAGAATGCGATCGTTAAGCCATTGGCCAATCGTCTGGTGATTCTCAGTAGCTGCAATCCGAACGGCTTTACGTGCTTCGTCGCTGATGCCGATCAGGCTCCATGGCATACGCGGATTGTCCATTTGTATGGCGTCCTTGTGCGCAGTTTGATTCGGCAAGTATAGTCCCGCGAATCATACATTTATACCGAGCGACACGATCGTCGCCCACCCTGTAATTGTTGGAGTATCCATATGGCAAAGGACGTCGCTCTCATCACCGGTGTGACAGGTCAGGACGGTGCCTATCTGGCAGAGCTTCTGCTCGCCAAGGGGTATGAGGTTCATGGCGTGAAACGACGCTCGTCCTCATTCAACACCGGTCGGGTGGACCATCTGTATCTCGACCCACATGAGAAAAACATTCAGTTCCATCTCCACTTCGGAGACATGACGGATGCCACCAATCTGATCCGCCTGATTCAGGAGGTGCAGCCGAATGAAATTTACAATCTTGCAGCACAAAGTCATGTGCAGGTCAGTTTTGAAACACCGGAATACACAGCCAATTCCGATGCGCTTGGAACCCTTCGTTTGCTCGAAGCGATGCGTATTCTCAAGATGGAAGACAAGGCGAAGTTCTATCAGGCCTCGACGTCTGAATTGTATGGCAAGGTTCAGGAAACACCGCAGAGCGAGACCACGCCTTTCTATCCGCGCAGTCCTTATGCGGCAGCCAAAATTTATGCCTATTGGATCACGGTGAACTATCGTGAGGCCTACAACATGCATGCTTCGAACGGCATCCTGTTCAACCACGAAAGCCCGATCCGGGGTGAGACATTCGTCACCCGAAAAATCACCCGTGCCGTTGCGGCAATAGAGCTCGGGTTTCAGTCAAAACTGTTTCTGGGCAACATCGATGCCAAGCGCGATTGGGGGCATGCTCGAGACTATGTTGAGGGCATGTGGCGCATCTTGCAGCAGGACACTGCGGATGATTTTGTTCTCGCCACGGGCGAAACCCATGCGGTTCGCGAATTCGTGGAATTGTCCTTTGCCGAAATCGGGCGTGTTATCGAATGGCGTGGTTCGGGCGTCGATGAAGTTGGGGTCGACACGGCGACCGGTGACGAACTCGTTGCGATCGATCCGCGGTATTTCCGGCCAACTGAAGTTGACCTTCTGCTGGGGGATCCGACCAAGGCAAAGAATGTTCTTGGTTGGGAGCACAGCACCCCGTTTCCGCAACTGGTCAAGGAGATGGTTGCGGCCGACCTTGAACTTCTGCGCAAGGATGGCGATATCCATCAAAGCTTCGATTAGGCAATTGTCTGCCAGGGTCGGCTTGCGAACTGCGCGCGCACGCGCGATATAGAACATCTGCTGAGCATTGGGGCGTAGCCAAGCGGTAAGGCATCGGGTTTTGATCCCGTGATCGCAGGTTCGATCCCTGCCGCCCCAGCCAGCGATATTGATTTCAGGTGTTTCGTGCGTGCTCGTCCTGCACAAGTTTATGCAGGCGGAAGAGATGTGAATCGCGGATTCCGCATTCACGCATATGTGCCACGGTATTCTCGAGATACTCTGCGCAACTGCCCAGATAGCCCGATGCATTGGCGAGACGTGTGACAAGCTCACGTTCTGGCAATCGGCCCGCGTAACGTGGACTGGCGCGATTAACGGCAAAGGTCACGGCGTTGATCGGCCCCTTGTCGGTCGCCGCACGGACCCAAACAGCATGATAGCTGTCCGCGATCGCCATTTCCCGCGCCCAGACCACCGACAATTCCTCGCGCATGCGCCTGGCGGGCAATCTGAACGCCACGCCATTGCACGAGCCGCCCGCATCCAGCGCCAATACCAGACCGTTATAGTCGGGACTGCCCCGGCCCAGCGGAGTCCGGATGCAGAAAGACCGGTGGTAGCCCCAGATGCGTGCATTGGCGCGGGCGGTGTGGTCGAAGGCCGGGTTCCAGATCAGCGAGCCATAACCGAGCACCCAGAGAGGGCCCTTTGGTGCCTTGGCCAGAAACCGGTCAAGTGCCACTTCCCGTTCCACCTTTGTGAGCGGACGGATATTCGTCACATGCTCCTGTTCCTTGAGCATGCGATAGACATCGCCATCACGGATTGATTCTCGGCTGAGTTTGTTGGTCATTTGAAAACAAGTGGCTTCTGGACGTTCTGTGTATATCAATTGATGCGCGCAGTAAGAAGATTTCAGCGAAGGTATGAGACATGACGATTTCACCCGAAGATATTCTGACCTTCTGGTTTGACGAGGCGGGCCCGCAAAAATGGTTTGAGCAAAGTGATGCGTTTGATGCGGAAGTGCGTGAACGTTTTGGTGCTCTGACCCATCAGGCACGTGACGGGAAGCTCGAGACCTGGTCAGAGACGCCGCGCGGTTGTCTGGCACTCATCATCCTGATCGATCAGTTTTCCCGAAACATTCACCGTGGTTCTCCACTGACATGGTCAGCTGACGTGCACGGGCTGGCCCTGACCCGTCTGGCGCTCGACAGGGGCTATGATGATGAGCTCAACCATGAAGAGCGGAAGTTCCTGTATATGCCGCTGATGCACAGTGAGGGTATTGCTGATCAGGATCGCTCCGTTGCGCTGTTTCAGAAGCTTGCTGCAGACGGCGCGGAGAATGGTGAAATGACCCTGGATTACGCGATCCGCCACCGGGATATCATCGCCGCATACGGACGTTTCCCCCATCGCAACGAAATCCTCGGCCGTGAAAGCACGGCTGAAGAGATCGAGTTGCTCAAGGACCCGAACGCGACGTTCTAGCGTCCAGTGTTACTGGGGGAGGTCGGCGAGAACGAACTCGGCGTCCCCGGTTGCCGTAATCTGAACCTCGTTCTCGTCGGTGATCACCACACCATCACGTTCATGGGCCGGAGTGCCGTTGACCATCAGTGATCCCTTTGATGGGACCAGGTAGGCTTGGCGGCCGGCTGACAGTTTGTGGGTCACCATCTGTCCGTTGCCAAGTGTGGCTCCGAAAAGGGCCGCATCCTGATGGATGACCGGGATATCGGTTGCAGCATCACCAGCACGGCCGGAGGCAAGCATAACGAGTTCACCGGCATTCTCGCCACGCGGGAATGTTTTGGTTTCCCAACGGGGTGCGTGGCCATCGCGATTGGGGATGATCCATATCTGAAAAATTTTGGTCGTCTCGTCCTCGAGGTTGAATTCCGAGTGCTGGATGCCTGTGCCTGCGCTCATGATCTGGACATCACCGGCGACGGTGCGGCCGCGATTGCCCAGATTGTCTTCATGGGTGATGGCGCCTTCCCGGACATAGGTGATGATTTCCATATCCTGGTGGCCGTGGGGCGGAAAGCCCGATTGCGGTGCGATGGTATCGTCGTTCCAGACACGCAGGGGGCCGACGGCCATGCGGTTGGGGTCCATGTATTCAGCGAAACTGAAATGATGGTGGGCATCGAGCCAGCCGTGATTGGCATGGCCAAGTCCGTCAAAGGGTCTGACTTCGATCATGCGGCGTCCTCTAATTCTGCGCGGTTGTGGGGCGCGGTGAAATCAATATCGGGACCGAGCGGAACGATCCGGGTCGGGTTGATGCTTTCATGGCTCGCGTAATAGTGCCGCTGGATATGGCCGTGATCGATCGTCGAGGTGACACTGGGTGTTTGGTAGAGGTCCCGCGTGTAATTCCAAAGGTTCGGATAGTCGACGAGCCGCCGGATGTTGCATTTGAAGTGGCCGAAATATACCGGGTCGAAACGCAGCAGGGTGGTGAATAGACGCCAGTCGGCCTCGGTCTGATTGTCACCGACCAGATACCGCCGGGTCGCAAGGCGTTCTTCCAGCCAGTCCATGGTTTCGAACAGTTCGGTCACAGCGGCGTTGTAGGCCTCCTGGGAGGTTGCAAAGCCCGAGCGGTATACGCCGTTGTTGAGCGTGTGATAGATGCGCTCGTTGACCTCGTCTATTTCGGCACGCAGTGGCTCAGGATAGAAGTCGAGTTCCGGGTGGCTGGAGTAAGCGTTGAACGCCGTATTCAGCATCCGGATAATTTCGGAGGATTCGTTGCTGACGATCGTGTTGCGCTGCAAGTCCCAGAGAACCGGCACGGTGATGCGGCCGCTGAAGTTTGAATCTGCGTGTTGGTATACCTGATAGAGGTAGTCCGCTCCGATCACCGGGTCTGGGACCACGCCCTCACCATCGGCGAAATTCCATCCATTTTCGGCCATGATCCAGTGAACCACGGACACCGAAATCACGTCTTCGAGCCCCTTGAGGGCCCGGAAGATCATGGCGCGATGTGCCCAGGGGCAGGCGTGACAGATATAGAGGTGATAACGACCTGGCTCGGCCTGAAAGCCATCAGTTCCGGTCGCACCGGCGCTGCCATCGGCTGTGATCCAGTTACGGAACGAGGTTTCCGGACGTTTGAAGGCGCCGTCCTTGCCGTCGGATTTCGGTTCCCTGGCGTGCCACACGCCGTCGATCATCACACCCATCAAGTTTTCTCCTGCTTGCCGCAACCCGTGTTGCGTGGGCGTTAGATTGGTTTGAAAAGAACGGTTGTCGAGATGCAACGGTCAAATGGTGTTCTGGATTCGAACAGGTGCTCGTTATCCGGCCAGGTAATCCGCCAGACAATCAAGTGTGCCGTCCCAGCCCTCTTGATGATGTTCGGCCTGGCTCACACCGGGAATTCGTGTGTGGGTCAGACGGAGTTCGGAAGTGTTGGCGTCGATACTTTCGAATTGAAGCTCAAGAAGAGTTTCAACACCTTGCATCCTATCTTCGTGCTGCCAGGCCCATGACAATGCAAGTCGTCTTGGACGATCAATTGTTTCAAAGGTGCCATGTGCGGGGAACTCGTTGCCTTCGTCTGAAATCATAACGAGTTCGTAGTTCCCTCCTTCCCGGAAATCCCAAAGATCAATGCGGCATTTCACACTGCGTGGTCCCATCCAGCGACAGGTTTGTTCGGGAATGGCCCATGCATCGAACAGTCGCTGGGCAGAAACGTCGAAGCTGCGTGACAGAGTTACAGTCTGGGTCGTGTCGTTGGTGTCACTCATGGGTGTTGTCCTCGGGCGTGGCGGCAAGATAGCTGGCAAGAGAGTCGAGGCTGCCTTCCCAGAACGCAGTTTGACGGGCAATCCACGCGCTGATGTCTTCCAGAGGCTTTGGTTCCATCCGGCAATACAGCGTTCGTCCGTCACGTCTGCGTTCGAGCAAGCCGGCTTGCTCGAGAATCTTCAAATGTTTTGAGACGGCCGGGAGCGACATATCAAAGGGTTCAGCGATTTCTCCGACGCTGGCTTCTCCAGAGGCCAGACGCGCAAGAATGGCGCGACGGGTGGGGTCGGCCAGTGCCGTAAAAGTTTGATCGATATTATATTTAACCATGAGGTTAAATAACATGGGCGCGCGCATGAGATCAAGTGTTTGCGTGCTTGTTTATTCTCCCTCGCGACGCCAGGCCCCCATCAGCGCCGCACCAATTGCCAGAAGCAAAACCAGCGCGGGCAGGAATGGGACTTCGCGGACCCCACGAATGGCGGTGGCGTCATTGCTTTGAAAGGCCAGCCAGCGCGCGGATCCGCCGTTTGAAGGGCTGTCTGCAAGCGCTCGGCCCGGCCGGTTGCGGCGCAGATCCGGGCTGCCATTGTCTGAAAGCCAGGCGACACCGCCGCCACTCGCGGCAGTAACGGGACGCACCAGAAGGTCGGTCGCGCTTACATCGGCAAACTCGATGGGGTTGATGGTGCCCACGCCGGCGACGGTCGTGCGTGTGCCGTCATCGAAGCGATATATCCCCGGTTCGGACACGGAGATTTGTCCCGTCGCGCGTCCGTCACCCTGTTCGTTGAGGACAAGCTGGGTTTCCGCGCCGGATGGTCCGGTCACGAACACCGGCGCCAGATCAGCTGTCAGGCTGCGGCGTGTGATCTCGATGCTGTCTCCGCGCACCAAGGCGGTCAGACGGTCTTCCTCAAGCTCGGGTTCCTTCATCAGCCAATGCGCGAGACGCCGGAGCAGTTCGCTATGCGGTCCACCGCCTTCGAAACCGCGCGCCCAGAGCCAGATATGGTCACTGAGGAACTGGCCGACGCGACCCTCGCCGACACGGTCGAGTATCAACAGGGGACGATCTTCGGGACCATTCATGACAACGGTGCCGGATTCGGGCCGGGCATCGATCTGGCGGAACCAGCGGCCCCATTCCGGTTCATCGCCGGGTTCGTCCGGCAAGCCGGTCAAATGGGCGGTGACGGGATGTCGGCGACCGGTCTCGTTCACCTCGGCCCGGTAAGGTGTTTCGAAGACCTCGCCGGTTGGCTCTCCGGGCAATACGGCAGCGAGGGCTGTCTGATACAGACTGGTGACCGGCGTGACATCCGGTCCGGCGGCTTCCAGCAACGCGCCGCCCGATTTCACGTAATTGGCAATATTGCGCAGATAGATCGATGGCAGGATGCCCATCCGCTGGTAACGGTCGAAAATAATCAGGTCGAAGTCGTTGAGTTTGACTTCGAAAAGTTCGCGATAGGGAAAAGCGATCAGGCTGAGTTCGCGGACCGGCGTGCCGTCCTGTTTGTCGGGCGGGCGTAGAATCGTGAAGTGGACCAGATCGACGGACGGGTCGGCTTTGAGAAGGTTGCGCCAGGTCCGCTCTCCGGGGTGCGGGGCGCCGGAGACAAGGAGGACCCGCAATCGGTCTCGGATGCCGTTGATTGTCACCACGGCACGGTTGTTGGCCAAAGTGAGTTCCTGCTGACCCTCATCCACAGCCAGTTCAAAAACACTTGGGCCGCCGCGGTCGACGATGATGTTGATGGCATGATCCACGCCAACAGGCACCAGCGTGGTACGCCCTCGGGTTTCGCCGTCTCGCCGGATAGTGATCTGTGCCTGACGGGCGCGTACTGCGCGTGATTCATCTATTCGCAGGGTCAGGCGGACTTCATCACCGACAATCCCGAATCCGGGACTTTGCACGATGGTCAGACGTCGATCCCCGGCATCACGTTCTCCGGTCATCATGGTGTGCACGGGCGCTGTGATGTTGAGGCTTTCAATGCCCGTGGGTGCATCGTGAACGCGTCCGTCGGTGATCAGCATGGCACCGGCAAACCGGTCTCTGGGGATATCGGCAAGCCCGCGTTCCAGTGCACCAAACAAGTAGGTCCCGTCGCGCAATCCGGTCGTGATTTCGGGGGAGGTCGTCCCGGAGCCGGGCACATCAATGACCCGCAGTTCAAAGTTTTCCTGGGTCGCCGCCCAGGCCTGAATGTCAGCCAGCGCGGCGTCGCTCTGCGCTGTGCGGTCTTCGATCGATTGGCTCGGCGAACGGTCCACGACCACCAGACCAATATCGGAAAGGACTTCCCGGTCTTCGAGAACAAGCGAGGGATTGGCCAGCGCCGCAAGTATTCCGGTGATAGCCATGATCCGCCAGATCAGGCCGGGTGCCGGGTGTCCCATGCGCGGCGCGAGAAATCCAAGCGCGATAACGAGCGCCGCACCAGCCGCCATCAGCGCAAGAACCAGAAGGGGTAGCAAAGGGTCCCAGATGATCAGAAAACTACCCATTGTCTGCCTTACTGGCCCAGCCGTTCGAGGATTTCGTCGACATGAACCTGATCGGCCTTGTAGTTGCCGGTCAGGGCGTACATGACGAGATTGACCCCAAACCGGAAAGCGAGTTCCCGTTGTCGAGCGCTGCCGGTGACAATCGGGAACATCGGACGCCCGTTGACGTCGATCGCCCATGCCGCTGCGTAGTCATTGGATCCGATGATGACCGATGAAACCCCGTCATTGACGCGCTCGTCGGGTTGTTGCACCCAGACCTGACCACCCACCCAACGGCCGGGGAAATCCTGAAGCAGATAGAATGCCTTGGTTAAAACGTGGTCCCGGGGCACTTCGATCAGCGCCGGGATATCCAGCCCATCGACAAGCGTGCGCAAGGTGCGCGTGCCGGGTCCAACGCCACCGATCCCCGACAGGCTCTGGTCGCGCGTGTCGAAAATGATTGTTCCGCCATTGCGCAGATATTGGTTCACGCGCACGCGTGCATCATCCGACAAAGCATTCTGACCGTCGGTCATAGGCCAATAGATCAAGGGGAAAAAGGCCAACTCGTCCCGTTCCATGTTCAGCCCAATGGGCGCACCTGGCTCGACCGAGGTTCGGCGAGAGAGGATCTGGCCCAATCCGAACAGGCCCGCACGGCTGGTTTCGTCAACCTTGTTGTCGCCGGTCAAAACATAGGCGAGATGGGTTCGCTCGGTCGATTGCAGCGCGAAACGATCACTGGACTGGGCCTCGACTGATGCAGGCGCAAGGGCGATGGCCGTGCCTGTGACGGCCATGACCACGGTCGCAGCACGGGCAATTCTGCGGCCGGGAAAATGTCCGCGCAATGCCAGCGATATCAGGAAGTCTCCAAGCAGCAGGACAAAGGCGGCGATGAGCAACCAGACGCGAAGATCTGTTTGTTCGGTAGGGTCGTAGGTTGCGAATTCCACACCGGGGGACCCGGATTTAAATGCAACGGGGTTGAGGGTCGGGCCGAGATTAAAGGCGAGCCGGGTCTGCGGAGTGCCATAGAAACCTGGCGGCGCAGTTGGTCCCGGCATGACCTCGGAGAGACTGCCGGCCGGCAGCGGTCGGGCGGTCGCACGGGCATCGGCCAACCGACCGAAGCCGTCGAGACTGGCGAGCGGCGGAAGAGGCCGCGCTGTGGTCTCAGCACTGACGCCCTGACTAAGCGCAATCAAACGGCGCAGCATCTCGACATAGGTTCCCGAAAGGGCAAGCGAGGACCATTCTGCGTTTGCGGTCGTGTGATAGAGGACCAACCAGCCTGCGCCACGTTTTTCACCGGTCACGAGCGGCGTACCATCGTTCAGACGCGCCCATGTCTTGCCCGCGAGGTCGGGGGCCGGCTGTGCCAGAACCTGACGCTGGACGACGATCTCCTCAGATGTGGCCAGTCCGGCAAATGGGGAGGCGTCATCGAAGGGGGCCAGGGTTGCCGGGCGTTCCCAACTCATCACACCGCCAAAGACCCGTCCGCCGCGTCGCAAGGCAACAGGCAACAGCGCATCACTGCCTTCGGCCAGGTTTGGACCCGCGAAACGCACGAGCACGCCGCCGGCAGCGATCCAGCGGTTGAGGTTTTCGATTTCCGTGTCCGTAAGGTTTCCAATGTCCGAGAGCATCAGGACCGCCAGTCGGCGTTCCAGGAGTTCCTCTATGGTTCCGGTGCGAATATCAGCAAAGGGCTCAAGCGCGCGGTTGATATAGAAGGCGTTGCCGAGCAGCGGCTGGTTCACCTGCGCAATGTCGCCTGAAACAAGACCGACGGGCCGTCGTCGGGAGGATTCGTCGAACAGCATTGTTGCACCAGCCGATGTCCGGCCTTCGATAACAACGCGTGCAATCCGGTTGCGGACCTCACTCGGTATGGTGATGTTTGCCTCAGCTGTCAGGCTGTCAGCGGAAAAATCAAAAGCCTCGCGGGCCAACAGGCGTCCGCCTTCGTCACGGGCGACCAGCGCGACCGGCCGGGCAACACCGCTTTCCACGCGGGTGACCTGCACCCGCAGACCTTCTGCCGTGTTTTCACTCGCCGACATGTAAACCGGCAGATTGCCTGCGGTTGGTTGGATGACGCGCAAGGCGCCCAGCCGTTGGAGCGCGGATTCCAGAATACGTGTGCGGCTGTCTTGCGGGCTGCCATCGCGCTCTGCAAGACCGCTCGTCAGCCAGAGGGCGCTCGCAGAACCGGGTAGGTCCAACGCTTCAATTTGCGCCAGGAGAGCGGAATGATCACCGCGCCAGGGCAGGGGTGAAAGTGTGCGAATACGATCGCGCGCCTCGGCAGCCGAAAGCGGGCGCAGCGGTCCGCGCGACGTGGTCCCGGCCTGCGCGCTGACGGCGATATAAACAGTCCGGCTTTCCCGGTCTGCTTCATCGATAAGTGCGAGTGCCGTCTCTCGGCGGATATCCCAGTCCTCGCCCGCGCTCCAGTCATTTTCGATCACAAGAACAAGAGGGCCGCTGCCGCGTAACGCCCGACCCGGGTCCAGGACCGGATGGGAAAGCGCCAGGATCACCAGCGCTGCCAGAAGCAGCCGCAGAGCGAGCAGCCACCAGGGTGTGCGGTGTGGTGTTTCTTCGCTTTGCGGCAGACCGAAGAGTAGCCGGATAGCCGGGAACATCACGCGAGATGGTGCGGGAGGAACGGCGCGAAGAAGCCACCACAAGACCGGCAAGGTGGCCAGCGCCAGCAGCAGCCAGGGTGCCGCAAAGGAGATCGCGCCGAGGGTCAGCATGATTGCTTAGCTTCGTGCATAAAGAGCCTCAGTCATGTTGGTGAAGAGGCTCAGCATTGCTGGTTCGGGCGGCGCGTCGGTCTGATGAGTTGCAAATGTCCAGCTGGCGCGTCTGGCGAATGTGCGCAGCGATGATTGCAGGCTTTCAAGACGTTCAAGATAGTCTGCTCGAAGGGCCTCGGCCCGGCCGACCAGCAACTCGCCCTCGGATTCCAGTCCACGAAATTGCGTGCGGCCACGAAAAGGCAGGCTGGCCTCGCTGGGATCGAGAATCTGCAGCAAATGACCCCGGACGCCGCGCGCGGCGACGCGGCCGAGAAAATCCATGAGCTTGTCTTCCTCGACCAGAAAATCGCTGATCAGAACCACGGTGCTGTATCGCGGCAGGGAGGGCAGCACAGGCAGTTCGTCCTGACTTGGGTCGCGCGACATGTCGCGCAGCACGCTCATGGCGATCCGGTCGAGAACGGCCCGGCCGGTGGCCGGCGGTTCGGGTTTGTCGAGCAGGGCGATGCGCTCTCCCCCGCGTGTCAGCAATGATGCCAGCGCCAGCGCCAGCACCGCTGCTCGTTCGCATTTTTCGGGCCTGTTGCGGTTCGAAGTATAGCGCATGGATGCGGTCAGGTCCGGCCACAACCAGACACTCTGCGCGGCTTCCCACTCGGTCTGCCGGACATAAAGCCGATCTGATCGAGCCGAACGGCGCCAGTCGATCTGTTGTGGGCTGTCTCCGAATTCAAACCGTCGGTATTGCCAGAAGGTCTCTCCCTGGCCAACGCGTCGGCGGCCATGAACACCTTGCGCCACGGTTGAGGCGACACGATCGGCGGCCACCAGCAAAGCCGGGAAACTTGCAGCGATCGTCTCACCGCGGGCGCGGGTTGGCGATTGCGAACTCGCGGTGTTGTCGGGGGTCATGCTCATGATGGCGGGCGCGTTTTGATCGATGGCTTACTTGAACGGATCGCAAAGGCTGTCGATCACCTCGTCGAGGGTGCGACCGTCGGCGCGGGCTGCAAAGTTCAATGCCATTCTGTGTCGCAACACAGCGGGTGCGAGAGCCACCACATCATCAACAGATGGGGAGACGCGGCCCTGCAGCAAAGCGCGAGCACGTGTGGCGAGCATGAGTGCCTGACTGGCTCGTGGGCCGGGACCCCAGGCCACCCAATCGGATATTTCTGTTCGGTCCGAAACCCCCGGACGCCCGGATCGGACGAGGGCAAGAATGGCCTCAACGACACTTTCGCCGACCGGCAGGCGCCGAACCAGGTTCTGGGCTTTGATCAGCTGTGCGGCGTTCATCACCTGGGATGGCTGCCGGTCTTCCAGACCGGTTGTCACCAGCAGCATCTGGCGTTCGGCATCGGGATCGGGATAGTCGACATTGACCTGCAACAAGAACCGGTCGAGCTGGGCTTCGGGCAGCGGATAGGTGCCTTCCTGCTCGATCGGGTTTTGTGTGGCCAGAACATGGAATGGTTTGGGCAGGGGGTGGGTCTGTCCTGCGACAGAAACTTCGCGTTCCTGCATGGCCTGTAGCAACGCGGATTGGGTTCGGGGGCTGGCGCGATTTATTTCGTCGGCCATCAGCATTTGGGTGAAGACCGGTCCGGGAATAAACCGGAACGCGCGCCCGTCTTCGGTTTCATCGAGAATTTCCGATCCGACGATATCTGCCGGCATCAGGTCAGGCGTGCACTGGACGCGACGGCTGTCGAGGCCGAGCACCGTGCCCAGGGTTTCGACAAGACGCGTTTTTGCAAGTCCTGGAACACCAAGCAGAAGCAGATGACCGCCTGAAAGGAGTGTGATCAGGGTTTCATCGATAACACTTTCCTGACCAAAAATGACACGGCTGATCCCGGTCCGAACTTCGATCAACTGTTCACCGGCCTGTTCGATGTCCTCGAATATGGAATCTGTCATTGGGGCGTTGAGTTCGGGGCGTACAAGGTCATCTGAAGGCATTACATTACTCCTGCCGATGCTAGTGTGAGCGCATCATGTGTTCCGATTCCAACAAATCTGCCGAACCGGGTAATCCTCAGGGTCTTTTCGATCGTCTCGAGAAAACCCGGACTTCCAGCCCCGCCAAGCGCACGCCCATCGATTGTGGCCACTTTGACATGCGCATCGCACGGGACGGAAGCTGGTATTATCGCGGCTCCTCAATCGACCGTAAACCGCTGGTCACGCTGTTTTCATCTGTCCTCAAACGTGATGAGGAAGGGCAATATTGGCTCGAAACGCCCGTCGAACGTGGTCGTATCGATGTTGATGATGCTCCTTTTACCGCGGTTGAGATGGATATTGAGGGCACAGGCCCCTCCCAGACCCTCATCTTCCGTACAAACCTTGACCAAATCGTGACGGCCGGCCCAGATCATCCTATTCGCGTCGCGTTTGACGAATCGACCGGTGAACCCTCTCCGTATGTACTGGTGCGTGATGGTCTTGAGGCCTTGCTGACCCGCTCCGTCTATTACGCTCTGGCAGAGCTGGTTGTCGAAGATGCAACCACTGGCCAGCCCGGTGTCTGGAGCGGCGGCATGTTTTTTGTGCTGGGATCGGGTGAAGCAGAGCAGGAGTGATTGAATTGGACCGGGAACAGGTGATTTCAAGGGTCGGCGAGGCTCAGGACCACTTGTCGAGTCGCCGATCCTCGGGTGCTGCGATCACCCAGATGCTTGAGGTGGATTCGAACGGTGATCCGGTGGATACCCCTTTCCGGCGCGGCGATCATGACCTCAATGAAGAAGGTATGCGTCCTGTACCGCCGCTCAAACCAGCGGCGGTGCTTGTGCCGCTGGTGGAGCATCCCGGCGGTTTTACTGTTTTGCTTACCCAGCGTTCTCCGGATTTGCGTGCCCATGCCGGTCAGATCAGTTTCCCCGGCGGGAGAATTGATCCCGAAGATGCCTCACCCGAGGAGGCGGCATTGCGGGAGGCCCATGAGGAAATTGGTATGCCACGGGATTCTGCGGAGCTGATCGGACGGCTGGACACTTATGAGGTCCGCACCGGGTTCGCGGTCACACCGGTTGTCGGGCTCGTCAAACCGGGATTCGAAGTGATCCGGGAAGTGGGTGAGGTGGCCGAAGTGTTTGAAGTGCCGCTCTCATTCGTTCTTGATCCCGAGAATCATGAACGCCATAGCCGTCTCATCCGTGGGAAGCGTCGGTACTTCTATGTGCTTCCCTTCGAGGAACGTTACATCTGGGGTGCGACAGCGGGTATGCTGGTCAATCTCTTTGAGGTTTTGACAGGACAAAAGGCACGCTGGCGCTAAGACCAGCTCGGGCGGGCCACATCATGATGACGCCGGCAACCAAGATACCCATTCAGGACTGGATGTCCGATCCGGCAACGCAAGCAGTTCTTGCGCCGCTGGTCGGTTCGGATGCCGCCGACCCCACGATCCTGTTCGTGGGAGGCTGTGTGCGCGACGCGTTGCTCGAACGCCCCGTTGTCGATGTCGATATGGCCACTGTTTTTCCACCCGAAGAGGTGATGCGGCGTCTGGATGCCGCGGGAATCGGGTATCACATCCCCGGCGTGGCACACGGCACCGTTGCCGCACATGTGGACGGGCGCGTCTTCGAGATCACCACTTTGCGGGTCGATGTCGAGACGGATGGTCGTCACGCACAGGTCGCCTACACCGATGACTGGGCGCTCGACGCCTCGCGCCGTGATTTCACCATCAACGCGTTATTTGCCGATGCGGATGGAAATGTGTTCGATCCGCTGGGCGGCATGGCGGATATCGAAGCGCGGCAGGTTCGTTTCATTGGTGATGCAAATGAACGTATTCGCGAGGACGCGCTGCGGATATTGCGGTTTTTTCGCTTCAACGCACAGCTCGATACGGAAGCGATGGACTCCAGGGGGCTTGCCGCCTGTCGGGCCAGCGCAGAGATGCTCGGCGGGTTGTCGGGTGAGCGCATCCGAGATGAAGTTTTCAAGTTGTTGAGAGCGCCAGGCGTGAAATGGCGACTGAACGACGATGCTTTTCCCGAGCTGTTCGGATGGGTGTTGCCCGAATTGCCCAATCTGAAAGGTTGTCATGGGCTCGATGGCATTGCGGTCATAGAAGAAGAGGAATGCGAATATCCAGACGCGTTGCGTCGTCTTGCTTCTTTGATCGAGGCTTACCCTTTGCGGGCTCTCGAGGACCTGCCGAATTGTAAGTCAGACGCTGTCGCCATTGCCGGTCGCCTTCGCCTCTCCGGAGACCAGAAGAAGCGCCTTTTGAAAATGCTCGACCGGCCACGCGAGCTTGGACCGCGCTGGGAACAGGCCGGCACGTTCAATTGGGATCATGCCTCAGCGCTTTTGCCTGTTGGACGGATGCAGACATTGCAGCACCGATTCGCGAAGGAAAAGAAGGTTGATAGGAGTTACCGGCCCTATCTTTATGAGCTTGATGATGAGGCGTGGCGCGACGCAGTGTTGCTCAACTGGTCGTATCGGGAAGCGCGTATTTACGCCGCAGCACAGTCAGACGCTCCGGCGCAACTTGATCCTCCCCAGCAATGGCGAGATTTGCTGGAACTTCCCGGACGTTTGCCCCGGCCAGAATTTCCCCTCCGTGGCGCCGATGTTCTCAAAATTGGAATACAGCAGGGCCCGGACATCAGTCGATTGCTCAATGAGATCGAGACCTGGTGGATTGCAGGCGGGTTCGAGGCAGGCCGGCGCAAATGCCTGAAAGAGCTCAAGCAGCGTGCCAAACGGACATCTAACTGACGTCATTGCTTCGGCCTTGCAATAACGAGAATCCGTGTTTTGTGAAACGCTACTGCGTGCGCACCAGCTTGCCGGACATGCGGACTTTCACATCTTCGTCTTGCAGGCGCATGAAACGGATATCCATGCCCTTTTCGGTCAGGCTGCGCCGATAGACCTGCAATTCGGATCCACCGGTCTCGCTGATTGCGAGCGAATAAATCGTCATGTCATTGCCGTCGATGGCTGCCCAGCGCACTGCATCACCGAGCAAGGGGTTGGGCAGTTCGGATTTCTGGAACAGGCCCCCCTTGGGGGCGAGGACAAAGACGTTCTTCTTGTCCTCTACGGGTATGAAATTCTCGGTAACTTCGCGGCGTTTGACGTCGTCGCCTGTCCGGGCGCCGTTGGCACCGCGGACGACGGTGATCCATTGGATGGTAAATCCGTCATCCTTGAAGCTCTCGATTGTCACGTCGAGATCTCGAACTTCCTGCTCAGTGCGGTCGAGAACTTCGGCTTTTCCCGACCCGACATAGGATCCGTAGAATTTCGAGACAGCTTCGTTGGCAAATGCCCCGTTGGTGGCGACAAAAACAAAAGACGCGGCGACAAGCGCAGCACGGATCAGGGTCCGGGGATTCATAAGCAAACTGCCTTTCGGGCTTGAGGCTAGTTGCCGACCTTGACGAGGCGGGCTTCGACCTGACGAATTGGCTCTCCATCGGCGACATTGACGAATTTCAGTTTCATGCCGGTTCCGTCGAGTGTGCGGTCATAAGTCTGGATCACATATCCCCCGGTTTGTGTGATCCGCATCACATGAATGGTGAAGGTCCGTTCCTTGATGCTGGTCCAGCCCAGACCATCCGCACTGCGCGGATCCTGCGCGCCCACGGCGTTATAGACGCCGGGCGTGTTGGTCGGCAGGAACGACATTTTCTGGGTGCGTTTGCGGACATCGGGATTGTCTGGGTCCCCGCCGCCGCGGATGACGCTGGTCCACTCCACGGCAAAACCGGGTGCTTCGGGGGTAATGCGCACATCCAGATCGCGTACGGTCACGCCGAAATACAGGCTGTCACTGTTCTCGGCGACACCTGAGCCCTGGAAATGCCCATAGAAAGCTTCGATGGACAGGTCTTGCGCCTTGGCTGTTGTGGTGCCGACCAGGAGGGTCAGTGCGAAGATCGGCGCAAGCAGCCGGAGGGAGAGATGTTTCATGGGTGCTCCAATTTCTGATCGTGCACATGCTTTGCCAAAAGGTCGGCAGCAGGCTCCGGAAGAACTTATATCAGGACGTTCCCGGGACAAACTCCGGTTTTCAGGGCCAGGTCACTTCCGGCGGCAGGGACATCAGGATTGCCTCCACATTGCCGCCGGTTTTGAGACCGAACTGCGTGCCTCGGTCATAAAGCAGGTTAAATTCGACATACCGGCCGCGACGCTGCAATTGATGCGCACGCTGTTCGTCTGTCCATGGCTTGTCCATGTGACGGCGAACCAGTTTTGGATACACGTCCAGGAACGCCAGGCCCACGTCCCGGGTGAATGCGAAGTCGGCATCCCAGCTTCCGGTGTCGACATAATCAAAGAAGATGCCGCCGATTCCGCGCGGCTCATCACGGTGGGGCAGGTAGAAATACTCGTCGCACCATTCCTTGAATTTCTTGTGGTAGTCCGGGTCATGGGCGTCACAGGCGGCTTTGAGCGCGGCATGGAATGTCGCGGTGTCGTCATCATCGGGGTACATCGGCGTCAAATCCGCGCCGCCGCCAAACCATCCCTTGGATGTCACGATGTGGCGCGTGTTCATATGAACCGCCGGCACGAGGGGTGATTGCATATGCGCGACAAGCGAGACACCCGATGCCCAGAACTTCCCGTCTTCCTCCGCGCCCGGGATGCGCGTGCGGAACTCTTCGGAGAATGTGCCTTCAACCGTCGAAATGTTGACGCCGACTTTCTCGAAGACACGTCCGCGCATGATCGACATTTCACCGCCACCGCCCGGCGCACCGTCCGTATCGGGTCGTGTCCAGTTCGATCGCTCAAACCTGCCGGGAGTCCGGTCGGACATCGGACCCTGAAGGTCATCTTCAATGGCTTCGAACGCGCTGCAAATCTGGTTGCGCAAGCTGGCAAACCAGCTCGCAGCGGATTGTTTGTTCTGATCTTCGGACATGTATCTCTCGGTTTTCTCTAAGCCTGCGGAAATCCGTCGACCTGACGAAGCGCTTCTCCCAGTGCAAAGGTCAGGGCCGTGACCACGTTGAGCGAACGGGCATCGGGTTGCATCGGGACCCGGATACGCGCATCGGCACGATCATGGACGTCATCGGGAACGCCACTGCTTTCCCGACCGACCATAAGCGTATCCTGCGCATCGAATTTGAAGTCAACGTGCCGTTGTGTCGCTGCGGTGGTGAGAAGCACCAACCGGGCTGGTTTTGCGGCGTTCACATAGGCCTCCCAGGAAATGTGGCGGACAATCTGGGTTTGGTCCAGATAGTCCATGCCGGCGCGCCGCAAATTGGCATCATTCAGGACAAACCCTGCCGGCTCTATAATATCCACAGGAAGATTGAGACATGTGGCAAGCCGGAACACGGCACCCGTATTCTGAGGTATGTCGGGCTGATAGAGGGCGATGCGCATGAGTTGTATGTCCGGGGCAGAACGCGATGAATGGCGGCGAGGTGAAATTGCATGCTTGGGCGGGCTTGGCAAACGGTCAGCAATTCGATTATATCCGGTCAAGTTAAGGGCGCACACGGGTTCCAGGGGGGCATTCTGGAGATTTCGCGCACAGCACATGGGATAGGTTCGGGCTGCACATTGCGGCACGGTGTCACATTGCTGGAATCCGGGAAATCTCATACCCCTCGGCACACCTGTCGTACGTTACGTATACCTGCGGCGCATCGGCGTCGAACCAAGGACTATTGCCCATGAGCGATGACACTCAGGATCATGACGATCACTCCGGTAGTCGGCGTGATTTTCTCTACCTTTCGGCTGGCGCCTTCGGTGCTGTCGGCCTCGGTGCGGCCTTGTGGCCGTTCATCAGTTCGATGAACCCATCAGCTGATGTTCTGGCCCTTTCGACGACGGAAGTGGATCTGTCTCAGGTCGAGGATGGCCAGCGCATTACCGTGAAATGGCAGGGCAAGCCGGTCTTTATTGACCGCCGCACGCCGACTGCCATTGAAGAAGCTGAGAGCACACCGCTTGCAGAATTGCGTGACCCGGAAACGGATGAAGAGCGCGTTCTGACTCCGGAATGGCTGGTTGTCATCGGAATTTGCACCCATCTGGGCTGCGTTCCGCTTGGCCAGAAGGCCTCGGAAGATCGCGGCGAATGGGGTGGTTGGTTTTGCCCTTGCCATGGTTCGCACTACGACACTTCCGGGCGTATCCGGAAAGGGCCGGCACCGCTTAACTTGCCGATTCCGCCCTATGCATTCCTGAATGACACCAGCATAAAGATCGGTTGAGGCCTAACATGAGCGCCGGAACAAATCAGACCGGGGGCACCAATAGCGGCCTCGTCAAATGGATCGACAGTCGCCTGCCGGTCTTCTCGTATCTGCAAAAAGAGTATGCCGAGTACCAGTCACCCAGAAACTTCAACTGGTTCTGGAATTTCGGTGCGATCCTGACGTTCCTGCTCGTCATGATGATTATGTCGGGCATTTTCCTCGCGATGCAGTATCAGCCCAACACTGCGTTGGCCTTTGATTCGGTTGAGCGGATCATGCGTGACGTCAATTTTGGCTGGTTGTTGCGTTATCTACACCAGAACGGGGCGACCTTCTTCTTTATCGCCATATACATCCACATGTTCCGGGGCATGTATTACGGGTCCTACAAGGCACCACGAGAGCTACTCTGGATGCTGGGCGTTGTGATTTTGCTGCTGGCCATGGCCACGGCCTTCATGGGGTACGTGCTTCCCTGGGGTCAGATGAGTTTCTGGGGCGCAACCGTGATCACCAACCTTTTCTCTGCGGTTCCGCTGGTTGGCGACAGTATCGTTACTCTGCTTTGGGGCGGGTTCTCGATTGATAACCCAACGCTCAATCGCTTCTTCGCACTGCATTACCTTTTCCCGTTCCTGATCTTCGGGGTTGTGGTTCTGCATGTGATCGCGTTGCACGTTAGTGGTTCGAACAACCCATTGGGTGTTGATCCGAAGGGACCTCAGGATACGGTGTCTTTCCATCCGTATTACACGATGAAAGATTCCGTTGGCCTGGCAGTATTCGTTACCATCATGGCGGCCTTCGTGTTTTTCGCCCCGGACTTCTTCGGGGAACCGGAGAACTATCTTGAGGCGGCGCCGCTGAACACGCCGGCGCACATTGTGCCCGAATGGTACTTCCTGCCGTTCTTCGCAATTCTGCGTTCGGTCGATTTTGATATCCTGTTTATCGAAGCCAAACTGGGCGGTGTGATTGCCATGTTTGGCGCGATTTTCGTCCTGTTTGTCTTGCCGTGGCTCGACAAGTCACCGGTACGCAGCGCGAAGTTCCGTCCTGTATACAAATGGTTTTTCTGGATCTTCCTGATTGATTGCGTGCTTTTGGGGTATGTCGGCGGCAAGCCGACGGATGCGCCGGTCTTTGGTGGTGTTGAAAGCTTCCAGATTATCCATCTCGGATACATCACCACCTTCTGGTATTTCGCGCATTTCCTGATTGTTCTTCCTTTGCTCGGTATTTTCGAGCGACCGAAACCTGTGCCCAAGAGTATTTCTGAAGCGGTTCTCGGGGGTGGCTCATCAGGTGCCGCTGCAACTGCCAAGCCGATGGAGAAGGCATAATGGGTATCGTTAGCAATCTTCGCCTTGCGGCGGCAGCGACCGGCCTGATTGCCGCGACTATGTTCGTGTCGACAACGGCGTTTGGCGCAGGTGACGTAAAAGACCCTGACAGTCAGGACTGGCATTTCGAGGGTATTTTTGGAACCGTTGACAGGGCGGCGGCACAGCGTGGTCTTCAGGTATATCTTGAGGTGTGCTCGAGCTGTCATGGCCTCAAGCAGGTTGCCTACCGCAACCTAACTGATCTTGGGTTCAACGAAGAGGAGGTCAAGGCCATTGCGGCTGAGTTTGACGTCGTCGATGGGCCGAATGATGAGGGAGAGATGTTCGACCGCTCTGCGATCCCCTCTGACAAGTTCGTGGGACCTTTCCCCAACAATGCCGCTGCACAGGCTGCAAATAACGGGGCTTTGCCGCCCGATCTCTCGCTTCAGGTGAAGGCGCATATTGGGGGCCCCGACTACATTTACGCTTTGCTGACCGGTTACACGGAAGCGCCGGCAGATGTCGAAGTTCCGGCGGGCGCGAATTACAATCCATATTTCCGCGGCAGCCTGATCGCGATGGCGCAGCCGCTCTGGCCCGATGGGGTGACCTATTCGGATGGAACCGAGGCCACGATCGATCAGATGGCCTGGGACGTGGTCAATTTCATGCAGTGGGCCGCTGCGCCTGAGATGGAAGAGCGCAAAAAGATGGGGTTCAAGGTTGTCCTGTTCCTGATCATTCTGAGCGCCATCCTTTATGCGGCCAAACGCAAGATGTGGTCCAATCTGGACCACTGAGTGAATTGAGTTTCAGGAAGAGGCCGCTTGCCCAATTGCAAGCGGCCTTTTTCGTAAGCGCAGTCGATTCTTTTCGATAGACTGCGGATAAGATAAACAACAACGAATCCAGATAACTGGGGGAAACATGGCCAGCGAAACTATCGTGACCGCCGCTCTGACAGGCGGACATATGAACTTTCAGAATCACCCGAATTTCCCGATCACGCCGGAGCAGATCGCTCGCGAGGCGATCGAGGCACGGTCTGCAGGCGCTGCCATTGCGCATATTCATGTGCGCGAGCCTGATGGATCGCGTTCGGGCAACCCGGCGTATTTCCGCGAAGTTGTGGAGCGTATCCGCGACGCGGATTGCGACATCCTGATCAATCTGACCACGGGCGAGGGCGCGCGCTTTATTCCCAGCGATGACAACCCGATGATGGGGAACGAAGAATCGACACTGACAACCCCGGAAATACGGTTGCGTCATGTGCTCGAGTTACGCCCGGATATCTGCACACTCGATTGTGGCACGATGAATTTTGGCGAGGCTGTTTTCATGAACACGCCGGCCCATCTGCGCAAGATGGCGGGGATGATCAAGGATGCCGGTGTGAAGCCGGAGATCGAGGTGTTTGAGCCAGGTCATATCCGGTTTGCGATTGATCTGATCGAGAAGGGCCTGATCGAGAGCCCGGCTCTGTTCCAGCTGTGTCTGGGAATTCCGTGGGGATCGCCCGCCACGCCGCAGATGTTGCAGGTGATGGAAAGCATGCTGCCTCGCGATGCCAATTGGGCGGCCTTTGGTATCAGCCGGTCCGAGTTCAAAATTGTCGCTGAAGCTGTCAACAATGGCGGACATGTACGTGTCGGCCTTGAGGACAATCTGTATCTCGAAAAAGGCGTGTTTGCGAGCAACGCTCAACTTGTCGAAAAGGCTGTGCGGATCATGCGTGAACTCGATGCCGAGCCGGTCGAGCCGGATCGGGCCGCCGAGATGCTCGAGCTTCTGCCGCGGGCGCAATAGGAACTTAGGAATGGCAGCCAATCACGCAGGCGTGCCGCCCGTTCTTGGAATTATTGGCGGCAGCGGTATCTATGACATCGAGGGACTCAGCGATGTGCGCTGGGAGGCCGTGAATTCACCCTATGGTGCTCCCTCGGATGAGTTGATGTTCGGCAAACTGGGCGATCAGCAGATTGTCTTTCTGCCGCGCCATGGACGGGGCCATCGGGTGCCTCCCTCCGAACTAAACTTCCGGGCAAATATTGACGTTCTCAAGCGCGCCGGGGTGACGGAAATTCTCTCCCTTTCGGCTGTGGGGTCGCTACGAGAGGATTTGGCCCCGGGGACCTTTGTGATCGTTGACCAGTTCATTGATCGCACCTTTGCGCGGGTTAAATCCTTTTTTGAAACCGGTCTGGTCGCGCATGTCTCCATGGCGGATCCCGTTTGTGGACGGCTGGGTGATGAAATTGCCGAGGCTGCCGAAGAGGTCGGGATCAACCTGGTGCGGGGCGGGACCTATTTGGTCATGGAAGGCCCGCAATTCTCGAGCCGAGCCGAATCCGAACTTTATCGGTCCTGGGGGTGCTCGGTGATTGGCATGACAAATATGCCCGAGGCGAAACTCGCCCGTGAGGCAGAGATTTGTTACGCAACCGTTGCGATGGTGACCGATTATGACTGCTGGCATGATGATCATGACGCAGTTACGGTGGATCAGGTGATCAAGATTCTTCTTGAGAATGCGGATCGGGGCCGGGCGCTTGTTCGTGCACTGGTGCCGAAAATATCGGGACGTAATGTGGTTTGTCGGCAGGGTTGTCATACCAGCCTCGACAACGCCCTGATCACAGCGCCCGATTCCCGTGATCCGGGGATTGCAAAGCGCCTTGATGCCGTGGCGGGCCGGGTTCTGGGCTAAATCACCCGTCAACCCCGACTTTGGCTTGTCTTTTCGTGACAGGCGTCAACGTAATACAATGGAACTTGGAACAAACCGGGGCCTCTGGGTCCGGTTTGATCATGTGGGGAGTGGAGTATCATGTCGGATGTTGCTGGCAGTCAGGGTGCGGTAGAGCGTCCCATCGCCGGGATCGACCACGCCTTAATTGGTGTGGCCGACCTTGAGCGCGCTCGTGAAAGCTTTCAACGGCTTGGCTTTACGCCGACGCCGCGTGGTCGCCATATCGGTTGGGGTACGGGCAATTACACGATTATGTTTGAGCGTGACTATGTGGAGTTGCTCGGGGTCGTCGACCCCAGTCAATACATTCACGGTCTCGACAAGTTTCTGGAGACGGGCGAGGGGTTGCTGAATGTTGCTCTGGCTACGGATGATGCCGAAGCGTCATTTCGCTGGATGCAGGAGAATGGAATTGATGCCGCAGCGCCGGAGAAGTTGCAACGGCTTCTGGAACTTGAAGACGGTGATGAAACCCTCGAGTTCCGGAATGTCCATTTGCCATCTGACCTCACACCGGGTCTCACGACATTTGCCTGCGAGCACCTGACGCCCGAAAAAGTCCGCCAGTCCAGTTGGCTTTCTCACCCCAATGGTGCGAACGGGATTGCGGAGGTCACCATCGTGATGGAGAGCCTCGAAGGTGTGCGGGACGCCTATGTCCGCCTGTTTGGCGAAGAGGCCGTGTCGGGTGACGAGCGCAAGGGAAACATTACCGTTGATACCGGGCGTGATGAACTTTGGTTTGTGACACCCAAGACATTTCCCGAGCGTCACTATGATAAAACCATTGATCCGAGCCTGCCATTGCCGCGGCTGGCGGCACTGACATTGTCGGTTGCGGACCCTCAGGTGACGGCCATGTATCTGACAGGCCAGCAAGTCGCCTTTGAGAGAGACAATACGGGCGCGGTTCTCGTGTCGTCCGAAGAGGCCTGCGGGACGTTTCTGGTGTTTGCCGAAGCCGAAAACGACTAACGGGCGACCCTGGGGCCGCCCGCTGATACGCGTTAGACCAGTTTGTGTTGTTCCTAGCCGATGTTTTCCGACAGGAACTCCAGGGTGCGGCCCATGGCCACTCCGGCGGCTTCCTTGTGATACGAGCCACGCCGGGAACAGCTGAAGCCATGACCTGCGCCCTCATAGATGAAGCTGGGGATACCGGGGTTTGCCGCTTCGACTTTGTGAACACCGTCCAATGGAATGCCGTGGTCTTCCGCGCCCCAGTGGAACATCACCGGGCAATTCGGTGACAGGGTCTCGTGGGCCAGGATGTCGCCGCCATAGTAGCAAACAGCCGCAGAGACCGGAGAGTTCGCAGCTGCAAACCATGCGACCGAGCCGCCCATGCAAAATCCGACAATGCCGATCTTTCCAGCACCATCGATTTGCGCGACCGCAGCATTGACGTCTTTGACCACGTCATCCCAGTCGAGTTCGCCCTTGAGCGCGCGACCTTTGGCCATACCGTCTTCATTGAATTCGAGTACCGCCTCGCGTTCGCTGCGGTCAAACAGTGCCGGTGCAATGGCGACATAGCCTTGCTTGGCGAAGTTGTCGACAGTTTCACGGATATCGTCATTGACGCCGAAAATTTCCTGAATGATGACGACGCCGCCACGGACATCTCCGTCCGGATCGGCGCGGTATGCGTCAAGCGAATGGCCGTCGGCCGCAGTCAGTTTCAGATCTGTACCCATGAAAGTCTCTCCCAAGTGTGACGTTTGTCGTTTTCGGCGGGCATCCTAGCCCTAGACGTTGAAGCGGAACAGCATCACGTCGCCGTCCTTGGCGATATAGTCACGCCCTTCCTGGCGCATGCGGCCAGCTTCCTTCGCGCCCTGTTCGCCGCCCTGTTCGATATAGTCGGCATAGGCGATTGTTTCAGCCCGGATGAATCCCTTCTGGAAGTCTGAATGGATACGTCCTGCCGCTTCCGGGGCCGTCGCGCCCTGGGCAACGGTCCAGGCCCGGGTTTCCTTGGGGCCGACCGTGAAAAAGGTGATGAGATGAAGGAGTTCGTAACCGGCACGAATTACCCGTGACAAACCGGTTTCTTCGAGACCCAGGCCTTCGAGAAATTCTGCGCGTTCGTCGGGGTCTTCGAGCTGAGCGACTTCGGCCTCGATCTCCGCTGACACGATCACCGCGGCGGCACCGATCCCGGCGGCCATTTCTTCCACAGCTGCTGTGTGGGCGTTGCCTGTGGCAGCCGAATCTTCGTCGACGTTGCAAATATAAAGGACCGGCTTGGCGGTGATCAGCTGCAGTTGGCGAAATGCCACCATTTGATCATCACTGATTTTTGCCGTCCGTGCCGGCTGACCTTCTCGCAGTACGGCGACGACCGGTTCGAGCACTGCGAGTTGCGCTCGCGCTTCCTTGTCGCCGCCCTTGGCGCGTTTTTCGGTCGTGTCGAGGCGGCGTTCCATGGAATCAAGATCGGCCAAGAGAAGTTCTGTTTCCACGATTTCGGCATCGCGCACGGGATCGATACTGCCCTCGACATGGGTGACTTCACCACCATCAAAGCAGCGCAATACATGACAGACCGCATCGACTTCACGAATATGAGAAAGGAACTTGTTGCCCAGACCTTCGCCCTTGCTCGCGCCGCGCACCAGACCTGCGATGTCGACAAATTCGAGATAGGTGGGCACCACATTGGCTGATTTCGCCAGTGTGGCGAGTTCCCCCAGACGGGTATCCGGTACAGCAACACGGCCTGAATTCGGCTCGATCGTGCAAAACGGATAATTCGCCGCCTCAGCTTGCGCTGTTGCAGTCAAGGCATTGAAAAGAGTGGATTTTCCGACGTTTGGAAGTCCAACGATCCCGCAATTGAAACCCATATTATTCGCGTCCCCGCAATCGGTTCATGGCACGAGACAGGGCGTTTCCCAGCGCTGTCTCACTGTCTGATTCACTCGTCGTTTTTGTCGTTTTCGGCGGCGCAGCTTCCTGCGTGGTTTTGGTTTCCCGACTTTTTGACCCGCCGATTTTTTCGCCTTGGGTCGCCATGGACACGCGGTTCATGAAATCGTTGGGTTTGCCGTCGAGCAAAAGAGGCAGTTCATCAGCGACGGCTGTGAGTTCACGCCCGACCCACTGCCTGTCGTGTTTTGAGAAGTCACCAAGCACGTGATTGCTGACCTTTGCCTTATCGCCGGGGTGCCCGATGCCGAGGCGAACCCGCCAGTAATTCTTATCATCAAGATGGGCGTCTATGCTGCGCAGACCATTGTGACCCGCATGACCGCCACCTTGCTTGACCCGGATTTTCTCTGCCGCAAGATCGATCTCGTCATAGATCACGATCACATCTTCACTTGCGAGTTTGTAGAAGCGAACGGCGTCACCGACGGACCGTCCGGATTCGTTCATGAAGGTTGCAGGTTTGAGGACCAGCACGCGTTCACCCGCGATATCACCTTCGCTGATATCGCCCTGAAACTTTGATCTGGGCGCAGAAAGCCCATGGCGGCGAACGATTTCGTCCGCCGCCATGAAGCCGATATTGTGTCGGTTGTTCTTATGTTTTGGTCCCGGATTACCGAGACCCACAACCAGTCGCATTGGTTTGATCCGCCTGCGGGAGGCTTAGCTGTCGTCTTCGCCGCCTTCGCTGTCGTCACCACCTTCGGACTCGGCACCTTCGCCATCCTCGTCCTCACCTTCGGCCTCATCGTCTTCGACAACCGCAACCGTCGGGGCCGCAATCGTTGCAATGGTGAAGTCTCGGTCAATGGTGGGTTTCACGCCGTCGGGCAGAGTAATGCTGGCGATATGGACACTGTCGCCAATATCGAGGCCAGTCAGATCAACGACGATGTCATTCGGGATCGCACCCGCACGACACATCACTTCGACCACATGTCGAACAACGTTCAACACGCCGCCGCCCTTCAGGCCTGGTGCTTCATCTTCGTTCTCGAAGACAACGGGAATTTCGACATTGATTCGTGTTGAATCGGTCACCCGCAGGAAATCTGCATGCATCGGCTGATCGGTCACAGGGTGCAGCTGCAAGTCGCGGCACAGGACCTTCTGATTGCCACCTTCGACCGCCACATCAAACAGCGTGGCAAAGAAGCCGGGCTGCATGCGTGCGGCGCGCAACTGCGCCGGATCGATTGTGATGGGTTCGGGGTCTTTGTTCGCGCCATAAATTACTGCCGGAACTCGACCATTTCGACGTGCTGCACGGGCGGCCCCCTTGCCTACCAGTGCGCGCGATTCCGCATCAAATGTAACGGTATCGGACATATTCCACTCCTCAAGCCCGATGATGCCTCCAAGGGTGCCACCATCGGTGCGGTTCATTTCGGCGCGGAATGCGCCGAGCCCTAATTGAACAGGCTTGAAACCGAGGCTTCTTTGCTGATCCGGTTGATCGCCTCTCCAAGGAGGGGCGCCACGGTCAACTGACGGATATTGCTCGCCACACGCACCGCTTCGGTTGCCTGTATCGAATCCGTCATCACCAGGGATTCCAGCGGCGAAGCAGCAACACGCCCAACCGCTCCCCCCGACAGGACACCATGTGTCACATAGGCGGAAACCGATTCGGCGCCTTGATCCTTCAGCGCTGCAGCGGCATTGCACAACGTCCCGGCGCTATCACAGATATCGTCGATCAGGATGCATTGCCGCCCGGAGACGTCACCGATGATGTTCATCACTTCGGAGACGCCTGCCCGTTCGCGGCGCTTATCAATGATCGCGAGATCGGCGTCAAGCCGTTTGGCAAGGCTTCTTGCGCGTACAACACCGCCAACATCGGGTGAAACCACCACCAATTCGCCGTCAGACTTGCCGTGAATGATGTCCTCGGAGAAGAGAGGACCCCCGAAAAGGTTGTCGACGGGGATGTCAAAGAACCCCTGAATCTGCCCGGCATGAAGGTCCAGGGTCAGAACCCGGTCCGCACCTGCGCGGGTGATCAGGTTCGCCACAAGCTTTGCAGATATAGGGGTTCGCGGCCCGGTTTTCCGGTCCTGACGGGCATATCCGAAATATGGAATAACCGCCGTTATCCGCCGTGCCGAGCCCCGTCGCAGAGCATCCAGGGTCACCAGAAGTTCCATCAGGTTGTCATTGGCCGGATAGGATGTCGACTGGACGACAAATACGTCCTCGCCTCGCACGTTCTCAAGAATTTCAACAAACACTTCCATATCCGAAAAACGTCGGATCGAAGCGCGTGTGAGTTCAATGTTGAGATATGCCGAAATTGCTTCGGCGAGCGGACGATTGCTGTTGCACGCCAGCACCTTCATCGTACTTGCCCCCACGCTGCCTTGCAGCGAATTGCGTTTCTTGGAAACGCGTTGAAATCGTCGGAAAGATGCCCGGTCGAAAGTGATCGCTCTCATTTAAGCGCCGGGAAATTATCAATCCGTCATGGTCGTGTAAACAATCACCCTCTGGGGATAATCTTCTAACGTGATTCGCCGTTTGGCTTCCCGGATTCCGGTCCGGGAGGGACAAATCCTTTGCTCCAGTCGATCTGCGAGATCAACCGGACCATTCCGGTGGCGGCTGCAATGCCAGCCTGACGGGCCAGATCACCCCATTGCGTCTCGATAACCGACCTGTCGATTGGGCTCGCCTGATCAATTTTACCGATCTGGGTTTCAAACGGGTCTTTAACAACCCATGCAATGGCCACTTCACTTTGGTCATCGGGGAGGGGCGTGATCACAACATCCGCCGTTGCCACAAGAGTCTCGTCGGTCGCGCTGTTTGCAACGCGTGCGCCCTGACTGCGCAATGCCTGACGCAAAGACACTTGCAGCCGGATGGCGTCGCGTTCGTTGGTGCCGCGTACGTCACCGACGAATATCGGTGGTGCCTTGATTTCACGAACTGTCTCATTCTGCACGAATTTGGCGATAGAGGGCGCCGAAGTGGCCGCAAGCCGTGCCATCAGTTCCGGGTCGGCCACGGCCCAGAGATCAACCGGTGTGCCCTCAATGCTTTGATCGTGCCGCGCGACTTCTTCGCCTTTGGGGTTGAACAATGTCCAGGCGATAATTGCATCCCGGCCGGGGTCTATGACCTCACCTGCGAGGATCATGCTCGAACGATTGCCGCCATTTACAAAAGCCGGGACATTGCGGTCAATCAGGGCTGCGGCCATCTCGGTGGCCAGTTTCTGTGCGGTTGCCGGTGGTGCGTCGGCGACAGGCAGCACCATGATGCCGCGTGAATCCGCCAGCACGAGCAGCTCATTGGGGGTTCCTGAGTTTGCTTCGAAAGGGCGCGGCACCGGTTGGCAGGCAACCAGAACCAGAAGTGCCAGCACCAGCGTGCTAAAGCGCACAGCTCACCATGGTTGCCGCGATTGTCATGAATGCCAGCATGATCAGATATGGCATTGTTCAGGCATTCTCGATCAGGGTGATGACAGACATGTTGCGACCGTAGTCAGTTTCGCTCTTGTGACAACTGCGTCGGTAACTGAAGAAGTCCATGTCGTCATACGTGTCATGGCCGGTCACGGCTGTGTTGTGAAGTCCGGTCTGTGCAAGCCGACTGCGGACATAGGCCGGAAGATCGAAGAGGAGCCGGTCCGAACCGGTCTTCTCGACAAAATACTGCGCGTTGGCCTGATCCTGTTCGAGGAAGGGTGTTGGAAATTCCGGACCAACTTCATAGGACGCGGGCCCAATACATGGTCCGACGGCTGCGGTGATGTTTTCGATTCTTGCACCGCGTTCCTGCATGGCGGCGATTGTCGCGGCGACAACGCCGTCGACCGCGCCACGCCATCCGGCATGTGCGGCTCCGATAACGCCAGCCTTTGAATCGGCCATGAGAACAGGTGCACAGTCGGCCGCAAGGACGCCGATTGTGGTCCCCGGTCGGGTGCAGACAAGCGCGTCGGCCTCGGGGGGATTGCCGGACCAGCCTTCGTCTGCGTCAACAACACGCGCAGAGTGCACCTGATAGAGTGTGTGCAGACGGCTTGGGTCCGCCCCGATGACCCGCGCGGCGCGGGACCTGTTCTCTCGTACATGTTCGGGATCGTCATTTGAGCCAAGACCGCAGTTCAGCCCGGCATAGATGCCGCCGCTGACCCCGCCTGCACGCGAGAGAAACGCATGGCGAATGCCAGGCATGCGCTTCAAATTGTCTGCGGTAACGTGTGGGGAGATCATGTGCTTAGCTGTCTGAATCGAACCCGGCAAGGCTTGAAAGGCCTTTGTGGGATATCGCCATTGCCTTGAATAGGGTGCCCATTTCAGCGGGTGCAATCAAGCGCGTCACAGCAGTGCGCAGTTGATGTGCCTGAGAAACATTTGCGCGCTTCAATAGAATATTCGCGCGTTCAAGGATCCCGAGCCGCTGCAGGAATACCCCCTGATCCACCGGTCCCCAGACCTTTGTGCCTGCGTTTTGAGCTGTATCGCCGACAAGCTGAAAATCCACATGGGCAGTCAGGTCGCAGTCCCCGGGTCGCTCCAGAGGGTCCACCGGTTTGTGTTTGCGTACCGCCTGCAATGTTTGTCCGGTCGCGTGCTGGGTATATCCGTAATCGACAATGAGGCCGGCGCCGCTGTTCAGCAATATGTGGTGAGCCATGTCGGAAACGAAATCGCGGACCGCAGGTGCGAACTCAAAGATCGTGCCTTCCTCCGCCTGTGCGAGCTGCCGTGTGATTGCGCCGAGTGGCAGGCGCTTGGAACGGTCAATGGCGAAGCAGAAGCGGTCATGTGCCGGGTCATGTGCAACGACCCGTTCGCACCAGTTGTCGCCGTGTTTCACGTATTGTTCCACAGGCAAGGCGTCGAGAAATTCGTTGGCCAGAAAGATAACCGGTGTCCGGCCAAGGTCAGGTAAGGCTGAGTGCCAGGTGATGTTCTCACCTTGCAGCGCCTGTTGCTGTATCTCCCGCAGGACCGGGCTGGTTTCCACCATGTGAACACTTGCCGCTGCCCGACATGCGGGTACCTGACGCAGGGCGCGCAGGGCGTCTGACATCAGGGTGCCGCGTCCTGGTCCGAGTTCGATCAGTGCAAAGGCACGCGGTGACCCCATGGCTTGCCATGTATCGGCGCACCACAATCCGATCAGTTCTCCAAAAACCTGCGAAATTTCCGGTGCGGTTGTGAAATCGCCTGCTACACCAAACGGATCGCGTGTCGTGTAATAGCCGCCATCCGCGTCGCCCAGTGCGGATTGCATGAATTCGGCGACACTGACATGCCCCGCGGCAGCGATCTTTGACTTCAGGTGGTCGACAACCGGGTTTGCAACGGTTTCTGCATCCGGATCAGTTTCCGGATGACCGCGTTGTGCCGTGTTCCCGAGAGGGTTTGTGCTCGAGCCGTTCATGACGAGCGGCATAGACGATGAACACGATGCCCGCAATGATGATTGGTGCCGACAGGATTTGCCCCATCGTGATGTTGCCCAAAAGGAACCCGCCATCTCCGACATAGGTGTCGGGTTGGCGGAACAGTTCGACGTAACTGCGGGCCGCGCCGTAGCCCACAAGGAAAACGCCAGCTATCAATCCGGGACGGTCCCGCCCATGGGTAAAGCGGGCGAGGGCAAAAAGAATCACGAACAGCAACAGCCCTTCGAGCCCCGCTTCATAGAGCTGACTTGGGTGACGACCAAGCTCTCCGCCCGTCGGAAAGACAAAGGCCCAGGGCACGTCTGTCACGCGTCCGTACAATTCCCCGTTTATGAAATTGGCCAGACGTCCGAAGAACAATCCGATTGGCGCCGCTGCGGCCACCAGATCGGCAAGGGAGAGCACGTTGATCTGATACCGGCGCGCGTAAAAGAAAGTCGCGGCCACAATGCCAAGCAATCCGCCATGGAACGACATGCCGCCGTTCCAGACGGCAAGAATTTGCGATGGGTTCTCCAGGAAATAGCCCGGCTGATAGAAGCCAACGAATCCCAGGCGTCCGCCGACGATCACCCCGACAATTGCCCAGCTGAAAAAATCGCCGACCTGTTGCCGGGTCATCGTCATCGGGGGCCGACGCAGGAGCCACAGGATATAGCCCCAGCCTGCAAGCAGCCCGGCAATGAAGGCAAGCGCATACCAACGAATCACAATAATGCCGAGATCCAGCGCGACGGGATCAAAGTCTGGAAAGGAAAGAGGACCGTTCATGGTGTACCGCGCTAGACGTAGAGATCGTTGCTCTCGAGGTAGTCGCCGACATAGGAGCGGACACCGTCTTCGAGTGATATGAACGGCTGATCGTAGCCAGCGTTGCGCAACCGGTCCATTCGCGCTTCCGTGAAGTATTGGTACTGGTTACGGACATTGGCGGGCATATCGATGTAGTCAATATCGGGTTGCAGGCCCAGCGTGTCGAAGATCGCTTTGGCCAGATCATCGAAGGACCGGGCCTTTCCGGTACCCAAATTGAAGATGCCGCTCACCTCTGGTGCGTCGAGCAGCCACCGCATCACGGATACGGTATCGGCGACATGAACAAAATCGCGCAGCTGACCTCCATCGGTGTAGTCGGGGTCATGGGATTTAAAGAGACGTGCTATTTCCGTCTCGCGAATCTGCTGCCAGAACTGAGGGACGACGCTGCGTTGCCCGCCCTTGTGGTATTCGTTCGGGCCATAGACGTTGAAAAAGCGCAGCCCGGCCCATTGGGGCGGCGCAAAGCCCATATGGGCCATCTGAACGGCCGCGCGGTCAAACATCAGCTTTGACCAGCCATAGGGGTTGAGTGGCTTTTGCCGCTGTAATGCCGCGAGATCATTGTTGTCGTCGAATCCGTTCTCGCCGTTTCCGTAGGTGGCGGCAGAGGAGGCATAGATGAACGGCACGTTGTGCGCCGTTGCCCATTCCCACAGGCGCAGGCTCAGAAGATAGTTGTTCCGCATGACCAGATCGACATTGCGTTCCACTGTCGATGAGATGGCTCCCATATGAAAGATCGCATCGGGCGTATGGCCTGATGTGGCCAGCCATTCGAGCAGGGCGTCGGGCGGGACAATTTCCAATGTGCCGCGTTTTTCCAGATTGGCCTGATTGGACTCATCGACCACATCACTGACAACGATTTCGCCGCCAGCCTCGGCAAGGCCTGCCACAAGGTTGGAGCCGATAAAGCCCGCGCCACCTGTCACCAGATACATGCACCACTCCCTTTGTTGGTGGGATTTATAGGCGCGTGCGACGGCGCGCCGCAATCTTCCGGCCTTGTTCCTGCCCTATTGGGGGGCGTAGTGTCAGGGGCTGACAAGGAGTGATCAACGTGCAGACACGAAGCCGAATTCTTGATGATATTGCCCGCCTTACCAATGGTGCAGCGGGTGTGGCGAGCGGAATGCGTGACGAAGTTGAAACCCTCGTCCAGCACCGTCTTGAGCGGGTTCTGGAAGGCTTGGATCTTGTCCGCCGCGAGGAGTTCGAGGCTGTCGAGGCCGTCGCGATCAAGGCCCGTGAAGAGCAAGAGGCGCTTGAAAAGCGTGTTGCCGCATTGGAAAAGAAGCTGGCCGCATCTGCCCGCAAAAAGGCCCCGGCGAAGCCGAAAACCGACAAATCCTGACCATTTGCGGGACCGAACGCTCGCGATCTGGGAAAATTTACTGTCCACAGCCGCGGCGGTTGCGACGCAGTCTGGCTTCGTGACAGTCTACCGCCAGTAGTGGTTAGGCCCTGCAATTACACAATATTTCGTATCTCTTTCAATATATTGTGGATTTGGAGGGCGGGAACCGGATGGCGCTCAGGAGGCCGGTTTATATGGGCAATTTGTCCCAATCCATCTTCGATCAAACGATGCATCCACTCGATCTGGTGGAGGAGACCGTTGCCATGCGCGACTGGTCCCTCGAACGCACCGCGCGCGATGAGTTGATCGCCGAGGCTGGCGGTCGCTGGTGCGACTACCATGCGATTTTCAACTGGATTGAAGAAATTGGTGCGTTGCAGATCACCTGTGCCTTCGATGTACGGACCCCGCCCGAGCGCCGGGCGTCCGTGCATGAATTGCTGGCAGTACTGAACGAGCGCCTCGGCATCGGTCATTTTGACGTTGGTGCCCAAGACGGCCTGCCTGCCTATCGGCATGCCTTGTTGTTGCGGGGCGGGTCGCTCTCGGCTGAACAGGTCGAGGATATGATTGATATTGCACTGCATGAACTCGATCGCTTCTATCCGGCGTTCCAGTATGTGGTCTGGGGCAACCAGAGCGCTCAGACCGCTGTCAGTTCAGTCGTTTTTGAGACTGTCGGCGAAGCCTGACCAACGCAAGCTAGGACGCAATCGTGGCCAATCCTGATTCCATACTTCTCGTCGGTTGCGGCAAGATGGGCAGCGCCCTGATGGCGGGCTGGATTGACCGCGGCACGTCCCCTGAGAGCATCTTTGTTGTCGATCCGGCTGCGGCGGCCTTGCCGGTCGGGGTTTCTGGCGGTGGGTCTATCGACGATATTCCTCAGAATTTTCTGCCATCGGTTGTGGTGTTGGCGGTCAAGCCACAGGTGATGGACGCCGTGGTGGCCCCATACGTGAAATTGGTGGCACCCGAGACCGTTTTTCTGTCGATTGCAGCTGGGCGCAATGTGGCGTCCTTCGAGGCCCTGCTGGGCGCGGATGCGGGTATTGTGCGCGCCATGCCAAACACACCTGCCGCTGTGGGCCGGGGCATTACGGTTCTGTTTGCGAATACGCTTGTCAGCGCGGCCCAACGGTTGTCCTGCGAAACACTGTTGTCCGCCGTGGGTAAGGTCGCCTGGATCGACGAGGAAGCCCATATGGACGCCGTTACAGGCGTGTCAGGCAGTGGCCCAGCCTATGTGTTCCACCTTGTCGAAGCCATGGCGCAAGCCGGTATTGCGGCGGGCCTGCCTTCAGACCTGGCGATGACGCTGGCCCGGGAAACTGTGGCCGGGAGCGGCGAATTGTTGGCGCAAAGCGATGAAAGTGCTGCGACCCTACGCGAGAATGTGACCAGCCCGGGCGGGACGACCGCTGCAGCACTGGACATCCTGATGGCTGACGACGGCCTTGCGAAACTGATGACAGCAGCGATCCTGCGCGCCACGGAACGTTCTCGCGAACTCGCCGGATAGGCCTGTCACAGCTCTGACTTTGCGGTACATTCATTCCGCTATGATCGATACCCCGAATGACCTCACTGAGCGATTGACGCACGCTATGCTGGCCTGCGTACGTGACCATGGCTGGCGGGGCCTGACAATGGAGCGCTTTGCGACAGCGGCCGACCTCACCCCGGCGGAGTTGTATGCGGTTTGTCCAGGCCGGACCGAGCTCCTCAATATGTTTGCGCGCCATATTGATCTGGCGAGTGTCGCTGGAATAGGGCCGGTGCCCGACGATCCGGATGCCCGTTTTGATCAGCTCTTGGACATTATGATGATGCGGTTCGAAGCGCTCCAGCCTCACCGCGATAGCGTGGCGGTTATTATTCAGGATGTGATGCGTGAACCGGAAACCCTGCTGGGCCTTTTGCCGCAGAGTCAGCGGAGTTTCGCATTTGTTGCGAAGATGTCCGGGTTTCCCCATGACGGCGTTCGCGGGAAGGTGTTCGCCAAGGCCTTGTCGGCTGTGTGGTTGTCCACGCAACGGGTCTGGTTGCGCGATGAAAGTGCAGAACTGACAGAGACGATGCATGCTCTGGATCGCAATTTACGCCGCGCGCTCGAAACGCTTGCGCCGTTTCTGGGCCGGGAACTTGCGCCTTTGAAGCCGGCTGAAGAGGACTGAGGTGAGCGAAATATCATTTGAGGATTTCGCCAAGGTGGATGTGCGCGTGGGAACTGTTGTGGAAGCTCAGGCTTTTCCTAGAGCGCGACGCCCGGCGATCAAGCTTTGGGTCGATTTTGGTTCCGAGCTTGGTGTTCGCAAGACGTCGGCTCAGCTAACCGTGCACTACACACCCGAGAAACTCGTTGGGCGGCAGGTGGCAGCGGTGGTCAATTTTCCCGCCAAGCAGATCGGGAAATTCATGTCCGAAATTCTTGTACTTGGGTTTCCTGATTCTGACGGTGCGGTGGTGTTGCTCAATGTTGACGAGAATGTGCCTGACGGTGGACGTCTTTTCTGAAGGGTAGGCCTCAGATCGGAATTCGCAGTGCGACGCGCAACCCGCCGAGCGGAGAATCCTCAAGGCTGATTTCACCACCATGGCCGCTGATAATGTCCTGTGCGATGGACAATCCGAGGCCTGTGCCACCGGTTTCGGTGTTGCGAGATTGGTCGATTCGAAAAAACGGACGGAATACGTCTTCCCGCAATTCTTCTGGAATACCGGGCCCGTTGTCATCGACAAAGACTTCCAGCACGCGCCCGTTACGGCTTGCCGTCAGGGCAACCTCGTCGCCGTGGCGACCGCCGTTCTCAAGAAGGTTGGTCAGGCATCGCCGCATGGCGTTGCGCGCGAGAGGGAGTTCGACCTCGTCATGAATTTCAAGCTTCACAGCGGCGCCATTGCGCGCGGCATCTCGGGTGACTTCTTCAAGGAGATCGGAGGCATTGACCAGTTGTCGCTCTTCGGTTCCCTCACCGCGCGCAAAGTTCAGGTAGCCCTCGATCATGCCTTCCATGGCGGCCACGTCCGAGCTGAGTTCCTCGATCTCGGTGTTTCGATCGAGCATGGCAATTTGTAATTTCATGCGGGTGAGGGGCGTCCGCAGATCATGGCTGACGCCGGCCAGCATTTCGGTGCGCTGTTGAATTTGTCGTTCGAGACGGCTGCGCATGGCCATAAAGGCACTGGCCGCCTGCCGTACTTCAGTCGCTCCCGATGGCTTGAAGTTCGGTGTGTCGCGTCCCTTGCCGAAATTATCTGCTGCGGTGGCCAGGCGTCGGATCGGGCTGACCTGATTGCGCATAAAGAGCGTTGCGACCGCAAAGAGAATAAGGGACGTCCCCATCATCCAGAGAATAAAGATTTTTGTGGTGGAACTGATCAGGCGCTCTTCATTCGCAGAAACTTCCAGAACGCCGGTTGGCAATTGAATGTCGATAATCACGCGGTCGCGGGTGCTCGTGCTGTCAATCACAACGGGTCTTTGCACGATTTCGGCAATGGAGCGCGCGAGTGTGTTTTCGAGGTTTCCAGAAGGGACGAACTCCGTATTGGGGAGAATTGCGTCCGGTTTATAGGTGACGATCAGATCAAGGGTGCGACGCGCCAAATCGAACACGGCCTTTTGATTGCGGTTGATTCCATCCTTATTCGTCAGTTCCAGAATCATCGCGATGTCACCGGCGAGTGCGTTCGCGCGATGGCGACTGACATTCGACCAGTGTCGGTCATAGAAAATAATGCCGCTGACAATTTGAAGAAGGACCAGAGGAACCACGATGATCAGGAGTGATCTCGCGAGCAAACCACGAGGCAGAAATCGCTTCAGCGACAACCTTAGGATTCTCGGGACACGTAAGATTTCATCTAATCGTGACATATGGGTTTGCGCATCCTGAGTTTAATCGGGCCACAAGACATAGCCCTGGCCCCGAATGGTCTGCAAATAGCGTGGTGTCCGCGGGTTGGGTTCTATCTTACGCCGTAGCCTGTTCACCTGCACGTCAACCGCACGCGCGCTGCCGGTGATGTTGGTCTCGTCTTGCAGATCTTCCCGGCTGATCGGTTGACCGGGCGTTTGTGCCAGAACGTCAAGAAGCCGGGCCTCTGCGCCGGTTAGGGGCACAGTGCCCTCGGGTCCGGTCAAAAGCTGGCGTTGAGAATCATAAATATGACTGCCGAAGCGGAATTCTGTTGCCTCGCTCTGGGCATCTCCCGCACGTCGCAGGATTGAGCGAATACGTGCCACCAGTTCGCGGGGCTCGAAAGGCTTGGTGAGATAATCGTCTGCGCCGCTTTCAAGACCCTGTATCCGGTCTTCCGATTCAGCCATGGCAGTGAGCATCAGGATTGGCACCATGCTGGTTTTTCGCAAGCTGCTGGTCAGAGACATGCCGCTTTCACCGGGCATCATCAGGTCAAGCACAAGCAGATCGAACTGGAGGCTGGCAAGCTTATCCCGCGCCGCGGCCGCGCTTTCGGCTGTGGTCACCCGAAACCCGCGATCGGTCAGGAACTTCTGCAGAAGTTCCCTGAGCCGGCGGTCGTCATCCACGACAAGAATATGCGGGCTATCATCCATTGCCGGGAACTATATCCCGGTGCGCGAGAAACATCGCCTGTCTTTCAAAGTCGTTGCTTTTCCCGGCAACACGGCCTCAGCGTCGTTTGTCGTTGCGCATCGTCGTCGGTCGGACTCGAGCCCGATCTTCGGGTTCGACAATCCCGATCAGGACCCGACGAAAGCCTTCGACAGCCTCGGCCCCCGCATCGCGATAGGCGCGTGCAAAGCGTTCCATCTGGGTCGAGGTCAGCTCGTGTTCGAGCGATTTTCCTTTGCCCGACAGGGTAAGCTGCTTGCGTCGGCGGTCGGCGGGATCGGCGCGCTGATTGATAAAGTCTGTTTCGAGAAGATGTCCCAAAACACGTGACAGGCTCTGTTTGGTGATCCGCAGGATTTCAAGGAGTTCGGTGATCGTGATTCCCGGATTGCGTCCGACGAAATAGATGACCCGGTGATGGGCACGGCCCAGTCCGTATTTGTCGAGGATCGCATCGGGTTCACCGGTGAAGTCGCGATAGGCGTAGAACAGAAGCTCGATCCCCTGTCGCAGGTCTTCTTCACGCAGGAACTCGGAATTGGGACTCGAATTAAGGTCAACCATGTTGACTTAATTATAGGTCAATGTTACGTCGTGCAACCATGTTGCGGAATTAAGTGTCTCCGTGCAGGGTTTAAACGTTCGAAAGTATCAAGGAATCGAAAGATGCAAGAAGCCCCATATGATGACCGCGATGGCGTGATCTGGATGGACGGGGAGTTTGTGCCCTGGCGTGACGCAAAGGTGCACTATCTGAGCCACGCACTGCATTATGCGTCCTGCGTTTTTGAAGGCATGCGCGCTTATAACGGCGAAATTTTCGAAGTCACGGCGCACAATCAGCGTTTGCATGATTCTGCCGATATGCTCGGGTTTGAGATTCCCTACTCAGTTTCTGAACTGGATGCGATCAGCCGTGAGGCCCTGGCGAAGTCAGGTTATCAGGATGCGTATCTGCGCCCTGCCGCATGGCGTGGACCGGAGCAGATGGGCGTGTCGGCTCAGAACTGCAAGATTCATGTCGGTCTGGCTGTTTGGCAATGGCCGTCCTATTTCACGCCCGAAGCGCGGATGAAAGGCATCAAGATTGACTGGGCCATCTACAATCGCCCAGACCCCAAAACCCAACCGGTTCACGCGAAGGCCGCCGGTCTCTATATGATTTGCACCCTGTCCAAACACGCAGCGGAGGCCAAAGGCTATTCCGATGCGCTCATGCTCGACTGGCGCGGTCAGTTGGCAGAGACGACGGGAGCGAACATGTTCCTGGTGATAGACGGCAAAATTCACACACCGACGGCGGATTGCTTCCTGAACGGGATTACCCGACAGACCGTGATCAAGCTGGCCAAGGCACGCGGCTACGACGTCATCGAGCGCGCGCTTATGCCCGAAGAGTTGAACAATGCTTCGGAGATGTTCGTGACAGGCACCGCTGCTGAGGTGACCCCGATTGCCCAGATTGCCGACGACCACACATTTGAAGTGGGTGAGATCACGCGGAACCTGATGCAGGACTACGATAATCTCGTGAATGGTCGCGCTGAAGCTGTCGCTGCCGAGTAATTACTGCTGCGTTAGCCATCGGTGTCGGGGCTTTTGCCCCACCGCGCGGCTGCCTGATTGTCGGACTCCCGCGAATCGACCCAAACCCCGCCAGTGTCGGTGTCTTCAAGCTTCCAGAACGGCGCTTCTGTCTTGAGCCAGTCCATCAGGAACTGGCAGGCATCGAATGCGGCTTGCCGATGAGATGATGCGCAGGCCACGAACACGATCTGGTCGCCGGGTTCGAGGGTTCCGTAGCGGTGAATGATCAGGCTGGCGGCCAGCGGCCATCGCGAATTGGCTTCAGCTTCGATCTCGGCGAGTTTCTTCTCGGTCATGCCCGGATAATGTTCCAGGGTCATGGTGCGGATTTCCCGGGACTGTCCATCGATCGGTGCCATATCACGGACCAGTCCGGTAAAGCTGGCGACCGCGCCGACGGACGTGTCCCCCTCGGTGAGGGTTCTGAGTTCAGCCCCAATGTCGAAGTCGTCTTCCTGAACCCGGATCATCAGCTGTCAGCCGCCCGTAACCGGGGGGAAGAAGGCGATCTCATCGCTGTTTTTGATGGGGTGATCGAACTGCACATATTCCTGGTTCACGGCAGCACGGATGACCTCACGCTTCACGAAGGCCTCGCTGTAATTCTCGCCGCGCGCAACCAGCCAGTCGACCAAGGCGTCGACTGTGGTGACATCGCCGGGCAGGTCGATGTCTTCTTTGGATGCGCCGATGCGTTGCCGCATCCATGCAAAGTAGAGAATTTTCATCGTGCGACTTCCGTGAAGGGCAAAAAGGATACCATGGCTCCCTCCTCAAGTTGGGTCATCTCCTCGGGCAATTCAACCAACCCGTCCGCTTCAACGAGCGATGAAAGAATTCCGGCGCCGCTGCGCGGATGTTTCCGTGCTACGGGAAAGCCGTCTTCGCCATCCTCAAGATGAACGCGCACGTATTCGCGCCGGTTTCGCTTCTTTCGATGCGCGAAGCCGGCTCGGATTGGATAGAGTCTGGGGCGCAGGTCGCTGGCCCCCGCCAGTTTCAGCAGAGCCGGACGGGCCATCCGCAGGAAGGTGACCATCATGGCGGCTGGGTTTCCCGGCAGGCCGATAAATGGTGTCCCGTTTATCTGGCCGAAAGCGATGGGGCGCCCGGGCTTGATCGCGACTTTCCAGAAATGGAGCGCACCCAGTCCGCGGATCGTCTCCGCGAGATGATCTTCTTCGCCGACCGACATGCCCGCGGTTGAAATCACCGCATCGCATGCCTGGGCGGCAGCGGTGAGGGTTTCAGATATCCGGTGTGCATCATCGGCTACGATTCCAAAGTCGCGGACGTCACAGCCGAGATCGGACAGGATCGCCATCAGGGCATGACGGTTTGCGTCATAGATGCCGCCCGCCGGGACGGTTTGACCGGGGTCGACAACTTCGTCACCGGTCGACATGACTCCCACCGTCAGGCGTCTGAACACTTCAAGTTTTGGGATGCCCAGTGATGCTGCGAGGCCAATATCCTGTGGGCGTAGCCGGTCACCTTTGCGCAATACGACATTCCCGCTTTGAATGTCTTCGCCGCGTGAACGCCGGTTGGCGCCACGGGTGATGCCGTTTGGCAGCACCACGATTGTTTGACCGGTGTCGTCCCGGAGGACGCTGTCTTCCTGCATGAATATGGTGTCTGGGCCGTTGGCGTCATCAGGTATGGGCGCACCGGTGAAAATGCGCAGTGCAGTTCCTCTTTGCGGTGTTCCCTCAAGTGGCTGTCCGGCGGCCACCCGGCCAATGACGGGAAGTTCGGTTTCCCCCTCGGGTGACAGGTCATCGAAATACACCGCATATCCGTCGACCGCTGAATTGTCGTGCGGTGGCACGTCACGTTCCGCGACAATGTCTTTGGCGAGAATTCGGCCCGCGCATTCGTTCAGGGGAATCGTCTCCTCGCCGACAACAGGCAGGAGCCGCGTTTCAAGCATCTCGAGGGCCGCATCCATAGACATCAGACCTTCACCGGGCATGAAACAGTCGTCGGAAAGCTGGGCCATTGGTCAGGCGTCTTCCATGGCCGTATGGGGCGAGGGGTCCGCCAGAGACCAGCGCTGTTCGATATAGTCCGCGACCGCTGACGTATCGTTGAGATCGAGGTGCGAGACGCCGGGGGGCAGGTTACGGACTTCTTTGTCTGATGCGACGGCTACGACGTTGGGTACCATGTTTGCGAGAAGTGGTTCATCGAGACTCTCACGATAGACCTCGATCTTGTCATGATCTTCGTTTTTGAAGCCTTCGACAATGACGAGATCGACCGGAGTCATATGCGCCAGAAGTTCGGTGAGGCTTGGCTCCGCGGCGTCCCGCAGTTCATGCATCAGGGCCCAGCGTTTTTCAGAACCGACCATAACTTCGGTGGCACCTGCATCGCGATGACGCCATGAGTCTTTTCCCGGCGTATCGACATCAAAGGCGTGATGGGCATGTTTGATTGTTGAAACCCGATGCCCGCGGGATGCGAGTTCCTGAACGAGCGCTACCAGAAGCGTGGTCTTGCCGCTGTTGTGCCAACCGACCAGTCCCGCGATTTTCACTTCACGAGCCTCGCGTGTCGGCGTCGATCCGCTGTGTCGCAGTCGTCACATAGCCGTAGCCGGTCATCAAGGTCAGTGCCGTGGCGAGCCACCAGATGGCCGATGTCATGATTTCCTGCCCGGCGATCAGGGTTGGCGGCACGATGAACAGGCCGATCGCGACCAACTGCACAGTGGTTTTCCATTTTGCCAGTTGGGTCACTGGCAGAGAGATATTCCGCGGGGCCAGAAATTCGCGCAGGCCGGAGACCAGAAATTCCCGGCTCAGGATCAGGATCGCACCCGCGATGTCCCAACCCGCGATATCGCCGGACCCGACCAGCGCAACGACAATTGCGGCAACCAGAATCTTGTCGGCGATGGGGTCGATCAGAGCGCCCAATTCACTTTTCTGGTTCAGTTTGCGCGCCAGATAGCCATCGAGATAATCGGTGAAGGCAAGCGCAGTAAACAAGCCGAACGCCCACCAGCGCAGTCCCGCGCTGTCCAGGAACAGTAAGGTGACCAAAACCGGGATCAGGGCGATGCGCGCAAAAGTCACGAAATTGGGGATGGTCATCGTCTGGTGTCTGCCCGATACGTGATCTAGCTGGCCGTGTGGAAGAAGTCGTATATACGACGTGCCACGGTATTGCTGATGCCGTCTACCTTTTCCAGATCCTGAAGTCCGGCTTCGGACACGGCCCGTGCTGACCCGAAGTGATTGAGCAGGGCGCGTTTGCGTCCGGCACCGATACCCGGGACTTCGTCCAGCGGGTTTTTTGTGATCGCGCGCGAGCGCTTCTGTCTGTGACCACCGATCACAAATCTGTGGGACTCATCACGCAGTCGCTGCAGGTAGTAGAGAACGGGATCCCGCGGGGGCAGTTGAAAACCATCCGGGTCGCCATCGGTTGTGAAGAAATGTTCGCGCCCCGCATCGCGGTCCGGCCCCTTCGCAATACCGACCGTCGGAATGTCGTCGATTCCGAGTTCTTCGAGCGCGTTCAGAGCCGATGCCAACTGGCCTTTGCCGCCATCTATCAGGAGAAGGTCGGGCCACTGGCCCTTGGTGCGATCTGGGTCTTCTTTGAGGGCACGCCCAAAACGTCTTGTCAGCATCTCGTTCATCATCGCGAAGTCGTCCCCCGGCGTGTAGCCGCCTTTTCTCTCCGTGGCTGCGCCGCGCATGTTGAATCGGCGGTAGGCTGGTTTGATGAAGCCATCCGGCCCGGCGACAATCATGGCACCGGTCGCGTGCGCGCCCTGAACATGGGAGTTGTCATAGACTTCGATCCGCTGGGGCGGGCCATCCAGCCCGAACAGTTCACCGACTTGCGCCATCAGGTCCCGGGTGGTGGCGCTTTCTGCCATGCGACGCTCTAGTGCGTCCCGGGCGTTTGTGCGGGCGTGTTCGACGAGTTTTCGCTTGGCCCCGCGCTGGGGCACGGAAATGCTGACCTTGCGTTCGGTGCGTACGCTCAATGCCTCTGCAATGAGGTCGATCTCGATCGGTTTGTGGCTGAGGAGAATGTCAGATGGGGCGGGCTTGTTCTCGTAGAACTGACCCAGAAAGGCCGTGAGCACGTCTTCGATTTCCTCGGTCTTGTCATGTCGGGGAAAATAGGCGCGGTTGCCATAATTGCGACCGGACCGGAAGAAGAAGACCTGAATGCAGATACGCCCGCCATCCTCCTCTGCAGCGACAATGTCGGCGTCGCGCAAGTCGAGGTTCTCGATGTTGATGTCCTGGTGAGACTGAATCTGTGTCATCGCCCGGATGCGATCCCGGAAGCGCGCGGCGGCCTCGAATTCAGTGCGTTCTGAGGCTTCCTGCATCTCTTTGGCCAGGTCTTCCTGAATCTCCCGTGAGCGGCCGGTCAGAAAGGCGCGGGCCTGGTCTATGAGCACGCCATAGTCATCTTCTGTAACAAAGCCCACACAAGGGGCCGCGCAGCGTTTGAGCTGGTACTTGAGGCAGGGGCGGGTGCGACCCGAGAACACCGCATCTGAGCAGCTCCTCAAGAGAAAGGCGCGTTCAAGAGCATTGAGCGTGCGGTTGACTGCACCGGCTGATGCGAACGGACCGAAATACTCACCCGGCAAGGTGCGCGCGCCGCGATACTTGACCACCCCGGGCCATTTCGCCGGGTCTGGTCCGGCCCGGTTCTGACGTCGTGTTTTTAGATCTTTACGTGCCTTGCGGGCATTCGGGTCTGCGCCGGTCTTGGTTGTCTGACGGTCAAGATGCCGGGTCAGCAGGATGTAGGGGAAGCTCTTGTCGTCACGCAGCAGGACATTGTACCGCGGCATCAGGCGCTTGATGAGATTTGACTCGAGCAGAAGTGCTTCCGCTTCGGTGTGTGTGGTGACGATTTCGAGTTCGATGGTCTCCGCGACCATGCGCTGGAGCCGATATGGCAGCCGGGTGAGCTGCGTGTAATTGGTGACCCGACGTTTCAGGTTGCGGGCCTTTCCGACATAAAGCGCATCCCCGGCCGCATTCAACATGCGGTAGACGCCTGGACCTTCGGGGAGTGTCTTCAGTCGCGCACGGATGATCTCAAGCCCGTTTCCGGACAATGTCTCGGGAGCGTCGATGTCGGGTTCTGGTTCGGCAGCGTCGGTCATGGGTCTTGCTAAATACCCGTCCACGGGCCTCCATCACAACCCGTGAATGGCGGAATAAGGTTTTCCCCCATTCGGGTGGATAAGTCTGTGTAGCGTTCGCAGTTGGTATGCTGCTCTGCGCGGAAAACATTACAAGTTTATCGGAATGCCTAAAAAATAGGCAATTCGATATACCCATATTTCCAATTGGGGAATCCGGATTGAACGCAATGTTTTTGCGTCCTGCCATTGCAAAAAACTATCTTGTAAAACAATAGCTTGCCTGCGGTGTGTCTGTGCACAACGGCCTAGTAGATAAGAGCGCGAACGCTGTCGGCCTGGAAAGCAAGAAAGCCGGCGTAGAGCAAGACAAGCAAAGCTCCCTCGCGGCGACACAGGCGTCCGCCGGACAACATCAGCGGTATCAACAAAACAGTGACACCAAGCAGCAGCCAGATGTCGAACTGGAGCAGGCTCGGCGCAACCGCGATGGGGGACACCATTGCGACCACGCCCGTAATGCCGAGCAGATTGAAGATGTTGCTGCCGAGGACGTTGCCCAGCGCTACATCTGCATGGCCCCGCATGCTCGCAACAACGACGATTGCAAGTTCGGGAAGGCTTGTGCCGATCGCAACCAGAGTCAGCCCGATCACGGTTTTGGACACGCCAAGGGATTCCGCGACAGAAACCCCGCCATCGACCAAGAGTTTGGCCCCGAGCACCGTGCCAAGCAGGCCACCAATCAAAAACAGGGCGGCAAGCGCGGGGCGTTCGGGCACGCCGGTCACTTCTTCGACTTCTTTAGCGTGCAGGCTGTCGGCTTCAGAACGTCGTTCTGCCCGATAGGTCAGGATCAGGTAGAGCGCCAGCGCAGCCAGCAAGGCCAGTCCGTGCCAGAACATGAACACGCCAGTCATTGCAACGCCGACAAAGAGAAGGGTCGCGATGAGAACCATCGAACCATCGCGCGCAATCACCCGGGGCGCACAGGCAACCGGCTTGATCAGGGCGGCAATCCCGAGGATGAGGAGCATGTTCGCCAGATTGCTGCCGATCACATTGCCGAGCGCAAGATCGGGCGCACCCTCGAGCGTCGCTGTGAGGGTTGTCACGAGTTCGGGCGCCGAGGTGCCAATGGCCACCACGGTCAGGCCAATGATGAGCGGCGACAAACCCATGCGTCGTGCTATGCCGACAGCACCGCGTACCATGAAATCTGCCGAGAACAGGAGGAGCGCCAAGCCAATGGCGGCCAAGAGGAAGCCGGTGTAACTGATGTTCGTACTCCCGGAATCTGTGCCCCGTTGGATGGCACCGATGTCTGTGGTGCCGCGTGTCCGACCTACATCGCGATGCGCCAACGCGTTTTCAAGAGAAATCTGGGATTTTCAATCATTCTCAAGCACAATTTTCCTGCATATAAGCGAACCCTGACCTTCGTTGCATGGCTCGTTGGCGCATTTGGCGATAAGTTGGGTTCAGGAATTGGTTTTGGGCTGGAGAGAGCGTGTAATGGAACCACAACTGCAGATGGTGACCAATATCATTGATGTCGCGTCGGAGTTTGCAATCGCATATGGATTGCAGCTCATCGGGGCCTTGGTGATCCTGCTGATTGGTTTGAAGTTTGCCAGCTTTCTGGGGCGACGGGTTGTTGCGCTATGTGAGCGGCGCAATATCGATATCACCCTGTCCCGCTTTGCCGGCAATGTCGTGAAGATTGTGCTTGTGATGATTGTCGTGATCATCACGTTGAGCAATTTCGGCATCGACATCGCGCCATTGGTTGCTTTGGGTGGTGCGGCGGCGTTTGGCATTTCATTCGCAGTGCAAGGCCCACTCTCCAACTACGGCGCTGGTCTCGTGATCATCCTTACACGCCCGTTCACGGTCGGTGACACTGTCCTTGTCCAGGGCGTTACGGGGCTGGTTGATGAAGTGACGCTCGCCCATACAATCCTGATTGGTGAGGACAGTGAAAAAATCACGATTCCCAATCGCAAGATCGTTGGCGAGATTCTGGTGAATTCTGATGGGCATCGGATCGTTGAGTCCCAGATAGTGATTGCGGCGGATAGTGATCCTGAAGAGGCGATTACCGCCATTGAGGCTGCCGTGTCCGGACTATCTGGTTTGGCCGCAGATGAGCCCGTACAGGTCGGAATTCATGACTTCAGTTTTGGTGGCATTATTCTCGGGCTTCGATACTGGGTGCCCACTTCGCGTTACTACCGGACCCGGTATGAGGTGAACAGCGCGGCGCATCGGGCGCTTAAAGGCGCGGGAATTGAACTTCTCAAGGCAGGTGGCACGACGATCCTGGCCACGCCGCCGTCCAGTTAAGCCATGATCAGGACGACCTTCGGTGCTGGCCTGGTGGGGTGGAAATAGTCGTGTCTGTGGACGCGAACACCCGGCTGGTTGAGACGTTTTTCGAGGTCATGTGGAACACCTGGGATGACGCAGTGATGCGTGAAATCCTGCACCGTGATATCGATTTTCGGGGATCGATTGGTCTTCATGTGATCGGGCATGACGCCTTTGCGGGTTACATGCAGACGATCCGCAATGCGTTCTCGGATTTCCACAACACGATTGAGGAGATCGTTGCGACAGAGGATCGCGCCGTTGCCCGCCTAACCTATACGGGCACCCATGTCGGTAAATTGTTCGAACATGAAGCGACCGGTCGGCGGATCGAATATGCCGGAGTTGCCATGTTCACGCTGGCAGACGGGAAGATCACCAAGGTCTGGGTCCTGGGAGATCGCCTGGCTCTGGTGGAGCAGATTCGAGACTGAAACCGGCGCTCGATATCCGGCCGTCGCGCGTCAGAAGGTTAGCCTCTGCGACGTTTCCGGCTGCCTTTGCCAGAGCTGTTTTTGGGCCGGGCCGTCATATTGGCCTTGGTGCGGGCTGCGCGCTGGGCGGCGAGCATGTCTCCGGCATTTTCGCCTTCTCGCCACGGTGAGCCATCCAGATCGGCCCCCATTGACATCAGTTCGTGGGCCTCAAGACGTTTGATTTCATCGCGCAGGCGGGCGGCTTCCTCGAATTCCAGATCGGCCGCTGCGGTGTGCATCCGTTGTTCGAGTTCGCCAATATAAGTCTGCAAATCCTTGCCCACGAGATGGGGCGTGGCGTCGTCGTCGATCTCCACGGTGACACGATCACGTTCAAAGACGCTGTGCAGGATATCGGAGATGTTGGTGCGGACAGATTCCGGGGTGATGCCGTTGGCGAGGTTGTAGGCCTGCTGCTTTTCGCGACGACGCGCGGTTTCATCGAGCGCGGCGGTCAGGCTTTTCGTCATCACGTCGGCATAAAGGATCACCCGTCCATCGACGTTGCGGGCGGCGCGTCCAATGGTCTGCACCAGCGATGTCTTGGAGCGCAGATAACCTTCCTTGTCGGCATCGAGAATGGCCACAAGCGCACATTCGGGGATATCGAGACCTTCGCGCAGCAGGTTGATGCCGATCAGGATATCGAAAGCGCCAAGCCGCAGATCGCGCAGGATCTCGATCCGCTCCAGTGTCTCGATATCCGAATGCATGTAGCGGACCCGCAATCCCTGCTCATGCATATATTCGGTCAGGTCTTCGGACATGCGCTTGGTCAGGGTTGTGACCAGAACACGGCTTCCCGCGGCGGTGACCTCCTTGCACTCAGCGATCAGGTCGTCGACCTGAGTGCCGACCGGACGGACGATGCAGACCGGGTCGGTCAGGCCTGTCGGGCGTACGACCTGTTCGGCAAAGACGCCGTCGGTCTGTTCCATTTCCCAGTCGCCCGGTGTCGCGGAGACGTAAACCGTCTGGGGACGCATGGCATACCATTCCTCGAATTTGAGGGGGCGATTGTCGACACAGGAGGGCAGGCGGAATCCGAACTCGGCCAATGTGCCCTTGCGCGACAAGTCACCACGGAACATGCCGCCGACCTGCGGCACGGTGATGTGGGATTCATCGACGAACAACAGCGCGTCTTGCGGGAGATATTCAAACAGTGTCGGCGGCGGATCGCCGGGGTTGCGCCCTGTCAGGTGGCGCGAATAGTTCTCGATGCCAGGGCAGACGCCGGTCGCTGCGATCATTTCCAGATCAAAGGTGGTGCGCTGCTCGATCCGCTGGGCTTCCAGCAGACGTCCTTCGCTTTGCAGAACCTTGAGCTGGATATCGAGCTCGGCCTTGATGGTTTTGATGGCCTGCTGAAGCGAGGGCTTGGGGGTAATGTGATGAGAGTTGGCGAAGACCTTGATGGTCTCCAGATCGCCCATGCTCTCGCCGGTGAGCGGGTCGAACTCCTTGATGGACTCGATCTCGTCCCCGAACAGGGACAGCCGCCAGGCGCGATCTTCCAGATGGGCGGGAAAAATTTCGATGGTGTCGCCGCGCGCGCGCAACATGCCGCGATAGAAATTGGCGTCGTTGCGCTTGTACTGCAGCTCGGTCAGGTCGCGCAGGATTTGCGTGCGGTCGACCCGGTCCCCCACCGCGTAGGTCTTGGTCATTTTCAGATAGGATTCGGCGTCGCCGATACCGTAGATGCAGGAGACAGACGCCACGATGATCACATCACGCCGCTCGAACAGCACGCGGGTGGCGGAGTGACGCATCCGGTCGATCTGCTCGTTGATCGAGGATTCCTTCTCGATATAGGTGTCCGAGCGCGGGACATAGGCCTCGGGCTGGTAATAGTCGTAATAGGAGACGAAATACTCGACCGCGTTGTTGGGGAAGAAGTTTTTCATCTCCCCGAACAGCTGGGCGGCGAGCGTCTTGTTGGGGGCCAGGATCAGCGCCGGACGCCCTGTCCGCTCGATCACATGAGCCATGGTGAAGGTTTTGCCCGACCCGGTAACGCCGAGAAGCACCTGATCGGTCTCCCCCGCATCGATGCCTGCGATCAAATCCTCAATGGCTTTGGGCTGGTCGCCGGCTGGCTTGTAGTCGGACTGCAAATCGAAGTCCGCACGCGCATTGCCCGACGGATGGTCATCGGTAAACACCGGGCGCGGCAGTTCCTGCGCCATCGGCAGGTACTTCGCCTGAATTTCTGAGAGTTCGGCCATGGGGCTTTATATAGGGTGCGTGGCTGTGGAAAAGCGAGTCCGGCGAGGGGCCTTTTTCCGCACATGCGTCGCTCCCGCGCAGGTGGGAACTGATTGCCTCGAGTGTTCTTCGTGACGTTGGCATGACGGGGGAGGGTGGTTTTCAATTCCACGCACCGTCATGGCCGGACTTGATCCGGCCATCTCATTTTCCTGGTCATTTGCGTTTGACCTAGATCAATGCAGCTTCAGATCCCGGAATTAAATTTTCTCCATCACAAAAGGAGAATTGTTATGCCGCTTGAAAACCTGATTGTTCTTGGAATTGTTGGCGCCGGAATGCTGGCGTTTGCCGTGGTGACCTTCTGGCTGACCACGGAAAGTGGTGCCGAGCGCAAGCGTGAAAGCCGGATGATCGCTGCCGAGTAGATTTCTGTGGGTCGTTTCGGCCCGGAAGTGTTGCGCCGCATGGTGCCCGGGACTAGGTTCGCACCCGCAAATTAACCTTATAGCGGGTGCACTCCCATGGCTCTTCTTGCCGAACGTCTCAGCAGCATCAAACCGTCGCCAACGATCGCGATCAACACCCTTTCCCAGGAGCTGAAAGCCGAGGGACGGGATGTCATCGGACTGGCGGCCGGTGAACCCGATTTCGACACACCGCAGAACATCAAGGATGCTGCGGTGCGCGCGATGGCCGAAGGTAAGACCAAATACGTCTCGCCGGCGGGCATTCCCGAATTGCGCGAGGCGATCTGCGAGAAGCTGAAGACCGACAACGAGCTCGACTACACCGCCGCACAGATCCATGTCGGCTGTGGCGGCAAGCAGACCATCTACAACGCCCTGTTTGCGAGCATCAATGCCGGTGACGAGGTGATCGTCGCGGCGCCTTACTGGGTGTCTTACACGGACATCACCCTGCTTTGCGAAGGCAAGCCGGTGGTCGTCGAGACCACTCAGGAAGCCGGGTTCAAGATCACGCCGGAACAGCTGGACGCGGCGATTACGCCACGGACCAAATGGCTGATGATGAACTCCCCCTGCAACCCGACGGGTGCGGCCTACACACGGGATGAGCTGAAGGCATTGGGCGAGGTGCTGCTGCGCCATCCGCATGTCTGGATTATGCCTGACGATATGTACGAAAAGATCGTCTATGACGATTTTGAGTTCTCGACCATCGCTCAGGTGGTGCCCGAGCTTTATGACCGCACGCTGACCCTGAACGGTATGTCCAAGGCCTATTGCATGACCGGCTGGCGTGTCGGCTATGCCGCGGGGCCGTTGGAGTTGATCAAGGCGATGAACATGATTTCGTCCCAGTCGACGACTTCGACCTCGACGATCTCCCAATGGGCGGCGCTGGAAGCCCTGCGCGGTCCGCAGGACTTCATCACCGAGCACAACGCGATCTTCAAGGACCGCCGCGATCTGGTGGTGTCCATGCTGAACGATGCCGAGGGCATTACCTGTGCCACACCGGAAGGGGCGTTTTACGTCTATCCGTCTGTGGCTGGCATGATCGGCAAGAAAACGCCCGATGGGAACGTGCTGGGTTCGGACGAAGACGTGGCGAAGTACCTGCTGGGTTCCGAGGGTGTTGCTGTGGTGCATGGTGAGGCCTTTGGCCTGTCACCCCATTTCCGGGTGTCCTATGCGACAGCGACCGAGACCCTGACGGAAGCCTGCACACGCATCCAGCGCGCCTGCGCTGCGTTGAGCTAGCTCTTCCCGGTTTTCGTGCGGTTTCCCTTTCGCGGGAACACAATCGTCATTTGCCAGCTTTTCAGGAGCAGCGCTAACTCTCTCTGGGTTTTGGGGTGGGGTTTGTGTTGACGGTACGTACGCGTTCTCTTGTGATCATTGCGTTTTGTGCTGTGGCGACCATGTCGCTGTGGTTCTCGGCGTCGGCTGTTGTTCCGGCGCTGCGGGAAAGCGTCGACCTGCCGCCGCTGGTGGCCTCGTTGTTTACGAGCGCGGTGCAGGCCGGGTTTGTCATCGGGACATTGCTCAGCGCGCTTTTCAATCTGGCGGACCGGATTGCGCCGCGCCGGTTCTTTCTGTTTTCGGCCCTTGTTGCGGCGGGTGCCAACGCGCTCATTCTTGCATTTGAACCCGCCTCTTATTCTGTGATCGCGCTGCGATTTGTGACCGGTGTCTGCATGGCCGGGATTTATCCCGTGGGCATGAAGCTCGCGGCCAGCTGGGCACGAGGTGATATGGGCCTGATGATCGGCGCGCTTGTTGGTGCGCTGGCGCTGGGATCGGCGAGCCCGCATCTTTTCAACGCGCTGGGCGGCATCGACTGGGTCTTCACGCTTGTGGCGGTGTCCGTGTCCGCGACCATCGCCGCCTTTGCGATCCTGCTGGTGAAAGAAGGCCCGAATACCGCGCCGACGCCACCCTTCCGGATCGATGCCGCATTGCGGGGCTGGACCAAGCGGGGTTTGCGTCTCGCGAATATCGGCTATCTCGGACATATGTGGGAGCTCTATGCCATGTGGGCCTGGATCGGGGTGTTCCTCGTGGCGAGCTTCCGGGTGACTCTTGGTCCGGATTCGGGTGCGGATACGCTCGCGGCGATCGCGACGTTTATCGTCATGGGGGCCGGGGCCGCTGGTTGTGTCGTCGGGGGACTCGTGGCGGACCGCATTGGTCGCACAACCGTGACCATCGCCGCCATGGCCGTCAGCGGAAGTTGCGCGTTGCTGGCAGGCTTCCTGTTTGGCGGCGCCATCTGGCCGCTGTTTGCGCTATGCGTCATCTGGGGTGTGTCGGTCGTCGCCGATTCCCCGCAATTCTCAGCCAGTACGGCAGAGCTCTCCGAACCGGGCTATGTCGGGACGATGCTGACCGTGCAGACCAGCATGGGGTTTCTGCTCACGCTCATCACGATCCATCTTGTTCCGATCATCGTCGATGTCATCGGCTGGCAATTCGCGTTTATCATTCTGGTGCCCGGACCGATCGTCGGGATCATTGCGATGTGGCGGTTGCGCAAAAGCCCGGACGCCGCCCGGCTTGCCGGGGGGCGTGGCTAGCCGTTGGTCGCGCGGATTGTTTTCGAAAATGCCTTGAAGTTCAGAGAAATCACGCTATATTTAGAATAATTCTAAAGAAGGAGATTCGACGATGGCGACCCCAGCACAAAGCGCCGGTATTCCGGTCAATATAGGTATTCCCGAGGATCAGCGTCAGGACATTGCGGACGGCTTGTCACGTCTGCTGGCCGACACTTACACACTGTATCTGAAGACCCACAATTATCACTGGAACGTCACAGGGCCGATGTTCAACACCCTGCATCTGATGTTCGAGACCCAGTACAACGAGCTGGCTCTGGCCGTGGATGAGATCGCCGAACGTATCCGCGCACTGGGTTTTGCAGCGCCCGGCAGTTATGCGGCTTATTCGAAGCTTTCCTCGATTCCCGAGGCCGAGGATGTGCCCGCGGCTGAGGACATGATCCGGCAGCTCTCGGAAGGGCAGGAGACCGTGGTGCGGACGGCCCGTGAAGTCTTCCCCATCGCGGAAGCTGGCACTGACGAAGCCACGGCAGATTTGCTGACCCAGCGTATGCAGATCCATGAAAAGAATGCCTGGATGCTGCGCAGCATGATTGGCTGACAGCCAAAGAAATTTTTACAGAAAGCCGGGCAGGTCGTTGTTGCCCGGCTTTTTTGTGCCCGGGCTTTGCATTGCGTCGCGGGTTTCCAGGCCTATATTGCTTGGGAACCCGGAATGACTGCAGGAGTAATCAAATGGCCGATCTCGACAAAGCGACCCAGACCGAACTGGAAGCAGCTGCGTTTCGCACGCTTGTGCAGCATTTGCGTGACAATCCACAGGTCCAGAATATCGACCTGATGAACCTGGCTGATTTTTGCCGGAACTGCCTGTCCAAGTGGTACCGGGCGGCGGCCGACGAGAAGGGGATTGTACTCGAATATGAGGATGCCCGCGAGATCGTCTACGGCATGCCCTATAGCGACTGGAAGTCGAAGCACCAGACCGAGGCCACACCTGAGCAGCTGGCCAAAATGCAGGAAAAGCAGGGCCACTAGGTCACTGATTGCGCGTTGGTGTCGTGGAGATCGACCTCCAGCATTGCGATGTCTCTCACCCGGATGCTGTCGTCTGTCTGGATGGATATTTCCGTGAAATAGATAGCCGCTTTACAACCGGGTTTGACCGGTCGCGGGGCGGGGCGGCCGGAGATGCTGCCTATGCGCCGCCAACGGGTGCGTTCCTTGTTGCGCGGATGGATGGCAAAGCTGTCGGGTGCGGCGGGGTGGCGTTTCGCGATGGTGGATATGCCGAAATCAAACGGATGTGGGTCTCCCGTGACGCGCGGGGTCTTGGTGTGGGCTATCAGATCCTGTTGGGTCTGGAACTGGTCGCGCAGAACGCTGGATTCACGCGGGCTCGACTGGATTCCAACCGTGCCCTGACAGAAGCCCACGCGCTCTATGCGCGCTGTGGCTATGTCGAGATCGAACGGTATAACGACAACCCCTATGCCGATCTCTGGTTCGAGAAAGCGCTTCCCTGAAAGTTGCCCACAAGCGATAGCTTTGCGTTTCCACAGCCGATTGGGCTAAAGCCATTGGCGTTGCGGTTGATCGCGGCAGTAATCGTTTTTCGGAGAGAGTTTCATGTCTGATACCGGCGGAATTGCGGGCGACCGCCTGCGCAGCTTCATCGAACGCGTCGAACGCCTCGAGGAAGACCGGTCAAATTTGAATGCGGATATTCGCGAGGTCTATTCTGAAGCGAAGTCGGCCGGGTTTGATGCCAAAACCATGCGCGCCATCGTGCGCCTGCGGAAGCTGGAGCCCAATGAACGGCAGGAGCAGGAACACCTGCTTGAAGTCTACCGGAACGCCGTTGGCGTCTAGTCCTCGATCATTGCGGATGACGGGAACACCAATGCGGGTGTGTCCGGTCGGGTCCTGAGTGATTCCAGCAACGTATTGTCATCTGAACCAGGCGGGAGGCCCATGGTCCAGACCCGGAAGTGGGTCAGGTCGTAGGACCCGAAGGATGTGATGATGGCCACATCGGCAGCATCCCGCCCGCGGACCATCTGCACCCGGCCGACCCGGGGCTTGTTGTGCCGGGCATCAAAGGTGTGCCAGGCACCGTCGAGAAAGACTTCAAACCACGCACAGAAATCGGTGGGTCCGGTTTCCGGGGCACTGATGTCCGATATGTATCCGCTCACATAGCGTGCGGGGATGTTCATCGCGCGACATAGCGAGATGGCGAGATGCGCAAAGTCGCGGCATACGCCCGATTTCTCGATATGCACCTCATGCGCGGTCTTGGTTGGACGGCCGAACTTGTAATCGAATGTGGTTTGCTCGTGCACGTAATCGCAGATGGCCTGCACCTGCTGCCAGCCGGGTGTGTAGAACCCGAAATAATCCCACGCAAAATCACCCAGCTCGTCAGATTCGCAGTAGCGGCTTGGGGCGAGGAACTGCAGGGTTTCGACGGGAAGGTCCTGAACCGGTGCCAGGCGCGCCTCGACATTGACCGGATCGGGTCGACCGTCGACCTGCGCAATGCAGTCTGACCAGAGTGTCAGTCCTCCCACTGGCGCCACGATCCGGGCGAACTGATTCCCGAAGGCATCGAAATAGATTTCCAGCGGTACGTCCGGTTCGGCGTGAATTTCATCCGATCCGATCAGATGCAGATCGATATCGGGACGTGGTGCGAGTGCCAGCAGCATGGGGACGGGGTGTTCGCATTCGATGACGATCTCGAATCCGAACCTGATTTGAACATTGCTCATGGGCGTTGGTTAGCACGAATTCCCATGCGTGCGTGCGTAACTTCTTCTCGTCTGTCAAATCGGTCGAACTATTCTGCCGCTTTTGCCTGTGGGGCATTCGGATCGCGGAAAGCTTGCAGCAACGCTTCCTCCTCGGCCTTTGCCTTTTCGAGATACTGTTCCTTCACGTGACCATAGCCGCGGATATGTTCGGGAATGGTCGCAATGGCGACAGCCAACTCATGGTTCTGGGAGGTCAGGCCATTGAGCAACTCGTCGATGGTCGCTTCATAGTCCGCGATGAGCTCGCGTTCCATCTTGCGCTCGGCGGAATAGCCAAAGACATCGAGCGGCGAGCCGCGCAGAAATTTCAATCCTGCGAGAAGCTTGAAGGCCGACATCATCCAGGGGCCAAATTCCTGCTTCTGGAGTTCGCCGGTTTCCGGATCGCGTTTGGCGAAGAGCGGCGGCGCCATGTGGAACTTCAGCTTGTAGTCGCCTTCGAACTGGTCGCGAACCTTGTGCAGGAAATCGCCATTCGTATAGAGGCGCGCGACTTCATACTCATCCTTGATCGCAAGGAGCTTGTAGTAGTAGCGGGCAACTGCCTCGGCGAGACCGGAGTGGCCTTTGGTGCGATCGCCCTCGGCTTTCTGAACCTTGACCACAAGATCCTTATAGCGACGCGCATAGGCCTCGTTCTCATACATGGTCAGGAAGCGGATGCGACGGGCGACGATGTCCTCGAGCGACGTGGCGATGTCGGGTGCCTTGAGGCGCATCGGTGTCACCGGTTCGGCGGCACGTGCAACGCGTGTCTCGTCGACCGCAGCCCGACGGCCCCACAGGAAGGCTTCCTTGTTGAATTCGACAGCCACACCGTTCAGTTCGATGGCCTGACTGAGGGCTTCGCCCGAGATCGGGACCAGGCCCTTCTGCCAGGCATAACCGAGCATGAAGAGATTGGTCGCAATGGAATCGCCCATCAGGGCGGTGGCATAGCGTGTGCCTTCGATGAACTCGGCAGCAGCTTCACCCACGGCAACCTGAATCGTTTGCGCGAGTTCACCTGCATTCAGGTTGTAGTCGGGATTGCGTGTAAAATCGCCGGTGATGGTCTCATGGCTGTTGATGATCGCCCGGGTTTCTCCCGGTTGCATCTTGGCAATCGCATCGGTGCCTGCGGCAACCACCAGGTCGCACCCCAGAACGAGATTTGCGCTACCGGCGGCGATCCGGACGGCATGGATGTCCTCCGGTGTCTCCCCGATTCGAATATGGCTGATCACGGCGCCGCCCTTCTGGGCAAGGCCGGCCATGTCGAGCACGGAGACGCCCTTGTTCTCGATATGGGCAGCCATGCCGATCAGGGCGCCGATGGTGACAACACCGGTTCCGCCAACCCCCGTCACGAGGATCCCGTAGGGTTCATCGAGTGAAGGCAGGCGCGGCTCTGGAAGGTCGATGCCATCGAAGGCCGCGTCCGCGCCAATCGGTGCATTCGCGTCGGGCTTGCGCAACCCGCCACCTTCGATGGTGACGAAGCTTGGGCAGAAACCGTTCACACAGGAATAGTCCTTGTTGCAGCTGGACTGGTCGATCGCCCGCTTGCGGCCGAACTCGGTTTCTACCGGGACAACCGAGAGACAATTGGATTTCACCGAGCAGTCCCCGCAGCCTTCGCAGACCTGTTCATTGATCATCACGCGTTTGGCCGGGTCCGGGAAGGTCCCGCGCTTGCGGCGGCGGCGCTTCTCGGCAGCGCATGTCTGGTCGTACACCAGAACCGAAACACCCGGGAACTCCCGCAGGTCTTTCTGGATACTGTCGAGCTCATCCCGGTGATGGATTGTCACGCCATGGGCAAACGGTGCTCCGGTCGGATACTTGTCCGGTTCGTCGCTGACCACAACGATCCGCTGGACGCCCTCAGCCTCCATCTGGCGGGTGATCCCCGGAACCGTCAGCGGTCCATCGTGGTGCTGCCCTCCGGTCATGGCGACGGCGTCATTGAACAGAATTTTGTAGGTCATGTTCTCGCCCGAGGCGACAGCCTGCCGGATCGCCATGAAGCCCGAGTGGTAATATGTGCCGTCACCGAGATTGACGAAGACGTGGTCGTCCTCAACGAAGGGCGCCTGACCGACCCAGGAGACGCCTTCGCCGCCCATATGGGTGAAGGTCTCGGTGTTGCGGTCCATCCAGACCGACATGAAATGGCAACCAATCCCGGCGAGCGCCCGGCTTCCTTCTGGGACTTTGGTCGAGGTGTTGTGGGGGCAGCCCGAGCAGAAAAACGGGATACGTTTGGCGGCGGGAGGTTGCTGGGCGAGGGAGGCGTCCTTGCGCTCCAGGAAAGAAAGGCGCTCAGAGATCGCTTCCGAATTGTGCCACCGGGCGAGCCGTTTCGCGATCGCGCTGGCGATCTGGGCGGGGGTGAGTTCGCCCGATGACGGCAGAATCCAGTTTCCCTCTTCGTCATGCTTTCCCAAAACATTGGGACGCTTGTTGTCGGGCAGGTCGTAGAGCTGCTCTTTCAGCTGGCCCTCGATCAGCGAGCGTTTCTCTTCGACGACGAGGATTTCTTCCAGGCCTTCGGCGAATTCTCTCATGCCCTCTGGCTCGAGTGGCCAGACCATTGCGACCTTGTAGATGCTGATGCCGATATCGGACGCCTGAGATTCGGAAATGCCAAGGTCGTCGAGCGCCTGCCGCACATCGAGATAACTTTTGCCGGTGGTGACAATGCCCAAACGGCGCTTCGGGCTGTCGAGGGTGATCTTGTCGAGACGGTTGGCGCGCGCAAAGGCGAGTGCAGCCTGAATCTTGTAGCGATGAAGCCGGTCTTCCTGGGGGAGGAACTCGTCTGGCCAACGAATGTTCAGGCCACCCTCGGGCATCTCGAAACCTTCCGGGGTCACGATTTTTACCCGATGTGGATCCACATGGACTGACGCCGAACTGTCGACCGTTTCCGCGACGGTCTTGAACGCCACCCAGCAGCCCGAAAAACGGGACATGGCCCAACCATAGAGGCCCAGATCAAGAAACTCCTGGACGCCGGCCGGATTCAGGACCGGAATCATGGCATCGACGAACGCGAATTCAGATTGGTGTGCCGTTGTGGAGGATTTGCATGTGTGGTCATCGCCTGCGAGCAAAAGCACGCCGCCATGAGGGGCAGACCCGGCGAGGTTGCCGTGTTTGAACACATCACCCGAGCGGTCGACACCCGGGCCTTTGCCATACCACATGGAAAACACGCCATCATGTTTGGCGCCTTCTGAGAGATTGATCTGCTGGGTGCCCCAGATGGCGGTGGCCGCCAGGTCTTCGTTGACGCCGGCCCGGAAGACGATGTTGTTGCGTTCCAGGAAGCGTTTGGCACGTTCCATCTGCTGGTCCAGCGCGCCCAGCGGAGATCCCCGATAGCCGGTGACATAGGCGGCGGTGTCCAGACCGGCAGCGGCGTCGCGCTGGCGTTGCATCATTGGTAGCCGCACAAGCGCCTGTGTTCCATTGAGAAATACGCGCCCGGATTCGAGGGCGTACTTGTCATCGAGACTGACCTGATTAAGTTTGGCGGTTGACGCAGCCATGGCATTTTCTCCCGTCCGAACACGCACACGGTGTTCGTCTGCCAGAAATGTAAGCACCGCTAACCTAGCTGTCCATCCGCAGCGGACTATAGGTGCATTCACGAAACAAATATTCGGCGCTTACGGGATTGGTGCGCAGTTTGTTCGCGAGAATGCTTGAGGTTTTTCGATTCTGAGCGGTGCAGTTCACGTGCATTTTGTCGAATGCTCGCCTATATCAAGGTATCTGCCAATTTTGATCTGTGAGCGCGCGCCATGACCGTACTTGTGACAGGAGCTGCCGGTTTTATCGGCATGAATGTCAGCCTTGCCCTGATGGCGCGGGGCGAAACGGTTGTCGGGATCGACAATCTCAATGACTACTACGATGTGAGCCTCAAGGAAGCCCGGCTCGCCAGACTGACAGCGCATAATGCGTTCAGCTTTGTGCGCGGTGACATCGGCGATGCCGATACCCTTGCTGAAGCCGGGAACGGGGTCGACCGAATTGTGCATCTCGCAGCGCAGGCCGGTGTGCGTTATAGCCTCGAAAATCCCGGGGCGTATATTCAGGCCAATATTGTTGGACATATGAACGTGATCGAGCTGGCAAGGGCGTTGGGGGACGACCTCAAGCATCTTGTCTACGCCAGCTCATCTTCGGTCTATGGCGGCAATACGAAGCTGCCTTTTTCCGTGGATGATCAGGTCGACAATCCGGTTTCGCTTTATGCGGCCACGAAGAAGGCGGATGAGCTGATGAGCCATGCCTATTCTTCGACCTTTCGTTTGCCGCAGACGGGTTTGCGGTTTTTCACGGTCTATGGCCCCTGGGGTCGGCCGGATATGTCGCTTTATATTTTCACGCGAAAAATTCTGGCGGGCGACCCCATCCCGGTCTTCAACCACGGCAAGATGCAGCGCGATTTTACCTATATCGACGATATCGTCGCAGGTGTTCTGGCCGCGCTCGACAATCCGCCGCCCCGTGACGGCGAAGATGTGCCCCACCGGGTCTACAATCTGGGCAATCACAGCTCCGAACCGCTGATGCGGTTTATCGGATTGATCGAAGAGGCTTTGGGTGAAAAGGCGGAAATCGACTTCCAGCCGATGCAGCCGGGTGACGTTCCTGCGACCTATGCGGATATCGAGGCCAGTCGCCGGGATCTTGGTTTCGAGCCGCGGGTTCCGATCGACGAAGGTATTCCACGTTTCGTAGAATGGTATCGGGAATTCCACGGCTAGGTTGTTCTGAAGTCATTGCGTGCCGAAGGCGAAGCAATCCAGTGCGGGTAGGGTGCAGGCGTGGATTGCGTCGTCGCTGTGCTTCTCGCAATGACGTTCGAAAAATGAAGTTCTCGGCCTAGCCCCGTTTCCGTCCGTAGAGCGCTTCCAGCCGCTCCCCGTAGATCTTGCGAATTTCGTGTCGCCGGATCTTGAGTGATGGCGTCATCAGGCTGTTTTCGGTGGTGAAGCCTTCCTCGGCCACGATGAAACGCCGCACCTGTTCGAGGGGAGAGAGACGCGCATTGGCGCGGTCGATGGCTTCACGGAGGCGCGCGTGAAATTTTTCGGAATCCGAAAGTTCTGAGAGGTCGGCTTTGCGATCGTTTTCTTTCGCCCAGCTGGAGATAAAGGCTTCATCGGGCACAAGCACGGCCACCAGGTGCGGGCGCTTATCGCCATAGACCATGGCCTGACTGAGTTCAGGCTCGAAGACGAGTATGCCTTCGACCCGTTGGGGGGAGACGTTGTCGCCGCCCGAATTGACGATGATGTCCTTCTTCCGGTCGGTTATCTTGATGTAGCCGTCCTCGTCGAGAACGCCAATATCGCCGGTGTGGACCCAGCCATCGCGCAGTGTTTCTGCGGTCAGTTCCGGCGCATTCCAGTAGCCCTGCATATTGAGTTCGCCGCGGACAAGAATTTCTCCATCTTCGGCAATCTTTACTTCGACATCGGGGAAAGCGGGCCCGACAGTATCGATCTTGATCTTACGAGGCGGGTTGGCGCTCACGACGGGTGCGGTCTCGGTTTGTCCGTAGCCCTGCAGCAGGCGAACCCCCAATGCCAGAAAGAAGACACCGACATCATAGTTCAGGGGTGCGCCCCCGGAGACAAAGGCCTTGAGGCGCCCGCCGAAACGTTCGGCCACTTTGGCGCGTACGAGTTTCTCAAGAACCCGGTCCTGGATTTTCTCTATCAGTGAGAGGCTGGCCGCTCCGTGTTCGTAGCGTTTGATGCCCAGAGCAACGGTTTTCTTGAACAGTTTCTCCGACAGGCCACCCTTGCGTTCGACACCTGAGATGATGCGCTGGTGCATCGATTCATAGAGGCGCGGAACCGCGGTCATGATCGTTGGGTGGACTTCAGCCATGTTCGCCGAAAGTTTGTCGATCCCTTCGGCATAGTAAATCTCTGCGCCGATGGTCAGCGGGAAGTGCAGGCCCGCGGTGTGTTCGTAAGAGTGGCTGAGGGGCAGGAAGGACAGAAATGCTTCCTGGTTCAGGTCAAGCATCCCGTCATCACTGAACAGATGGTACGCGCCCGTGCAATTGCGCAGAATGGCGCCGTGGCTAAGCATCACCCCTTTCGGTGCGCCACCGGTGCCTGACGTGTAGATCAGACAGGACGTGTCGGTGCGGGATATCTCACTGAGTTCGGCCTCGATGTCATCCGTAAGGGCAGCGGCATCGCGGATCATGTCACGCCAGTTGATGATGGAGATGTTTTCACTCTGACCGCTGACGCCTTCGATGGTGACAACGGTTCCGACTGTGCCGGTGCTCCGGATCGCCGGCACCAGGCGTTCGGCCAGTTGCTCGGATGAAACGATGGCCGCTTTCGGTTCACAGTCCGAAACAAGGTGGATGTGGTCGTCGACTGTGTTGGTGGTATAGGCGGGCACGGTGATGGCGCCGGCCGCCATGATCGCGAGATCGGCGATCCCCCATTCGGGGCGGTTCTCGGACACCAGTAAAACACGGTCGCCACGGGCAACGCCGGCGGCACGGAGGCCGCGCGCCAGGGCGGTCACTTCATCGCGGGCTTGGGCCCAGCTGGTGGACTGCCAGGACTCATAGCGCTTGGCCCAGAACAGCGGAGCATCGCCAAGTTCAGCGGCTTTCTCGTAGAAGACCTGTGGCAGATTTTGCCAGTTGTCGTAGCGCGTGGCGTAGTCCATGGGTGTAGGCCTCGTTCTGGGGCGTTCTATGAGCCGGAATGTCACACGCAAATCCGCGTGAATGCCAACTGTGGTGGTTGTTGTTCCGCTATATGGACCTTATCTGAAGACGTGATTCAAGGAGCTGTTGATATGTCGAAAGCCGCCACAAAACGTCGTCAAAAGGGAAGTCCCGCACGAGACAGGCTCGGACCTCTGCCCGAATGGGATTTGTCCGACCTCTATCCGTCTCAGGATGGGCCCGAGATTACCAAGGATATTGCGTCATCGGCGCGGGCTGCGGCACGGTTTGCCAAGCGATATCAGGGCAAGCTGACAGACCTTGATGGAGATACGCTTGCCAAATCCATCACCGAGTTTGAGAAAATCGATGAGGTTTTGTCCCGGCTGATGAGTTACGCGTCATTGCTCTATGCCGGAGACATGATGGACCCGGAGAACGGGCGGTTTTATCAATCGATGCAGGAAACAGTCGTGGGAATTTCGTCCCACTTGTTGTTTTTCACGCTCGAGATCAACCGCGTTTCGGACCGTGCTCTGAGTAAGAAACTCAAGGCGTCGGCCAAGCTGCGGCGCTATGCGCCATGGTTGCGTGATTCCCGCGCCTATCGCCCCCATCAGCTCGATGATCAGCTGGAGAAACTTCTTCACGAAAAGGCTGTCGCGGGCCGGTCCGCCTGGAACCGTCTTTTCGACGAGACCATGGCTGAACTGGTGTTCGAGGTCGATTTGCCAAAAGGCAAGAAAAGCCTGAGCAGCGCGGAAACGCTTAATCTTTTGTCCAGCGTGCACGGGGCCGAACGCAAAGCGGCTGCCAAGGCACTGGGAAAGACGTTGGGCGAGAATGCCCGGGTGTTTTCGTTGATCACCAACACCCTGGCAAAGGACAAGGAGATTGAGGACAAGTGGCGTGGATTCGCGCGGCCGGTCTCGGGACGAAACCTGGCAAACTATGTCGAGGACGAGGTGGTCGATGCGCTGTCGCAATCGGTTCGCGATGCTTACCCCGACCTCTCACATCGCTACTACAAGCTGAAGGCGAAATGGTTTGGCGTTCGCAAACTGGACTACTGGGATCGCAATGCACCCCTTCCCAATGCCGATGACCGGGTGATCCGTTGGGATGACGCGGTTGAGAAAGTGCTCGATGCCTATGGTCAGTTTTCACCGAAACTGGCTGGGGTGGCGCAGGACTTCTTTGACAACAACTGGATCGATACGCCGGTGCGGCCCGGTAAATCGCCCGGGGCCTTTGCCGCCTCAACGGTTCCCAGTGTGCATCCGTATCTGCTTTTGAACTATCAGGGAAAAACCCGGGATGTCATGACGCTGGCTCACGAATTGGGCCATGGTGTGCATCAGGTGCTCGCCGCCAGTCAGGGCCATTTGATGTCCGACACGCCTTTGACGCTGGCCGAAACCGCCTCGGTGTTCGGCGAAATGCTCACCTTCCAAAAATTGCTGGCAGAAGCCGACAACCCGAAGCTGCGCAAGACCATGTTGGCCTCCAAGGTGGAGGACATGCTGAACACCGTTGTTCGGCAGATTGCGTTCTTTGAGTTTGAACGCCGTGTCCATGAGAAGCGCCGGGACGGGGAGCTGCTGACCGAAGAGATCTGCACGATCTGGATGGACGTACAGAAAGAAAGTCTGGGGCCGTCGATCCGCTTTGAAGAGGAATACAAATATTTCTGGACCTACATTCCCCACTTCATCCATTCGCCCTTCTATGTTTACGCCTATGCATTCGGTGATTGTCTGGTGAACTCTCTTTATGCCGTTTATGAGAACGCGTCGGACGGTTTCGCGGAACGCTATCTGGAAATGCTGCGTGCTGGCGGAACCCTGCGCCATAAGGAATTGCTGGCGCCGTTCGGACTGGATGCGTCCGATCCGGCCTTCTGGAAGAAGGGGCTCGGTGTGATTTCGGGAATGATCGATGAACTTGAGGAGCTTGAGGCCTAGATGAGCGATGACGACCGTTCCACAGTTCGCGGCCGGGTCGGGCGCTATGGTCGTGTCGGTGTGGCTGTCGGTGGCGCGGCCATGCGAATGGCGGGCAGTCGCTATCTCGGGCGCGAAGCAGATCATGAACGCAATGCCGCCGACCTGAAGGTTGCGCTCGGCGGGCTCAAGGGCCCTCTGATGAAGGCGGCGCAGATTCTCGCGACGATCCCCGACGCGCTCCCCTCTGACTACGCCCGGGAATTGGCGGAACTTCAGGCGAACGCGCCACCGATGGGTTGGGCCTTTGTCCGACGGCGCATGGCGGCTGAACTGGGCCCGGACTGGCAGACGAAGTTTGCCGATTTTCCACGTGAGGCTGCGAAGGCAGCTTCGCTCGGTCAGGTCCACGCGGCAACCGACCTGAGTGGCCGCAAGGTTGCCAGCAAACTGCAATATCCCGATATGGCTTCGATCGTTTCAGCTGATCTGAACCAGTTGAAGCTCGCCTTTGCTGTCTATCGCCGATACGACCCCGCCATTGACCCCAGCCAGATACATGCCGAGCTTTCTGAGCGCCTGACCGAAGAGTTGGACTATGTCCACGAGGCACGAAACACCCGGCTCTACGAGGCTTTGTTGGCCGGGGAGAGCGGGGTTCACGTTCCCGAAGTCATCGATGACCTTTCCGCCTCAAGACTATTGACGACGTCATGGCTTGAAGGGCGACCGATGGCCGCGTTTGCCGAGGACGCTGACCCCGATGCGCGCGAGGCGGCGGCGCTCAATATGTTCCGGGCCTGGTATGTGCCGTTTTACGGCTATGGTGTTATTCACGGGGACCCGCATCTGGGCAACTATTCGGTGAATCAGGATGCGTCGATCAATCTTTACGATTTTGGCTGTATTCGGGTGTTCCCGCCGCGCTTCGTCGAGGGGGTGATTGAGCTTTATCATGCCTTGCGAAGCGACGACCGGGACCGTGCTGCCCACGCCTATGAGCGCTGGGGATTTGAGAACATCTCCAATGAACTTCTCGATACGCTGAATATTTGGGCCGGATTTCTTTACAAGCCGCTGATGGAAGATAAGGTGCAGCGGATTCAGGAATCAGAATCCGGAACCTATGGCGCAACCATTGCCAGCAAGGTGCATGAACAGCTGCGCGAGATTGGCGGTGTCACGCCGCCTCGCGAATTTGTGCTGATGGACCGGGCCGCGATTGGCCTGGGGTCAGTGTTCCTGCGCTTACGCGCAGAACTCAACTGGCACCGGGTCTTCCATGAGTTGATCGACGAGTTTGATCTCGAGGGCCTCGCGTCCCGTCAGTCCAAGGCGCTTGAGGTGCAGGGTCTGGCTCCGGTCGGCTGACGTCCGTTGACAGCGGGGCCGGGGCGCGTGAACGCAACAGCCTGCACGCTCGGCGGTGGTGAAGGCAGGGGCGGTCGATATGACATCGCCGAACCCCGCCGCCCCACCGGGCCGTGCGCAAAGTCTCCTGTTAGGATCAGGCCGCGCGGACCCGATCTAGAAATTCAGAGACAGCGGCCTGAAGTTCTTCAGACTGCTTTTCGATTTCTTCTGACGAGGACATAACTTCGGCAGCAGACGCACCGGCTTCCTGCGTACCGCGAGAGACCTCAACGATGTTCGATGAAACATCCTGGGTCCCGGCGGCGGCCTGCTGGACGTTGGCTGCGATTTCCTGGGTCGCAGCGCCCTGTTCCTCAACGGCCGAAGAAATGGCCGTTGTTGTATCGCTGATTTCGGAAATCGACTTTCCGATCTCGGCGATGGCTTCGACAGCCTCCTGGGTTTCGGTCTGGATCGCGGCGATCTGACTGCCGATTTCCTCGGTGGCCTTGGCAGTCTGCGTGGCCAGCGACTTCACTTCGGACGCCACAACTGCAAAGCCCTTGCCCGCTTCACCAGCGCGCGAGGCTTCGATGGTGGCGTTCAGCGCCAGCAGATTGGTCTGTGCGGCGATGTCGTTGATCAGGCTGACGATATCGCCGATTCTGTTCGCTGCTTCGGCCAGATGTTCGACCCGTTCATTGGTGGCGTTGGCCCGCGCGACAGCCGTATGGGCCATCTGGGCGCTCTGGCTGACCTGCCGTGAAATCTCCCAAACCGAGGAAGACAGCTCTTCTGTCGCGGTGGCAACAGTCTGGACGTTCACGGAGGCTTCCTCTGAAGCTGCAGCAACACTCGTGGAACGATCACTGGCTTCATTCGTGATCTGGGTCATGGAGGTTGCCGTCGACTTCATCTGGTTGGCAGCACTGCTGACCATGGAGATCACGGTGCCCACGCCACCTTCAAAATCGGATGCAAGTTTCTGCATCGTATCCTTCTTTTCCTGCGCGGTCCTTGCTTTCTGGGTTTCCTGTTCTTCTTCCAGTCGCTTGTTGGCGATGAGTTTCTCACGAAATGTTGTGAACGCAACTGCGAGGGTACCAATTTCATCGCGACTGTTTACGGCAACTTCGGCGTCAGTATTGCCCTGCGCAAGTTCATCCATTCCTGTGACGATACGGTTGAGCGGGCGCACGATTCCGATGCGGGCGATCAGAATGGCCAATCCGAAACCAAATACTATGGAGCCAAGGGTGATGCCGAGAATGACAATAACCCCGGTCTTTTCGTCATGCTCCGCCTTAAGGGCCGCCTTGCCCGTGAAGTTTTGCAGTTCGGCCGTCAGATTCTCAAGAATGTGAGTGAGTTCGGATTGATGAGACTCGATCGTCTCAACCATCTCGCCGACTTCAACTGCGCGACCGTTTGTGATCATTTCGAAAGCCAGATGGACCTCGGTGTCATAGGCCTCGTGTTTGAGTTTGGTTTCGTCGAGAATTTCCAGAACGTGCTCGAACTCCGCTTTCTGTTTTGCGGAAGGGTTGTGAGCCAGAGAGCTGCGGGAAATTTCTTCCGCCGCCGTGATTGCGACCACAGCCTTTTCTGAGTACGCATCAAACTCGGCCAATAGCGTGTCCATGGCCTCACCATGAGAGCTAATACCCTGTGAGCGCAGGGCGCGTTCAAATACGATCGCCTGTTCAAGCTGATTGATCGTGGCGTTTGTGATTTCCTGAGTTGCGGGAAGGTCAACTTCAGCAATGTTGACAAGCTCGCCACCGATTTTTTCCATTGTCACAATGCCTGAGGCACCGACGGCGATAAGAAATGTGATGCAGACGGAAACTACCAACATAATTTTCTGATTGATGGACAGTCGTCCCAGCAGTCCAACTGACTGTGGTTTGGTTTCGGTGATTGTTTGGTCGGTCACGTCTATTTCTCCGGTTCGTTGAACGGAGAATTTGGATCGACCATATTCCCCGTTGAATTTGCGATTGGACGCAATCTCGGAGCATTTTGTTAAAGTTTATCTAACGCATAAGAATTAGGCAGTGGAGTTTTTTCGGGCGTAAAACCGGAGCGAGTTCAGGCCGTTTTCTGTTCCGCGTTAAAGTAGTTGAGTTCGACTGTTACGCCGTTGGGGTCTTCCACGAAAATCTGGAAAAGCTCAAGATCGGGAACCATACGTTCGCGATAGTCGCAGCCATTTTCGCGAAGACGCTGGATCAGGACGGATGGGTCCTTCGCACGAAACGCGATATGGTCAAATGCACCTGAACCGTCTTTCAGTGAATCGGGATCGACCGTTCCACCCAGATAGGTTTCGAGCCCTTCTGGAGATTCTGCGTCAATCCCGATCAGATGAACAACGGGTTTGTCACCGACATAGAGCCAGTGTCCCGGGAAATCGAAATTCGGTCGTGCACCATCGTCCATGCCGAGGATATCGACAAAGAACGCCCGTGTTTCGGGCAGGTGGGTTGTGCGAATCGAGCAATGATCAAGGGCGCTGAGTGACATGTTTGTCTCCGTTTCGATGATTGGAAACAGATTAGGAGCAGAAGCACAGCCGGGAATTGATTCAGATCATTCGATGCGGTCGCTCGTTGCAGCATCGTGCTTGGCAGTTCAACGAAACAGACAGGCATGCCGCAATGGATTCCGATCTCAAAAAGAAAATTCTGCGCATGATTCCCTATGGAATCTATGTTCTGACCGCGCGCGCTTCTGGCGGAGACATCACAGCGGCAACGGTCAACTGGGTGACGCAAGTGTCCTTTGATCCGCCTCTCGTCGCGCTCGGAGTAAAACCGGACTCAGGTGCTTATGTGGCGCTGAAGGAAAGCGGTGGATTCGCGTTGAACTTCCTCGGCAAGGGCCAGCAGGGGCTGGCATTTAAATTCTTCAAGCCGGCTGAGGTTTCCGGGGGGGAAATCAGTGGTGAGGCGTTTCACAACGGTGCGAATGGGGCGCCGGTCCTGGAATCTGCCGCAGCATGTGTTGAGTGTGCCGTTGTCGAGATCGTTGAGAAGGGGGATCATCACACCGTCATTGCTGAGGTCCGTGCTGTGCATGGTGGTGCGCAGATCGATGGGCGTTCCGATGCGTTCGGCTTGCATATGAACGAACTGGGCGAGAACGTCTTCTATGGTGGCTGAACAGCGTTGTTGCTTGAGAACTATTGGGGCCGTGCCAGCATTCTGCGCAGGGTGGGCGTTTCAAGCACGTCCAGCCATGCAAGCGCTGGCGTGACCTCAATAAAAAATCGATAGTGGATTTCGGTTTCGATATCTTCGTCGCAGATCGCTTTCCACAACGGCATGATGATCCCGGCATCGAGAGACCCGTCAATCACGATGGCGCCCGCCGGGCGCTGCAGAGATGCTTCGTCATGGGTGGTGTTCATGATGGACTTGATCGCCTGTAACTCCTGTCGGCCAATTTTTGAAAGATCGGTGGATCCGTCAAACACAAGCAGGCTGCGATAGGTTGTTGCGGGCTTCGAAGATTGCGCGATGGCCTGTGCGGCCTCAGCAACCTGCTGATATGCAACATCCCCGAAAAAGTGAAACACGAGCAATTGGGTCCGGTTTTCGACGAGGTGGTGTACCGGCATTCGGCGATCTCTGGTGCAGCTGCGCCAGCCGGGCGCGTTCTGCGGGCAATAAGAACTTGCGGATGACGGCGGACGTCATACTGACAACTCAATATTGTTAATATTGTAATGAATCGCAACCGCAGGTTGTGGGTAATTATTCCTGCGGACGTGCGCGCCAACCCACAATACTGGCGGCGAATGCCGCCAACTGGGAGAGGAAGATGACCCATGCAAGTGGCAGGTGCGTCACGTGCGGCAGCAGCCCGACGATCAGTGTTGTAATTGCGGCCATGCCGTACTGCATGAGGCCGTTCATCGCAGCGGCGGTTCCGGCATATTCGGGTCGCACGCTGACAGCTGCGGCCATCACGTTGGGGAATGTCATGGCCAGCCCGACATTGAAAATGAAGATCGGCGAGATTGCGGCGACAGGTGTGAAAATCCCCATCAGCGGGAGCACGAGATAAAGGGTCGCGCCAGCCATGCCGATGCTCGTGCCCAGCACAATCATCCGGTTGACCCCCAGCTTGCCGGTGAGCCAGATCGCACTGCCATAACCGCAAAATGCGCCCGATGTTGCGGTCAGCATCAAGTAGCCGAAGGTGTCGGGGGCAACGCCGTAACTGTCGATCAGCACAATCGGGACACCTGCAAACCAGGCGAAAATGGCACCACCGATAAATCCGATATTCAGGTTGTAGGCGATGAAGGAGCGCTCGCCGATCAGCACGCGGTAACCCTGGATCATGGCCCGGAGATTCGAGATGAAATCGGCGTGGGCCGGACGGTTGGTTTCTGCCATACGCAAGGCGCAATAGACAAAGAGCACGGTCCCCAGGATCGCGAGGGCAAAGAAAGATGATTGCCAGCCAAAGTGGATATGCAGATAGCCGCCGATGGCAGGTGCTGTTGCGGGCGCAAACACCATGACCGTTGATATGACGGCGAGCGCGCGGGCTGAATCCTTGCGATCAAACAGGTCGCGCACAATCGAACGGACCATGACGATAGACCCGGCCGCGCCGATACCCTGCAGAATGCGCGCGAGCAGCAGCATGGTGATTGAAGTCGAGAAGGCGCAAAGCAGGCTTGCGATCACATAGATCGCGAGGCCCCACAATAAGGTCGGCCGACGTCCGAAACGGTCCGACACCCCGCCATAGAAGAACTGCGCCAGCGCGTAGGCCACCAGGAATGCGATCAACGTGGATTGCACGGTGAATATCGACACCCCGAACACCAGCCCGATATCCGGCATGGATGGCAGAAACAGATTGTACGCAATCGCGCTGCTCGAAATGAGTACGGTCAGCAGGGGAATTTTTGGTGGTTTGCGAAGAATGAGACGGGTCCGGTGTATGGTGCCGTCTGGGTGACGGGTGCATGCCCAGTCTACCACCACCCGCCGACCTGTCATGCGGATGCGTTGCTAGTTTCCTGTATTCATTTCCCGGCGACGCATCGGCATGGCGTCGATTGTTTCAAACAGCTCATGGGCGGAGATCGCCGTTGGGCTTTTCATCTTCACGCCCCCGTCCTTGCCGACAAGAAGGGCAAGTGCTTCCCCTTTCCTGATCCCGTATCTATCCCGGATCTGCGATGCGGCTATGTCCGGCATCGCCTTGCCATCAATTGTGACCTGATCTCCCAAGATCTCGATCCACACCATGTCTCGCGCCTGCAGGGCGTGTTTTTGTACAGACAGGATTTTGCGTTGGTCCTGCACGAGCGATGCATTGGCGTTGGGTGCCGCGACAATCACGGGACGTTTATTCCATCGGTATGCGTCCATGAGAGGTTCTGCCGTGCTGGTCTGTGCGGGGTTCGTTGCGGCTGTTGCGATCGCAAGGCTGAAGGCCGCGAGTCCGAAAAACCGAGGCCTCGACCGTGTGGGGGAGCGGCATGCGGGACCTGACGCCCACAGCGCGGGCATCTGCGTTACTCGTTGGTCGTGGTGTTGCTGGACAGGCGCGCGAGATTTTTGCGCGCATTGGCGTTACCGCTTCGCGCACTCTCCTCATACCAATAGGTGGCGATATCAAGGTCGACCTCGACGCCATGTCCCAACTCGTAAAGCCGCCCCAGATTATTCTGTGCTCTGCCCAGACCTTGCTCGGCCGCGCGCAGGTACCACTGGAAGGCGATTTCGTAATCCTGTTCGACACCGTTCCCGGTTTCATATCCATGGCCCAGAAAAAGTTGCGCGCCGGAATGTCCGCGGTTGGCCGCTCTTTGATACCAGTCCATCGCGTTGATATCGCTTTCGGGCACGCCATGACCGAAGGTGTGCATGAGGCCAAGGGCGAACTGCGCCTTTGGGTCACCGAATTGCGCCAATGCGTCCCATTCGCGCAATGCGGTGTCATAGTCGGCCCGGTTATAGGCCGAGAGCCCGCGCTCGAAACTCTGCGCTTGTGCGGCCGGCGCTGCGAATAGGGTCAGCAATGCGGCGACCATGAAGTATTTAAGGTTGGCTTTTGGTGTCTTGCGCATCTTCGAGCCCTTTCAGGAGGTTGCCTGATCAGTACGTCATTTTTACGAAAACAGATCAGTTTTGCACCATATTCGAGATGTTCTGTTCCGATTGTGCCCAAATGACAAAACACACAGGACGATGTGCCGGGTTGCTCTGCCGGGAACGGCGCGGCATATTCCATCCGCGCCCTAAATTTGCGCTGTGACCGGCCACTTTCGGGGGCATAGGCCGGGTCCCAATGAGTTCGACCGAACCGAGGTTCCTCACGTTATGAAGATCGCGATTGCCAAAGAGCGGCGCCCGCACGAGCGGCGTGTTGCGGCGACACCCGATACGATCAAGCGTTACCTGCAATGGGGTTTCGATGTGGCCGTGGAAAGTGGAGCGGGTGAAGCCGCTTCGATTTCTGATGCCGCTTATGTCGAAGCCGGTGCGACCGTCGGTGCGACGCGCGCCGAAGTGTTTGCCGGTGCTGATATCGTCTTGAAAGTACAACGCCCGCTGGCCCAGGATTCCGGGGATGACGGCCTGTCTGACATTCCGGACGGGGCTTTCCTCATCGGCCTGCACAATCCTTACGGAGACCGGGACGGAGTTGATGCCTATGCGGCGCGGAATATCACTGCGTTTTCGATGGAAATGCTGCCGCGTATCAGTCGCGCGCAATCCATGGATGTGCTGAGCTCTCAGTCCAACCTGACCGGCTATAAGGCGGTGATTGACGGTGCGGCCAATTACGGCAAGGCGATGCCCATGCTGATGACCGCCGCGGGGCGCATCAATCCCGCCAAGGTCTTTGTGATGGGGGCCGGCGTGGCCGGACTGCAAGCGATAGCAACTGCGCGCCGTCTGGGGGCCATCGTTTCGGCAACCGATGTGCGCGCGGCCTCGAAGGAAGAAGTTCAGAGCCTTGGGGCCACGTTCATTATGGTTGAGGCCGATGAGGGCGACACCGGACAAACCGCTGGTGGGTATGCCAAGGAAATGTCGGACGATTACAAACGCCGTCAGGCTGAGTTGATCGCGGAACATATCAAGGACCAGGATATCGTGATCACCACGGCCCTGATCCCGGGGCGGCCTGCGCCGACCCTGGTGAATGACGACATGATCGCGTCCATGCGGTCGGGATCAGTGATCGTTGATATTGCGGCGGAGCAGGGCGGTAACGTCACGCAGACCAAGCCCGGTGAGATCGCGGTTACGGCCAACGGGGTCAAAATTCTCGGTGAGTTCAACCTTCCATCGCGTCTCGCGACAGATGCCTCGGCGCTCTATTCGCGCAATGTGATGAACTTCGTTGAACTGCTTGTCGATACCGAAGGGAAGAAGATCGATATCGACTGGGAAGACGAGATCATCAAGGGCACCTGCCTGACGCGTGACGGCAAGGTGGTTCATCCCGCGTTGTTGCCGGAAGAGGAGAAGGCGCCCGAACCGGTCGCCACTGAAGATGCTGGGTCCGATTCGGACAGCGCTTCGGAAACAGATTCAACCGAGAAGGGAGCCTGATCCATGGATCCTTCGACACTCGCTGACAACGCAGCGCGTCTGGCCAATGAGGCCGCGACGGTTGCTGAGAATGCAGCCGGACTTGCGCAGGAGGCAACTCAGCTTGCCCTCACGCAAACCGCCGGCGCGGGCGACCCCTTTGTATTCCTGTTCACGGTTTTCGTGCTGGCCTGTTTCATCGGCTACTACGTCGTGTGGAGCGTCACACCGGCTCTGCATTCGCCCTTGATGGCGGTGACCAACGCGATTTCCTCTGTGATCATCGTCGGGGCGCTGATCGCGGCCGGACCGGATGACTGGAACATCTCGAAAATTTTCGGATTTATCGCCGTCATTCTGGCGTCGGTGAATATTTTTGGCGGGTTTATCGTGACGCAGAGAATGCTCGCGATGTACCGCGCGAAGAAATAGGGCGCTCGATATGTCTGCATCATTGACTGCATTTGCGTATCTGGTCTCCGGCGTCTGTTTCATCATGGCGTTGAAGGGGTTGAGTTCGCCCAAGACCGCGCGGATGGGCAACATTTACGGCATCTCCGGCATGGTGATAGCGATCCTGACCACGATCGCGTTGCCAGGCGTGACGTCGCTCAGTGCGATTGTGATCGGCATTGCGATTGGCGGTGCCATTGGCGCCATCATCGCTTTGAAGATCGCGATGACCGCATTGCCGCAGCTTGTCGCTGCTTTCCATTCACTGGTTGGCCTCGCAGCTGTCCTCGTGGCCGGTGCTGCGTTTTTCTCACCCGAGGCTTATGGCATCGGGAGCGTGGGCAACATCCATATGGGTAGCCTGATCGAGATGTCGATTGGGACAGCCATTGGTGCCATCACCTTTACCGGTTCCATCATCGCGTTTGGCAAGCTCCAGGGCCTGGTGACGGGCAAGCCGCTGGTCTTCAAGGGCCAGCACATGGTCAATCTGGCACTTGGTGTTGCTCTGGTGGTGGCTGTGATCTGGCTGGCGGCGACGGAATCACCGAGTGCATTCTGGGCGATTGTGATCTTGTCCCTGATCATCGGTGTGACACTGATCCTGCCAATCGGTGGCGCGGATATGCCCGTTGTGGTGTCGATGCTGAACTCTTATTCGGGTTGGGCTGCAGCCGGGATTGGGTTCACGCTTTCCAACCCGGCCCTCATCATTGTGGGTGCCCTGGTCGGGTCCTCGGGCGCGATCCTCAGCTACATCATGTGCCGGGCGATGAACCGTTCGTTCTTCAGTGTGATCCTGGGCGGGTTTGGTGGTGAAGCCGCTGCTCCCGGCATGGAAGACCTGGGGGATCGCACCGTGCGTCAGGGCTCGGCCGAAGATGCAGCCTTCATTATGGAACAGGCCAACTCCGTCATCATCATTCCGGGTTACGGCATGGCGGTGGCTCAGGCCCAGCATGCGCTGGCCGAGATGGTCAGCGTGCTCGAAGAGAAGGGCGTCAAGGTTCGTTATGCGATCCATCCTGTTGCCGGGCGTATGCCGGGGCATATGAATGTGTTGCTGGCGGAAGCCAATGTTCCTTATGACGATGTGCTCGAACTCGATGAGATCAATTCGGACTTCTCTTCGACCGACGTGACCTTCGTGATTGGTGCGAATGACATCACCAACCCGGCTGCGAAGACCGACAAGTCCAGCCCGATTTACGGGATGCCGGTCTTCAATCTGGATGAGTCGGGTACGGTGTTGTTCATCAAACGGTCGCTGGCCTCGGGTTATGCCGGTATCGACAACCCGCTCTTCTACAAGGACAACACGATGATGCTGTTCGATGACGCCAAGAAGATGTGCGAGAACATCGTCAAGACGCTCAAGGGCGGCGGTCACTAGCATCTCGACATCAACGACCAAAAACAAACGGCCCCGGACAAATCCGGGGCCGTTTTTGATTCGTGTGTTCTTCTGGAAGGAAAGAGGGGGCTAGAAGCCTTCGCGTTCCTTACGCTTGCGGGCGAGCTTGCGCTGACGGCGAACGGCTTCTGCGCCTTCGCGCGCACGCTTCTCCGACGGCTTCTCGTATGAGCGCCGCAGTTTCATCTCACGAAACACGCCTTCACGTTGCATCTTCTTCTTCAGCGCTTTCAGCGCCTGATCGACATTGTTGTCGCGTACAACAACCTGGACGATGGGAATCACCCCCTTCCGACTGAATTTGCTCCGGGCATCGGGAAAAACAACCGATCCCGGGCAGCCTCTTGCGAGGAGGCGTCTACATACACGCCCGGGGCACGAATGCCAAGCGATCAGGGCGAATGTGTCGTTGTGGCCCCAATTTGGGGGTGATGGCCGGAAAAAAACCACAATTCTGGCTCATATGGAGCCGTAACCTGCACTTTTGTTGAGGTTCCGTGGTCGTCCGCTGTAGCATCAAAAGAATACGTCACGAGGGAGAGTACGGGTGAAAAACCTGTTTCGATTGGGCTGTTTGGTGTTTGTGGGGTTGCCGGTTGCGCTGGCGCTTCCGGCATGGGCGCAATCTGCTGGGGTTGGAAGCGGCCAGATCACAAATGCCACGGATGAATGTGATCGTTCGACCATCGACTACGCCGATGAAGAAGGGCTGACGCTGGAGGAGAAGATCCGGCGTATGGATCTTGCCCTGACCCGGTCCCTGAATCGGTATGATGAGTGCGCGGCGCCCGACGACGACAAGCTTGATCCGCAAGACCCCGAAACACCCGCCGAAAGTGCCGAAACGGAATCCGGCGGCGCCGATGGAGCAGAAAATGCGGCTGCGGAAGGTGAATCCGCCGAAACTGCTGAAGGACAATCTTCCTCCGCATCACCCGGAGATATTTCCGGGAATGAGCCCGACCCGGATCCGAGCCAAAATCCATCCGTTACAACCTTGCCGAGCCTGACCCCACCCCCTTCGGGGTCTGAGGGAACAAACGGCACGCAGGCGGGTTCGGCGCAGGCCACGGGTGTCGAGGGTGAAGGCGAAGATATGCCCTCAGTTTCCGGGTCTCCTTCTGTTGCTGCAGGTGATATTGCCGGAGACGAACCCGACCCTGAGCCTGTAGAACAGACGCGGGCATCGGGCGCGGGTCGTGAAATTGATCCAGAGCAGGCCGGTCAAGGAGGCGGTACAGGCGACGGCACGGTTGCCGGAACCCGGACGCGTGTCCTGAACAATGGAAAGCTGCCCGAGGACATTCCGCCATCCGACAATGACAGTGTGTTGGAGGCGCAGATACGACAAGCTGCGATTGACGAGCCTGACCCGGAGCTGAAAAAGAAACTCTGGAACGAATACCGCAGATATAAGGGCTTACCGCAGGTCAAATAGCGGTTGGTGATGGAGAGATCGATGCGTTTTTTGATGAAGAGAATGGGTGTCTATGCGGTCTGTTTCAGTTTGGTGCTGACCGGCTGTGTCACCAATCAGGGTGGAGCGGGCACGGCTGGCGCGGGCGGGCCAAACGTGGGTCCTCAGCTGTCATCAATTTTTGACAAGACCGGTGAAGCGGTCGTCGACCCGGGTAAGCCCAAGCTCGATATCGTGGTTCCGGTCTTTGACCCTGGACTTTCGGAAAATGCCGAGGATTACAAGGAAGAGGGTGTCTGGCCCGAATTGCGTCGTGCAGAAGCCAACCGGTTCGCGGTCAAACTGAAAGAAGCACTCGAGGATACAGGAGCATTCGGGGCTGTTCGCGTCGTGCCGGATCAGACGGCAACCGGCGACTTGTACGTGCTGGGAAAGATTCTCGAATCGAATGGCGAGGATGTGGAGATACAGGTCGAAGTGACAGACATCACCGGCGACAACTGGTTTACCCGGACGTTTGATCACACCGTCGATCCGGGGTTCCACAAAAATCCGCGCAACGAAGGCCGCGACCCTTATGACCCGGTTTTCGCCGAAGCCGCCAACCGCATCGCTTTGGAACTGGAAGATTATGAGGTTGCCGATCTGGAGACGATCCAGCATGTGACCGAGTTGCGCTTTGGTTCAAATTTTACCGAGGAAGCGTTTGCCGAGCATCTCGATGCAACAGGCCGCACCGTTGAGCTTGTCAGTTTCCCGAGCGAAGCGGACCCGATGCTCCGCCGGGCGCGGGCCGTGCGTGTCCGCGATCAGCTGTTCGTTGATGGCTTGCAGGAACACTATCGAACCTTCAGTGCCAATATGCAGGATAGCTACCTTGTATGGCAGGAACAAAGCTTGCTGGAGCTCGAGGCCCGAAGTGAGGCGAACGAGAAGGCGGCAGGGCAGGCTGCATTGGGTGTTCTAGCGATCGGGCTGAGTGCCTTGGCCATCATGGCGGGGGCTCGATCGAGCTCGTCGGCCGGCGCTACGGCCGCCACAACGGGTGCCATTGTTGGCGGCGTTGTGGGCGCGAAACTTCTCACGGACAGTTTCCAAACCAGCGAGGAAGCCAAAGTGCATCGCGACGCGCTCGAGGAACTTGGCCAGTCGATCGATATCGATCTGGCCCCCCGTGTGATCGCGTTCCAAAAAGAAACCGTCGAATTGACGGGGACCGCCAAGGAGCAGTTTGCCCAGTGGCGGGAGTTTCTGCAGAAAATTTTCGAGCAGGAAAAGACCCCGCAGGTACAGCTCTAGGTCTGCGCGTTCCATGCTTCTCGAAAAACTCGAACAGGAAAGCCGCGCATCCCGGCGGCGACGGCTGATCGTTGCTGGCGGATTTGCCGGCGCGGCGGTTTTGCTTGGGCTGTTTCTTGTCGCGGTTGTTGTTGTCTGGCCCAAGGTCGAGGGCACAGCTGTAACTGCCGAACCGGTCCGCGAGGACGGGAGTCCTGTGCGCGTGGATGCGCGGGCTCCGGATG